>Ga0126371_10002827_pt1 | contig 15063 bp, 14 predicted proteins | sample PanSoiMetaPlot_4_FD_110145 | JGI IMG/M metagenome (GOLD analysis project Ga0126371, IMG submission 110145) | Tropical forest soil microbial communities from Panama - MetaG Plot_4 | ecosystem: Environmental > Terrestrial > Soil > Tropical forest > Bulk soil | place: Panama | collected 2016-02-17 | reverse complement strand
TTTCTGTCTACGAGGTGCACCTCGGTTCCTGGCGTCGCGTTACACAGGACAATAATCGCTGGCTCACCTACCGAGAGCTGGCGGACCAGCTCATTCCTTACGTGAAAGAACTCGGCTACACGCACATCGAATTGCTGCCAGTGATGGAGCATCCCTACGACGGCTCCTGGGGCTACCAGACGCTGGGCTACTTTGCAGCCACCAGTCGCTATGGCTCACCGACCGACTTCATGGAATTCGTGGACCGCTGCCACCAGGCTGGGCTCGGCGTTTTCCTGGACTGGACCCCCGCTCACTTTCCTCGCGACGCACACGGCCTTGCCTATTTTGACGGCACGCATCTCTACGAACATTCCGATCCCCGCCAAGGGGCGCACCCTGACTGGGGCACGCTGGTTTACAACTACGGCCGCAACGAAGTACAAAACTACCTGATTTCGAACGCACTGTTCTGGTTGGACAAATATCACATCGACGGATTGCGCGTGGACGCCGTCGCGTCGATGCTCTATCTCGATTATTCGCGCAAGCAGGGGGAGTGGATCCCCAACCGATACGGCGGGCGTGAGAATCTAGATGCGATTGATTTCTTCAAGCACCTCAACGAAGTGGTACATCAGCGCTTCCCCGGCGTTCTGACCATCGCGGAAGAATCCACCGCATGGCCCAGCGTTTCGCGTCCCATCTATCTGGGTGGGCTCGGTTTCAGTTTGAAGTGGAACATGGGCTGGATGAACGACACGCTCAGCTACTTCTCCAAGAATCCCGTCTATCGCCGCTACGAGCACAACAAGCTGACGTTTTCCCTGCTTTACGCCTTCAGCGAAAATTTCATGCTGCCGTTTTCACACGACGAAGTCGTGCATGGAAAGAATTCTCTGCTCCACAAGATGCCCGGCGACAAGTGGCAGCAGTTCGCCAACCTGCGCCTTTTGCTCGCCTATCAATATGCGCACCCCGGCAAGAAGCTACTTTTCATGGGCCAGGAGTTCGCACAGCGCCAGGAATGGAGCGAAGCACGCGGCTTGGACTGGGATCTGCTGCAATTCGAACCGCATCGCGGGGTCCAGCGGCTGGTGAGCGATTTGAATAAACTGCTGACCGGCGATCCCGCGCTGCATCAGGTGGATTTCGACTGGCAGGGCTTTGAATGGATTGACGCCAACGATTCCGACAACAGCGTCTACTCGTTCGTCCGCCGCGGCAAGAATCCGGATGACTTGCTGATCGTCATTCTGAACGCCACGCCAGTCGTGCGTTATGGCTATCACATTGGCGTGCCCCGGCCCGGACATTATGAGGAGGTTCTCAACACCGATGGGTCCAGCTACGGCGGCTCGAACGTGGGCAACCTCGGCGGAATGAATGCCGGCGAGCACGCCTGGCAAGGCCGTCGGTATTCACTGGCATTGACGCTTCCGCCCCTGGCAGCCATCTTTCTTAAATGGCAGCCCGCTTGACATTGACCGGACGCTCGTACAACCCATGGGCTTGCGCTAAAATCTTATGGAGTATCACTTGTGACCGCTTAAGTGAGGTTGACTTGGAATTGAAACCCGTTCCATTCCTTTTGATTCTTCGAGGGGCTTATCTTCTTCTTGCAGCTGTCTCGTTGGCTGCCACCGCTTCCGCCCAAGATCCCGGTCCACTTCCCAACCCCCCTTCTCCACACACACAAGCTCCACCGCCCAGGCAGCCGCAAGGCCAGACCCGACAGGATCAGACCTATCATGAACCTCCGCCCCCCCACGCGATCCACTCGCCCGGGGACAGTCCCATTACCAATGAACCGCCGTCCATGCCCGTGGACCAAATCATCCAACGCTTTTCGGAGCGAGAATCCGAATTCAAAGTCGAGCGCAGCAATTACACGTATTCCCAGACATTCTCGATTCAAACCATTGACGACGATAACCGCCCGGATGGCGAATACCGGATGAGCAGCGAAATCGTCTTCACCCCTGACGGCAAGCGTTTCGAAAAAGTCGTCTTCGCACCACAGCCAACTCTCCAACGCATCCAACTGAGCGAACAAGATCTCGATGATGTACGCAACGTGCAGCCGTTCGTCCTTACGAAGGAAGATTTGCCCAAGTACAACGTCACCTACGTGGGGCGCCAACAAGTGGACGAGCTTTCCTGCTACGTTTTTGATGTGGCCCCCAAGACCATTGAGAAAAAACAGCGCTATTTCCAGGGGCGCGTCTGGGTGGACGACAAAGACCTGCAAATTGTGATGTCCGACGGCAAAGCCGTTCCGGATATCATCAACAAGAACAACGAAAACGTGTTTCCGCGCTTTCGCACCTATCGCCAAAGTATCGAGAAGGGTTATTGGTTCCCGGTGTATACGCGCGCCGACGATTATCTGCACTTCCGTGAAGGAGACGTTCACATCCGCATGACCATTCGCTATTCCAACTACAAGCGTTACGGAAGCACCGTAAAAATCGGCACGGCAACTGAGATTAAGCAGCCGCCGCAATAGGCATTTCGTTAGCCGAAAAATATGTTCGCCGCGCGTGCTTTTCCGCCCATACTCTGGTTTGCGGCAATGCAAACAGGTCAGGCACGAGGTGTTTACCTGTGACGCCCTCGAAGGGCCACCTGTCCGTCCAGCCAGTTATGTCTTAAGAAAGCCGTGTCGCAAGTTGCATCCAACTCTTTGGTGCTGGCGGCACACTAATAGGAAGACGTTGGTTTGCAGTTCGCCAGGGTGGGGATGACACAGTGTCGCGAAGATTGCAAATGGTTCCGGGCCGCTCAAAAGACCCGGTTGCGTCCTGGGGCACGCGTATCGCTTCGTGCCTTACGCTGGCGACGGCACTTCTTTTCCTGACCAAGCCAGCTCAGGCCAACTGCAATGAAATCCCTTCCGGCAAGTCGTTTTGGATCCGCCTGATGGACCCGGTCGCTTCCTATAGCTCCAAACGCGGCACAGCCGTGCGCGCTGTCTTGATCCAATCCCCGGATTGCGATGGCGCTCCGGTATTTCCCGCTGGGCTCGAAGTCGACGGAACCGTCACCGCAGTGCGCAAAGTCGGTCTAGGGTTTGCTCACGAAACCGCTTATCTGGAAATTATTTTTGACCGCATCATCACCGCCGAAGGAAACACCCTGCCCATCGCCTCGCAAGTGGTCGAAGTCGACAACGCGCGCGAGCGGGTAAGCAAAGGGAAGATTCGCGGTGTCCTGGCCACTTCTACCCCACAAGGACGCATCACCAGCGGCCTGATCCACCTGCCGACGTTCAACCCGTACGGCGACATGGGCCTCATTGCGTACAGACTTTTTACAGTTTTGCCGGAACCAGAAATCTACCTGCCGCCCGGAACCGATCTGCGGCTGCAATTGAATGTTCCTCTTTATGTGGGCGACCAGCCGGAGCTTCCGCGTCCCTCGTTCGAACTGGATGAATATGAACGAGGTGACGTGGAAATGCTGTTGCAGAAAAACACGACGCGCACCTCGACCGGCAAGGGCAAAGAGGCAGACCTGATCAACGTGCTCTTCCTGGGCAGCCAGGACCAGATTGATTCCGCATTCGGCGCGGCGGGCTGGACCGACAGTGACCACAACTCTGCGCACAGCGTGCTGCGTCAATTTCGAGCCTTCCTCACACTTTCCAATTACCCGACCGCACCGATCTCCACCCAGTATCTTGAAGGGCAGCCCCAGGATTTGGCCCGGCAGAAAAGTTTCAACAGTTACGGTAAACGCGACCACGTGCGGCTATGGAAGGAGTCGGCCGGAGTTTCCGGGCAAGAGGCCTGGCTCGCGGCGTACACGCGCGAAACCAGCGCGGTGCTTTCTGTGACCAACCACAAATTCATTCACCACGTGGATCGGAACCTCGACGACGGGGTGAACATGCTTGTACGCGACTTGACTCTTGCGGGTTGCGTGAAGTCCGTTCACCTGCTGCCGCGCCCCGAATTGCGCGACACGGTGATGAACGCCACGGGCGACCAGATGTTCACCGATGGAACGCTTACCGTCGTTCAGTTGGGCAACTGTGATCCGCCGGCGCTCGGGGCGGCGCACGCTAGCCCGCTCATTCCTGTTCGGCCACGTTCTCGCTTTGCGCGGTACTTACGCACTCAGGTTTTGCTCTACAAGAGCGACGTGGTGCGCGGCAACATCGTCTACGGTTCCTTCGATCTGGCGCGCATGGGCATACATGCACTGCGTTACCGCCACCGCCATCCGCAAGACGACGAGGATGACGATGGATTGCCACTCAGTCCCGTTTCTCCCGATACGCTTTTCCCGCAGATCAGCTTTGCTGGCAGCTCTGGCCTGTAGTTGCGGCTAGGACTTGTTCCTCTCGCGGTCCAAAATCATGCGATCGAATGCCTGCGGCAGGCTTTCTCTCGACGAATAAGGCCCGGGTACGTAGGCCCGCGAGGAGATTCCTTTTTGCGACAATTCGGAAATCGCCCAATCCTCTTTGTTGGTAGTATCCCAGAACTCGATCACGTCATCGGCCTGAAAATCTGGTTTAGCCATCTCTCTGGGATGAAACAACCATTCCGTTACCACGCGCGTGCGATCTACGCCGAGCGGCCACAGGCGGTGCACCATCACGTAATCCGGGTGCAGGCTCAAAAAGAGATTCGGGTAGATCGCGTAGTAGAAAACCTGTTTGCACTGGTTCAGGTTGAGGCCAGGCAGAAGGTCGCGGCGCCTGTTTCCGTCCACGCTCATGGTTTGCGCTGTGCCGCGAAATTCCATTGAGCCGCCGATATAGCCAGGATGAGCCGGGTCGTTGTCTCCGCTCATGTAATCGGTGATGCGGCTCAGCAGTGGGTGCAGAACCGGACAGTGTAGGCATTCGTTGTAATTCAAAACGATCAGCTTCCAGTTCGCCTGTACATCGTATTCCAGGCGTTTATGCAGGCGCAGCTCTTGCATGCGCCAAGGCGCAAATTTTGTGGACAAATCCCCCAGCTGGCCAGAAAGGCTGCCCGGGTTGGTGCTTAAGTTCAGAAAGATGTGGCCGTCCCAGTCTTCTACAGCAGCGTGGTGCAGCGGGTAGTCTTCCCGCCGAAAGCCATTTTCCTCCATGTGAGGAGCACCCAGCAGCCTGCCGTCAAGGCCGTAAGTCCAACCGTGGTACGGGCACTGGATCCGGCCGGCGAATTTGCCTTGGCCCTCCCGGCACATTCGCGTCCCGCGGTGCCGGCAAACATTGTAGATGGCCTGCAGTTTGCCCCCCGAATCGCGGGTAATGATGATGCTTTCTCCGTCGATATCCGTCAGAAAATAGTCGCCAACGTTCTCCAACTGTTCTGACCTGCCCGCCGAGACCCACATGCCGAAGAAAAAGCGCTCCATCTCCTGCCGAAAAACCGACGGATCGGTGTAGTAGCGCGCCGGCAACGTCATCTGTCGCATTGGTAGTCACTTTCCCGGCGCCGCGTGCGAGAGCGACCGGCCAGAAGAGCATTCTGATCTCGAGCAACGACCGTTTTGTTCGCTTGTGATAGGCTTTCAGCCGAGCGATTCGCAACGCAGCTTCCCATAGACTTCTGTGTCCCGCGAAGGAGCTTTTGACCTCTTCTCACCGATCTTGGCCATTCTCCTGGATTGCGCAAAGTCATCGTGCTTTGGTCGTTGGGCGTCGCACCCACGTTCTGGCTGGTGCACTCGCTCCTTACATCCCCGATGGTGCAAGCGTGCTCGACATCGGTTGCGGCGACGGCACCGTCGCGGCCCTTCTCAAGCAGAGCCGAACTGGCTTGACGATCGAAGGTGTCGAAATTACCCTGCGCCCCACCTGCCACATCCCGTGCCGCGGGTTTGACGGCCGTCACCTTCCGTTTCCCAGCGAAGCCTTCGACGTTTGCCTGTTGGTCGACGTTCTCCATCACACGGCCGACATTCCACAACTGCTGTGCGAGGCGGCCCGCGTTGCCCGCAGCTTTGTAGTGATAAAAGACCATGCGAGCGAGAATTCTTTAGATCATGCCACGCTGCACTTCATGGACTGGATCGGCAATCGTCCCCACGGCGTCGCGCTGCCCTACAACTATCAAAGTTTCCAGCAGTGGCAAGGACATTTCGCGGCTTGCGGCCTGCGCCCCGCGAAATTCACCGCCGACGTACCGCTCTACCCATTCCCCTTCTCGCGGCTATTCGGCCGCAAACTGCACTTCGTCGCCCAGCTCCGCAAGGTTTAGCGCCCGCTATGGCCGACTACGAAATAACGGCTTCTTGTGCTCTCCCATTTCCCACACGCCAGGAATCTTTCGGCCGCACTCGGAGCAGGCACCATCTTTCAGCCGGTCGTCCAACACGTCGTGCCACGAGCGCCGGATCAGTAGAGCGCTGCATCCCGGACAATAGGTGTTCCCGCCATCGCTGAAGATATTGCCTTCGTACACAAAATTCAGACCGGCCTTCCGCGCAATTTCTCGCGCACGGTCCAGAGTCGTTGCAGGCGTGGCCGGCTTGTTGCGCAGCTTGAAGTCCGGATGAAACGCCGTGAAATGAAGTGGCACATCCGGTCCCAGATGCTCCAGAATCCATTCTGCGAGCCTCTTGGTCTCGTCCGGGTCGTCATTCAAGGTCGGAATCATCAAATTGGTGATCTCAAACCAGACCTTCGTCTCTTTCTTCAGCCACTCGAGGGTCTGCAAGACTGGCTCCAGATGCGTCAGAGTGATCTTCCCGTAAAAGCTTTCCGTGAACGCCTTCAAATCCACGTTGGCGGCGTCAATGTGGTCGTAGATGTCGTGAAAGGCGTCGTAGGTGATGTAACCGTTAGTGACCATCACGGTCTTCAAGCCGTAGCCCTTTGCCGCGTTGCAGATATCAATGATGTATTCACCCCAAATAGTCGGCTCATTGTAGGTAAACGCAATCGAGTCGCATCCATAGCGCAAGGCCAGCAGCGGGACCTCCTCTGGCGGGACGTACTTCGAATGCACCTGATCCTGGTGTGATTTGGAGATGTCCCAGTTTTGACAAAAGAAACAGCCCATGTTGCAACCGGCCGTGCCCATGCTGAAGACTCTTGTTCCGGGCAAGAAATGGTTCAATGGCTTTTTTTCAATTGGGTCGATTTGTAGCGCCGCAGGAGCGGCGTAACCAAGACTGTAGAGTTTTCCGTCGCGATTCACACGAATGAAACAGAAGCCCGACTGCCCGGAATGTATGTGGCAATGGCGGGGACACAGGAAACAATGCACCCGCCCGCTCGCTTCGGGTTCCCACCAACGTGCCTGGTAGAGAGATTCGGTCTTCTGGAGGACCTTCAGATCGCTCATGATCATCCTCCTACGGCCAGTATACTCCAGGCAGACAGAGCGGTGCGCGCGACCGGTCATTTTTCAGGGGTTGAGTTCGGCGATGGCCTTAAGCGTGACGCCGCTGCACGCGCCGGCGCTGCGCGGACCAGTCCGCAAAACGCTGCAATTGGTCCCGATACTTCCAGCTCAAAAGCAAGAATTTCTTGGCACTCATGTTCGCGGCTTCCTTGCCCAGAAACGTTTCAAACCGCCATTGGAGGTAGGGGCTGTTCCACGGTTGCAAGCGATAGCCTCGCGCCGCGATCCAATACAACCGCATGGTCTTCCACATCGGCCTTGCCTTTCAAGCTATCCGCCAAGCGGGGCGGACAGGTGTTCGTGCACCAAAACCCAACTCTTCCCTCGCTTTTCCCAAATCCCCGTGTAACGAATCTGCGCGTCCATGGTCTTGCCGTCCTTCGTCTTGCCGGCGAGGTGCATAGGAACGGTGGTCCAGGCGATATTCCCGCGTCGTGTGACCTTCAACTCCTTGCCGGCGGTCAAGGAAACACTCTCCATGTTGTCCAAAATGTTTTTGCGCACGCCCGCGTCATACTCTTTCCAGCCGCTGTAGGAAAAAGGTGCCACATCGTAGAAGACCAGCCCATCCTCCCTGGCGTAGTATTTCGCGGCGTTGTTCGGGTCCTTCGAACTCCAGGCCGCACAGTAGCCGTCAATCAACTTGCGAAACGTCGCATCGTCGGTTGCTTTCTGCTGTGCGCGCGCCCCGGCAAAAGTCAATAAGCCGCCGAAAAAGGCGAGCACTACGTAGAGAATCCAAGAGTGGCTAGGCTTAGCTGAACGGAGCCTTTTGTCCGCTTCTGCTGACATTTCGAACCCTCGACGGATTAATTACAAACGCATGAATAAGGCAAAACCCGGCTGAGACAAACAGAGTGGGAGTACCTTAGTCACATTCCCAAAGAATTTCAAGAAAGAATTGCCATGCGGTGGCGTTATTCACCCAACCGTTTGACCCAGATTCGCGTGGTGGCCGGCTTCCCAAGGTGCATGGTTCTTCCTCCAGCTCGCACGGTCATGGTTTCGTCATATTCGCGCTTCAACACTTCCACCTTCGCCGCCGGCAGCAGTTCCAGACCTTCCAGGAACTCCAGAAAGCCTTCATCTTTCTCGTAGACGCACAGGATCTCTGCACTGTCCTTGGGTTTCAACTCCGAAAGCAGCACCCCACCCTGCTTGCGCAGTTGCGCGATTCCTCCGTTCATCGGCACACCGTGTGGACACGTCTTCCGCATGGAAAACTTCTTCAACAGCAACGCTTCCACTTCTGGAGAAATCGCGTGCTCCATGCGCTCAGCCTCCGCATGCGCCTTCGACCATGACAACCCAATAACCTCGGTCAGCAGCATTTCCGCGAGCTGGTGGCGCAGCATCAGGTGTTGTGCGGTCCGGCGACCCTTTGCCGTCAGATGAATTCTGCCGCCGCGCTCCACCTTGACGTGATCGTCGCGCGTCATGCGCTTCAGCGCCGCGGTCACCGCCGGTGGGGTAACGTTGAGTTCCTCCGCGAGGCGCGCGCTGATCGGCACCTGGTTTTCTTCGAGCATCTCCCAGATGGCCTTCAGATAGTCTTCCTGCGATACACTGGTTTGCCCGCGTCGCACTTCTTCTCCTCTACGCTGTCTTGCTGGCCTCTTGCTGGTGCTCTCGCAGCCGCTCCGCCAACTTTCTTACGCGCTCTTGAATGTCTTCCAGGATTCTCTGATATGTCTTTTCATCGCCACCATAGGGGTCGGTCACGTGCCAGTCTTCGACTTTTCCGAAATCGTCAAATTCGAACTCCCGCGCTCTGCCGCTGAGATTGATTACGATCTTGGCGCGCTCCCACACGTTCTGGTCAATTCGCTTGGAAAACAGTCCGTCAGCGGAATAACCGTTGCGCCTTAGCGTATCTTGCGTCAGTTGCGGAATCTCGCCTAGCGGATACAACCCCGCGCTGACGGGTTCAATCACATCATCGGCATCCTGCTGGGCGATGGCCTCGGCCATCGGGCTGCGGCACGCATTTCCAAAGCACACAAACAGGACTTGGGTTTTCTGTACCATCAAGATTTCAATGTATAAGGAATTTTCCCGGCAGGCAAATCAACGGGAGCGGGAGCCTGCAGCCATCTCGAGAAAATGCTCGTGCACTGTCGAGTCGTCGGTCAGTTCGGGATGAAACGTTGCCGCCAGCAGGTTGCCCTTTTCCACCAGTGCCGGGAGGCCCTCATGCCGCGCCAGGACCGAGATTCCCTTGCCCACTTCCTCGATAACCGGCCCGCGAATGAACACCATCTCGAGCGGCTCGCTCTTCAGCGCGGTGGGCTCCATGAATACGTCGCTAGCCAGTTGGCGCCCGTAGCCGTTGCGCAGTATGGTCATCTCCATCAAGCCCAGTGAATCCTGGGCGGGATTCTTCACTTTTGTGGCCAACAGAATGGCGCCGGCACAGGTCCCGAAAACTGCCCCACCCTGCCCCGCAAACTTTCGGATGGCCTCGAACAGCCCCTCTTCCTTCAAGAATTGCAGCTGGGTCGTCGATTCCCCACCCGGCAGCACAATTCCGTCGCAGCCCTGGAGGTCCTCGACGGCGCGCACTTTGACCGTTTCCGCACCAAGGCTCCGCAAAATCGCCGCGTGCGCCTCAAAGTCCCCTTGCACCGCTACAATTCCGATCCTCATAACTTTCTTCTGTTGTTCCGTTTCACCGGACAAACGCTGCCTGCCCTGCAGCGCTTTCGTCGTACTCCGGGCCCCTTTCTTGCTCGATCTGGCTTTTCGGGTCGTCTTCACGCCGCGCACACGTACTTACCAGCCGCGTGTCGAGAGCAGTTCTTTCTGTTCGAGTTGGCGCACATCAATTCCGGGCATCGCTTCACCCAGCTCTTCGCAAGCCTCCAGGATCGCCTTGGGGTCCTCAAAGTGCGTAGTCGCCTTTACAATGGCTTTCGCGCGCACTTCCGGGTCACTGCTCTTGAAAATGCCGGATCCGACAAACACCGCCTCGGCACCAAGCTTGCGCACCAGGGCCGCGTCGGCGGGAGTGGCGATACCGCCCGCCGAGAAATTCGGCACCGGCAGCTTCCCAGTCTTCGCGATTTCGCGCAACAGATCGAGTGGCGCGCCACTTTCTTTCGCAGTGCGCATCAATTCGTCGTCGCGCAGCGTGGTCAGCCGCTTCATCTCCGCCATGATCGTGCGCATGTGCCGCACCGCTTCAACAACGTTACCCGACCCGGCCTCGCCCTTGGTGCGAATCATCGCCGCGCCTTCGGCGATGCGGCGTACGGCTTCACCCAGGTTGCGTGCGCCGCAGACAAAAGGCACACGGTAGTCGTGCTTCCATATATGGTTCTCCTCATCGGCCGGGGTCAACACTTCACTCTCGTCGATAAAGTCCACTTCCAGCGCTTGCAACACTTCTGCCTCGGAAAAGTGTCCGATACGCACCTTGGCCATCACCGGGATAGTCACGGTGTTCATGATTTTACGGATCACCTTGATTGCGGCCATGCGCGCCACACCGCCTTCCTTGCGGATATCGGAAGGCACGCGCTCCAGGGCCATCACCGCGCAGGCGCCCGCCTTTTCCGCGATGCGCGCCTGCTCGGCGTTGGTGACGTCCATGATCACGCCGCCCTTCAACATTTCCGCGAGCCCCACCTTCACCCGCCACTCGTTCGAGCCCTTGGCCTTGCCGCTGTGCCCGTTGCTTCCGTTTGGTTTCTTCGCTTGCATATTCCTTCTCCTGTTTAAAATTCGTTACTGCTCTGAATCTTTTTGCGCCGCGCGTACGCGTTCGAAGTGCTGCTCATCGATGGCAACAAACCGCGCTGTTCCCCGAGCCAGCAAATTTCCCTGCATGTCACGAATCTCCGCCACGCGAAACCGGTTCCTGCCCTTTTCTTGCTCCTGCCATCCTTCCACCACGATCTCCTGGTCGACTGGCACAGGTCTTCTATAAACGACGCTCAACTCTGCGGTGACGGCTTTCTCGCCGGTCAGCTTTGAGAGCTTGCCCATGGCCTCGTCGAGCACCACTGCGATGATCCCGCCATGCGCGAATCCCGCACCTCCCGCGTAATTCGCACCCAGTACGAACCTTCCGCAGGCGCGCTTGGCGTCGAAGTCGAGATCGAACACCAGCCTCATCCCGGCTTCGTTGTTTCCGCCGCAGCCGAAGCAGCGGTTGCCCTCCTGCGTCCCAAGCCTGAGGATTTTCCCCATCGCTAAACCAGCGCCACGTGCGCCCGCTCGGCTCGCCGCGTGCCGCGCTGCCGCTTGCGCATTTCACTCTTGAGCAGCTCCGACAAGGTAGCCACGCCGCGCACCAGTTCTTTCTCATTCAGGCTGGCAAAACCCAGACGCAGCGTATTCGGCATCGGCGATTGCACATAGAAATATCTGCCCGGTGCGAAGAGCACCCCGCGTTCCCGCGCGTGAATCATCAGTTCACTGGCGTCGAACCCCGGCGGAAGCTCTAACCACAAGCACATGCCGCCTTCTGGCTTGGTCCAACGCACACCCTCGGGCATCTGGCGCCGCAGTGCTTCATCCAACACGCGCAATCGCTCCGCGTAAACCTTCCGCATCTTGGTCAAATGCTTGTGAAACAGCCCGCGCTTTAGAAATTCCGCCAGCGTGGCCTGCGCCAGCTGATCGGTGTGCAGGTCGGTCATCTGCTTTACCAGCCGCAGCCGTTCAATCGCCGCCGCCGGAGCCACAATCCAGCCCACGCGCAAGCCCGGGAACGCTACTTTCGCAAAGCTGTCAATGTGGATTACGATATTCCCGCGATCTAGCTGCTTGAGCGAAGGGATGCGCTCCTCCTGCGCATTCAACCGGGCATAAATGTGATCTTCCACGACCGGCACCTGGTAGCGGCCCGCCAATTCCAGTACTTGGCGCCGCGCGGCCAGCGGCATCGAAGTCCCCGTAGGGTTCTGGAAGTCCGGAGTGAGCACCAGCAACTTCACACGATTCGCGGCCAGCGTGGCTTCCAGTGCTTCAAGATCAATCCCCAGAGCGCTGCCCGGCTCCGCGTGTGTTTTCACCGGCACGCCCAGGCAACGAGCCCGAACACCATGAAACACGGCGGAAGCTCCAGGGTAAGTAGGATTCTCGAGCAACACGGTGTCGCCCGGCCGCACAAACGCCTTGGCGATCAGATCAAACGCCTGCTGACAGCCGTCGGTCACTAGCAGCGTTTCGTCCTTCACGGGAATCCCGTCCTGCCGCAATAACTCGAGCAACGCCTCTTTGAGCGGGCCGTAGCCGTCGGAAGCGCCAAGATTCAAAATTTCCTGCCCTTCGCGACGCAACGCCGCGTGCGAGCAGGTCTGCAACTCTTCCACGGGGAAAAATTCGGGAGCCGGCCGGGCCATCACGAACGAAAGCGCGTTCAGCGGCGCCGAGGCGGTCAGACGGCTCAAAATCTCTTCGCTGCGCTCATCGGCAAACAGCAATTCCCAGCGCAATCCGTCGCCGTTCGACAACACCGCCGGCGCAGGCGGTGTGATCTTCAGGCCATTTCCATTGCTGCGAATGAACGTGCCGCGCCCGACATGCCCCTGGATCAAGCCTTCGGACTCGAGCTCGGCATAAGCATTTGCCACCGTCGTGCGGTGCACGCCGAGCATATGCGCGAGTTCCCGGCTGGCCGGAATGCGGTCCCCCGGGCGCAGGTCTCCCGCGTGCACGAGAGAGCGCAACTGGTCACGCAGCTGAATGTAGAGGGGGATGTGGCTTTCGGGCTGAAGGTGTAATGGCAGCATTGTCTCTCACCCTGGCCCAATTCTACCAGAGATTGGCCTAACAAAAGAGCCAATTTGTCTTTAAGGATGGCCTTAGTTCGGGTGAGCCGCGCCTGCCCCGTTTTTCTCGCCTGCCCGCAAGTCCCGAATGCAGAGCTTGGTCCAATCTGCAGAATCGCACTGATAAATCTGCTTTAACGGGAGGTCTTCGTCCTGCACGTCATAGTTCCCAAACTGCATGTCTTCGCTATCGTCGGGCGACGCCGTAACCACGGGACTTCCCTCGTTTACGCGCACGCGAAACTGCTTGGTCGCAGGCTCATAATTTGAATACACAAAGCAATGCCCGATGCAGGCGCGATCCGCCACGTGCAAGGTTCCCATGCGATAGACAGGTGGTTCCCAAATTGACGCCAAGACTCGCGTGCCGAATGGCAACTGGCGGGTGAGGGTCTCGGCACTGGTTTCCACACGCTCGGCAAGCGCGGTGCCCTGGTAGGCAAAGGCGAAAAACACCACAGCGATACCCGTGAGCGCCACCACATGCCAGGCCTTCGGTCGCAGAGTCGCGACCCAGCAAAATGCAAAAATCGCTCCGATCAACGTCAACCGCGAAACCAGCAGTCCAACCCATCCGGCGCTCGGATCAGGCCGCAGATTCTCGGGCAGCAGCGTCGTCAAAAGAAAAGAAACCGCATAAAATTCGAGGAATAGCCGCCGTTCCTTCCAACTCCGTTCGTCTCGTTTCCACGGAACCAGATCGAAAAGTGTGGCGCTAAGCACAAACAGTGCGATGGCTGCTGCGACATAGCGGGTCTCCGGCCGGAAGATCCAAAACTGATCCGCGCCATTCCATTGCAGCACGGGGGTATCCGGCCAATCGGTTTGATACTCCGGATGGCGGAGCAGCACCCAGCGCACTGCCAAAGCGATGCCGACCGCCGCACCCGGAAGCAACCACTCCATCCAACCTTTCACCTTGGGCCACAGCAATCGGTACGCGCCGGCCGCCAGCAACCACAGACATCCCAAGGGATGAGCGAGCATCACTGCAAGCGCCAAAGCGATCGCGATCACAACACCGCGCAAGCTTCCCCGCCAAAGGGCCGCCAAGGCAAAGCACGCCAGCCCAAGCGAAAGGTAGAAGTTCATAAATCCCATGGTGAAGACGTAACCATAGGCAAGCATCCCTAGCCCCGGCACCAAAAACCACGGCCGGCGCCCCGCCTCGACCGTCGCCAGCGTGAACACGCCCCAGAAAAACACTAGCACACACAATCCGACGGCGATCTTTTCCGCAATGCTGAAGCCGAACATTTTGCCCAGGTGTAACAGCATCAGGTCAAACAAAACGTTCTTGTATTGCCAAACCAGGTAGACACCCGGGGCTTTGCCTTCCCCAACCAACTGCGCCAGCCAAGCATTGTAGAGATGACTTGCGACATCCCCCGCCTGAATATGCCGGTGCCACACGCATGGCATCAGAAGCAAGAGCGAAACCAGCCACGCCAAGGCGATTTCGCGTTTTGTAATTGGATTTGGAGTGGAAAGTGATTCGACCGGCTGGACCGCCATGCCGTCAATTGTAGCAACCCGGAAACGAAATGGCCCGCCCAAGAAGGCCGGCCGCAAATCGGTTAGCGCATCGGCTGCGCGTCGCCCAGCTTTTTCAACCGGTCGCGCAGTTTCCTCTGCAAAGGACTCGGCGTGTTCGGATTGAACGCTACCAGATACCACAGCGGCTGGGTCTTGTCCTTGCTGAGATAGGTGAGCGTTCCGGCATCGGCATTGGGATGCCGCGCCACGTTTTCACGAATCGCGCCATAGGGGTGCTTAGCGAGTTTTCCCAGGGTCTTCGGGTTCGTCCGCGGATGTTCGCTGATCAACCGCAACATGTAGTAATCCTGTTGCGGCGCCTGCTTGGCCAGCTTTTCCAGCATCTCGGGCTTCGCTTCTGCGCTCAAGACCAGGCCGATCTTTTCGTCCCAGGCTGTGTTGATCTGATTCAATTCCCG
>Ga0126371_10002826_pt1 | contig 15066 bp, 11 predicted proteins | sample PanSoiMetaPlot_4_FD_110145 | JGI IMG/M metagenome (GOLD analysis project Ga0126371, IMG submission 110145) | Tropical forest soil microbial communities from Panama - MetaG Plot_4 | ecosystem: Environmental > Terrestrial > Soil > Tropical forest > Bulk soil | place: Panama | collected 2016-02-17 | reverse complement strand
CGACTATTGGACGGCTTATGCGGCCTTTGACGGAAACCAACCGGTCTTGCGTCGAATTCAAAGAGATCTTCAGACGAATGCTGCCGACCACCACGCCGTTCATAGCGAAATTCTGGACGAAAAAAGCGGCGCGATGTGGAGCAGGGAACTGCGCGACACACCCGATTGGCTTCGCAAAGCGGCCCCGAACCTGGCCCTCCTTCGCATAGCAGGCCTTTCTTTGACATCCTCGGACGCGGCCGAAGTCGTGAACCGACCAGCAGGGCCGCGGCATGCGCTCCTGGTGCGTCCCTGCGACGTCACCTATCTGGCGGTTTTCTGTGAAAGTGAAGCCCGGGCGGATCGTATCGCACTCGAATCTCAAGTCTCGGAATGCATGTCCCTTGCACGCACCAAACAAGCCAGTGTCACTTTGCTTCACGCTCCAGCTTGGCTGAAAGACCGCCTTAGCGTGTGGGGCCCGACGCGCCCTGATTTCCCACTCATGCAGCATCTGAAATACGCCTTCGATCCGCAAGCGATCTTTGCTCCGGGTCGCTTCGCGGGAGCGATCTGAACGTGCCTCCGCAGCCCGCCACTCCTGGTGAGATACCGGTCTTTGAAGACTTTTCTCTCTGCATCCACTGCGGACTCTGCCTCAACCACTGCCCCACCTACCGGCTGTGGCATCTCGAAGCGGATTCTCCCCGGGGGCGCATTCGCCAGATGCTTCTTGTTCAGCAGGGCGAACTCCCGGTCTCCGAACCGTTCGTTGACCACATTGACAAATGCCTCGATTGCCGCGCCTGCGAAACCGCCTGCCCTTCCGCTATCGGGTACGGGAGACTGGTCGAACACGCACGCGCCCGCATCGAATACGAATACCAGCGCCCGTTCTTCGCGCGCCTCGCGCGCAATCTCGTCTATCGGCGCCTGCTTCCATATCCTGATCGCATCGCTATGCTCGCAAAGCTGCTGCGCCTCTACCAACGTTCCGGACTGCAAAACATCTCTCGTGTTCTTGGAATTCTAAAAGTCCTGGGTCTTGCCGAGCGCGATCACATTCTCCCAACGATTGATCGAAGCTTTTTTTTCGACCACCTTGGCAAAATCTACCCCGCCCGAGGCAAACGCCGTGCCCGCGTGGCCTTCTTCGCCGGGTGCATAGCCAACGTCACTTTTGCTGCCCTCAACGAAGCCACCATTCGCGTCCTCGCTGCAAATGGCTGCGAAGTCGTCGTTCCGGCTGCTCAATTCTGTTGCGGTGCCCTCCCGCTCCACGCTGGACTCCGCGATGTTGCCCGCGATCTGGCTCGCCGGAACCTCTTGGCCTTCGCTGCAAGCGACTTCGACGCCATTGTCACCAACGCCGCCGGCTGCGGCTCCACGCTCAAGGAATACAACCATCTGTTCATCGCTTCTGAGCCCGATCACGCCGCGGCCGTAACCTTTGCTAAACGCACACAGGACGTCACCGAATTCCTCGCCTCCCTCGGCCTCTCGGCGCACCTCGTTCCGATTTGTGCTCGCGTCGCCTATCAGGACCCGTGCCACCTGCTGCACGGCCAAAGAATCCGTGAAGCGCCGCGCCAGCTCCTTCGCGCCATTCCCGGCCTGGAACTTGTCGAACTGCCTAACTCGGAGATCTGCTGCGGCTCGGCAGGCGTGTACAACGTCACCCAACCAGAAGCTGCCTTGCAATTGCTCGCTGAAAAAATGCGTTGTGCGCAGTCAACGCACACGCAGATCATCGCCACAGCAAATCCGGGTTGTCTTCTGCAATTAAAAGCAGGAGTGGAACTTTACAAAACAGGCCATCAAGTCCTGCATGTGATCGAACTTCTCGACCGAGCTATGGGCGAAACTTTTCCTAGGACCTAGCGCCCGGCGGTTAGATACCGGCAACCGGTTGGCCCGGTCCTCGCCGAGTGCTTCACGCCGGCAGGCAAGTCCACCGCTCCGGGAATTCTGGTCCGGCCGTCTTCCGAGACGTCAGAACCTTCCCGGATCAACTGGCCCGCCAGAAAGTTGTCCAAATACAGCTACGCCCTCGCCGCAGCAATGGGGGTAGCTGCAACAAGGGCGCGCCGTCTTCAGGAGAGAAGATCGTTGCAATCCTGCTTATTGACTCGGCGGCGCCGCGTCCGGCGGAGGAACCGGCATTCCGCCGCCTCTCCGACCATGCGGCCCATGTCCTTGCGTAACCGTGTATTCCGAAGGGACGGCAAACAACGAAGCCGCCTGCTCCTGTCGTTGAATGTTTGTGACTGTGTAAGTCGTTGACCCAAACCGTGGATCGTTTCGCGTGCTCTTCACCACGATCTGCAAGTCCGGTGAATACCAGCGCTCGCTGACAATCGAAATGGGCTTATCGTTCCCGATCTGTCCGGAGGGAATGGTTCGCGTATATCGCGTTCCCTGCGCGGAAATCCCATTGATCGTCTGCGTGCCCAAGTCTTCCTTCTTCAAGGTGCCGTTGGCGATTTCCTGCTGGATATGCTCTTCAAACTTGTTTTGCAGGGCATCGGGACTTTTCTTGTTTCCCGGATGCCCCGGCAACTCGACCGCCACCTTCTGGTCCGGCTTCAATTCATAAGCGGTGCCCGCCACTGGATCGTGGATCAAGATGAACGTTTTGCTTTTCCCGCTGGTTGCCAGCGGCCCAATCGCAGGCAAGGTGGTCTCGCGCCGCACACGTCCTTGCGAATCGCGAAACGTATTGATCTGGGTCTTGCGATTGATGGACGTGCCATCTGAAAGCTTCTGCGTATTTTCAATCACGGCGACTGCGGAAAACGGTGCTCCCGTCACCACTTTTCCTGTGTGCATCTCCTCGAAGCCCAGAATCTCCATTCGCGGGCCCAGCAGACCGCCGGGCCCGGGCCCTTCATGTGGCGGAGGCGGTGGAACATCGCCGGGGGCCTCTTGCGCGCCGATCATCGCTGGGCCGCTCAGCAACCCGCCGAGCGCCACTGACAGAATCCATTTCCTATTCATTCCATCTTCTCCTCTACTCCTGTTCGTTACTTCTCTCCTGCGCGTCACGCACGGACGCGAAACTCAATTGTTCGATTCCGGCAGGCGATACCCTTGCGGCTGTCCATCCGCTCCCACCAGCAAATCCACCTGAACCAGGTCGTTGGCATGCTCTTCGTTAACCGTCAGACCCAAAGCTCCCAGTGATCCACGCTGCATCTGCACGCGCACCACCGAAGTCTCGTCCTGCAAAGCCGGAATCGCACCTGGGATCAGCGCGAACTGTTCGCCATCACTTTCGGCGATCAGTGTCCCACCAAGCTCTGGTCCATTTGCCACGGTCTGCACGGCACTATTCGGTGCTGGGTTTCTCTTGGCGGTATCAAAACCATGTTGCTGGCGCCAAAAAAACATCGACCCCGCCACGAGGATCAACGTCGCCGCCGCCAGTAGCCATCCTGCAAGAATCGCGCGCTCGCGGTTTTTGCCCGTTTTGTGGATCGTGCGGAACTCCTGCCGCAGACGCATCTCCACTCGCGGCGGCGCACTCGCACCCGCAGTAGCTTGCCCAAGTTCCCGCAAACCCTCGGTCAAACCCTGCCAGCTCTCATAGAGCGACGCGCAGTGTGGACATGTCCGCAAATGCTCTCGCGCCGCATCGAAGTTCTGCCCAACTCCATGGACGATTCCGTCCAATCCCGAGTTGGCGAATTCTTCACAATTCATTTTCACTTCTCCCGCAAATCTTTAGCGTCCCGCATTCGCGCGTCTGGGGGATTCCCGCAGCATCTCGAGTTTCGCCAGCAGCAGTGCGCGTCCCCGGTGCAAACGCGACCTCACCGTTCCCACCGGACATTCCAGCGCGCGAGCCGCTTCCTCGTAACTCATCTCTTCCAACTCGCACAGCACCACAGTCTCGCGAAACTCCGGCGGCAGCGACAATACCGCCGACCGCACCCGCTCCCGCCGTTCGCGAAGTTCCGCCCACTGCGCCGGCGTACGGTCGTCGACGGCCTCGAGTATCTTGGTCTCTCCTTCGTCGTCTTTCAGCTCTAGTGAGAACTCTCGCGGCTGCCGCTCCAGATGCTTCATCACTCGGTTCCGCGCGATTCCGTACAGAAACGCGCCCAGCGGTCCGCGGGCCGGATCATATTTCTTGGGTTCGCGGACCAGCGTCATGAACACGTCCTGCACAATCTCTTCTGCTGCCCAAGGCTGACCTGTCATTCGCAGGGCAAAGCGATAAATCTGAGCCTGGTTCCGCCGGTAGAGCTGCGTAAAGGCTTCCTCGTCGCCTTTTGCCGACCGTCTCAGCAGGACGTCGTCTCTTTCCTGTGCCTCGATGTGCATCTCTCCTGGCAGATGCCTGCTTTCTTTAGACTCTTCCCCAGGGAAAGGAAAAAAGTTCCCCTCACTCAGGGTTCTTGCCGCCTAGTCTAAACCCCAAAAAGCTTGGGAAAGTTGTGCCAGATCAGCGTTTTTACCCGGCCAAAAGAAGATTAGAATCAGATAGTTGCAAGGTGAGAACCAGCCGTAGGTCTAGTTCTTGCCGGCTTTGTCTGGCCGGAACATTTTCGCCGCAATCCGCGTCACCACCCTTCGCGGCACGACGCGCTGGGAATGCGCACCCAGGTAGTTCCCCAACCCTGAAATCACGTAACTTTTTCCCGCCGCCAACGCCTGCAAACCTGCCCGCGCCACTTTGTCGGCAGGCTCCTGATGCTTGGCGGTGAACCTCTCCTGTCCCGCCACTGCATGAAATTCCGATTCGGTCGAGCCCGGGCAAAGCGCGCAAACTCGTATTCCGTGCGGCTTCATCTCTTCGGCGAGCCCTTCGGCAAAAAACAGATCGAATGCTTTGCTGGCCGCATAGGTCGAAATATACGGTACTGACTGAAAGGCCGCGGTCGAAGCCACGATCAAGATATCTCCGGCGCGCCGCGCCACCATGTCCGGCAAAAACAACCGCGTTAAGTGAACGACCGCCGTGCAGTTCACTTCTACCATGTCAACCAATCGCTGCTTCTCCACCTTGTGCAGTTCGCCGTACTGTCCGAACCCGGCATTGTTGATGAGCAGGTCGATCCGTAGTCCTTTTTCCTTGGTATGTTCGAAAATTCTTTCCGGCGTTTCTCGCTTCGCCAAATCCGCCGCAAAAACTTGCGTCTGGATATTGTATTTCTTCCGCAGATCGGCGGCGACGTTCTCAAGTCGGTCTAGCCGTCGTGCTGTCAGCAGCAGGTGGGTCCCGCCGGCTGCGAGCTGTTCGGCTAAAGCAACACCTATCCCCGCGCTCGCACCGGTCACCAGCGCCCACTTGTTCTGCCATTCGCTGATCATTCGGAATCGCCTCGGGGAGATTGTACTTCAGGCGGAGTCTGCTGGATCGGTCTTGCTGATCCGCATGACCGTGTCCTTGATTCGTGTACTCTGTTCCTTCATGCGGTCCATCAACCGCTTTGCCCACACAAATTCTGCCGCGAGCAGTGTCAAGCCCAGGAACATCACCACCCACCCGGGCCCGGGTGTGAAAAGCATGATCGCGCCCAGTGCCAGCAGCGTGAACCCTGCGAGGATTTTGAAGAATCGGCGGACCTGATCAATCGTGCGGAAGAGCATAGTTTCCTCTGGCGGAAACGGGGGAACATTAATTGTGACTGGAATCCCCTAGGTTGGCAACAACCCGCAAGTATCATTCACGAAATTGCAATAATTCGCCCTCTAAGGAAGTTGCAGTTCGAGCGAATAGATCTCCTCGTTGCTGATGTCGCGCACGATCAACGGGCTCCCATCTGCTGCCGCTCCCGTCCAAGGTCCAAACGTGCCGTAGTATCTCCGCATCTCCCCAATGTCGGCGACCTTCTCCACTTTCCCATCACTGACGCGCACACGGTAGAAACCGGGAATCTCCACCTTCGACGTGTCGAACATCACACTCTTGCTGTCGTTCGACCATTCCATGTAGCCGATGGTACCGATTCCTTTCACGACCGTCGTCCACTTTTGTGTAGAAAAATCGTACAGGATCACATCGTCGTACCGGTCGTGTGTTGCGATCAAGTACTTGCCGTCCGGAGACCACCTCGGACAGCACACCCCATCGGTTCCCGGGATCGGTGTCTGTTTGCGGGAAGCGACGTCCAGCAATTGCAACGAGTAGATAAGCTGGTTGCCTTCCGACCGGATCTGTCCGAACGCAAGCGATTTTCCGTCCGGTGACCAGGTCGGGTCCAGGTCCGATACACTGCCCGCCGTGAGTTGCTCGGCTGGCCCGCCTTGCGCAGCCATCATAAAAATACTCCACGGCTTTCCCTGGCGCATTCCCGCAAAGGCGATTTGTTTACCGTCTCGAGACCAGTGTGGCAACGACGCGCGCAGCGTCGGCCCTGTCAATTGCACAGCCTCGGTCCCGTCCGGCGCCGACCGCCACAGTGTCTCTTCGGGATAGCGAACATAGACGTAGGAGAGTCCGTCGCGTGACGCTTCTATGTTTCCGGCCGAAATTCCGCCGAGAAAGGGAACGAATTGCTGCAAAACAGCGTCGTATCGCACTAGCTCGGCGCGAGGCTGCGAAGCCATCACCAACAAACGGTTGTTCTCCGCACCGAATCCGCCAATGTAATAATTCGGCGGCACCGTCGTTAGTTCAATCGGCGCCGGTGTTTTTCTGCTGTACCAGGGTTTCTGTTCCTCCTGTGCCCAGATTCGAGAGCCGCCATTCACGGTTGTCTGAAAAAAGTAGTAGCGCCCGTCCGGTGACCAATCCCCGCAGCAGCGGTCCGGGAAATTAATCAGTTCCGTTAGTATTTCGTGCTGTTGGCTCCCATCCGCTTTCGCTTCCCAGATTGAATTCTCCACCAGATATTTGTTTCCCACCGAAAACCGTAGCCGTTTGCCGTCCGGCGAAAACCGCATAAAAGAGACGTACCCGTTTGCCGTCAGCAGTTTCTGTTCATGGGAACCATCCGGATCAACCAAGAATACGTCGCGCCCGCGCGAGAAAATGATTCTCCCGGACGGCGTCCAGTAGGCATCATTTGCGACGACCCCATCCAAGTCTTGCAGTGACCTCGACGCCAGGTCCATGATCCGAACCTTTAACAACCCGTGCTTCACTCCCTGGCTGCTTCCTACGAGCAGCTTTGTCCCATCAGGCGAAACGCTTCCCAGCTCCAGTCCCGGGAACGACGAGTCCAGCACCCACGGAATGCCGCCGACTTCGGGCAGCTTGATCAGCCTTATGTGGTTCCCGACGCGCTCGTCAAAAAAGACATGGCCCGCCCGCGCGTGCAGGTTCTGTTTGGGATGTCCGTCATAGGTAAGTTGGTTCGAATCCAGGATCCTAGGCAGAGGAGCCGGTGTATGCCAACGCACGGCGGCGCCTCCCGCCACGGCCGCCAGAAACAACCCTCCGAAAATCAAGCCAGGGCGCCAGGCCTGCCAGGATTTTGGCTTCTCCCTCGCTGTCTGCTGGTCGGTACTGCTGGATGCGAGCCCGTCTCTGTTCCGGATCACTTGCACCGGAGAAAGAAACCGATATCCTCGCCTCGGAATGGTCTCGATGAAGACAGGAACATCGGCCGAGTCTCCAAGTACCTCTCTAAGCCGCTTAATCGCAGTGTTCAGACTGGTGTCAAAATCCACAAAGGTGTCCGCCGGCCAGAGCACTGCTTGCAACTGTTCGCGAGACACCACGGCCCCTGCATTCTCAAGCAACGTCCTAAGAACAAGGAATGGCTGCTCCTGAAGCCGCAGCTTTACCCCACTTCGGCGAAGCTCGGCCGATTCTGCTTCGAGCTCAAACGTCCCGAACCGGTAGCGTCGCGATTTTTGCGAGGCGACTAATTGTGGACTTCCTGACATTGGATAGCACCCTGCCACTATAGACGAGGGAAGCTCGAGAAAATGTTCCTTCAGATCATGTCAGAGTTAGAAGCAAACCTTTTCGATCCTGTGTCTTAGCCTGTCATCGAGGTTCCAGCTGGGGGTTATGGCCCCACCATGGTTCTGCATGCCCAGTTCCGCCAGGCTCCCCTGAGGAAAACGGCCTCAGGGAGGCTTTATGCGGACCTCATTCCTTAGTACGGTCATTTTATTCAGTTCGTTTCTCGCGGCAGGCCCCACCGGCTTGGCCCGGCCGAAGGCCGAAGCGGTCGAAGTCACCGCCCCTTTGGAGATTTATGAGGGTTATCTCTTGGTTGTCCAGGGCAGCGTTGGTCCGATTCATGGCCTGCGCTTCCTTCTGGATACTGGCCAGACCCTTAGTTCCATCGATGTACGAGTCGCGAAACAGTTAGACCTCGCTACCCACCCAGGCACCGTATACAACATAGACAGGCCCCTTCCCGTCGAGTGGGGTGAGCTACCGGAGATGACCTATGCTGGACAGCGCTTCACCGGCGCGAGAGTCTTGTTGTCGGATCTGGCGTACTTGAGGGCAAACGGCGTGCCTGTTGACGGTGTCGTTGGCCTCGACCTCCTCAGGAGGCAATCCTTCCGTCTCGATCTAAACCGTAGGCACATCGTTTTTGGCCAGTCGGCTATTCTGACAGGGAGGCAAGTATCCTTTATTCCGGACGCCGCGAGCCTGCAGATTCAACTTGATGTGGACGGGCGGACGCTGCCGGTCATCGCGGACAGCGGCATGCAGGGAATTGTCTTGTATCGCGAGGTGCTCGATTCGATGGCCGCGGACTACAAAACGGGGCGGCCGGTAGCAGGCGTTAGTCTCGGCGGTGCGATTCCCTACACTCCGGCGCTGGTCCCACGTCTTCGCTTGGGAACTCAAGACCTCGAACGCAATGTCCGGCTCGTTAATCCTGCGGGCAATCCAAGCGCACGCCGTATCGCCGGGTATTTCGGGCTCGCTTCGTTGCACGCCAAGTGGATTGAGTTCGATTTCGAGCACCAGCAGCTGCGATGGTCTAACTGAAGGCGGGTTCGGGAAGGGTTTAATTCGCGCGAGTTAGCAATGCATCGACGGCTTCTCGCCTGGTCCGAACGTCCGCTTGCTTCAAGATCCGGTGAATGTGATTTCGCACCGTGAACTCCGAAAGATTCAAGTGCGCCGCAATTTCTTTATTGGTAAGGCCTTTAGCCACCAAATTCATCAATTCTCGTTGCCGCAGGGTCAGATTCGCTTGCACATTTGCGGGCTCAGGCGAACCGACCTCCGGCAGTTGCGAGACCCACTGGAATAAGCTTGCGCAAAGCCGCGGCGGGCAAACCGCCTCGCCTCTTATGGCGGAGCGTACCGCTGCAACCACCTCGCTTGCCGAAGCGTCCTTCAACATATAGCCGGATGCACCCGCTCGAATAGCAAAAAGAAACTGCTTTTGATCGTCTTCCATCCCGACTAATAGCGCGCGGAACCTTGCGCCTGGCGGACACGGATGATCGGAAAAAAATCGTAACGGCAGCCAGTTTGCGTCCGCAAAATCCAGTGCGAGTACGGTACAAGAGCTCTCCAGCACTTCTTGCGGCGTTACCGTCTCCCGATTGCCCTGACCTACGATCAGAATTTCACAGCGCTTGCGCAACAAACGGGTAAGTGCCTCGCGCAAAAGTCGGTTCTCAATGAGGAGAAATACACGAATTGGGGACACTGCATTATCTTCGGTCACGGTACCGACAGCCTTCTCCGCATCCGCGGGCTGATCTCAGAGCGGCTTTCTTGCCTTCAACCTACACCAACTCGCTAGACTCCTGATTGTTCGATTTCAGAGGGGCGGCCTGGGTCCTCAAACCAGCATTTGACGTAGCTTGTGATGTTGATATAAACGCTACGTTAAATCCGTTCAATAGTAGGCACAGTGTAACGATTTGACGGAAAACGTCAAGTGGTTAGACCAAAAAATCGGCAAAAAGGTTTTCCTCTCCGAAATGAAGTTCGATCTTCTACCAACTCGAGTCTGCATGGGTCCTATCCCTGTATCCATACGGTTGGTACCTGACCTCGGTACAAAATGAGTACCTTTTACCGAGTATCTTTTTGATTCTGTTTTCCATATCCCAATTTCCGCATACTGCGTTTCCAACACATGGAAACCGGCAAGTCCATCCGAGTTCTCGTGGCCATCTACCCTCGCCTCATGCGGGAATTGATTCTGACCACGTTTGCTGACCAGCCCGACATCGAGGTCGTTGGCGAGGTGACTACGGAAGCCGACATCCCCGCTGAAGTGGAACGCACCAGTCCCGATTTTCTGGTGATCTCTCTCAATAACCATCTCCAGCGCCCTGCGGTGTGCGATACCGTCCTGCGTCGCAGGCCGGACATGCGCATCATCGCTGTCGATCCGGAAAACAACTATTCGGTGCATTACTGGGTTTCCCTCAATATCCAGTCCGACGATGTCGAAGCTTCGGAAGAAGGCATCTTGGGAGTCCTGAGGCACAAATGAACAAGGGCTGGAGTGAGTCAATGAATAATTTCCGGATAAACAAGCGTACAAACGGGATCCGCTGGTTCTTGTTAAATTCTTGTCAGTTTGCACCCGTAGCCATCGCCGGCGTCCTCCTGAGCGCCCCTCTTCACTCGATTGCTCAAGACAATCCATGGAACCAGACCAACCCGAGCAACCAGACTAGGCAGAGCAGCCAGAGTAGCCAGAGCAATCAGAAGCCTTCCAATATCGGTCGGGGTCCGGAACCCTCCGAACTCACCAGCGAAAACCTGTCTCGAGTCGGAGCTTCTGCAGCTCAGCTCCGGACCATTTTTGCCAAAGACCCGGGGCTTCTGGTTGAACTGAAGCGCTGGATCGCCAAGGAAGCCGGCGAATACGGTCAAATCGTCGATGATGCTTCCCTGACTGACTTGGCAGTGTTCGAGCGCCTCGAACGCGACGCCACTTTCCGTTCCGTTGCCACGCGCCTCGTCCAGAAGTACGGTTATCTGCTTCCCACGATCAATCCAACTTCCGACATGGCCAAGGAGCAGGACCTCGTAATCAAAGAACGCGCCCACCGCATGGTTCAAGCCGAAGAGAAGGAAGACGCTCTGCGACAAGCGGAGATCGACCGCATCTCCAGCGGCGAATTCGAAGAAGAAGAGGAAGGACACACTTCTCGGCAGGATTGTGATCGCTTGAATCAGGATCCTGTGAACCGCAGGGCCTGCCGCCAATTGACTTCTTCCCCTCGTCTGCAAAGAGGCCCGTACAGAAACGAAATGTCAGTGCCGCAGACCGATTCTCCCGATTTCCAAGCACCGTACATCCCATATCGCACGCCGCGGGCGCAAATTCAAACCACCCGTGCGGAAGAAGATGGCTCGGGTCTGGGCGGTGGAGGCACGGGGTTCTCAAGACTCATGGCTAGTTTGACCGATCCCATGGGGAGCGGCGGATCCGCGCCCGGTTTTTCGACAGGGGCAGGTATGGATGGTTATGAACTTGGCGCTTCGCGCGTTGCCTCGGGTGCCATGTCCATGTTGTCCGGTTCCAACGGAAACAACGTTGAGTCGTTTGCCACTCGACCCCCCATGCCTCACGACATTGTTCGGCGCACTGGTGAATTAGAACCAAGATCCGAGGAAGCGGATCTCACTTCTCCCACCATGACCCACAAGCGGAATCCCTATTCCGACATCCCCTCACTTTACGACTTGTACGTCCAGGCTTCGGCAAAGTCTGCAAAAGTGGAACGATTTGGCCTTGACGTGTTTCGTCAGGGTACGCGCGACCTCGACGCCGTTCCCATGGATCTCCCCGCGGGCCCCGACTACGTCGTGGGGCCTGGCGACGGCCTCACCATCAACCTTTGGGGCGGCGTGTCCCAGCGCTTGATTCGAACTGTAGATCGCGAAGGCCGCATTGCGCTCCCGGAAGTGGGCCCGCTTCTTGTTAGTGGCCGCTCTCTCGGCGAAGTGCAGGCCACCGTTCAGCAAGCACTTCGTACTCAATACCGGGATACCTCCGCTGACATTTCTCTCTCACGGCTCCGTACGGTTCGTGTCTATGTAGTAGGGGATGTTGCTGAGCCTGGAGCCTACGACATCAGTTCACTCTCCACTCCTTTGAACGCCCTGTTGGAAGCCGGCGGTGTCACCTCCCGTGGCTCTCTCAGGAGATTGAAGCACTATCGAGGAAAGCAATTGGTCGAGGAGGTGGATGCGTACGACCTGCTTCTCCGGGGGGTCCGCACCGATATCTCACACCTTGAAAACGGAGATTCTCTCGTCGTTCCACCCGCCGGCTCGCTCGTCGCTGTTTCCGGCATGGTTCGGCGGCCTGCCATCTACGAATTGAATGGCGAGGCGTCTTTGCAAGATGTTCTGGAACTAGCCGGCGGAATCTTGCCTGCCGCTGCTCTGAAACACATCGAAGTGCAGCGCCTCGAAGACCACCAGAAGCGAACCATGCTTGATCTCGGTTTGCCCGAGTCGGACACTCCGCAAGCCATCGAGTCTGAGCTCACCAGTTTCAAGATCAAGGATGGCGACGAGATTCACATTTTCCCCATCGCTTCTTACAACGAATTTGCGGTCTACCTGCAGGGACACGTCTTGCGCCCAGGGAAATATTCCTACCACGAAGGTATGAAGCTTACTGATCTGATTAGCTCGTACAGCGAGCTGTTGCCGGAACCCTCTGGCCGATACGCCGAAATCATTCGCCTCAACGCTCCCGATTTTCGGCCAAGCGTCGAAAGCTTCGACCTCGCTGCGGCGCTCAAAGATCCCGCGTCGTCCCCGAAGCTGCAACCCCTCGACACCGTGCGCATCTTCAGCCGCTTTGACTTCGACCCGCCGCCGAACGTCTGGGTGGGCGGCGACGTTCAGAAGCCTGGTTTGTACCGCACATCAGGACAAGTTCGCCTTCGTGACGCCGTCTATCTCGCAGGTGGTCTTTCGCCGGATGCTGACCTGAAAACCGCACAACTTTTCCGCACGGAAGCCGATGGAAGCATGCGCATTTTTAGCGTGGATCTGGCCGGCGCCATGGCCGGTGAGTCTTCGGAAAACATTCTGGTTTTCCCGCGCGACCGCCTCCTCATCCATCGCAACCTTTCTAAGGTCGATCCTCCAGCGGTCACCATCAAGGGTGAAGTCGCGCGGCCCGGAAAATTTCCGCTTACCAGCAACATGCGGGTTCAAGATCTCGTCAACACTGCGGGTGGGCTCAAGCGCAGCGCGGACCCGCAGCAGGCGGATTTGACCCATTATGCTGTCGGCAATTCCCCCTCCGTTTCGGAAAGTACTTCGATCGAGCTGAGTAGCGCGCTCAATGGCGACACCACTGCCAACGTGCAATTGCGCTCCGGCGACGTTCTTACCATCCGCCAGGCTCCCGGCTGGCATGACATCGGCGCCACTGTCGCCGTCCGCGGCGAAGTTCAACATCCCGGTTCCTATGGAATCCAGCCCGGAGAGACTTTGAGTTCTGTGCTAGAGCGTGCCGGAGGGTTTTCTGCTCAAGCATTTCCATATGGGGCACTGCTGTCCCGGCAGGAAGTGAAGCAGGTCGAGGTACAGTCACGCATCGAACTTGTTGAGCGTTTGAAAGCCGAACAGGTCAGCCTCAAATCCCTGCCGGAGAACGACGAAGACCAGAAGAACGCCAAACTCACTGCCATCGCGCAAACCGAAACCACCCTGACCCAACTCCAATCCACCTCGCCCTCAGGAAGAGTCGTCATTCACATCAGCCCGGACACGAAACAGTGGGCTGGCACTCCTGCGGACATCTCGCTGCGCGATGGGGACACTCTGACCGTTCCGAAAAAAGCCGAATACGTCATGATTTCAGGCCAAGTCTACAATCCTACCGCCGTTGGTTACCGGTCCGGGCACAGCGCCCGTTGGTATTTGAGCCAGGCCGGTGGACTCACGCCCCTTGCCGACAAAAAGGCCGTCTTCGTTGTGCGTGCCGACGGCTCGGTGATCGCTTCCAAGAACAATAGCAGTGGCTGGTTTTCAGGCGACCCGTTAGGCGCCACGCTGCGGCCGGGCGACTCGATTGTTGTTCCGGAGAGAGTCCCAAAGGTTGGCAACAAGAGCTGGACGAACACATTGCAGACGGCCCAACTGCTCTCTTCGATTGCGGTTGCAATTGCCTACATCCATCCGTGATTGGGTGTGGACCGAATGTTGACTCGAGCCCAGGGCATTGCACGATTGGCTGTTTTAGCGGGCCTTGCGCTTACTTTGTTCGTGCGTGGACCAATTGCCACGGCCCAACAGGTTCGGTCCGAGGCAGCGGCGGATACTCGGCCGGATACTCCTCAGCCGAACAGTCAGCACTCGGAAAAGATTTCCGGTGATGGAAGTCGCAAGCCGAAAGAGGATATGACGGAAGTTTATACAGGAACGGATGCTCGAACGGGTTGGAGCGCGTTGACGCGCGATTTCTTGGGCGACCAGAAACGCGTTTGGACCAGTCCGGCACATCTGGAGTTCACCGATGCCCAGTGGATCGTGCCCATTGGAGGCTTTTCTGCGGCCTTGTTTGCAACCGACGCGGATTTTAGCAAGCGGCTTTCAACAGACCCCCAGACGATTAGCCATTACAAAACCCTTTCCGATGCCGGAGTAGCGGGTTTGATCGGCGGCGCCGGCGGGCTGTGGGTGCTCGGACACGTCAAGCACAACGAGCACTGGAGTGAAACCGGCCTTCTGTCGGGAGAAGCGGCTCTCAATAGTCTTTTGGCTGTCGAAGCAATGAAGTATTCGCTTCGCCGCGAGCGCCCTTTCCAGGGCGATGGCACCGGGCCGTTCTTTCAGGGAGGTACGTCGTTTCCTTCCGAGCACGCGGCTGCGGCATGGGCTGTCGCTGGCGTCATAGCACATGAGTACCCAGGGCCTCTCACAAAGATCGCTGTCTACGGATTGGCTTCTTTGGTAACCATTTCGCGTGTACGAGCGAAGCAGCATTTCAACTCTGACGTTTTTATCGGCGGACTAATCGGAGAGATGGTGGCACAGGACGTCTACAGCCATCATTACGATCCGGATCTCGGCGGCGTCGCGTGGAAATCCATGCGCCAGTTTGTGCAGGGAGACGGGCCGCTGCAGCCTGCAAGCTACGGTTCGCCTTACGTTCCCCTCGACAGTTGGGTCTATCCGATCTTTGACAGGTTGGCGGCCCTTGGAAAAATCCACTCGGAAATTCT
>Ga0126371_10002824_pt1 | contig 15070 bp, 16 predicted proteins | sample PanSoiMetaPlot_4_FD_110145 | JGI IMG/M metagenome (GOLD analysis project Ga0126371, IMG submission 110145) | Tropical forest soil microbial communities from Panama - MetaG Plot_4 | ecosystem: Environmental > Terrestrial > Soil > Tropical forest > Bulk soil | place: Panama | collected 2016-02-17 | reverse complement strand
TTCCATCACCGCCCGGATCCGCAACATCGCCCAGACAGCCGCCTCGAAGTCGCATATCACCGCGCCGACAAAGCGATCCAGAAGGTCGTCGAACTGCTCGCCGCAGCTTGACACCCGCCTTCCTGAGTCCACGGGACCTTCCCCCCACCCGCAAGTCATTGCAATCTCTGCCGTAACTCGCGCTCCGACGCCACCAATCGCTCCCCGAGCCTCGGTCACGCACCACCGCCACTTGCCTTAACCCCATCTCCGATGTTGCACCCGTCCTATCAAGCTCTAATGCGCACATGGTCGAGGCGTAGTACGCGTTCCCGCAAGCGGGCCTCCAAGCCGGCCTACCTTTGTAAGCTCCGCGATCAAGCGCATCACGCAGAGAGGAGGGAAATATGCGAGAGCTCACAGGCAAGACGGCGTTCGTGACGGGCGGGGCGAGTGGCATCGGGCTCGCGCTCGGCAAGGCGTTTGTGGAAGCGGGTATGAAAGTGATGCTCGCCGATATTGAGACGGACGCGTTGACGGCTGCCGTCGAAAGCCTGCAGAACTTTGGGGCGGATGTACGCGGCGTTAGCTGTGACGTTACCGATCAGGCCAGCGTCGAGCGTGCGGCCAGCGTGTCGTATGAAGCTTTCGGAAATGTCCATGTGGTTTGCAATAACGCTGGTGTCGGCGGCGGCAGCGGTATCGACAACATCTCGCTAGATAGTTGGCGATGGGTACTCGACGTCAACCTCATGGGAGTCCTTCACGGTATCCGTACCTTTCTTCCGCACATCCGTGCGCATGGAGAAGGCGGCCACATCGTCAACACCGCCTCCTGGGCCGGGATGCAGAGCGGGCTCGGATTTAGCCCTTACGCGGCGAGCAAGTTCGCGGTGGTCAACATGTCGGAGGGGTTGGCGATGGAACTCGAGCCACTTGGCATTGGAGTCACTGTGCTCTGCCCTTCGTTTGTTCGCACCCGCATTAGCGAGAGTGCGCGCAATAGGCCTGCGCGTTACGGTCCAACGCAGATACCGGCCCCCGCGAGCCCCGCGGGCGTACTTGCCGCCAGACTCGCCGAGCGCTCACAGTCCGGGCTCGACCCGTCGGACGTGGCTGCACGCGCCCTCACCGCGATCTGCGAGGACGAACTCTACGTGTTCACTCATCCGCAACTGCGTGTCGAGGTCGAGCAGCGATTTGCCGCCATCCTGGCGGGGATAGACAAAGCCGCGACTCGTTAGCGGCTCGTGAGGCATCCAGCAAATCGAGCACGCACCAACCTCTGATCGGCGCCCTAAGAATCTGGCGTTCTACGGCTTTCTGTTGGGTTTCGCCGAGCCAGCATTGACCTGACATGGGCAGGTCCTCCTCCCCCTTGATTCATGCGGTGCGCGATTATGCAAACCTCAACGTTGTTGATTGCCGATATGCGGACAGAGCAGACATCCTGAAAGCTCTCTTGCTACCTCTGCGCAAAGCTTTGCTGCTGGTGACGGCGACGAACGGCGGGAGGAAACCGCATCGATTTCTTACATCTTGTTGTTGATTGCAGAATTTCACTTGTCTTACTTTGCAGAAGAAGCGGAGCTTTGCCATGAATGAAACCGACCTGCCCGACATCTACCGAGGCTACATTGCCTGTCTGAATAAGCAGGACTGGCCCAGGCTTGAACAGTTCGTTCATGATGGAGTGCGCTACAATGGCCAGCGAGTAGGGATACTAAAATACCGCGAGATCGAGCGAGACTTCCATGAAATCCCTGACCTTTATTTCAACAATCAGCTGCTGATTTCCGAGCCGCCCTACATAGCGAGCCGGTTATTCTTCGACTGTACGCCAAAGGGAAAGTTCCTTGGCCTCCATGTAAACGGAAAGAGAGTCTCCTTTACCGAGAATGTATTCTATGAATTTTCGAGGAGAAAGGATTGAGCAAGTATGGTCTGTTATAGATAAAGCAGCAATCGAAGCTCAACTTTAGTACAAGAAACTATCGCAAATTTGTCTCTAAGACGATTGCGCCCGTCAACGTCTCGAGTTTTACCTCGTTGTTCTACAGCCATTTCTTCTCGTTTGGCCGATCGCTGTCGGACGGGCGCGAAGTCAAGTGGGCTGCTGCGGTGGGTCACGGTGGGCAATGTCTGTTCATAGTGCCGACGCTCGATCTTGTGGTCGTGATCAATGCAGGCCTTTATAAAAGCTGCCTGCAACGCGTCGTACCGACCGCCATGCTCAATCAGTATGTGCTGAAGGCTGCGGCGTCATCCCGGTGATGCTTCGCGAGATTGCGACTGTCGGTCGGTACTGCCACCTTGGTGCGAGAGCAACATCGCCTCGTCGACGCTCATATCAGATTGCGCAGTAGCGGGCGTCGTCGCCGGTTGCACCAATCGCGGTGAGCGAATTGTTGGCTCACCCGTCTTTGGAAAGTCTCATCAGACAATAGCGCAGCCCACCGCCGACTAGACCCTGTCGAACAAGAGAGTGAGCATGGACGGACGCTTCGTACCGGGCCCGCTCGATGGGGTCGAGCCCGGGGTCTCGCATTTCGGGAAATTCCCCAGAGAACAACATCGGCGTGCTCCGATGTCTTGCCGCACACGGGATGATCGGGATCGGTAGATGAAAAACACATTCGAAAGGTCCTCGCCTCGCGCGCATCGAACGCGAGGATTTGGCATTTCATTCCCTCCGATGGTCGCCACGATGCGATTGCTCCCCGAATCCAAGAAAGCCTTATAGATGCTTTGCGGCGATACCCAGATGACCCTCGAAGCAGACTCTGTTCTCTTCTTCGCGCCCCCATTCACCATGATGCGATCCTTTAGGACGCCACAGGACACGTTCCGACATCGATATGGGAGACTCGGCCTGACGACTGCGCAGAAGGCCGCATCTGACCGGCCCGCGCGGCCAACCATTGGCCGCCTCAGCAGGGCACGGCAACGCGCGGCTGCAATACTGAGCGATATTGGTCCACAAACGAGCGGACTACGGCATGCCCCTCGGCGGCTGAGACAACCCAGCTGTCTGACTTAGCATCCCTAGATCGCCCGCACCCCTGGGCAGCGCGTGATCAATCCCAGGCCAGGAACATACCAACGTCGCCGGGCATTCCATTGGGAAAATCGACAATCTGAACCTTGAGCTTGTAGCCGCGTGGGCGGAAATGATTGTGCCATAGCGTATAGATTTCCTTCGGGACGCCGGTCAGGGTCTGCTCCCAACCCTTCTCCATCTGATTGATGGCGCGCCCGCGATCCGTGCACAGTTGATTGGGAAAACGATAAACCTGGACCTCTGTCAGGCCAGCGCTGACCGCGCGTCGGATGATACTCGCGCCGCGTCTGATGCCCTCTTCGTCGGAAACGCCGGACGGCTTGCTCAATTGATCGATCAAAGCCTTCTTCTCTGCCTCCGCGTCCTCATGCTTGCGCATTTCCGCGGCGGCCTTTTCGGCTTCAGTAGTCGCGATTTCCTTTCGCATAGTGTTGGCGGTAGGCAGCAGTTCATCGAGGTTCGTGCTCATCCTTTCCTCCTCCCATGCGCGGCTTTGATCCGTTCAAAGAGCTGCGCGCCAAGAAAATCCGTTAGCGCATAATTTGAGCAATCGATTTGAGATAGATCAACGCGGAAATAGCGTCCCCGTGAAAGCTGAGCGCCGATTTGAACGCTCCCTGGTGTCCCGATACGGTCTAACGGGTCAACGGGGTGGGTTATCGTTGAGACGGGCGCTCGGCCTCGAACCGGCGCCGAGATGTGCGCCGGTGACACCAGGGGAGGCAAGCTATGTCAATCGGTCAAGGACGGTCTTCTGACGCAGTCTACACTGGAGCATTCGGGCTGTGGGGCGCGGCGGTGGAGTACATGATCGATGCCACCCAGCGTAGCGTGCTCTTCTGGGATGTTATGCGGCAGCGAGGCAATCAGTACCGCGAACATTTGGCTGAGACCGCTCCGCACGTCCTCCACTATGGTGCAGAATTGGTGGTCGATGGCCGAAAACTCGAGCGCCCCGTCAACTACGCCCTGGTTCGGATCGTCCCGCCACCGGGTGTTGAGATTGACCTGACGCGCCGGCCCTTTGTGGTTGTAGACCCTCGTGCAGGACACGGTCCAGGTATCGGTGGATTTAAGGCCGATAGCGAGATTGGCGTGGTCTTCAAGGCCGGGCATCCGTGCTACTTCATCGGGTTCCTGCCGGACCCCATGCCCGGCCAGACGATTGAGGACATCGGTCGCGCCGAGGCCTTGTTCCTTGAGAAGGTTTTGGCTCTTCACCCCGACGCCGATGGCAAGCCCTGCGTGATTGGCAACTGCCAGGCCGGGTGGGCGGTGATGATGCTTGCGGCCGTCCGTCCCGAGCTGTTCGGCCCCCTCATCGTTGCCGGCTCGCCTCTATCGTACTGGGCGGGTGTCAAGGGCAAGAATCCCATGCGCTATTCGGGCGGCCTGTTGGGTGGTAGCTGGCTCACCGCACTGACGAGCGACCTCGGGCATGGAAAATTCGACGGGGCCTGGCTGGTGCAGAACTTCGAGAATCTCAATCCGGCGAACACGCTGTGGACCAAGCCCTACAATCTGTACTCGAAGATCGATACCGAAGCGCCGCGCTATCTTGGTTTTGAGCGCTGGTGGGGTGGCCACGTCAACCTCAATGCTGAGGAGATTCAGTTTATTGTCGATCAGTTGTTCGTCGGGAACAATCTGGCGGCGGGCCGGATCCAGACCTCCGAGGGAACAACCGTCGACCTGCGGAATATCCGCTCACCGATCGTCGTGTTCTGCTCGAAGGGTGACAACATCACGCCACCGCAACAGGCGCTCGGATGGATTCTCGACCTCTATGACGATGTCGATGAGATCCGATCCTATGGGCAGACGATTGTTTATACTGTCCATGAATCGATCGGCCACTTGGGAATCTTCGTTTCCACCGGCGTGGCCCGCAAGGAACACGGCGAATTCTCCAACAATATCGACATGATCGAAGTGTTGCCGCCGGGCCTCTACGAGGCGACGTTCGAGGCGAAATCGGCGCAGACGGAACGTCCGGACCTGGTGACAGGCGAATGGGTGATGCGCTGCGAGCCACGCACGCTCGACGACATTCGCGCTCTGGGCGGCAATGACGCGGCGGATGAGCGGCGTTTTGCCACCGCTGCCCGCGTTTCCGAGGCAAACCTTACACTTTACCGCACTTTCGCCCAGCCGGTGGTGCGCGCCTTCACGTCAGCTTCGATCGCCGAGTGGATGCGACAGGCGCACCCGCTTCGGCTGCAGTACGAACTTTTGTCGGATGCCAGTCCGCTCGCCGCGCCGCTGGCACAGACGGCGCAACAGGTGCGCGATCAGCGCCAGCCTGTTCGAGCCGATAATCCGTTCTTGGCCATGGAGCGCAGCGCATCGCAGCAGATCGTGACGACCCTTGATGCTTGGCGTGACTGGCATGATCGCTGGGCCGAGTGGCTGTTCCTATCCATTTACGGCACGCCCATGCTTCAGGCCGCGATGGGCATCGATCCTGCCGAGGACGGGGCGATACGCCGAGCTGGAAAGAGCACCGTGCATCAGGCCCTGGTCGCAAATCGGATCGCCGAGCTCAAGTCGCACATCACCACAGGCGGTCTGCGTGAATGCCTGGTGCGTGCCATGCTCTACGTGGGAATGGCCCGCGGCCGTGTCGACGAGCGTAGCGTGGAAGCTCTTCGGCGGCTGCAACCGGCGCCGGGAAGGGCCCGGATGACGCTGTCCGAGTTCAAAGCCATGGTGCGTGAGCAGTATTTCATGCTGCTCATCGATCCTGAGGCGGCGCTCGCGGCTATTCCCGCTCTGCTGCCGTCCGACGCTGAGACCCGGCGCAAGGGACTGGCCACGCTGCGAGAGGTATTGCGTGTAGCCGGAGAACTTACCGGCGAGGCTGCGCACAGAATGCAACGGATCGCTGGCCTGTTCGGCGGTGAGACGGAACCAGGGATTGTTCCAAACTTACCGGAGCTCCCACGCACGAAGAAAGGCGAACGAACGAAAGCCTCTTAGTCGCAGGCTCGGTTCGAGTGCAACTAAAGGACATCATCCGCCCCTCCGTGGCAGGTGTTGTTCCTGAGACCGTCCCGGTCGGACAGATCACTGGTGGGCTGCTCGACGGGCCGCTCGCTTTCGACAATGCCATCGATCTGATGACGGCGCGGATCAAAGCAATCAAGTCTGAAGTCGCCGGCCGAGCCCAGATCCTGGTCGTGCCTGATCTTGAGGGTGGCAATATGTTGGCCAAGAACCCCACGTTCCTCGCACACGCCGCCGCCGCCCGCGTCGTGCTTGGAGCCCGAGTCCCGATCGTCCTGACCTCCCGCGCCGACTCCGTGCGCGCCCGCATGGCCTCCTGTGCGGTCCGCGTCCTCTATGCCGATGCGCGCCGCCGAACCGCGGCGCTGCAACCCACGTGAGCGCCATGGATACGATCCTTGTTGTCAATGCTGGTTCCTCGAGCCTCAAATTCCAAGTCTTCGGCGTCAGCGATCTCACGTGCCTTGTCAAAGGCCAGATGGACGGCGTCGGCGTCCGTCCGCGCCTGCGCGCCGAGGGCGCCGACAAGGCAACGTTGATCGACGAAACATACCCTCAGGAGACGATTGCGGATCTGCCAAGCGCCATACGCACCGCGGGTACTTGGCTGCGCGAGACCCAGAATTTCAATCTTATCGCCGTCGGCCACCGCGTCGTTCATGGCGGCCCCGACTATGATCGGCCGGTCCTCATCGATCAGGAGGTGTTGGCACGGCTCGAACGCTACGTTCCTTTGGCGCCGCTGCACCAACCCAACAATCTCGCGCCGATCCGCTCGCTGCTTACGAGTCGCCCGGACCTGCCACAGGTTGCCTGCTTCGATACCGCATTCCATCGCGGACATAGCGCGGTGGCGGATCATTATGCGCTCCCCAGCCGCTTCTATGCAGAGGGGGTGCGCCGTTACGGCTTTCATGGACTTTCATACGAGTACATCGCTAAACGTCTCCATCAGGTCGCCCCGCAAATTGCCGACGGCCGCATCGTCGTCGCCCATCTGGGTAGCGGGGCCTCGATGTGCGCGCTGGCAGGCGGCCGCAGCATCGAAAGCACTTTCGGCTTCACCGCGCTCGATGGATTGCCAATGGGCACACGGCCGGGGCAACTCGATCCCGGTGTCGTGCTCTACCTCGTTGGCGAAAAAGGTATGAGCCCCGCAGCCGTACAAGATCTATTCTATCATGAATGCGGACTGAAGGGTCTCTCCGGCTTGAGCAATGACGTGCGCGAGCTTGAGGCGAGCTCCGACCCGAAGGCTGCCTTTGCACTCGAGTACTTTGCGTATCGTGTCGGGCTCTATGCCGGCATGCTGGCCGCCGCTCTCGGCGGACTTGACGCCTTCGTGTTCACCGCCGGAATCGGCGAAAACTCCGTGACGATGCGTGCGCGCATTGCGGACAAGCTCGCATGGCTCGGGATTGCGTTCGACCGCGCCGCGAACGCCGCCCGAAAGCTCCTCATATCGCAACCGCAAAGCCGCGTTGCTCTCTATGTCGTTCCGACGAATGAGGAGCTGATGATCGCGCAGCATACGCTGGCGCTGCTTTCAGCTCGCGACGCATCTCGACCAGCCTGAAAGGATCATGCGATGATTCCAGTCGCCAAGGCTCCCTTGCTCGAGGGCAAGCAGGGGCTCATCGTCGGCATTGCCAACGATCAGTCGATCGCCTGGGGATGCGCCAAGGCTTTCCGCGCGCTCGGGGCAGAAGTCGCTGTCACCTATCTCAATGAGAAGGCAAAGAAGTTTGTCGAGCCGCTCGCCCGTGAGCTCGAAGCCCCAATCCTGATGCCGCTCGACGTGCGCACGCCGGGGCAAATGGAAGCCGTCTTTGAACGAATTGAGAAGGAATGGGGGCGTCTCGACTACCTCATCCATTCCATTGCGTTCTCACCGAAGGATACGCTTTGTGGCAGGGTTGTCGATGTGCCGCAGGATGGCTTCCTAGTGACGATGGACGTATCGTGCTGGTCATTCATTCGCATGGCTCATCTTGCCGAGCCGCTGATGAGCAGGGGCGGAACGCTGTTCACGATGACCTATTACGGCAGCCAGATGGTCGTGGAAAACTACAACATCATGGGCGTCGCCAAGGCGGCGCTGGAAAGCGCAGTCCGCTACATGGCGGCCGAACTTGGCCCAAAGGGAATTCGCGTCAACGCCATTTCGCCCGGACCGCTTGCGACTCGCGCCGCCTCCGGAATCCCCGAATTTGACGAGCTGCTTGACAAAGCGAAGGCAAAGGCTCCCGCTCGCAGCCTCGTCAGCATCGACGACGTCGGCGCCGCGACCGCCTTCCTCGCGCACGATGCGGCAAAGCTTATCACTGGCGAAATCCTTTATGTCGATGGCGGGTATCACATCATAGACTAGCTCGAGATTTTGCCTTTGTACTTCTTGCCGACCGAGAGTGGGTTCGAGCTTTCTCCAGAGACCACCACCTCAGACGCGTTCGTCGTAAGGAGCTCCGAGCGCGACCGATCGACACGCGATGTGGCGGTCAGCCCTTGCGGAAGAGTTCCGATGCCAGGGGCACGCAGCCCAAGTGCATGATGGCTTGCAAAGTTGTGACGAACTTATCCAAACAATAATGGCCTACAGTCCTTGGCGGGCTACAGGTCGATCTGTCAGGTCGCTTCGCGAGCTGGATGATCCCAAACAAAATGGTGTCGGGCGTGGGCGGTCTCGAGTGCAAAGCCCGTCATCGTCGCCATGCAGATCATGAAGAAATGCACGCTTCCTCTTACGTCGCACGCTGTCGATCTACCGTGATTGCATCCCGCAGGGTCGCGCCACGTTGATCGAAACCGGGCCTGGTGTCATGGCCACTCAGGTCGCCGCCGGGACCCGAGCTCCTGACGCCAACTCGCATTCCAGAATTGGAGTGACCGTGGAAGGGAAAGCGATGACGCTCGAAACGTTTGATCCCATGGCATCAGCAACGCGCAGGCGAATGCTTTGCGATAGCGCGCGCCACCCACATGCCGAAGAGCGAGCCCGAGGCCCCTAAAGTCAACAGCGCAATCCCACATAGAAGCGGCGGGCTTGTTGCGGACCTTTGAGGGGACCTAAAGCGCCAATGAGCGTAGCGCTTCAGGACGTCATCAATCCCGGCAGCATTGATCAAAGAGCGTAAGGAAAGAAAAATGCGGAGGATTAACTCTCTTAGTGCTTTTTTATGCCATCATTTCTGGCTATCGCGGAGGCTTACGAGCCGATCGCAGCGATGGAGAATGATTGAATGATATTTGTCCTGCAGTGATGGGGAATGATTGATGGTATTTGTCCTAAAACGCACACCGGCATTCCAACTCTTTGGTCCGTTCCAGGACCGAGCGCAGGCTCTGACTTGGGTCGAGCAGCACGCTAACCAAAGGCGTTATGCGTGCTGCGTTCTGGAACCAATCGACCCGCGCCAGGGAGAGGTGACTAAGGTTTTCGTTCCAGCCGACGCCCTATCGGCAAAAATTGCGGCAGCATCAAACGCCGCTTCACCCGACTCAGCCACCGACGGAACCTAAGACGGGTCTGCGTCATTTTCTTTTTTGAGGTGTTGCCGCGCTAGGCTGCAAACGCTGTGACTGACTGTCGCGGTGTGATCCCCGTCACGGCTAGGGAATCTGCGGCGGTAAACTCCCTGTATGTCGGCGATAATTTACGAATTCAAGGCGCTCAGTGCAAATTTGCGCAAGGAGCGTCTCGACGACTGGTGGCAGCCCTGGAAGCCCGAGCCGCATGTTACCAAGCTGTCCCCCGACCAGATTGAGGCTTGGAGGCGTTGCGTTGAGCAAAATACGTGATCGTGTCGATGCGAAGTGAGATCGCTATTTTTTCTTGGTCTTGCCAAGAGACGTATTGTTCACGCCCGGCCGGCCTCTTCGGCTTGAAGCGCTTGTCGAGCCGCGCTTCGCCCCGGCGGCGCCTAGCGGTCGCTGTAACGGTCATGGCGCCAGGCCTTGCGATTCCAATGCCGCGCACTGTCGGCAAAAGGCCGTGGGGTGCAAAATGGCTGTCGGCGACAGCCTCCCCGCCCCCATCATTTTCCGCGTTAGGACCTCGACCGCCGTCCCCGAACCCCGGTCGGGGTCTCCCTCATTACAAAAGGCAGCATCTGCGACTATCATATTTGTCATCTTTATCACGAAAGCGCGAAGTCGAGTCACTAGGAATTTAACTCCACCACCAAAAAATGCCGTTAGGCTCCGCTGCCAGCGCGGGCAACGACGCGCCCGTCGCTGCTGGCGTTAGGACCCGTTTCGGACAGTCTGTTCCGCTTCGGGTCCGCTCAACCTTTACGACCGAGTAACCGTCACATAGACCATTCCATGCGCAGCTCAATTGTTGTCGAACAAAAAAGCAGAAGACGAGGCAGGCCATACGTCGGCGGGTCCGACGCTAATTATGGGTTGCGAGCGCGAAAACAACTCATCGACCAAGTGGATAGATGGGCCGAGGACGGTGATATTTCACGCGGGAAAGCCATCCGCCAGGTACTCGAACAAGCCCTAACGGCTAAGTACCGCTGATCCTTTAACGAAGCAACAGCGGCCATGGTCCTCGACGTAGGGATCCTTGCTTTAGTCTTCGGCGTGGCCGTCCTTACGGTTGCGGTGTGGATCACACATCGCGACATGGAAAAGGTAAGGCGAGACTTTCGCACCCTGATTAATGAAATGCACGCCGATCGCGTCCTAATGAGGCAGGCGATCTCGTCCATGGAAAACGCCGTGAACGCCTGCCACCGACTCGCCGAAGCCGTCCTTACCCTCGCCCGCAAACAAACCCCTGGGCCAGGACCTGCAGAGTGACGAATAGTCTTTAAGTTAAATGCCTTTCGGCGGCACGAAAGGCTCGCATCCGCCAGCCACTTGAACAAGTTCTAACATGTAAGCACCTCTAACTTATTGGGAACCTCGCTGATGGCACGCGCACCACAACGCTCACCTACCGTCCAAGAACTTGCGGAACGCGTGTCGCGTCTCGAAGCGCAAATGGCTGAAATGGTCAATACGCTCGCAGACAGCGACACGTCGCCCGTTCATGAAATGGCCGAGCTTCGCCATGCTCTCCGCGACGGCAGGGATGAACTAAGGCGCGCATTCGCCGACATCGCGACCCGCGAGTTGGTGATTAGACTACACAACGAGCTTCAAGGTGAAATCCGCGCCAAGCACACCGAGGTCATGGCTCAGTTTGAAGCACTACAGAAATGACCAAGCCTATCCTGTAATATGCCAGGCGTTCCGAAAGTGCTACGTACATGCGGCGCACTATGCCGAATTGGCGGCGAATGCTCGCCAAAGGCAGTCAGAGTATGGTGCCGCTGGTAGCGCACCTTGTTCGGGACGAAGGGGTCCGCTGGTTCAAATCCCGCTGCTGCGTCCAGCACTTGGCCGAATTCTCCAAATCTCCACCCGTTTCGCCACCGGTTGAGACCCTCGCTCCACCAATACTCGACTGGATTGCATTTACAGTGACTATACGAATCTCTTAAAAAGACGCTGTAGACGCCCAATACTCTTGAGCTGGCCCGCTGTAACCAATCGCTCCCTCAAGCGTAAAACGTGCCTCAATTACCTCATCCCCAACTGCACCAACAATTCGTTCCGTGAGAAGCTCCAGGTAATCACTAATTTCGCTTTGAGACCGTGCATACAGGCTTGCAAAACTCGATGACAGAAAATAGCCAGCCATCTCCAGTGGCGTCCAACGTGCGACAATATTACCTTGCCAAGGCTCTGTTACGGCAAACACTTTGGTGCTCTTGACTCTTTCTACATAGGGTACCCAATTGAGTACAGGTTTGCTCTTGTAAGCTTCCCATTTCGGAGCCTCCGCGCGAATTGGATCAAGGGCTTGCTCAGGCTCTATATGGAGACTACCTGGCGTCGATGGGACGCCGAAAACGAAGAAAAATCCACTTGGTTTCAACCAACTACGCGCAAGACGGCTTACGACGTTGGCATCCATCCAATGGAATGCCGAACCTGAGACAACGGCATCCGAACTTGCGGTGGCTACAACCGCATTTTCCGCACGCACTAAGTGAATCGTCAGCCGTCTATTTTCCGGCAGAAAACGGGCCATGTCTGAATCCGGTTCGATTGCCGTGACGTGAGTGAAAATTGACAGCAAATCTCGTGTCACGTGCCCGGTCCCGGCACCGAGATCCACCGCATGTTCGAACATTCTTGCCCGCGCTCGGATCAAGTCATAAGGATCGTCGCCATAGCGTGGCCGGAAACGGTGATACATCTCCGAAATCGGTCCATAGACGATGCCCGTTGCCAAGAAGTTGTCTCCTATTTTGCGCTTCGACGATGCGCTTTATCTGCCGGATTTTCTTACCACAGCACTTCCACCCGTACCTCAGCGAATACCATCGACATCTTGCCTGGCGAGTTCGGGGCGGGTGCTTGCTCGATGCATTGGTTGCTGACGTTAACCGGGCGCTACCCATTGACGCCACGTTGCGCGCATCGCTCACTGCGACGAGACGCCATCCTGAGTCTGACCCTTGCAGTGATCAAAGCGGGCAAAGTCAGCGGCAACAAGGACGAACACGGCTCAGCGGCATATTGAACCCCGAACTCCATCGCATCTATCCGCGGCTGACGCAGCGCGCCGACATCGAGGCGCCGCACTGCCACGCAACGGCTGCGCTCGGGGTCTCGGACGCCGGCCTGCCACATTCATCTGCGAGCGAAGGGCGATTGGTCTGGCGTCGAAGCCGGGAAGCGGTCGCCGCTGAGCTAGCGCCGCCCAACCAAAGGGATCGGAGACGGTCGCCCCCGGCGCGTAGGAGCGCCAAAATGTCTCACCCCGTACGTCTACGGCCCTGCAGGAAAGCCTCAAGGGGGAGGCCGGTCGTGCTGACCGCGCTGTCGCGGCGCTAGGAAAGGGCCGGAGCAATCCGGCTAAAGTCCATGAAAGGGCGAAGCAAAAATCCCGCACGGTTTTGCCATCGCCAAGGCCGTCGCCCAGCATCTCGTCGTCTACCATCGTCGCCATGGCGGACAATCGCAATTCGCTGCTTCGGTTGATCTGGCGCCAAAGAACGACCGGATCGCCGCGGCCCTCGGCTATGCCCGCGACCACATTGCCGCGGAACTCCCGTCGAGCGATTGGCGGAAGCGGCTGGCATGAGCCTGCGCCAGTTCAGTCGGATATTCCGGTCGCGAACCGGCAGCACACCCGCACGTGTCGTGGAACGGCTCCGCGCCGATCTGGCTCGAGGCCGCATAGACACGACGGTCGAACCGGTCGAACGCATCGCAGAGGCGGTCGGTTTTGGTGGTGCGGAAAAGATGAGACGGGCGTTTATCCGGATCCACGGACGTCCATCGCAATCGATCAGGCGAGCAATTCGGAGCTAGCGTCGGGCCCCGACGCCGGATCGAACGCCTGCAGAATATTTACGAGCGGCCGGAGACATAGGTGACACATCTGGAGTGTACCCCTGGACTGGGACAGGGAAAATTGTGGCAGTTCTCCTTCTTGGGGGACTGGTTGAGCACCAACGAGCCAAGCCGATTTAGCCGCAAGTTCAAGCTGGAGGCCTTGCGCCGGATGGAGGCCGGGGAGAGCGTCAGCGTTCTGGCCCGGGAGCTGGGGGTTTCACGCAAGGGCATTTATCAATGGCGTAGTCGGTATCGGCTGGGCGGCGGTAACGCTTTGCGCAGCCACCGCGGTCGTATGACGAAAGCCGAGATCTCAGCTCGCGAAGAGAAGCCGGCAGCAGAGAAACAGCCCGAAAAGGAGATGCGCCAGACCTCATTGAAGGGAGCGGGCCCGGGCGCAACGGCGAATTGCGGCGCTTCGCTCAAACTCGGCGCCGGTTCCCGCCACAGCAGATCTTGTCGATGGCGTCGGACATTGCAAAGACGAGATTGGGTCGCAATTCGTCTGGAATGACACTTACCTTCCGCGATCCATGATAATTTCGCCGCCATCGTCTCAGATCCGCGGCGGTGAGCCCATTTGGCGTTTCTTGGCGCAACCTACCAATTCGGATGACCGCTGCAGTGAACGCGTTGTCCGTCGAGCCGCGGGCAGTCGCCATTGTCGCAGTGCAAGCGTTCAATATTTTCACGAAGCTCGATTGCGCGAGCGTTACGCTCAATGGGGTCGAGAGATCCGTGCGACGACGTAACGACTCGCGTGCTAACGCTCATGCTCGCGTCTGATTAGACACACGTTCGCACTCCCCCGGACCGAGCTCTCGGTCGCCGACGCTTTTTCAACCCCCATCAGCTCAACTGCTGCTACTGTCTAGTAATAGACACAGATAAAAGGCTTGGCGTCCGCGAGAGAGCTTGACCGGGCCTGCCGGCCATGGAATTCTGTGGCGGACAAAATTCCATTCCGACCGCCCCCCCCGCTTTCTGGAATAATATATTTCATTAATCGCCACCCTAAGCGGGGGCAGCAGGTCACCATGCAAAGAGTGCCGCAAATCCGCTCTGCGCGGCGCTTGATTGGCGCACGCGTACTCGTTGTCGAAGACGATTTTCTGATCTCTATGGATTTGAAGGCGGTGCTCACCGACGCGGGCGCAGAGGTTGTCGGCCCCTGCCGCACCGTAATAGATGCCGTAGCCTCTGTTAATGAAGGGAGCATATCAGCCGGGCTCCTAGATATCCGTCTCGCGTTGGAGAGCGTCGTTCCGGTGGCGACACAGCTTACAGACCGCGGAATCCCATTTGTCTTCTACACGGGTTACGTTGACACAGGTGAAATCCGAGAAAAATTTCCGCATTCCAAGATCGTTCACAAGCCGGCTTCACCTGAAATCCTGGTCGGCGCAGTGGCCGACGTTTTAGGCCGTACCGGACCGCCGCCGCGCTACATTCGTAGACGTCTGATGCTACTCGTCATTGGCGTGGTCGTCATTGTCACCTTGGTGCTGTGCATTTATTGATACTAGCGAGCATCCCAATCTTTTATCACTGCTCCTTCCAACCAGCTTCATTCGGTGCGACAAGGCGCCGCAAAAGACCGGTGAGCCGGTTCGGCATGTCTTCTTT
>Ga0126371_10002822_pt1 | contig 15073 bp, 10 predicted proteins | sample PanSoiMetaPlot_4_FD_110145 | JGI IMG/M metagenome (GOLD analysis project Ga0126371, IMG submission 110145) | Tropical forest soil microbial communities from Panama - MetaG Plot_4 | ecosystem: Environmental > Terrestrial > Soil > Tropical forest > Bulk soil | place: Panama | collected 2016-02-17 | reverse complement strand
GGTCACTGAAGTCAGATACCGCCGACCGTCGACTGAGATCGCCGGGCCCCGGCCGCAACGCAGCCGGAAAGTCGCAGTGGGTGACGGCGCCGCCAGGCTCAACCCGGCCAGGCCGGGAATCCGCACTGAGGCGAGGCCAGTGGGCAGCTGCGCCGGCTGGCCGGCACCGGTATTGCCGGCCGCGCTCGAGGACTTCTCGGAGAAGATCAGGTAGAGCTTGTCAGTGCGCAGCGGACGGCTGAGCCGGACCACGCCGCCAAGGCCAACCCTGGTTAGCCGGTCCCCTGCCGGACTGGCGACCAGCACACCCGTGGGTGCCGCAGCCACACCGTCGGCTGGCTGGAGCACTATCTCCCTGATCGTCCGGCGGCCCTGCCAGCTGATCTGAAGCTGCGGTCGCGGGTCGGTCGGCCCTGCCAGCCACGGCTTGCCGCTGCCCGGCTCGAAGAGGTTGTCAGGCCCCAGTTCAGGCAAAGAATCCCAGGTCGAGCTGGCGCTCACCCGGAAGTCATTCCGGTCTGCCGGTGTCAGGCTTTCGATCAGCGAGTTCAGTGCCGGCCCCGGATCGGGCTGGGCGGAGATCGAGGCGGTGAGGCGGGAGTTACCCGGCGTGGTGAAAATGCGGTTGATATCCGCAGGCCAGGACTGGTCGCTCTGAAGATACGGCGAGGGAAGTTGCTGGCTGAACGAGTACACATCCGCGGCAGCTCTGCTGCCGGCAGCATCACTGGCTGCTTTCAGGTATGTGGTCACCCGGACACCAGGGATCAGGACATCGCTGATCCCGGCGCCCGGACCGCCAGGTACGACGTTACTAGCTCCGGTTATGGTGATCCGGAGCCAAGGGGACTGGCCTGGCGGAACCCGGATCGGCTGGACGTTCCCGCTCTCCCCGGTGCTTGTTGTCGCGCTACCCGCTGCTGTTGTCACGCGTAGCTGGTTTGCGATGGACCGGTTCGGCACGTCGTCCAGGAGCCGGATACCGACCCGGGACGAGAGGTCTACGCTGCGGCCGAAGTTGATCTGGATCCATTGCCCGACAGGAGTCGACGGGCTAGCCTCGGTCCAGGCGGTCGCCGGGTTGCCGTCAAATGCGTTGGCGGGGGCGTACTGCGGCAGCTCGGCGAGCCAGGTGCCTGCCGACGAGGCAGTGACGCTCGCGGCACCGGCGAGCACGGCCACCGTCTGATGGCCCGCGGCGGCCACCGGCAGCAGTTGGCTGGGCGGACTACCCCGTCCGCCGAGCGGGTCGTCAGGCGGGTTGACCTCCGTGGCGGTGTAGGTGAACGACTGGAAGTTGCTGGTCGACCCAAAGTTGCTGGCGACCCGTCGCTGCCCGTCCGTGTCAGCCCATAGTGAGGGTGCCGCTGAGAGCCCGTCGCCGGCGATCACGGCCGGTTTGTTGCCGAGCACACCCTGGCCATCAAGCTGCAGGAGGGCGTCTGGTCCGCCGCTAACCAGCACGGTCTGACTCACCGGCAGTGCGGCCACCGGGCTGGCGACCTGGAGGTGAGGGTTCGCCGCCTGGAAGACCTCTACGCTCGGATAGCTGCTGGCAAAGCCAGCTGGCAGTCCCGCGAGGTTGGGATAGCCGGGTGCGGCAGCCACCCGCGGCCCGAATGCCGCTACCCGGTGGAAGCCGGACTCGGTCAGTGTCTGGTTGACATCCTGCGGTGGGGTATAGCCGGCTGCTTCAGGGCTAACGTCGTTGCGCACAACTACGTAGCTGATCCCGGCCCTGGCCAGGTACGCGGCCAGTCCCGGTATCTGCTGGCCCGACTCCATGGCCTGCTCGGCAGTCTGCAAGAGTACCTGCGACCCGGCCCCCCCGTACGGGACCAGCGCCCGCTCGACCCATGGCGAGGTCGCCAGGGCCTCCATTGGGTCATCGATAGTGTCGCCCCAGGTGAACTGCCCGTGCGGGTCGGCCGGGACGATGAGCGCGGTGGCTTCGGGCGAGTGCGCCGCCAGGAAATCAGCGGCCTGATGCCAGTAGCTGGGCACTGCTGTGAACGAGCCGGGCTGCAGAATCTGGCCGGTCAGCTGCGGCAGCGCCAGGCCTGCCAGGGTGAGGGCAACGAGGGGAGCGGTGATTGTGGCGCCGGTGATGTGCGCGGACCGGCCGATCTGAAGCCGCGTTCGCCAGCAGCGCTCGATCACATGGGCGCAGCCGAGCGCGAGGGCGACCCCCACCACCGGCTCGAGCTTGTAGGTGCTGCGCAATGGCGCTAGGGCCCCGTCGAGCAGGTTGTCGACCGTCGCGTGGAACGGGCCGCCGAGCGGACCGTAATAGCCGGCCAGCGCCACCGCAACCGCGAGTCCCGCGCAGATGCAGAGCCAGCGCCGCTCAGGCATATCCCGGCGCGCCAGGCCTGCTAGCCCGGCTCCGGCTGCCAGCGCGGATGCCAGGATGGCGGCCGCCGAGGTGACTATGGTCCAGCCGGCGGGCAGCCAGGGCACGCCGCCAAGATCGAGATACGCTGTCCAGGTGCCGGCGCCGCGCAGCGAAGCTGCAGCGGACATGGTTCTGGCCGTCGTCGTGGCTTGCTCGATGTACGGCAGGAAGTTGAACGAGTACCTGCCCTGCAGCAGCAGCGGGATCGCCCACCAGGCGGTGGCCGCGATGACGGCGGCGCACCACGCAAGGCTGAGGCGGATGCGCTGGCGGCCGCGCGCGTGGGTCACGATGTACAAGGCCGGGAGCACTAGGACTGCCAGCGTCGACACGGCATTGACGCCCGCCATCGCCGCGACTGCCAGGCCCGAGCGGGCAGCAGCCCGCGTAGTGCTAGCCCGCCCCTGCACTGCCGGGATGAGCGGCAGGACAGCCCACGGCACGATCAGGCCGGGCAGCGCAGCCGCGGAGGTGGATCCGATCACGATCGTGAAGGTCGGCCACAGGACGAAGACTGTTCCGGCCAGGAGCCTGGACGGCTCGCTGCCGATCCGGAGCGCGCGCGCCAGCTTGACCATGCCGATGAACCCGACGGCAGTCAGGGTCGACAGCCAGAGTCGCTCGACAAGCCAGACTGGTATGTGCAGCAGCTGGCCGAGGGCGAAGAACGGTGCTATCGGGATCGCGTAGCCGATGTACTGGTCTTGCAGGCTGCCGAACCATTCCAGGGGATTCCACAGCGACCACAGCCGGGCGAGAAACTGCCCGGCGTCAACATCGACCCCGATCTTGGTGTCGAAGATGACCCGGCCGACGGCGGTGGCACCGAAGATGGTGAGCGCGACTACGAAGACGATCAGGAACCACCAGCGGTCACGCAGGAAAGGCTGACTTCCGTCTGCCGCCGGGGTGTCCGGCCTAGCTGTCCTGGACGGTGGCATCGCCGCCGCCAGGTCGACGGATCCGGTGGGACCCGGTCCGCTCAGCTCGAACGCTTGCCACTGATCACGAACGCGGTCCCGCCTGGTATCCGTCACGTGGTCCGCCGGATGATCAGCAACAGGTTCCAGGTCGCGAACTCCCGCACCAGCGGAATCCTGACGACGACCTTGCACCACCAGGGGTAGTACCGCGGCAAGGCCTCGACCAGCGTGACGTCGCGTCGCGATCGCAGCAGGCGCAGGGTCGAGCCGATGTGCTGGCGGAACAGGTTCTCGCCGACAGTGTGCTTGGGCGGCCGGCCGTAGCGCCGCAGGTACCGGCGTTCGGCGAAGCGCGCTCCCAGCAGGTGCCACGGCGACATCTCGTGGCCGCCCCACGGCGAATACCAGTTCGTGAACGAGAGGTAGATGAGTCCGCCAGGGCGGGTAGCACGGATCATTTCCTCAAGGAGGCCGACCGGGTCGGCTACATGCTCGAGCACATTAGAGGAGAAGCAGATATCGGCGGTCCCGTCGGCGGCCGGCAGCCAGTAGCCGTTGGCCAGGATCGCACCGGCCGGTACCTCGCCCCGGCTGAGTAGCTCTGCGCGGTCGGGTTCGAACAGGTAGCAATTAGCTCCGCGGGCGCGGAAAGCCGCGGTGAAATGACCGGCGCCACCGCCGATATCGAGGACCGTCTGGCCAGCGATGTCGGCGTATTCGGACACCTGGTTAACTGCGTCTTCGGCAAGGCTCGAGTAGAAGACGTCCGGATGTGTCTGCTCTAGCCGGAATAGTCGAAGCAGCCGGACAGATCGAGCCAGCGTGCCAGGGGGAGGCACCCGCGGAAGCGCTGGGCTGGCTGGGCGCTGTTTGAGTGGTCGCGAGCTCATGACGTGCCTAGGGATCGCGCCCTTCGTGAGTATCCAGCCGCCGGCCGAGTCGCATCCGGTTCATCCGTATCTGAACTGGAAACTTCGACGAAATTACCAGAATCATAGGTCAATGTCCGCTACACATTACTCGTCGGTACCCGACAGCACCGTGCATCGGTGAGTTCCCGGCCGAATTGGAGTGTGGTGGCGTGGCGCACGATCCGGCAGCCCTCCCCGCGCCCGAGGCAGCGCCGCCGCAGAGCGCCAGTGCGACCAATGCCGCCAGGCCCGAGCTGCGCCCGGTTGCGGCGCAGGGCACGGGCACCGGCCGCCGGCTGCTCTTCGTAGCCTGGCGCGACGTTGCCAACCCGAGGGCCGGCGGGTCTGAGGTGCTGGTAGACCAGCTTGCGACCGGCATGACGGCCCGCGGCGATCACGTCACCCTGTTGTGCGGCGGCCCGGCCGCAACTCATTCCTATGCCGTCGTCCGCAGCGGCGGCACGCACAGTCAGTTTGTCCGCGCTCCCATCGCCTACTCGCGACAACTGCGCGACAGTGACCTAGTGGTCGAGGTATGCAACGGGTTGCCGTTCCTCACGCCCGCCTGGTGCCGCCGGCCTCAGATCTGCTTGGTCAACCACGTCCATACCGACCTGTGGCGCATGATGTTCCCGCGACTGGTTGCCGCAGCGGGCTGTTTCGCTGAGCGCAAGCTAATGCCGTGGGCGCACCGGGATAACCTGTTTCTCACCGTGTCTAACTCGACCGCTGAGGCATTGCGCGAGATCGGAGTTGACGATCACCGGATCCGGCAGATCTGCAACGGGGTGGTCCAGCCCGACCCGCCGACGCCGCGATCGCCTGAGCCCCTATTCCTCGCGCTTGGCAGACTGGCCGAGTACAAGCGCATCGACCTGCTGCTGAAGCTGTGGGACCGGGTGCGGCAGGTGGTCGGCGGCAAACTCATAATCGCAGGCGATGGCCCCGACCGGGCGCGGCTGCAGGCCCTGGCAGGCCCGGACGTGATCTTCACCGGGCGCGTCTCAGAGGAGGAGAAGCACCGGCTGTTGTGCTCGGCCTGGCTCTTGCTGCATCCGGCGCTGATCGAGGGCTGGGGGATAGTCGTTGCGGAGGCGGCCATCCGGGGCACGGCTGCCGTTGGCTTCAACGTTCCTGGCCTGCGTGACTCGGTGGTGGCCGGAGAGACGGGCGTGCTGGCTACAACCGAGGGCCAGTTTGCCTCGGCGTGGGCGTCGCTCGCGCTGGATCATGACCGCAGGGCGGCGATGGGCGAGGCCGCGCGAGTGCGAGCCGAGCGACTGCACTGGTCGGCGGCGGTGAGCGGTTTCGCCGCGGTAGCGGACGAGGCGATTGCCAGGTCCGCGGACAGTGCTCGCGCCGGCCGCCGGGGAGCCCGGTCGGCGTGATTGGCGCGCCATCGCGGTTCCGCGGGCTCCGGCAGTTCTACGAGAGCCCGGAGGTACCGCTTAGTTCCGGCGCTGACCGCGCCCGGCGGCAGGCGCGGATGCTCGCAAGCACTTTGCACGACGTGGTGGGTCCCGCCTGCATCGTGGATATGGGTTGCGGAGACGGCGAAGCCGCCAGCATCGCGCTAGCTGCCAATCCCGGTCATCGGCTCGTCGGCATCGACTGGTCGGCTGATGCTCTGACCCAGGCACAGGCCCGCAGGCTCACTCTGGTCCGTGCTGCCGTGGACGGCATCAGCCTGCCGCTTCGGACAGGAACTGCCGACGTCGTGATCATGAGCGAGATCATCGAGCACCTCGTCGACACCGACTCAGCGCTGGACGAAGCCTGGCGGGTACTCAAGCCAGGCGGATCGCTGTTGCTCTCGACACCGAATCTGGCTGCCTGGTATAACCGCGGCCTGCTGGCATTTGGCGTGCAGCCAGTGTTCTCCGAAGTCAGTCTCCGTGGTGTGTTCGGCAGGCCGGGCAGCGTAGTAGCCGGCCACCTGCGCATGTTCACCAGCCGGTCGCTCACAGGGCTGCTCAGGGCCAGGGGCTTCGGCTTTATCGAGTTGTCCGGCGCGCGCTACCACGATGTCCCTCGGCCGCTGCGGCCGCTGGACCGCGTGTTCTGCGCGTGGCCAGGCGCTGCGTCGATCATCCTGGTGCGCGCGCGAAAGACATGACGGCGCACGACACGGCCAGCGATGTCCCGGTCGGCCTTCCGGAGCGGGCCCACTGCGCTGGTGCCCGAGCGATCAGCAGGATCGCCCCGCATACCCCGGCGGCCGCAGTCGGCCTGGCGCTCGGATTGCTTGCGCTCGGGCCTGGTCTGGCCCCGGGATTCCTGCTCAGCTACGACATGGTGTTCGTACCCAGCCCCCCGTTCTCGGCCGCCCTGCTGGGCCTATTCGGCGGCCCGGCCCGGGCGGTGCCAAGCGACGCAGTCATCACTGTTGCCGCACGGGTGATTCCTTCGGACGTCCTGCAGAAGCTCATCTTGCTGCTGATCTTCTCGCTTGCGTGCGCAGGGGCTGCCGCCCTGCTGCGCGACGGCTGGCGCCAGCTGACTGGAAATCCGGCGCCAGCCCTCGCGTGCCTGGTCAGCGCCGTGTTCTACGGGTGGAATCCGTACCTTGCCGAGCGTTTGCTGATCGGGCAATGGGCTCTGCTGCTGGGGTACGCGGCACTTCCGTGGGTGCTCCGCGAAATCTGCACCGGGCCGGTGCGGCTGAGGCCAGGGCGCTTGCTTGTGGTCCTGCTTCCGGCTGCCGTCGGCGGGTTTGCCGCCATGACAGTCACTGGCCTGGCGGCGGTCCCCGCCGCCCTGGCGCGGGGAACTGGCCGGGAGCGCAGTCGCCGGCTCCTCATCGTGCTTTTCAGCTTGGGACTGCTCAGCCTGCCCTGGCTGATTCCGTCACTGATCGTGCCGGTGCACACCGATCCCCTCGGCGCGGATCTCTTCGCGGCCCGCGCGGATACGCCGTTCGGACGGCTCGGCAGCCTCGTCTTGCTGTCGGGCATCTGGAACACGCAGACCGTGCCGCCGGGCTATGGCGGGACAGCCGCGATCTTCTGGCTTGTCGTCGTGGCCGCGGCTCTGGCGGGATACGCGTTGTGCGCCGCGCCCCAGCGCCTGGTCCCCGGCCTCGGCGCAGTCGGCCTGATCTCGCTAGCTACCGCGGCCATCGGGATTACCTCGCCGGGCCAGGCGGCCTTGCGAGCGCTGATTTCCGCCTCGCCAGCTTTCGCGGTGCTGCGCGACGGCCAGCAATTCGCAGCAGGGCTGGGACTGGTCGAGGCAATCGGCCTGGGGGCCGCGACGGCGTGGTTGCTGCAGCGCGTCGCGACCGCGCATCGCGGACCACCGGGCACCGCCGGCCGCGCAGGGCCTGAGCGGGCAGCGGTCGCGCTCGCAGTGTTTGCCCTGATCGCGCCCGTGCTGATGCTGCCTGGGATGGCCTTCGGTGAGTTCGGCCGACTCCGGGCTGTGCAATATCCGGCAGATTGGCTGGCAGCGCGTCGAGAGATTGACGCCAGCAGGACGGGAGGAACCGTGCTGCTGCTGCCGTGGGCGGCATACCGGCGCTACCCGTGGAACCACGGCGAGGCCGCCTACGATCCGTGGAACAAGCTGCTGTCACGCCCGGTGATCTCGAACGACGGCCTCCAGGTAGGCCGGCAGACACTGACCCAGGAGAGCGCGGCGTCGATCCGCGTCAACCGCCTCGTCACCGTGCCAGGCCCGCTGACAAGCCGGCTCACCGCGGCGGGAGTGCGCTACGTGATCATCGATGCAGGCCCGTTGCTGAGTGTGGCCGCCAAGAACGTCGCCAGCGCTGGCAGGCTGCCCGGAGCGCGGGTGATGCTGGCAAGCCGCGACCTGATCGTGCTGACGCTGCCGGCCCCGGCTCGCAACTGATCAGGCGCCAGGGGCACTGGCTGACTTTCGGTGCCGACCGGTGTAAGCAGGCGCATCCAGCAGCTCGGTGGTGCCGCGCATCCGCCGGGCGAGTGCCAGGCCAATGCCACCCCACGTCAGATCACAGACAGCTGTAACCAGCCGCGCGGCTAGCGCAATGGCCAGAGCCGGGCCGCTGTTCAGAGCCGTGCTCAGGGCGGCAACGAGCAGAACCTCGCGCGCGCCGATGCCGCCGGGGAAGACCACCAGTAGCAGGGCCACGGAGCAGGCAAAGGCGTAAGCGCCGAGTGCGAGCACCGTGGAGCGAGCACCGTCGTGCACCACGTCGGCAAGCAGCAGCCAGACCTGAAGACCGAAAAGAAGCCACCCGGCCACCGTCCAGCCCAGTGCAACGACAAGCCCGCGCCAGCTAATCGGATGCTCAAGCGGCTCCTGCCTGATCAGGCGGAGCGCCAGATTGAGATTGCGACTCAGCACCGGCGGTGCCAGGCATACCGCGATGACCGGGACGACGGCCATTAGCAGCAGGTATTTCCTGGCCACGCCGGGTGCAGCGAACGGCAGGGCGACCGCCGCGATCGCCAGGCCAGTGGCGACTGCGACAGCGAGGGAGACGATGACTGAGGCCGCGCCGCGGCGCCTCGGGACGTCGTAGTCATGTCCGAGTTCGACGTGAGCGGCGAACGACCAGACTGCCCCCGGCACGTACTTCCCGAGCTGGGACACGAAAGTGACCCTGGCGGCGACGAGGACGGGAAGCTTTGAGCCCAGGTCAGCTAGCAGCCGCCGCCAGGCAAGCATCATGCAGAAGGCGGCTCCCATTGACGCGGCCAGGGAGCCCGCGATCGAGTACACCTCCAGGTGACTGACAGTCGGCTCGGCCCTAGGCCACTCGGCCACCAGGCCATAAGAGCAGAAACCCAGGATGAGCAGGAGCAACCCGGTGCGCACCCATCGGCTCGCCCGGATTCGCTGCAGCACGGCGAAGAGAGTACCGGTCTGGTGCGCTTGCGGCCAGTAGCTGCGGTTGACGAAATGACGCCCGCTATGCGGTCTTCAGGCTGCCAGGCGGTCGGGAGGTGCATCACCGTTACGTATATTTCTGGCACTTTTGGTTTGCGAATGCCAGCGCGGTGGCTAATGTGATCCTGGCGTGCGGGCAAGCGCAGTCGGCTGGCTGCTAAGGAGGCTCAGCGGTGTCACGTCTCGTCGTCATCCTCGTGAGTGTCGGGGTCGGCCTCTTGCTGGCCGTGGGAGCCACGTTCACCACCAGCGCTCTGGTCACCAGGACGCCGACGCCCTCGAACCAGGCGCCGTACCAGTACGGCGGTTAGCCCCGCCAGCGACGCGAATCGGCGGGCGGCGAGAGACCTGAGCCGTCACGGGCCGTTCCGAGCCTTTTGCTGCGCTGCCCTTTGCTGCGCTGTTCTGACTGGCCGACTGTGTTCGAAATGTAGCCGTTTTCGCCTGACGCCTTGGCTACTAGCCAGTACTATGTCCCAATCCTGCACACATCTGCCCCATAGCTAACGTACTGCGCCTGTCCGTTGGAGAGTTCGATGCGACGTATCCTCGGGGTTGTCCTGACGGGGCTGGGAGCGTTCTTCCTAGTGCTGGCCCTGCTGTTCCACTTCTATCTGCCGGGTCAGGTCATCAAGTTTCCGCTCAATGAATATACCGTTACTGACCTTACTGGTACAAATGTCACATACTTTAGCAACGAGACGTTTACCGAGGTCACCGGTGCCACCGTACGGGCGGTAAGTACTGTCCAGGGCGATGTCGCAGCGGGAAGCTCCTCAACAGCGGTGTGGAATGACGTAACTGGCGTCTTTGACATCACCAGCGGCCCCTCGCCGGGCACGCCGATCTCATACACGAGCGAGCGAATTGCTTTCGACCGGCGTTCCGGGCTTGTGCAGAACTGATGCGGCGCTGCGATAGGCACCAGGCAAGTGCAGATGTCAGGCCAGGAATTCGTGTGGCCGATCGGCACGCAGAAGAAGAACTACGAGATCTTCGACACGACGCTGCTGAAGCCAGAGCCGGTCAAGTTCACCGGGACCAGCACCGTCAACGTCATGATCGTAGACGTCTTCGTCGAGCACGTCGAAAACCAGACGGTAACGACGGTGTCGCTGCCAGGCTCGCTTGTCGGCATCAAGGGCGAGTCGACGGTCAAGCTGCCCGAGGAACTGACAGCCACTAACACTTACTACGTCGACCCCACCAGCGGTTCGCCACTCAAGGTGGTCGAGAACCAGACGGAGTTCCTGCAGAACACGACCACGGGCGTGCCGGCACTCACGCTCCTGCACGGCACCCTGACGACGACGCCCAAGAGCATTGCCGCCGCGGTTAATACGGCGAAGTCCTCGGACACCGAAATCTCCTGGGTTCAGGAAATCGGGCCGCTCATCGGCGGTCTGCTTGGCCTGCTCCTGCTGGTCCTCGGCATCCTGCTGGTCCTCAGCCATTACGAGGAGTATTACGAGTACGAGGACGAGGACGCCGAAGTCCCGGCTGGGGCTTAGCGCAGTCAGACGACGTGTGGCACCGAGCGCAGAGCGCTGGGTGCTATGGCCTAGAGCAACCGCGGGCTCCTAGACTAGAACCTGTTCTAATCTAGGAGCCCGCGCTTGCGCGCTTAGCCGCACTGGAGGTGGCAGTGGGATCGAAGGGATTCTGGCGCCGGGCAGAGGAAGATCCGGGCTGGATCGCAGTGGTCGATCCCGATGGCACGCAGCACACCGCCGGAGACATGCTCAGCCGGGTCAATCAGCTGACCCACGCGCTGAAAGCGCGTGGCCTGAAGCCAGGCGACGGCATCGCCGCAATCCTGCCTAATGGCGCGGCACCGGTGGAGGTTTACCTGGCGGCTCTTCAGGCTGGCTGGTACCTCACTCCGATCAACTGGCACTTCACGGCTCCTGAGGCCGCCTACATCGCGGCGGACTGCGGCGCCAAGGCGTTCTTCGTCCATGAAAGGTTCGCCCACCTCGGCACCGAAACAGCCGACCAGGCAGGCATCCCAGCCGACGCCAGGTTCAGCTACGGTGACATTCCGGGCTTCACCGAGGTCAGCGTGTTGCGCGCGGGTCAGCCGGCCACCTTGCCTGAGGATCGGACGGCGGGCACGACGATGCATTACACGTCGGGCACCACGGGCCGGCCCAAGGGCGTGCGGCGCGCCATGACGGGCCTTGATCCGGACGATGCCGTTGTCCTGGGCGCGGGACTGCTGTCCTTCTTTGGCGTCACCGACGGCCAGCCGAATGCGCACCTGCTCACGTCGCCGAACTACCACACCGCAGTCACAGTGTTCGGCGGCGGCGCTCTGCATCTGGGCCACACGCTGGTGTGCATGGACTCCTTCGATGCGCAGACGGCGCTGGCGCTCACCGAGCGTTACCAGTGCACCAACTCGCACATGGTGCCGACTCAGTTCAAGCGGATGCTGTCGCTGCCTGACGAGATCAAAGCCAGGTATGACCTGTCATCGATGCGTTGGCTGATCCACGCCGCGGCACCCTGCCCGATCGGCATCAAGCAGGAGATGCTCGAGTGGTGGGGCCCGTGCGTCTGGGAGTACTACGCCGCGACCGAGGGCGGCGGCACGATCGCGTCGCCGCAGGACTGGCTGGCCCATCCGGGCACTGTTGGCACTGCGTGGCCGATCAGCGAGCTACTGATCGCCGACGAGAACGGCGACACCCAGCCGCCCGGCACCCCGGGCACCGTCTACATGAGGATGGGCGTTGCCGATTTCGAGTACTACGGTGACAAGGCCAAGACCGAAGCGAACCGGCTGCGCGGTTACTTCACCGTCGGGGACATCGGCTACCTGACCGAGGATGGCTTCCTGTTCCTCTGCGACCGCAAATCCGACATGATCATCTCGGGCGGCGCCAACATATACCCGGCTGAGATCGAATCCGAGATCATCATGAACCCCAAGGTGGCCGACGTCGCGGTATTCGGCATTCCGGATTCCGAATGGGGCGAGCAGATCAAGGCAGTCATCCAGCCAGCCGCAGGGGTGGAGCCGGGTGACGAACTGGCGGCTGAGATCTTGGCGGGCCTGCAAGGCCGGCTTGCCAAGATGAAGTGGCCGAAGTCCATCGACTTCACCGCAGAACTCCCGCGGGACCCGAGCGGGAAGCTGCTCAAGCGGCGGTTGCGTGACCCGTACTGGGCGGACCAGGCGACCAAGATTTAGTTGCCAAGGCTCTGCTCGCTTAGTCTGGCCGCCACCCGCTTTAGCATGCCGATCAGCCGAGTGGCCGCGACAGGGTCCGGTGGCTGACCGTAGGTCACGGCGAAGATGTGCCGGCGCGCGCCCGGCAGCGGGGTGCTGGCTATGCCCGGATGCCTGGCCACTCGGAGGCAAAGCCCTGGCAGCGTGGTGACACCGAGGCCGGCCGCCACGAGGGCCTGTACTGCGAGGTAGTCATCGGTCGTGAATGAGATTTTCGGCGTGAATCCGGCTGACTCGCACTGGCGGACGAGGTAGCTTCGGCAGCGCTCGCAGCCCGCAATCCACCGGCTGTGCGCGTAGGCGGCTAGCTCAGGCACCGGCGGCTGCGTGCCGCCGACCACCAAGTGCACCGCTTCGTCGAGCACCAGCGTGCCGCGTGTTCCCTCGTCGGCCGGCTCCGGCGGGGCCTGATCAAGATCGGCCTGGTAGTGCTGGAAGACGACGGCAACGTCCACGTAGCCAGCTCGCAGCATCCGCAGCGCTTCTGGCGGCTCAGCCTCGGTCAGCACGAACTCCATGCCGGGTGCCTCGGCTGCCAGCATTGCCGCCGCGGCAGGAACTAGCGTGCCGAGAGCCGACGGGAAGGCGGCCAGCCTGACGCGGCCTTCGTGCAGGCCGACGTGTGCGGCAAGCTCGGTCTCTGCTGCGTCGAGCCTGCCGATGATTTCCTCCGCCCGCTCGGCGAGCAGCCGGCCGGCGTCCGTCAGCCGGATACCGCGGCCGACCCGTTCCAGCAGCTGGGCGCCGGTCTCGGCCTCCAGCCGGGCAATGTGGTGACTCACCGATGGCTGGGCGTAGTTCAGCTCTCGTGCTGCCGCCGTTACCGAGCCGTTCCTGGCGACCGCGACGAGCACTCGCAGCCGCGTCACGTCCAGCATTCACTAACTATAGATGCTCTCGATCTAACGAGCGGAGCGCCGGGGGATCGTCTATTTGACGAGGTCCGCCGCAGCGCGGTGCGGACTTGTGGCCCTGCCACGGCGGCGACGCCGATCCAGATCCGGGCAGCAGGCCGGCCCGCCGCGCGGGACAGGGGCCGGTCGGGCATACCGCCTAGCTTGATTACAGCATCATGGTGGGGTGAGTCCACAAAAGATGATCTGGCGGCCGGCGCCCGGATGGCCGGAAGCGCCGCCGGGCTGGCAGCCCCCGGCCGGTTGGCAGCCGCCGGCCAGCTGGCCTGCTGCGCCGCCTGGCTGGCAGTTCTGGGTCCCCCCCGAGCCGCGCTTCCCGGTGCGGTCCAGGGAACTGACCCGAGGCGACCTGGTCCGGGAGACCAGGCTGATGATGATCGCGCTGCTGGCCCCGTGGATCATCAGCGCGCTGCTGACGCTGGCCGTGCACGAGATCTCCCATACGAGCCTCACTCAGCTGCCGACCTACGACCCGCATCAGCCGGTCGTCAACGTCCTTCTGGGGCTGATCAGTTATCTGCCGGTTGCCGCTGTCGTCCCGGTGGCGCTGCTGTTGCTGGCCAGGACGGGCCAGCATCCCGCTGACCTGGGCCTGACTAGGGCCCGGTGGCCCGACGTGGGAGTCGGCGTCGGGCTGGCAGCGGCGGGGCTGGGCTGCGAGTTCGTCCTGGTCATCCCGTTCGCGCGGCTAAATCACTCGCTGGTCAACTCGGCCGGCCCGCTGCACGTGCCGGTGTATTACATCGTCTTCGGGCTGAGCCAGGCGGCGCTTACCTCGGTCGCCGAGGAGACTGCCGTCAGCGGGTACCTGCTGACCAGGCTTGACCAGCTCGGCTGGTCACCGTGGCCAGCGTTCTGGGTTAGTTTCGCACTGCGTGCCAGCTACCACGTCTACTACGGCCTCGGCTTCGTGCTCACCCTGCCGCTCGGGTACTTCCTCACCCGCTCCTTTCAGAAGCACGGCAAGCTCAGCCGCCCGATCGTGGCTCACTTCCTGTACGACTCAGCGATTTTCGTGATCGCGATCCTGCATTAGTCGTCTACAGCAGTTGGTTTTGTGGCAGTGGGGTTTGCGGCGCTGGGGTTGGCAGCACTGCCACGGCCCATCAGCAGCGGGTCAGCCGGGTTCCGCACTGGGTGACCGGGGTCGGCGGCCAGCGCGCGGCGCCGCCAGGCGATGCCGGATAGTGCCTCAAGCACGACCCGGTTGGCCAGGTAGGCCGTAACCTCAGCGTGGTCGTATGGCGGAGCCACCTCGACGACGTCGATGCCGGCCAGCGGAAGCTCCATGGCGATGCGGCGGACGGCGTCGAGAAGCTGACGGCCCGTCAAGCCGCCGGGCTCCGGCGTGCCGGTACCGGGCGCCATGCCGGGATCGACGACATCGACGTCGACGGACAGGAAAACACCATCGCATTCGTCGGTCGCTATCGTGAACGCCTCGGTGAGGCACTCGTCCAGCCCGCGGGAGACGACCTCAGCCATCTCGAAGCTGCGCATCTGCTGACCGGCCATCCAGTCCAGGGTCTCTGGCTCGGGCCAGTAGCCGCGCAGGCCGATCTGCAGGAACCGGTCGCCGCGGACCGCGCCGGACTCGATCAGGCGGCGCATCGGCGTGCCGTGGCCGTGCAGGGAGCCGAATTGCGTGTCGCCAGTGTCGGCATGGGCGTCGAAATGGATCATGGAGACGCGGCCCCAGCCGATGTGCCTGGCGACACCGGTGGCGTCCGGCAGGGCGATGGTGTGGTCACCGCCGAGCACGACCGGCATAGCGCCACCATCGCATGCCCCGTGAACGGCTTCTTCCAGGCGGCGCAGTG
>Ga0126371_10002821_pt1 | contig 15080 bp, 13 predicted proteins | sample PanSoiMetaPlot_4_FD_110145 | JGI IMG/M metagenome (GOLD analysis project Ga0126371, IMG submission 110145) | Tropical forest soil microbial communities from Panama - MetaG Plot_4 | ecosystem: Environmental > Terrestrial > Soil > Tropical forest > Bulk soil | place: Panama | collected 2016-02-17 | reverse complement strand
GTCCGCATCGAAGACATCGACCTCGCCACCCGCCGCTCGCAGGCTCTCGAGCGGACCAATTTCGCCGCCGTCTATGCCCCGCTGCCCGGCAACCTCACCGTCGCGCAAAATCTGCGCATCTTCGGGCTGATCTACGGCGTCCGCAATCTCACCGAGCGCATTGAAATTTTGCTTCGCCAGTTCGACCTGCAGTCGTTTCGCGACGCCAAGTGCGGCGTGCTCTCCTCAGGCGAGCAGACTCGCGTCGGCCTCGCCAAAGCCATGCTGAACGCTCCGCAGTTGCTCTTGCTCGACGAACCCACGGCCTCCCTCGACCCCTGGGCCGCTCGCGATATCCGCGCCCGCATTCGCGGCTTCGCCTCCCAGGGCTCCTGCGGTGTCCTGTGGACGTCGCACAACATGTATGAAGTGGAAGAGGTGTGCGATCGCGTCCTCTTTCTTTCTCATGGAAAGATCCTACTCGAAGGCGATCCGAAGACTCTGCCCGCCGAGTACGGGAAGTCAAACCTCGAAGACTTGTTTATCACCATAGCGCGGGAGCCTCTCGCGCTGGAGCAGGCCTAGCTTATGCGATTTCACCGCACGGCCGCAATTGTGCTCCGCCACTTCTATCTGCTGCGTAGTAGCCCCGCACGCATCCTGCCGCTATTCGCGTGGGTCGCGATCGATATGGTGCTGTGGGGCTTCCTCACGCGCTATCTCAACAGCATTGCCGCACCTAGCTTCAACTTTGTGCCCGCGTTTCTCGGCGCGGTTCTGCTCTGGGATTTCTTCATCCGCGTGATGCAGGGCGTCACTTTGGCATTCTTCGAGGACGTCTGGTCGCGAAATTTCCTGAATTTTTTTGCGACGCCGCTCGCCACCTCCGAATATGTCAGCGGCCTCGTGCTCTCCAGCGTCACCACCAGCATAGTCGGCCTGGTGGCGATGATTCTGCTCGCCACCACGGTCTTCGGCCTGTCGTTCTTTGCCTATGGTGTACTGGTGATTCCGTTTCTGGCGGTGCTGTTCCTGTTCGGCATTGCGATGGGCGTTTGCGCCACCGCCATTGTGCTGCGGTTCGGACCCGCGGCGGAGTGGTTCATCTGGCCGATTCCGGCGCTGGTCTCGCCTTTCGTCGGCGTCTTCTACCCGCTCGCGACGCTGCCGTCCTGGATGCAGGCGGTCGCGCGCCTGCTGCCGCCATCCTACGTGTTCGAAAGCCTGCGCGACATTCTCGCCCGCCGCGCGGTGTCTGGAACCGCGCTCGCGGTGAGCGGTTGTCTGGCAATAGTCGATGTGATGCTCGCCGCGTGGATCTTCACGAGGATCTATCGACACGCCGTGCGGACGGGCCTGATCGCCCGCTACAGCGCCGAAACGATAAATTAAGCGGCGTCTGGAATTACACCGGCTGCTTTTTGCCGCGCGGGCGCGGCGTGCGCTTCTTGCCTTCGCCGCCAGGCTTGCGGACGCGCGGGCGCCGCATCGGCTTCGGCGGCGGCTCCGGGATCGGAATCTCACCCGTGGCCGTCGGCTGGCCGGGCACCAGCGGCTGCGGCTCGTCGATTTCTTCTTCCTCCTCGACCGCCATCACCGGCTCGGGTTCGGGTGGCGGCGCGGGCGGATGAAACTCTGCGCCCAGATACACGATGAGCCCTTTCTCCTCGTCCGCCACGATACGCACCAGCGACTTGTCCTGCGCGTAGTTCAGCAGTTCGCCGAACTCCTGGAACCCGTATTCGCGCGTGTCGAAATTCGGCCGATCCTGACGCACCCATTCGGCCAGTTCGTCCGCCAGCGCGCCATTGTCGATCTCCATCCGGTGCGTTTCGAGCACATCGCGCAGGATGGGAATCGCTTCCTCCGGCTTCGCGCCCAGCTTTTCGGCGGGCGCCGCGCCTTTCATGCGAATCATGTAGCGGCCTTCGCCGCCCGACACTTCCACGAAATCCGCCCGCTGGAGTTTCTCGACGAAATCGGTGAACGAGCTGGCGCCATATGCCTTTTCGTTAAACGTCGAATCGAGCTGCAGCATGGTCGATTTCAACAGCCCGAGTTGCGGGCGCACTTCGCGCCGTTCGAGTACGCTGAGCGCGCGCTCCACCAGGGGCATGGCCTGCGCCAGATCGAGCGCCGCCCGACGGGGTTGCGGCCCCCGCGGCGGCCGCTCCTGCTGCTGATGCTCACGGGGCGGTTGCGCCTGGGAGCGTGGCCGCGAGTCGTCGATGATCGATTCATAGGCGACGAACTCGTGACAATTCTTTTGCAGAATCGTGCTCGTGAACGCCCGTCCGCCCACCACGAATACACGTTTGTCGTATTGCTTGAGCTTGTTCACGAGCGCAATGAAATCGCTGTCTCCGCTGACAATTGCGAAGGCGTTGATGTGGTCGTGGGTGAAGGCCATCTCGAGCGCGTCGAGTGCCAGGTTAATGTCCGCGCCGTTTTTGTCGCCGCGCGGCGAGGGATCGCGTTGCACCATCTGCACCGCGTGTTCCGAGAGCGCGCGCGTGGCCGATTCCTGCCGGCCCCAGTTCGCATAGGCGAACTTGGTGACGATCTCGCCGCGTTCTTTCAGCGCGTCGAGCACGGCGGCGACGTCGAATTCGCGGTGCAGCGTGGACTTCACGCCGATCTCGATGTTATCGAAATCGACAAACACCGCGATTTTGAGCTTCTGTTCCATCTTGAAATTTCCTAAGTCTGACATTCGGTGGGGCGAGCCCGGGGGACCGCCGCGCCGCAAAGTCGATTGGGTCCGGCGGCTGGTCTCAGTGCCCATTGGCAAACCTCTTGCGGCCGATACCCTTATCCGTAGTGTATCCTAAATTCCCGCTCGCAGGCGGATGCAAGTTCATCAACTGCGCCTCCTTACCTTCGCCGCCAGTTCCGCGCCGCGGGCGAATTCGTCCTGGAGCTGCCGCGTCCGCAGGTTTTCCCGAATGTGCTCCAGTTCCTGAATATAGCGCGCAAGCGCCCGGTCAATGTGCTCGCTATTGGTGGCCAGGATGTCGCGCCACAGTTCGTAAGAGCTGAGCGCCAGGCGCGTCATGTCGGCGAGCCCGGGCCCCGCGACGCGCAAATGGCTTTCGTGCGCCAAATTCTCCGCGACCGTCGACCCCAGCGCGGTGGACGCCAGTTGCGCCAGGTGCGAGGTGAAGGCGACTACGCGGTCGTGTTCGTCGCAATTCAGCACCACCATACGTGTGCCGATCCTTCTCAGCCAACCGAGCAGGTCGCGCGCCGCCGGAGTTTCCAACTCGGCCGGCTCGTCCGGTGTCACTACCCAGGTGCGTCCTTGAAACAGCTCCGCCTCGGCCGCGCCCGCGCCGCGCGTTTCCTTGCCCGCCATCGGGTGGCCGCCGAGAAACTGCCCACGCCGGATAACCTGCCGTGCCAGATCCACAATCTCGGTTTTCGTACTGCCGGCATCGGTCACCAGCGCTCCCGCCTTCAGAAGCGGATCGAGGTGACGGATTGTGTCCAAAATACGCCCGATCGATTGCGACAGAAACACCAGATCGGCCTGCGCGGCAGCCTCGGTCAAGGGAAGACCGCGATCGATCGCGCCCGCGGCCACGGCGTCAGAGAGCGCCCGCTCGGAACTCACGCCGAGCACCGCCCCGGTAAAGCCCGCGCGCTTGAGCGCCAGACCAAAGGAGGCACCGATCAGGCCGGTCCCGACGATTGCGACGCAGTTCATTTCTTGGTGTCCGGCGAATCTCCGTTCGATTCCATCCGCAGTTTCTGGATCTGCCGCATCTCTTCGATGATGCGTTCGAAGATGCGCTGCATGGCCTGCTGCGCCAGTGGGTCGTCGCTGGTGACGCTGCGCACGTTCTCGAACACGCGCGCTTCGCGGTCGGGCTCGACGACGGGCATGTCGGCGTCGCGTTTGACGCGGCCGATATCCTCCACCACGGCTACACGTTCGTTGAGCAGGCCGGCGATGCGCCGGTCTAGATCGTCGATGAAGACGCGCAGATCCTTGAGCTTCTGGCGCGCCGCGTCCCTTGTCATGCGTGCACTCCGAATCCCTGCTTCAACTCGCGCGTCAAGTCTTCCAATTCCGATTCGAGCGAGTGGCTGTTGGCATAACGCTCGATTAGCCTCACGAATGCGCTGCCCACCACCACCGCTTCCACGTGGCGTCCCAGCTCGGCCACGTGCTCCGGCCGCGAGATGCCGAAGCCCACCGCCAGGGGCAAATCGGTTACGGCGCGCACCGCGCGGATGAGCGGCATCACGGCGGCCGAAAGCGTCTCGCGCTCCCCGGTCACACCGGTGCGCGAAACCAGGTAGACGAAGCCGGTCGAATAGCGCGCCACCAGTTCCAGCCGCCGCTGCGTGCTGGTGGGCGCGGCCAGAAACACCGTATCGAGCCCGTGCCGGTGCATCGCCGCGACGTAATCTTGCGCTTCCTCCACGCTGGCGTCGGTCAGCAGGCAGCCATCGATGCCGCGCGCGGCGGCGTCCCGCGCCAGCCGGTCGAGCCCGTATCGCAGCACCGGATTCAAATAGGTGAACAGCAGCAGCGGCACCTCGGAGCGCCGGCGGATTTGGACAGCGATCTCGAGCACGCCGTCAAGTGTGGTGCCCGCGCGCAACGCCCGTTCGCCCGCGCGCTGGATCACTGGGCCGTCCGCGATCGGGTCGGAAAACGGCACGCCGAGCTCGATCAGGTCGGCGCCGCCGCGCACCAGCGCCTCCACCAAGGCCGGCGTGCGATCCGGCGCGGGATCTCCGGCCGTCAGATAGGCGATCAGGCCCTTGCGGCCGTCGCGCTTCAAGCAGTCAAACAAGCGCCCGATCCGCGTCATGCTTCGTCGAGTTCCTTGAAATTCTCGCGATAGATATCGATGTCTTTATCGCCGCGGCCCGATACATTCACCAGGAACAATTGCTCCTTCGCGGAAGGGGCGCGCCGCACGGCTTCGGCCACGGCGTGCGCCGATTCGAGCGCGGGAATGATGCCTTCGGTGCGCGAGAGCAGCCGCGCCGCGTCGAGCGCTTCTTGATCCGATATTGCCGTGTACTCCGCGCGATGCTCGTCGTGCAACCACGCGTGCTCCGGACCGATCATATTGTAATCGAGCCCCGCCGAGACCGAGTGCGTTGGCGCGATCTGCCCGTGCTCGTCCTGCAGCACCACGCTGTACGCACCCTGCAGCACACCCGGAGCACCGCCGCGGTAGCGGGCCGCGTGCTCGCCAATGCCGGTGCCGCGCCCTCCGGCTTCGATGCCCACCAGCCGCACTGCTTGATCCGGAAGGAACGCGTGGAAAATGCCGATGGCGTTGGAGCCGCCGCCCACACAGGCGAAAATGGAATCCGGCAGGCGCCCTTCGGCTTCCAGAATCTGGCGGCGCGCTTCTTCGCCGATCACCTTGTGAAAATCGCGCACCATCATCGGATACGGATGCGCGCCCAGCACCGACCCCAACAGGTAATGCGTGCCGGCAACGTTTGTGACCCAGTCGCGCATGGCTTCGCTGATGGCGTCCTTCAGCGTGCGGCCGCCTGTGGTCACAGCCACCACCTTAGCGCCGAGCATGCGCATGCGGAAGACGTTCAGCCGCTGCCGGCGCATGTCTTCCTCGCCCATGTAGACGACGCACTCGAAGCCCATCAGGGCGCAGACGGTGGCCGTCGCCACTCCGTGCTGGCCGGCGCCGGTTTCCGCGATGATTCGCTTCTTCCCCATACGCTTCGCCAGCAGCGCCTGCCCGAGGCAGTTGTTGATCTTGTGTGCGCCGGTGTGCAACAGGTCTTCGCGCTTTAGATAAATGTGCGCGCCGCCGAGCGATTCGGTCAGCCGCCGAGCGAAATAGAGCGCGGTCGGACGGCCGGCATAATTGAGTAGCAGGCTTTGCAACTCGGCGTGAAAGGAAGGATCCTCGCGCGCGGCCGCATACGCCTGTTCCAATTCCTCGATCGGCGCCATCAGCACTTCAGGCACGAAGCGGCCGCCGTAGGGCCCGAAGTGTCCGCTCCGATCCGGTTGCGGTGTCACGCGCGCAGCGCCGCCCTGGCCGCCTGCAAAAATTCGCTCATCTTCCGATGGTCCTTTTTCCCCGGCCCGCTTTCGATGCGCGAGCACGCGTCGACGCCCCACGGATGCGCGGCCGCCACGGCCTGCGCGACATTCGACGCATCGAGGCCGCCGGCGAGAATAATCCGCTTGCGCGCGGCTGCCGCGAGCCCCCAATCGAAAGTCTGGCCGGAGCCTCCATAGAGTTCGCCGGCCGGCCCGTCGAGCACCAGCGCTTCGGCTGGGGAGTCGTCGTACGCGGAAAAGTCAATCCCCGCACTTACGCGCGCGGCTTTCCACACCGTCATACCGGCAGGATACGCGACAGGCTGTTCGTCTCCGTGCAATTGCGCGACGTCCAGCCGCGCCAGGTGCGCGATCTCGGCGATGCGCGCCGGCGCCTCATTGACAAACACACCGACGCGCCGGATCGCTTCGCCGGATGCAATCTGCGCGGCCTGTTCCGGCGAAGTGTACCGCGGGCTGCGCGGCCAGAAATTGAATCCGATGGCGGTGGCCCCGCCCTCGATTGCCGCGGCCGCGTCCTCCGCGTTGGTGATGCCGCAGATCTTCAAGACCATCGCCGCACCAGCCTCTTCAAGGCCGCGACCGGGTCGCCTGACTTCATCAGGTGCTCACCCACCAGAAACGCCGAATAGCCGGCCGCCCGCAGCGTGGCGATATCGTCCGCGTCTTGGATTCCACTTTCACTGACGCGCACTGGGCCATCCGGGAAGTGCTCGGCTAGCCGCAGCGAAGTCTCGAGCGAAACCTCGAAGGTGGTCAGGTCGCGGTTGTTCACTCCGATGAGATCGCTGCCGGCCGCCACGGCCATGTCCAACTCGCGCCGGTTGTGCACTTCGACGAGCGCGGCCATGCCGTAATGCGCCGCCGACTCGCGAAAATCCCGAATCTCGCTCTCGCTCAAAATCGCGGCGATCAGCAAAATCGCATCGGCGCCGTGCGCCGCTGCCTCCAGAACATGCTCCGGCGCGATGGTGAAGTCCTTGCGCAGGGCCGGCAGCGCGGCGGCTGCGCGGGCGGCCTCGAGGTTCGCCAGACTGCCTTGAAAAAACTGTTCGTCGGTCAGCACCGAAAGCGCCGCGGCTCCTCCTTGCTCATAGTCCGACGCCAGTCGGGCCGGCTCAAAACGCGTGCTGAGCACTCCTTTGCTCGGGGATGCCTTCTTGATTTCTGCAATAATCGCGGCACCACGTCCGGTCAGCGCTCCGCGAAAGTCGCGCCGGCTGGCACGGTGTTGTTCCGCAAGCCTCTCCCAAGCTGCGACGGGGGCCGGTCTTTTCGCCAAGTCTTCGCGCTTTTTGGCAACAATGCGAGCCAAAATGTCTGGAATTGCTTCGATCAAGAGTGATTCTTCATGGTATCAAACCGGCCCCAGCGGCACCTGAGCCATTGTTCTTAGCCCGAAATAGCTATCAGGATCGCCGCAACGCTCCGCCCGCGCCAGCGTTCATACAAATAACAGGGGTTGTATCGCGTGTCCACGTTGACCGAGCTGGTTACACAGACCGAGCACCTGCTTTGGGTAATTGCCCGTTCCGACGTCGAAAGCCTTTCGGCGCCGCGCACCCACGTTTTAGGCCGTCTCCAAACGCTAGAGCAACGTGCTCTGGAACTAGGAATCGCGGATTTGTATTCCTGCGTACTTCAGCAGGCTCCCAGTCTGACTAAAATCGTGTTATGAAGTATCGGCTGCTCCTGAGCGGAGCGGTTTGCCTGTTCCCTCTGTTCGCCGCGCGCGCGGCGGCTCTGTACGTGCCAGCGGGAACCCAGATCGAGATCCGGCTCAAGAACAAAATCTCCACGCAGACGGCCAAAGCCAAAGACCCCGTGGAAGCGGTGGTGATCGCGCCGGTGATGGCCGGCGATGAGTTTGCGATTCCGGCGGGTGCCCCAGTACACGGCGCCGTAGAAAAGGCGCAGACCGCTAAAGCGGATGAACGCTCCTCACTTGTTTTAAGTTTTAGCGAAATTGAAATCAATGGCGCGAAGGTGAAGCTGCAGGCGCAACTGGCCGCAATCGACAACGCGCGCGAGAGCATCGACGACCAGGGGCAGATCACCGGCCTTCTGCCGTCGGAAACGATTACGGGGGAACTCGACTCGGGCCTCAACAAGCTGGCGTCGCGCTACTCCGGTCTCGCCGATGTGCTGGGGGCGGTGAAGGGCGCGGTGCTGAAGCCCGCGGACACCGACATTGCTTATGATGCCGGCACGGAACTCACGCTGAAGCTGAAGGCGCCTTTGGAGTTGACGGCGCCGGGTGGCCCGGGTCCCGCGGCCAGCATCGGCCCGATTCCCAACGAAGCCGCGCTTGCGGCGCTGGTGGCGCGGGAACCGTTCCAGACTATGGCGCAACGGCCGTCCAAGCCGTCGGACGTCACCAACATCATGCTGATCGGCACCGAGGATGCCGTAAGAAAAGCGTTCGCCGACGGGGGTTGGTCGACGGCCGCTAGCCTCGATGCCAAAGCCAAGTTCGAAACCTTCAAAGCGCTGGCGGAATCACGCGGCTACAGCGAAGCTCCCGTCTCCATTCTGCTGCTCGACGGCAGGCCGCCCGATGTGGTGTTTGAGAAGCTGAACAACACGTTTGCGCAGCGCCATCACCTCCGCGTCTGGCTGCGGCCGGCGACGTTTCAAGGCAGCCCGGTCTGGGCGATCGCCGCCACGCATGACACCGGCATCGATTTCTCGGCCGAGGATCGGACCTTCATCCACAAAATCGATCCGCAGATCGACCGCGAGCGCGCCAAGGTGGTGAACGATCTGATCTTCTCCGGGCACGTCCAAGGTGTGGAACTGATGGACCGGCCGCGGGTACCGCAGCACGGCCAGAACGCCACCGGCGATAGCCTTGATACCGACGGCCGCGTCGCCGTACTGCTGCTCAAGTAACGCCGGTGCCGGCGGCGAGATCGCCGGCGTTACAGTATTCTCATGAGCGCCAGCGTACCCGAGGCCGCAGTCGCGGCGCACAGCGGCGAGTTCCGCAAAGAGCTCGGGCTGCGCGACCTGCTGTTCGCCCAAGTAGTTAACATCGTCGGGCTGGGATGGGTCGGAGTGGCTGCGAAGCTGGGGCCGGCGCAAGTGACGTTCTGGGTGCTGGCGATCGCCTTGTTCTATTTGCCTTCGGTGGCTGTGGTGGTTTACCTGAATCGGTTACGCCCGCTCGAAGGCGGCCTCTACACGTGGGCGCGCCTCGGCTTCAACGATTTCGTCGGCTTCATGGTGGCCTGGTCGATCTGGCTGAATTGCGTGGTGCTGGTTTCCGAAGTCGGCATTCAAACAGTGAACATTCTGGGCTATGCAGCAGGCCCGCGCGGCGCCGCCTTCGTGGAAAACAAGTGGCTGATTGCAGCGGCCAGTGTCCTGACGATCATGGCATTCCTGCGAGTGGCCGGTGTCGGTCTGGGCGTTGGCAAGTGGGTCACCAACGCGGGCGGCGCGTTGATGGTCCTGGTCTTTGCCGCGCTCATCGTGCTGCCGTTTCGGAACCTCGCGATCGGCCGGATGCGCGAGTATCATCCGCTGGCCCTGGCGCTGCCGACGGTCTCGCTGCTGAACCTGAATCTTCTCGGCAAGCTCGGCTTTGGCGCGCTAGCGGGTTCCGAGTACGTCGCCATTTTCGCGGGCGAGTGCCGCGACGCCAGCCGGTCCATCGGACGCGCAGTGCTGCTGGCCGCGCCGGTGATCGCCCTCATGTTCATCCTCGGCACCAGCGCGGTGCGCGCTTTTGTGCCGAGTGACAAAGTCGACCTGGTGAGCCCCATCTCGCAGGCCCTGACCGCGGGCACGCGGCCCAGCGACCCGGGGGCAGGACTGATTCCTCTCGTCATTCTGGTTCTGCTTGTATCGAATCTCGCGCAGCAAAGCTTCAATTTCACCGCGGCGAGCCGTTTACCTCTGGTGGCCGGCTGGGACCATCTGCTGCCGAAATGGTTCACGCGTTTGCACCCCAAGCACCAGACGCCGTCGAATTCCATCCTGTTCATCGGGGCGGTGACGGTCGTACTGGGGATTTCTTCGATCAGCGGTGCGGGCCAGCAGGAGGCGTTCCAGCTTCTAAACAACGCCGCCATGACCTTCTATTCCTTCGCCTACCTGGTGATGTTCGCGCTACCGCTGTTCGGCTTCCGCGGCGTTACGCCGCGGCCGCCGCTGTGGCTGAAGGCCACCGCCGTGTCCGGATTTCTCATGACCGCACTGTACACGGCCCTGTCTGTGTTTCCGATCATTGACGTGCCGGACCCGCTGAAATTCACCGTGAAAATGACGACTGTGATTGTGCTATTCAATGCGATCGGCGCGGGATTCTTCTTCGCGTATCAGCGCCAAAGGTAGCCGCCTAATAACGCCAGCTCTTCAAATCGGCGCCGCGAGGCGCGGTCTTTTCCATCCGTTCGAGCATCTTCGATACATACATGGTGTTATAGTGCAGCCGCGAGAGATAGTTCGGCAGGCTCGGATCGCCGTTCCAGCAGTGCTCGGCGCGGTCGCCGTACTTCACTTCTCCGCCGTACGGCGGATTCTTCGTGTTCTTCAGGAAATCTTCCAGGTAGTAGACCGCGTCGTTGAGAAAGTACGTGTCCGCGCTCCCGACATACACGTGAATCTTCCCTTGCAGTTTGGGCCCGAGCGTGGACCAGTCGCGTTTCAGGATGTGGGTCAAATCGAAGTGATCGCGCCAGTAGCGAGCGACCGCCCGATCGACGGCGCCCCTCTCCTTACTAAAGATGGGCGCCGGGTAACCATCGGCGGCGACGGGCGAGAACACCGCCTGCCAGATGTCGTACTGCTGGCCGGATCGCGAGTGCGTACCGAGCGCCAGCTCGTACGCGTTCGCTTCGCGCTGCGTAATGGTCACGCGTCTGAGGTAGTCGCGCGCGGCGGGCTGTTCTTCCTGCCTGTGCGCGCCGGCGATGACATAGGCGTTCTTGTCTTCGTACAGGTTGATGTTGGTGTAGGCGCGGAAGTCCACCGGATCAGGACACGCCACGAATGCGCCATTGTAGTGATCGGGATAGAAAACCTGGACAGCGAGAGCTTCCCAGCCGCCGGTCGACCCGCCGTAGGTGAAGCGCGCCCAGCCTTGGGCGATGGCGAAAGTGTTTCTCGATGTACGGAAGCAGTTCGGTCTCGATAGCATCCCCGTAGGGCCCAACGTTAGCGGAGTTGACCGCGTAGGAATCGTCGTAAAACGGATTGGCGTGTTGGATCTCGACTACCAGAAACCGCGGAAAATTCGGCGCGATCCACTGCTGGTAAGACTTGTACGCCTCTTCCTGCTGGATTCGGTTGTAGCCGGCAACGTGGAAGCGCTCGTTGTAGTCGGGCTTGAGAGTGGGGTCGGGCGGCGTGGTCCGGAAGCCGTCGAAGTCTATTGGAAAATGGCCGTGAAAGACGGCGAGCGGGTACCGCGCCTGGGGGTGCGTGTCGAAGCCCTCCGGCACGAGCACGTGCGCGCCGAGATACATCGGGCGCCCCCCAAAAACGAGTCAGCAGCTGCGACTGAATGCGCACGTGGCGGACATACTTCGTATCTTTCAGCGGAGGAATGGGCGGGATTTCCTCGGTGAGCGAGAGCGCAGCGGAGGTGGAACCGCCGACTGATATTTTGGCGGACTTGCTATAGAGATTACCGGGCGCCAGGTTCCAATACTGGCCTTCGCCACGGTCCATCGGCAGTTTGACGGTGTGGCCGTCGGAGCGATTTAACGTTTCATACCGATGCAGCAGCGCTTGCACGTAATAATCGCCGGGCGGCAGCTGCGCGAGGCTACGCATCGGATAGCCGAATGCTGAATTGTCGATGACGGCAGCACGGCCAGGCGCGAGGGCTTCGACGTCGATGCCGAAGACGAGCTGCGTCTTCACCGAGCTATTGATCTGCATGCGCGGCTCAGCCGAGGGGTCGGTCGAGAGGAGCAAGAGCAGCCGCCCGTCGAGCGGCGTGGCACTGCGTTCTTTCGGAAACGAAATGCTGAACCGGGGAGCAGCGGGGGCCACAGCCGAGAGGACGAGCCCGAGAGCGGCACATCGGCTTAACATGGCTTTCAGTATAGGGAAGTCGATCCCGGATCGGCTTAAGCCGCCGCTACGATCAGCCGCTGGGGAATGCTGTCTAAGCCGAGCATCTGGCAGTTGCGGAATCCCGCTTCTTGCAGCATCTTCTGATATTCGGAGAAGGTATAGGCGTCGCCGGCCGGCGTGCCGACCAGCATGGTCAAAGCGAACGCCGCCTGCGCGGGCGGGGAGGTGCGATCTTCGTCTGGCACAAACTCGATCAGCGCGATGCGGCCGTCCGGTCCGAGCGCGGCGTGGCATTTGCGGAAGAAAGCAGTGGCCGATTGCGGGTCAAAGTGATGGGCAAAATTCGGAACCAGCACGAGGTCATACGGGCCGCCGTAATCGACATCGAACGCGCTCCCCGGCAAGGTCCGGTATCGCGCGCTGACTCCAGCTTTCGCGGCGTTCTCCTTCGCCACTTCCAAGACATTGCTCCAATCCTGGGCCACAATTTCGGCTTGCGGGTTGCGCTGTGCCGTGGCAATGCCGTACATACCGTGCCCCGCGGCGACGTCGAGAATCTTCATCGGACCGGCATCTTTCGAAATCAGGAGGGAAGCTGCGGCCGCGCCGGTCATGGCCATCAGCGGGGCCATGGAGCGCGCGAACTCCACCCAAATCGGATTTTCCGGGGCCAGCGCTTCCGACTTCACCGCGCCTCCGTGGCGGACCGCGCCGGCTACATCGCGAAACGCAGCGAGTTGAAACCCACTCATGAGAAAACCGGCCATGGAGCCCAGATATGCCGGCGAACTCTTGTGGAGAAAGGTCCGGGAGGTGGGTGTCAGATCGTACGCATCATTCTGCTTAATGAGGTGTCCGCAAATCGTCAGATAGTCGCACAAAATGCGGACACCGCGCTCCGAGCCGCTGCAGGCGGCCGCCAGCGCCGCGGCGGTTTTGGCGCCGTTGCCGATGTACGTAAAAAGGTCCAACTCGATGGCGCCCTTCAACGCCAGCGAGCGCTGGAACAGTTGCAATTCACCAAAAATGAATTCGGGATCCGGCTGCCCGCCGGGTTGATGAGTCGCCATAAGAAGTCAGAATAGCGTACCGGCCTATCGAGTAAGCTGAGGCTCGGGCGGTTGCAACTGCTCCAGTTTCTCGCGCACAAACTGCAGGATCTCGCTCGCGCTGGTACGCGCTTCCAGCGGCAGCAGGAGCACGCCTGCGGGAGTGAACTGCGCGCCGCGGGAGCCGCTCACTATGTTCATCAATTGCGCCGGATCCGCCCGCGTCTCTTTATGAAATTTGATGTTGAGAATGCTGTGCCGGCGGTCGACTGCCTCGATTCCGGCCTTCTCCGCCACACTCTTTAGGGCCGAGTACTCGATCAGGTTCCGGACTTCGCCAGGGACTTGGCCGTAGCGATCTTCCAGTTCCTTCTCCACCCGCTCGCGCGCGACCGCATCGTTGGCATTGGCGATCTGCCGGTATGCGCGCAGGCGCTGGTTCTCATCGGAAATGTAGTCGGAGGGAATGCGGATGTCCAGTCCGAGATTGAGCGCTGAGTGAATCTCGGGCGACACCACCTCGCCTTTCAATTCGCGCACGGTCTCATCGAGGAGGCGAACGTACGTGTCGAAGCCGACCGTGTTGATGTGCCCGTGCTGCTCGCCGCCCAGCAGGTTGCCCGCGCCGCGCAACTCGAGGTCGAGCGCCGCGATCTTGAAACCCGCTCCCAAATCGCTGAACTCTTTTAACGCCGCCAGCCGCTTCCGCGCGACTTCGGTCAGCTCCGTGTCTGGTGGAACCAGGAGATACGCGTAGGCGCGGCGATTCGAGCGGCCGACGCGGCCTCGCAGTTGGTACAGCTCGGAAAGACCATAGCGCTCGGCATTTTCGATGACCATCGTATTCGCTAGTGGGATATCCAGACCATTCTCGATGATCGTCGTACAAACCAGGATGTCGTATTCATGCCGCATGAACTTGAGCATGGTCTTTTCGAGTTCGGCTTCTCCCATCTGCCCGTGCCCCACGCCGATGCGTGCCTGCGGCACTAGTTCCTGGATCATGGCGGCGCGCATCCAGATGGAGTCGACGCGGTTGTGGAGGAAGTAGACCTGGCCACCGCGTCCTAATTCCAGCTCGAGCGCCGATTGAATCAGGGCCGGCTGGAAAGGCGCCACCACGGTATTGATGGCAAGGCGGTCCTTGGGCGGCGTTTCGATCACCGACATGTCACGCAGTCCGAGAAGCGACATGTGCAGCGTGCGCGGGATGGGAGTCGCGCTCATGCTGATCACGTCGACTACCTTCTTCATCTGCTTGAGGCGCTCTTTGTGCTTCACGCCGAAGCGCTGCTCTTCATCGACAATCACCAGGCCGAGATCGCGAAATGCGACATCCTGGGAGAGCAGGCGGTGGGTGCCGATCGCGACATCCGCTTTGCCCTCTGCCAGATCGACGAGCGCGGCTTTTAATTCCTTCGGCGTCCGGAAACGGCTGAACATCTCGACGCGCACCGGGAACGGCTGGAAGCGGCGCTTGAAGGTCTCGAAGTGCTGAAATGCGAGGACAGTCGTCGGGGCCAGCACCGCCACTTGCTTGCCATCGCCCAGCGCCTTGAACGCCGCCCGCATCACGACTTCGGTCTTGCCGAAACCGACATCGCCGCACAGCAGCCGGTCCATCGGGTGCGGGCTCTCCATGTCGCGTTTGATTTCCTTGATCGCCGTGACCTGGTCCTTGGTTTCCGTGAACTCGAACGCGTCTTCGAATTCCCGCTGCCAGTTGCTGTCGTTCGAATAGGAGAAACCGTCGGCCATCTTGCGCGAGGCATAGAGTTTGAGCAACTCATCCGCCATATCGCGCATCCTGGCTTTGATTTTTGTCTTGGTGCGCGTCCAGGTAGCGCCGCCCATGCGGTCGAGCACGGGCTTGGATTCGCCGGCGCCGCGAAATCGCTGCACTAGGTCCATGCGCGCCAGCGGCACGTACAATTTGCTTTCGGCGGCGAACTCGAGCAGCATGT
>Ga0126371_10002820_pt1 | contig 15080 bp, 12 predicted proteins | sample PanSoiMetaPlot_4_FD_110145 | JGI IMG/M metagenome (GOLD analysis project Ga0126371, IMG submission 110145) | Tropical forest soil microbial communities from Panama - MetaG Plot_4 | ecosystem: Environmental > Terrestrial > Soil > Tropical forest > Bulk soil | place: Panama | collected 2016-02-17 | reverse complement strand
GTCAAAGATAGCTCCGCACGAGCTCGATGCGTTTCTGGAGATCGGCGAAGCGCTGCTGAAGGTCTTCAATGTGTTCAGTCATTTGATCACTTGAACTCGATATTTAGACTCGGATCTGCGGATTCGGTTTCTTCGCAGCCCGCGGCGAACGCTGCACGAAGGCGGTGACCAGCAACGCCACCGAAGCAATCACGCAAAGCCAAGCGAACCAGTCGCCCAAACGCGCATACGGCGTCAAACCGCTGCGAAAATCGTATGGCGCCTGCAACTCGCTGCGGACGTCTGTCGGCATCTCGGCAACGATTCGGCCATAAGGGTCGATCGAGGCCGTAAAGCCGTTGTTCGTATCGCGTAACAGCCAGCGCCGGTTTTCCACCGCGCGCACGCGAGCCATCCTCAGATGCTGTGCCGGGGCTGCGGACCTGCCAAACCACCCGTCGTTGGAGATGTTGATGAGGAGTTGCGCGCCGTGGCGCGTGAACTCCCGCACCTCGGCAGGAAAAATCGCTTCGTAGCAGATAAACACTCCAAAGCGACCATCAGGCAATTGCCCAACACTGAAGGTGCTGCCTGGCGTGAAATCCCCGATATCCGCGGTGAGCCGTCCGGCAAAGGTAAGCCATTTGCGGTACGGCACAAACTCACCGAACGGCACCAGATGGATCTTATCATACGTGAAAGTTCGCAATCCGACTGGATTGAGAAGGATGGCGCTGTTGGAAGCCGTCCAGCCGCCGGTGGCGAGGCGTTTCCAGTCGACGATGCCCACCAGGAAGTCGCCCATGGACTGGCGCGCAATGGTTTGTGCAAGCTGTGTGAAGGCCGGGTCCTGCATGGTAAAGGGAGCGGGCACCTCGGGCCAGATGATCAGGGAGGGACGCTCGGGGGTGTCCTGCGCGGCGCCGACGCTGATGCGCTCGAGTTGAGCCATGTCGGGCGCATGAAGCTGCATCCAGTTGGAGGGATACTCTTCTGACTGCGGGAAATCGGTCTGCACCAGGTGCGCGAGGTGATGCGGAACGGCTACCGGAACAAAATATTTGCCGCCGACGCCCCAGAGTATCAACACGCCGGTGAAAACCAGCGCCGCTTTCCAAGCACGCTCGCGGCCGCTCACGATAGCGTAGGCCACTAGCGAACTCCAAGACACCACGACGAAACTCAAACCGTAAATTCCGGTGAGCGCGACGAGTTGCACTAAGCCCAGACTCCCGCTCGCGGCGTAGCCGGTTAAGTTCCAGGGAAAGCCGCCGAGGATCAGGTAGGTTCTGGCGTATTCGAGCGCGACCCACAAAAATGGCGCTAGGACGCAGACGAAGCCCCAATTTTTACCAGGTCGTAGCTTAGAAGCGATCCGTGCAATGGCCCAGCCGAAGACAGCCGGGAATATGGCGAAGGCGAGGCTCAGCAGCGCGAGAATGCTCGCGGCGGTCAAAGAGCCGACATTTCCATACTGATGCATGACCGTGTCGATCCACGGAACCGAGAGCGGGTAGAAAACGATACCGTGCACGAAGCCATAGGACAGGCCAGCCCACGGCCGCGCGCCACAGGAGGCAAGGATCAGCAGGCCAACGGAAACCCACGCGAGAAGCGGGAGATTATAGTTGGGGAACGAGAGCGCCATGGCGGCGCCGCTTGCCATGGCAAAGAGCAACCGCACATACCAGGGAAAATCGCTCAACGTTTGATGATAGCCTTGAAACCCGCGCGGTCAAGTGCGCCTTTGGCGTTCTCCGCGGCGCGCTCGTCGGGATAGGGACCTACTTGCACGCGGTAGAAGCCATCGCCGGAAGGCGCCACTACAAAGGACGGGAACTTCTTGCGCTGCAGAGCGTCAGCCATGGCCAGCGCATCACCCTGATGAGTCACAGCCGCGATCTGTAACACAAGGTTGCTCCCCAGCATTTTCGGTGGCGGCGAAGTAATCTGGCGGGACGCTGCGCGCGCAGCCTTCACGGGGGCATACGAAGGGGCATCAGGGCGGTTCGCCGCAACTGACGGCATTTCGGGCGTAGGGGCCTTTGTGGCAGGCGCCGGCTTTTCCAGCGTGTTGTCGTTTTGCTTCTCGTAAAAATCCCACTCACGAACGGGGCCTGGAGTATCTTCTTTTAGCCGTACGCGTTCGCGGTCCGTTGCGGCGATCACCGGATTTGACGGCGCGTAGGCAGCCTGTACGGCGCCCGCGTACTGTGATCGTCCCATGACATAGCCCAGGCTGAAAAACACCGAGCACAGGATCACCACACCAACGAACAAAGCGATCAAGTGGCGGCTCTCCAGCACCCGTTCCGCCCGGATTCCCCTTCGCGCCATTTGGCTCCTACTGTTTGCCCAGCGACCGTACCCATTGCGAAATCAGGTCAATAGGCAGCGGGAAAATTACGGTTGTGTTTTTCTCCACGCCGATTTCCGTGAGTGTCTGCAAGTACCGCAACTGGATGGAAGCGGGCTGCTGCTCCAGCACTCCGGCGGCTTCGGCCAATTTGGTGGACGCTTCATATTCGCCCTCAGCATGAATGATCTTGGCGCGCCGTTCGCGTTCCGCTTCCGCCTGACGGGCGATGGCACGCTGCATGCTTTCGGGAATGTCGACCTGCTTGACCTCTACTTTCGTTACCTTGATACCCCAGGGCTCGGTATCCTGGTCAAGAATTAGTTGCAATTTCGAGTTTACCTTTTCGCGCTCAGACAGAATCTCGTCCAGCTCGAACTGGCCCACCACGCTACGCAAGGTCGTTTGCGCCAGCTGAGAGGTAGCATACAAATAGTTCTGCACCTGCGAAAGGGCTAGATTGGCGTCGATGACGCGAAAATAACAGACCGCGTTTACTTTTGCGGACACATTGTCGCGAGTGATCACGTCCTGGGCAGGCACGTCGAGAGCCTCGATGCGTAGGGAAATACGGGTCAGCTTGTCGATCGGAAAAAACACCAGGCGCAAACCCGCGCCTTTTGCTTCCGGCAGCATGCGGCCCAGGCGCAGCACTACGCCTCGCTCCCACTCCTTGATGACGTACACGGAGTTGAAAAACCAGATCAGAAAGATAATGACAGCGACCGCCAGGCCCAGTGTCGATACGTCGAGCATTTTTCTTCCTCCCCTAGCGCTGCTCAGCGGCAAAGATGCAGAGCGATCGCTTGACCAGCGAAGAAGCTCTTCGCCGGGTTTCCAATGACCGATTCAAAAGCTGTCTTGGCAAAAGAAAATGATGTCGCAACGTCAGGCAACGGCCTGGGGCGAAGCAGCGATAGGCTCGACTTCCAAGGTGAGTCCGGCAACCTTTCTAACCTTGACCCGAGCGCCTTTCGGAATATCCTGCCCGTTCGCTGCGATGGCCCGCCACAATTCACCGTGCACGAATACCATACCCGCCGCGCCCGCGCCCACCGGTTCGGTGATCTGGCCTTCTTCGCCGATCATTTCTTCGCGCCCGGTGGAGGGTTTCCACACGTGTGAGCGCAATACCAGGCGCATGAGCAGCACCACGATAATGGCGAACGGTATGGCGACGCTCAGCGCGGTGAACAAACTAACTCCCATGCCAGTCAGCGGGGAACGAATCAGCATCAGTGCGCCCAGGATCATGGCGATCACCCCGCCCACCCCCAAAATACCATGTGTGGGATATTTCGCTTCCAAAGCGAACAGGGCCAGGGCCAGTATCAGCAGCAGGATCCCCGCCAAATTGATCGGCAAGAGGTGCATGGAAAACAATGCCAATAACACGGCGATGCCCCCAATGACGCCGGGCGCAAACAAGCCTGGGTGCGTGAATTCCACATAGAGTCCCAGGGCGCCGAGTATCAGCAGAACGAAGAAAACGTCGGGTTGCACGATGCGCTGCAAGAACCGCTCGCGCCCGTTCATTTCGATTGGGACGACGACCGGATGCGATAGATCGAGCCTCGTCATGGTCCCATCAAAACGGGTGACGCTTCGGCCGTTGAGCTTGGCGAAGAGGTCCTGGGGAGAATTTGCGATCAGGTCGATCAGTTTTCCGTCGAGCGCTTCCTTTTCAGTGAAAGCTTTTGCGTCGGTGACGGCTGTCGAGGCCAGCTCGGGATTGCGGCCACGTTTGGTGACATAGCTGCGAAGATATGCATTCGCTTCATTCAGAATTTTTTTGGCCAGCGTCTGATCCACCTGTACAGGCTGGCCCCCAATGGCGGTGATCGGCGAAGCTGCGCCCGTATCCGTGCCGGGGGCCATGGCAGCAACGTCGGCGGAAAGCAGAACGAAAAAACCGGCGGAAGCGGCGCGCGAGCCGGTTGGGTAGACGTAAGTAACCACGGGCACTTTGGAGCTGAGAATCGCCTGAATGATCTGCCGCATCGAGGTATCGAGACCGCCAGGCGTGCTTTCGGTGATCAGAATGAGGCTGGCGTTTTGGCGATTAGCCTGGTTGATGCCGTTGACAATGTATTCGGCGAGCACCGGCTCGATTTCATCGTTGATGCGGAGCTGCACCACGTTTTGCGGAGCGTTTGAATCAACCGCAGGGGCGGAAGCCGATGCCAAAGCGGGTATGCTCGGTGAAGCAAGAAGAAACGATCCTGCGGCCGCGCACACGGCCGCGAGAAAGATGCAGAGTCGGCGGGAAGCCATCTCGAATGGGTATTATAGCAAGAACCAGACGTTAGAAGTTGCAGCGGGGGAGGGGGTAAGAAAACAGACAACAACAAGAGGACGACGTTAGAAACCCGGGCTGAGATGCTCGCGATGGCTTCGGAATGAGCGGGCGCACCGGCGGTCAGTTGCTGACCGGTTTTTGGTCCTGCTGAAGGTAGGACGGCGTCACCTGCAAGACTTCCTGCACCCGGGGATCTTTGATGACGGAGGCAAACTCCGGATCTTTCTCGGCCGAGCGAAATTCTTTATAGCCGTAGTCGCGCGAGAGCTTCAAGTAATGAGCGGCATGCTCGGCATCCCCCGACTTGGCGTAAAATTTGGCCAGCAGAAAATTGAACATCCCGGGATCGGGAGCGGTGCGCTGTTGCAGAACGGCGCCGACGCCGCCCTTTTTCGTGAACACTTCTGGATCAAGCGCGAGCGCCTTTCCGAAAGCGGTCATTGCCTCAGGATATTGTTTGTTGCCGTAATAGGCGTAGCCAAGGTTGCTATAAACCGCCGCGGTTTGCTCGTCGCGCTTGAGAGCCTCTTTGTAATATTTGATGGCTCGGCCATACCGCTGTCGCTGGTATTCGAGCGTGCCGAGATTGTTGACGGCGCTGGAAAATTTCTTATCGGCCTTCATGGCTTTCTTGTAGGAGCGCTCCGCGTTAGCCGCATCACCCAGCTGCTGGTAAGCGATGCCCATCTTGTTGAGCAGTAATGCGTCTTTGGGATCTCCTTGCAGGGCGATCCGGTATTCCGCCACAGCCTGAGAGTATTCCTTTCGGGCCATTTGAATATCGCCGCGCGTGAGAGCCACTTCCTGCGGGGTCATTTTGCGGGCGGTCTGGTCTTGTGGCACAGCCGAGGCGTTAGGCGATGGCGGAGCATTTTGTTGAGCGTTAACGGATGCTGCAACCAGGAGGGCTACAAAAAGCACGAAGTGGGTAAAATGCTTCACTTCAAAACCTTCTATTTTACTGTTACTGCATTGTACTACAAATGCGACCCCCTAATGCTCAGGTTCCTTGGAATCATCGGGCTTCTTGTTTCCACCGCCAAAGATACCAAATATCTTGCCGAGGATTCCCTTTTTCTTTTCCGGCTGTTCCTCCTCCGGCTGTTGAGCGTTGGAGGGAGTCCCCGGTTTCGTGGCAGAAGGGTTTTTGCCCGGCGCTGTCGGCTCCATGGAAGTGGTTGGAGGATTGCCATTGGCGGCAGGGGCAGCCGGTTCACCCTTACCAAACAAATGCGACAGCCAGCCAGCGACACCCGATTCCGCCATCTGTCCGCCGCCATGCATTTGGCAATATTGGGTGGGCTGGCTACCCTCGATGAAGTATTCGTTCTGCGTCTGCGGGCAGGATGCGGTGGCCAGTTGTCCAGTCTGCGGATCCACGGTAGCTTCCATGACGCCATCGGGCGGTGTGAACGGCTGCGTATTGCGATAGGTTTGCTCCGCCACGGCTCGCTTCATGAATTCGCCCCAGATAGGCGCGGCGGTCTGGCCGCCAGCCAAGCCGAGATTGCGGTTATCGTCAAAACCGACCCAGACAACACAAAGCAGATTCGAAGTGTAACCAGCAAACCAGCCGTCACGCGAAGTGCCCGTCTTTCCCGCTGCAGGTGCGTTGAACCCCAGAGCACGGACCGGATAGCCGGTGCCGTGGTTGATCACATCCTCCATCAGCGTAGTCGTAAGAAAAGCCACGCGGGGGTCGAGCACCGGGCGAGACTGGGGAGCATTCGATTCAGCCACCTTGCCGTCGGCTGTAACCACACTGCGGATAAACAAGGGTTCGGCGCGCACGCCGTTCGCGGCGAACGCGGTGTAGCCCGCCGCGACATCGACTGGCGTCATTTCATAGGCGCCGAGAGCAACCGCGGGTGTAGCCTTGATGTTCGAACCAAGGCCCATCTGCCGCGCTACATCCACGACGCGGTCATACCCGATCATTTCGGCAACCTTCACGGTGGCTACGTTCAACGAATGCATCAAGGCGTCGCGCACGGTAACCGTGCCGTAGAACTCCTGACCGTAGTTGTCCGGCGTGTATTCCTTCCCATCAAAGTCGAAAGTTGTGGGGATATCGTCCACGGTGGTTGACGGAGTTACGACTGGCTGCAATCCCTGAACGGAGTTATCAAAAGCCGCCGCATACACAAAGGGCTTGAACGCCGAGCCCGGCTGGCGATGGGCCAGCGCGTGGTTGAGCTGGCTCTCGCCATAGTCCCGGCCGCCGATCAAAGCGCGAATCTCGCCAGTGCGCGGATCGAGGACCACCAAGGCCACTTGAACCGGCGGAACAACCTCGCCCTGCTTTTTCCAAAGAGCGTACCGGCGAGCCAGCAGTTTGTCGACGCCCTGCATTCCAATCTGTATCGCTTCGGTGGCGTCGCGTTGCAGGCTTGGGTCGAGCGTGGTGTAAATGCGGTAACTCTGGTCGGAGAGATCGCTTTCGGAAAACTTCTCCAGCAAATGGTCGCGGACCATATCGACAAAGTAAGGCGCCGAACTACTGCTGGCCTCGCCGGTAACAAAACTTAGTTTGGCATTCTTCGCGGCGGTCTGTTGATCAGCGGTAATGTAGCCATCCTCGCGCAACTGCTCCAGCACGCGGTCGCGCGCCTCTTCGGCTCGGTCAAGGTGATGTTCGGCATTGGAATAGCGATTCGGAGCGCGAATGATGCCTGCAAGAAACGCGGCTTCGCCGGTGCTGATTTCACGCAGGTCCTTGCCAAAGTAAGCCTGGGCGGCTTCGCCAAAGCCGCGGATAGCGAAGCTGCCGCGATTGCCAAGATAAATATCGTTGGCGTATAGCTCGAAAATCTGGCGCTTGGAGTAGCGTTGGTCGAGTTCGGCGGCCATGAGGATTTCTTTTAACTTGCGGCGCCATTCGCGCTTGGTGGTGAAGAAGAAGGTGCGCGCGACCTGCATGTCGATGGTGCTGGCTCCCTGGGCCTTGCGGCTGCGGCTCAGGTCGTAAAAAGCGGCGCCGAACACGCGCACCACGTCGAGCGCGCCATGCTCGAAGAAACGCTTGTCTTCGGCAGCCAACACGGCATTGATCATTACAGGGGGAAGGTCGTCGAAGCGCACAATACGACGCTTTTCGCGCGAGCTGTCAAACAGGTTGGTGATAAGCTCCGGCTCGATTTCGGCGAAGTCGCGCGGCTGCCCGTCATTGAGCTGGGAGATGCGCGAAATGCCCGAAGCCGTGAAGGTGACGCGGAGCGCGTTGTTGCCCTGAAAATAGGAATCCGCCGACGGGCGAATTTCGACATTTGAGCCATTGATCTGAAACTGGCCCGGGGCCCCATCGACCGCAGTTTCCTGGTAGCCCGCGCGCAGCAAGTAAGATTTCAAATCATTCGCACGCAGCGACTCGCCCACGTAAATCCGGCCCGGAGCAGAATAGACGCGGGAAGTGTTCTGGTAGATCTGTCCGCCCAGCCGCTGGGTGATCATGTGGCCGAATTGGACGTAAAAATAGGCCAGCAGTCCGGCCGCAGCCAAAAACAGCGCCAGGGTTCCGCCCAGCAGTCCAAGGCCTAGCTTGGAGGTCCAGAATCCACGCGAGATTCGAATGCGCAATCAGGTTCTCCGGTACCCACGGTTACAAACGGGTGCCCAAGTCGGAGGCCGCAGCTGGGGTGGCGCGACAAGCCCGGGAGTCTGCGTCCCGGCTCCTCTAAATGGATACCTATTCTAAATGCTATGGTTGTCCGCGTGGGGATGAAATTGCAAGGTGAACTGATAAAAAGTCAAATCGATGGGCACCGAATAGTCGAGCCCAATCTCCACGTCTTTGTTATCCATAGCCACCCGGATCGCGTCTTTTTCAGCCGGAATGCCTAACTCCTGAGCCTTATTCCACACGTCATTGCGGACATCATCGGGAGTTTTCTTTGGATAGCCGGCCAGCGCGAACTTGGATTCGGTTTGGATCGAGTCTTGAAACTGATAGTTTGCAAAATAGACAGGAACCACTTTTGTAGCCGCAAAAACCATTGTCCCTAGAACGATTAAGGTGATGAGAAGATTGAGTTTACTGCCGCCTCGCTGGGCGTATTGCTTGTAAGCCATACCTGCTCAACCTCCCTTGCCTGATAAGCACGTACGAACGCCAGAAAAGAAAAGCCTAGCACGCCCCCGGAACGGGGCAAGCTGGCCGGAAGGACAGGTTTCCCGGGAAGTTAACTACGCTGACAGTCAATCGACGCAGGCATCGTCGATGCGAAAGGGCACCAGACACGCCCCGCGTTCCATTAATAGGCTCGGGCGAAGATAGCCTTGGAATTAGCCGGCTTGCCACAGAAGATGCATTTGCCTGACCCGCCGGGCTGTTCCAGCGGGATACAGCGCATAGTGGCCTTGGTCTCTTCCTTGATGCTGGCCTCGCAATCGGCATTGGCGCACCACCAGGAAAAGGCAAATCCTTTTTCGACGGCGGCTTTGAATTCCACATAGTCGACGGGTTCAGCAGTGTTGGCCTTTCGAAAGGAAAGCGCTTTGTCAAACAGGGACTGCTGGATCTCGTCGAGGAGGCGCTTAACCGCATCGGCAATTCCCGCTTGCGGGACAAAGCTCTTGCCTTCCTTACCGGGGCGGTCGCGCCGCGCAAGCACGACGGAAGATTTGGCAACATCCTTTGGCCCCAGCTCAAGGCGCAGCGGAATGCCGCGCATTTCCCAGTCATTAAACTTGAATCCGGGGCTCATGCCTTCGCGCTGGTCGATTTTCACACGGATGCCCGCGCCAGCGAGTTCCTTGTGAAGCTTGTGGGCGTTTTCGAGCACCTGGGTCTTTTCCTCGTCGCTCTTGAAAATTGGCACGATCACCAATTGGTGGGGCGCCAAACGCGGAGGCAAAATCAATCCCTGGTCATCGCCGTGAACCATGATGATGGCACCGACAACGCGCGTCGAAAGCCCCCAGGAAGTAGTCCAGCAATGCTGGAGAACGCCGGTTTTGTCGAGATAGCGAATTTCGAAAGCTTTGGCAAAGTTCTGTCCAAGATTGTGCGAGGTGCAGAATTGAAGAGCTTTTCCATCGCCCATCATGGCTTCGAGCGAGTAGGTGATGTCGGCGCCGGCAAATTTTTCGGATTCGGATTTTCTGCCTGGAATTACGGGAACGGCCGCCTCGCGGAAGGCAAAATCGGTGTAAACGTCGACCATCTGCCGCGTTTCGGCTTCGGCCTCTTCCGCAGTGGCATGCGCGGTGTGCCCTTCCTGCCAGAAGAATTCAAGAGTGCGGAGAAAGAGCTTGGTGCGCAACTCCCAGCGCACCACGCTGTTCCATTGGTTTATGAGCACCGGGAGGTCGCGGTAGGACTGAATCCATTTCGCATATGAATGCCCGATGATGGTCTCCGAGGTCGGCCGGACCACCAGCGGTTCTTCCAACTTTTCGCCGCCGCCGTGAGTCACCACCGCGAGCTCTGGCGAAAATCCCGCTACGTGAGATTTTTCCTTATCGATGAAGCTGCGGGGGATAAACAACGGGAAAGCGGCGTTCACGTGACCAGTCGCCTTGAAGCGACTGTCGAGCGCAGCGGTGATGTTCTCCCACAGCGCCCAGCCGTAAGGCCGCACGATCATGCAGCCGCGCACAGGAGCATAATCGGCAAGCTCCGCGCGCAGCACCAACTGGTTGTACCACTCCGAGAAATCCTCGGAGCGCGTGGGCAGTTTCATCTCCGCCATTCTCTGGTTCGCCTTTTTCCGCGCCGCATCGTCGGCGCAAGTTGCAAAGCCGAGTGTTGCAACAGAATAGCGAAACTTTATCTTTTGCGGTCGATTTTTGTGGCGGTCGCAACTTTTTGACGTGGTACCGCATTCATTGGGGCGTTTAGTCCGGATTCGCCGGTTGCCGCGATTGGTGTTTGCGGGCGCGCTCAAACAATAGCGTTATCTCGAACTGATGGCCATCCTGTGGATTTCCATGGCTCTGAGAGATGACTACGGACCAACTTCGCATTCACCGTCGTCCGCCGCCAGTCATTTTGTCCACGGCCCCCGACAGAAGATCGTTATGGAAGGTGAACTGCACTTCCATCCTCGGTAGAGCGGCGCTATTTTCACCCACTTTTTTCAAGCGGTTAAGCGCGCTCGCCTCGCTTCGCCTCATTTGCTAAGATGATTTCGCCTATGACCAATGAAACGCGCGAACTCGAACGCATGAGCCGCCCTCTCGATGAAGTCGATCCGCAAATCGCCGAGGTGATCCGCAACGAAGTGCGCCGGCAAGCGACCAGCATTGAACTGATCCCGTCCGAAAATTTTGTTTCCGAAGCTGTGCTCGAAGCGATGGGCTCGGTGCTCACGAACAAATACGCGGAGGGCTATCCGGGCAAACGTTATTACGGCGGCTGCGAGTTCGTGGACATTGCCGAGCAACTGGCCATTGACCGCGCTAAACAGCTTTTTGGCGCCGAGCACGCCAACGTGCAGCCTCATTCCGGAACGCAAGCGAATGTTGCGGTCTATATGGCGGCGTTGCAGCCCGGCGATACCGTGCTGGGCATGAACCTGGCGCACGGCGGGCATCTGACGCACGGCCATCCGTTGAATTTTTCAGGGAAGATGTACAAATTCGTGGCCTACGGAGTGCGCCGGGATACCGAAACCATTGACTATGACGAACTCGACCGGCTGGCCCAGGAGCACAAGCCGAAAATGGTCGTCGTGGGCGCGAGCGCCTATTCGCGGATTATTGATTTCGAGCGGATGGCCGGAATCGCGCAGTCGGTTGGCGCCATGCTGTTCGTCGATATGGCGCACATCGCCGGATTAATTGCCGCGGGCGTACATCCGAGCCCGGTGCCGTACGCCGATTTCGTTACGACCACGACGCACAAAACGCTGCGCGGGCCGCGCGGCGGGTTGATATTGTGCCGCGAAAAATATGCCAAGGACTTGGACCGCAATCTTTTTCCCGGCGGCCAAGGCGGGCCCCTGATGCACATCATCGCGGCTAAAGCGGTTTGCCTGAAAGAAGCGATGGAGCCGGGATTTCGCGAATACCAAAAGCAAATTGTGGCCAACGCCCAGGCGTTGGCGGCGGGATTGATAGACCGTGGCTTCCGCATCGTAAGCGGGGGAACGGATAACCATCTTTTTCTGCTCGAAATCCACTCGCGCGGAATTACTGGAAGCGTGGCGCAGCCCGCATTCGACCGGGCAGGAATTACCATCAACAAGAACGCGATTCCCTTCGATCCGTTGCCTCCCATGAAGGCCGGCGGCTTGCGAATGGGAACTCCCGCCGTGACCACGCGTGGGATGCGCGAACCTGAGATGGAGAAAATCGCCGGCTGGATTGCCGAAGTGCTCAACCATTTGGGCGACGCCGCCACCGAGCATCGCATCCGCAGCGAAGTGGCGGACCTGGCAGCAAGGTTTCCGCTTTATGCGCGCCGCCTGGAAGCTGCTGAAGCTGTCGCGGCGCTCCACCATTGATTGAGCGTCCTGGACAGCCGACCGGCGCAGTGTAGTGCCGCGCGACTTGCCGTGTTCCTATCCGGCGCAGCTATTCTCTGTTGAGGCACATACCCCTAGCGCTTTGCGGCACAGCCTGAAGACGCTGCTAAGCTTAAACTACCTGGTTCCCGCGCAGGCGTCCCCTCAGGGCATTTGGTGAGCCGCTTGCTGCAGGATCTGCGGCGTTTTGGGGTCTACTTGAGCCTGTCATCCATTTTGGAACCTTCTAGCCACATCGCCATTTCGGCTAACGAGCGCGAAGAAGCGCGCGAGATTCAGGTGTCGCTTTTGCCGAGCGCGTCGCTGGAAACTCCCGTGTGCGAGGTCGGTTTCCGTTTTTCTCCGTTTGCCGAGGTGGGAGGCGATTTCGCCGATTTCTTCCATTTGTCAAACGGGCAAATCGGCATTTACGTTGGAGACGTGGTCGGCAAAGGACTTTCGGCGGCGATGTACGCAGCGCTGGTCATGGGAATGCTGCGGGGAATTCACAAAACCGGCGAGAATACTGCCAGTGCGCTGACTATTCTGAATGAAAGATTGCTGCAGCGTCCCGTTCCCGGGCGATACGCGGCGACACTGTACGCCGTCTTCGATCCGCAATCGCTGCGCCTGAATTTTTCGAACGCGGGATTGCCCTATCCGCTGCTGGTTTCAGCCTCTGGATGCAGCGTGCTCGGCAACGGAGGATTGCCGTCAGGATTACTGCCCGGCTCGAGCTACGAAACGCACTCGGTGCAAATGTCTCCAGGCAACTCGGTGCTGTTCGCAACCGATGGTCTTCACGAACTGCGCGATTCGCAAAGCAACGACTTCACCTGGGAAAAGCTCCGCGAGACCTGGCGGCAATGCTGGAACAAGTCCGCGAAAGAATCGCTGGATTTTCTCTTCCAGGAAGCCAATCGATTTTCCGGCGACGGGCACCACGACGACGACATCACCGCGGTGGTGCTGAAGGTGGCAGAACGTTCAAGGCCTTGACCTGGGGCCATTTTCTTCTGTTCTACTCAGTTCGTATTTCCAATTCCTCGACTTGGCCATCGCGCATGGAAAACGCGCGCACCGGCACTGTGGAATCAGAGTGCGGAGAAATGACGAAATAGGCGGCATCCGGATAGTAAGCGCGTTCAATGTCTCCCGGCGACGGTTCGTTCGTCCCGTTTGGATGGGAATGAAAGATGCCCATCAGGCACACGTCTTCCGCGCGCATCTGGCGCATGAAGGCGAATAACTCCTTGGGCCCAATCTCATAGTTTTTTGCGGGGTCAGCAGCTACGTTTGCAGCTGGAAAAATCCTTGTGATCGTGGGTCCGCGTCCAGCCAGCAAGCCGCAGCATTCCTGCTCGGGCTGCTGGCGCGCATAGCGCAAAAGTTCGGCGAGAACCGATTCCGAAACTCTGATCGCCCGGAGGGCCATCCCCGGAGTTTATATCCGATGGGAGCCGACACGAAGCTCAGCGAAGAACTCTGACCAAAAAAAACGCCGGTACCCGAGGGTGCCGCTCGCGAACCGGCGCGGGTTGAATTGCGCCCCCTCAGGCTTTTTGAGTACGGTGGCGCAGGAATGTAGGCACGTCGAGGTCGTCGGGAATATCCTGCACGGCCTCGGTAACGTTGCGCACAACCTGCTGGACTATATTGGGCTGTTGGACGCGCGGCGGCTCGGGCCGTGCTTGCTCTGTTCTTACCTGTTCCGTCCTGGCGTGCTCGATCCTGTTCTCTTCCACGGGGCGGACGTGCTGCACCTGCGGCGCAGGAGGCGGGGGAGGGGCCACGGGCTGCGCGAAGCTGCGCTGCTGGGCGATGCTGGCGCGCTGCACAATGTTCGGTTGGGGCATGAGCGGCTGCTGGACGGGTTCGGAATCGTTCTCCTGCGGCTCGCGTCCGGCACGCCAGGTTTTGGGCAGGTAGGATGGGCGGCCCTGACCTTTGCGCACGGCCACCTCGCGGAAGCCCGCGGCGATAACGGTAATCTTCACCGCTTCCTTCATAGCATCGTCCATCACGGCGCCGAAAATGATGTTGGCATTCTCGTGCGCGGCCTGCTGGATGATCGAGGAAGCTTCATGCACTTCGTGCAGGGAAAGCGTGGAGGAACCGGTGATGTTGATCAGGATGCCCTGCGCGCCCTGTATGCAGTTGTCCTCGAGCAGCGGGCTGTTGATGGCGCGAGTGGCGGCATCGATGGCGCGATTCGCGCCCGAAGCCACCGCAGTGCCCATGACCGCATAGCCTTGACCGGACATGATGGTTTTTACGTCAGCGAAATCGCGGTTAATGATCCCGGGGATGGTAATGATGTCGCTGATGCCCTGGACGGCTTGGCGGAGAATATCGTCGGCGATGCGAAAGGCCTCGAAAAAGCTGGTGCCTTGCTCGACGCATTCCATTAGCCGCTCGTTGGGAATGACGATGACCGTATCGACGCTGCCGATCAACTCCGCGAGCGCTTGCTCGGCCTGCTCCATGCGGCGCTTGCCTTCAAAGGCAAAGGGCTTGGTCACGACGGCGACGGTGAGCGCCCCCAGCTCGCTGGCCAGGTTCGCTACCACCGGCGCGGCGCCGCTGCCTGTGCCGCCGCCGAGCCCGCCGGTGACGAACACCATGTCCGCGCCATCGAGCGCTTCGAGGATTTTTTCAGTGTCTTCGAGAGCAGCCTTGCGGCCCACCTCGGGGTTGGCGCCGGCGCCAAGACCCTTGGTGAGTTTTGCGCCAATTTGCAGCTTGACCGGCGCCTGAGACAATTTGAGCGCCTGCAAGTCGGTGTTGGCGGCGATGAACTCCACGCCTTCTACCTTGGCGCGAATCATGCGGTTGACGGCGTTCGAACCTCCTCCTCCAACGCCGATTACCTTGATCTTCGCGCCATTCTGCGCTTCCTCCGCAAACGAAACTCGAATGCCCGATTCTTTTGGTGCCATTCTTCCTCCCCCAGATTTACCGCTCCGGATTCTTGGTGAATCTTGTTCTTCGTCATGCTCCC
>Ga0126371_10002819_pt1 | contig 15082 bp, 14 predicted proteins | sample PanSoiMetaPlot_4_FD_110145 | JGI IMG/M metagenome (GOLD analysis project Ga0126371, IMG submission 110145) | Tropical forest soil microbial communities from Panama - MetaG Plot_4 | ecosystem: Environmental > Terrestrial > Soil > Tropical forest > Bulk soil | place: Panama | collected 2016-02-17 | reverse complement strand
TTCCCTCAGTGGCTAAGAACTTCTTCGGCAGGCCGCACTAAGGGTTCCAAATGCACCGGACAAATCAAGGAACGCGCGATCAACTTCATCAAGGCTCTCAGATCCACGTGGGCTATCGAACTGCAGACTCCAGGGTCCTGAGCGTCGTTCTTCCCGTACAAAGGTAAATACGAGAAAAGCGACGGAAGGAATGTGAGCCCAGAACATCCGCGCGGCATACTAATCAATCACAACCTCCAAGCTCACTTCGCGACGCCATTCACGATTCGGGCTGGTGCAGAGCAGAGCATCTCGATTGGCTGGCCAGGTTTGTACTCAAGCTTTGCGAGAGGCTCGCATCCCTCTTTCGCTGCTATGTTGAGGCTGGGGCGCGCCATTTCTTCCTTATTGGCGGCCGCTGTGATCGGCGCTAATTGCTTCTTCATTTGGTCGAAAGCTGAGCTGTGTACGATCAGGTCCGGCTTCACTGGCATCAACATGATCTCCCGTCTGGCGTCCACCATTCTCTGATAGAAAGGGGGATGCGTGCGGAACCAGCTTGCTCCGTTGACGTATCCTTCGCGAGTAGCAATCTTGTCGAAGAACCGAATAAACCCACTGGGGTCATACCCACTGTTCCATGCGTATTGCACGCCTAGTTGGTCGGCTTCGAGTTCATAGTCACGGCTCACGCCGAGCAAGTTTAGGTTGAGGACAAAACCGAGTCCATAGAATCCATACTGCAAAGCGTAGTAGGTCCCAATTCCGGCGACCCCGCCGGTGAGAATCATTGCAGCAACCTGTGCGGCTTGATAAAAAATCCCCGCAATCGTTGCTTTCTTCATCAGTTTGTTCGCATGTCTTGCCGCATCATGTGCCATTTCGTGCGCCAGGACGCCAGCGAGTTCCGCCTCGTCGTCGGCCGCTTCCAACAATCCTCTTTCAATGAAGAGATACCCACCAGGAAGAGCAAACGCGTTTATCTCTCGTGACTGAATCACTGACACGTGCAGCGGAATCTTAAGGTCGGATTTTTGGGCGATCCGCTGTGCGACAGAATTGACATATTCTTGAATCGCTTTATCTTCGACTTCGGGCGGCAGCAGCCCAGACCGCTTCATTTCCTCAACGGCTTGCTGCCCCCTTTTGATGTCGTCCTGCTGGTTCGCGGCGATCTCGCGAAATCCGATGTCCTTCACATCCGCCCATCTCCGATTCATGTAAGAGCCGTTGGCGATCTCCTGTTGCGTCTGTTTGTAAAGCGCCGGCCACTTCTCAACGAGATCAAGCTTGGCGTTGAGATTGTCGTAGGCTGTTGGGATGGCATGGGTGGAGAGCGCCTGTGCTTCGCTCTGCAACAGCTCCAGGTTCTGAATTCTGCAATGAGCCTGCTGACGCTGGCCTTCATTCAGGCTGACCGTTTGAAGTTTAAGATCTTTCTTAGCAGCCTCGATTTGTTTTGCGTATTGCTTGGCGTGATCCTTGAAACGAGCAACACAGAAATGTTCGCCGTTTGCCAGCGCTTTGCGTTGGGACTGGATATCGTTCGAGCTGAATTCAAGAGTTGGGGCCAAATCGAAGAGCTCAACATAGGGCTCCTGCAAAACCTGGCGCAGCCTAGGCTCTGTGGGCTGAGTGCCGGCTAAGAACTCGCTAGGACCGGGTGTTGTCGAGACTTGCCTGGCTGCACATCCTTCTAGCGTCATCCCTAGAAATGCCAGTTGCACGCACAAGCTACTTGCAAGGATGCGTCGAAACATATCGTTCATGAATACCTCCTTTCATCGCAGCCGCTTAAGGCTCCTACTGCTGTCTGTACGGTCGCGGCCTCGCAAACCTACCCGTCGAGCGCATAAACCGTGATCTTGCGCCGGCGGCCTTTTGCGTCGCGTCAGTGACTCGCAAGGGGATGCCCTCCGGGCCAACGATCTCTGCTTTCAACGTGTGATATCGCCCATCGAGGGCCGAGCTGGGTGGCGAAAGGCTTGTGCAGTCCGAGAGCTTCTTGTGAACGATAGTTACCATATCAGCGTTCTATGGACAGACGGAGCCACGGCAAGAGAAATCCTGAAGTAGCGCTAAGTTACGTACAAAAGACCGTTTTCGGCCAAAGTCACCGTCACACGGCGCCTGTTTGGTGACACACGTCACGGCATGCCAACTAAATCACAAGCCAAAACCCCTCAAGTCCTCAATCCGCCTCCTTTTCCGAAAGAGCGCCTGCTATAGCGGGTTCTGGCCTTGGTGGCTCGGGGGGGAGCTCCTTGGGCTCATCCGGCATTGCAGCGTGACTCTCGTAGACTCGCCAGCGGCGCAAGAGATCTTGCTCGGCTTGCTGAAGGAGTTCGCGGGCCGCCTCCGGGTCGCTGCGTATCAGCATGGAATAGCGGAGCTCTTGATACGCGTACTCTTTCAAGGGAATGCTGGGCGCCTTGGAATCCAGCTGGAACGGGTTTTTGCCTTGCTCTCGGAGACGGGGGTCGTATCGCACCAAGGGCCAGTACGCGGAGAGAACAGCAGCCTTTTGCTGTTGCATTCCGTACACCATGTCATAGCCGTGAGCGATGCAATGGCTATAGGCAATGATAAGCGACGGGCCATGGAACGACTCCGCCTCCCGGAAAGCCCTGACAGTTTGCGTGTCATTTCCCCCCATGGCCACGCGAGCGACGTATACGTCGCCATAACTGATCGCCTCCATCGCTAGGTCTTTTTTGCCTGAGGATTTTCCTGCGGCGGCAAATCTCGCGACGGCGCCGCGCGGTGTGGCCTTGAACATCTGGCCGCCGGTGTTGGAGTACACCTCGCTATCGAGGACCAGAATATTGACATCGGCGCCTGTGCTCAAGACCTGGTCGAGGCCTCCGAAGCCGATGTCATAAGCCCAGCCGTCGCCGCCGACAATCCACACACTCTTCCGAACCAGGGCGCCGGCAAGGGCAAGAAGGTCGCGCGCTTCATGTCCAGAGATCGTTTCTAAGCGCCGCGAAAGCTCTGCCACGCGGTCCCGCTGGGCGGCGATGCCTTTTTCTGCGGATTGCTCGGCGGAAAGGATTTCTTGAACGAACAACTCGCCGATTTGAGCGGCAAGGCGGGCGACGAGTTCTCGGGCGTACTCTGCTTGCTTGTCCAACGCGAGGCGCATGCCAAAGCCAAACTCGGCGTTGTCTTCGAAGAGGGAATTGCACCAAGCCGGGCCACGGCCGGCGGCGTTCACGGTGTATGGCGTGGTTGGGAGGTTGCCTCCGTATATCGAAGAACAACCAGTGGCATTGGCGATCACAGCGCGGTCACCAAAAAGCCGTGTGAGAAGGGAAATGTATGGAGTCTCGCCACAGCCGGAACATGCTCCCGAGAACTCGAAAAGCGGTTCGAGCAGCTGGGCGTCTTTCACTTGACCGTGCGAGAGGCGGTCGCGCGGGAATTCGGGCAGCCGCATAAAGAATTCCCAGTTGTCTCGCTCGGCCTCGCGAAGGGGTGGTTGCGCGTCCATGTTGATGGCTTTGTGCTGCGGGTCGGTTTTGCTTTTAGCCGGGCAGATCTCAACACATAGTCCGCAACCGGTGCAATCCTCCGGCGCGACCTGGAGCGTATATTTCATGGACTCAAACTCGCGCCAACGGGGCTTCGCCGACTTGAAAGTCGGCGGCGCATCCTTCAGAAGAGAATCATCATAGACTTTGGCGCGAATCACAGAGTGTGGGCAGACGAGCACGCACTTTCCACATTGGATACAGAGCGGCTCGTCCCAGACGGGGATTTCGATCGCGATGTTGCGCTTCTCCCACTTCGCTGTCCCAGTGGGGAATGTACCGTCAGGGGGCAGAGCACTCACAGGCAATTCGTCGCCGTGGCCGGAGATGACGGCGCCGAGAACGTCGCGCACGAATTCTGGAGCCCGGGCGGGAACGCCTTGCAAAATCTCTAAGGTGCTCGTGGGGCGGGATGGGACATTGACCTGATGAAGGCGGGCCAGGGTGGCATCTACGGCGGCAAAGTTCTTCTGCACGATCGACTCTCCGCGCTTGCCATACGTTTTCCGGATCGCACGCTTGATCGCAGCGATGGCCGCATCACGAGGAAGAACTCCGCTAATCGCAAAGAAGCAAGTCTGCATGATCGTGTTGATGCGCGAACCCAAGCCCGCTTCGCGAGCGACTGCATAGCCATCCACAACGTAGAACTTCAGCTTCCTCTCGATAATTTGCTGCTGGATGCGACGAGGAAGATGCTGCCAAACTTCGTCCGGGCCAAACGGCGAGTTCAGAAAGAAGGTAGCTCCCGGCTGCGCAGCTTCCAGCATGTCCATTCGCTCCAAAAACTGAAATTGATGGCAACCGATGAAGTTCGCTTGGCGGATTAAATAGGATGATCGAATGGGCTCGGGGCCAAAGCGCAGGTGGGAAATGGTAATCGAGCCGGATTTTTTTGAATCGTATACAAAATAGCCCTGGGCGTAGCAGGGCGTCTCCTCCCCGATGATCTTGATCGAATTTTTGTTAGCACCGACCGTGCCGTCCGAGCCCAGGCCGAAGAAGATAGCGCGGGTAGTTTGCGGGTTCTCCGTGAAGAAGGATTCAGGAAAGGCCAGGCTTGTGAACGTGACGTCGTCATAGATGCCGATGGTGAAGTGAGTGCGCGGGCGCGCCCTGCCCAGCTCGTCGAAGATAGCCTTGGCCATGGCCGGAGTGAATTCTTTCGAAGAAAGACCATAGCGGCCGCAGATAAGATTCGGCCAAGCAGGAAACTTCGGTGGTGAGCCATTTCCGTGAACATGTGTGAAAGTTTCACCAAATGCGGTGAGAACGTCCATGTAGAGCGGTTCTCCGACTGCGCCAGGTTCCTTGGTCCGGTCAAGGACCGCGATGGCGCGCACCGTGCGAGGCAGGGCGGCGAGAAAAGCATCCGCAGCAAAGGGACGGAAGAGCCGAACCTTGAGCAGGCCAATCCTTTCGCTGCTCCTGCGAAGAGCATCAATGGTCTCCTCAACCGCGCCCGAGGCGGAACCCATGACCACGATGACCCGCTCCGCTTGGGGATCGCCAACGTAATCGAAGAGGCGGTAGGCGCGACCAGTCTTCTCCTCGAAGCGATCCATCACCTGCTGCACGATCGCAGGGCAAGCATCGTAGAAGGGATTCGCGGCCTCACGCGCCTGGAAAAAGACGTCTGGATTCTGAGCCGTGCCGCGCAAGACGGGATGGTCCGGGGTTAGGCCGCGCTGGCGATGGCGTCGAATCAAGGTGTCATCGCTGAGCACGCGCAGGTCCTCGTCAGAGAGCCGGAAAATCTTGGCCATTTCGTGTGATGTGCGGAAGCCATCGAAGAAATGCAAGAAGGGAATCCGGGATTCAAGCGCGGCGGCATGAGCGATGAACGCCAAGTCTTGAGCTTCCTGAACAGTGCACGAGGAGAGCAACGCAAAGCCTGTGCCGCGGGCGGCCATTACATCGCTATGATCACCAAAGATGGAGAGTGCGTGCGTAGCCACTGACCGCGCTGCTACATGGATGACGGTCGGTGTTAGTTCCCCGGCGATCTTGTACATATTCGGGATCATCAGCAGCAGGCCCTGTGAAGCTGTAAACGTAGTGCCCAGGGCCCCAGTTTGTATCGCCCCGTGGAGCGTGCCAGCGGCACCCGCTTCGCTTTGTAGCTCCACAACGCGTGGGACCGTTCCCCAAATGTTCTTTTTTTTCTGCTGAGACCATTCATCAGCTGACTCGCCCATCGGCGAGGCGGGAGTGATCGGATAAATAGCAATGATTTCGCTGAGCCTGTAAGCTACCGACGCCGCAGCTTCGTTGCCATCCAGAATGGCCATGCTAGTCATCTTCTCACCCCGGTAAAGTGCTTCTGCGCAACAACAAGGAAATCCTCAGCCGTCCAGGCGCCGCACATGCAACCTCCATCCATGTTCACAAGCTACCGTTACAGCCGATCTATTCCCGTGACCTGTGTTACGCCTCGACGTGATGCAGGTCACGGCTCCCTAAAGAGCCGCAACCTGAGTGCTCCTAGCATCCAGTTCTGGACAGCGGACTAAACGGATTGGGGTAATTCCGGTATGCGCATGCTCGTTCATGCTCGAAGCATAAGGACCAGCTCGGAACGACGTGGAAATACTCTTGCCTTTTTCGGGCTGGTGGCGAGGCAGGCCTCGCCCCGCTTGAGAGGCTCCAGCCGGCCTTCCTGGTGGCGCGCGAGCAGTGACGTAACGCACTTCAGGGCGTGACCAAGGCCACGCGAAGTTTCCTGGGCGTTTGGAACCGTTCATGTATCCCGTTCCGTGCGTCCGAAGTCGCTCTGACCCAGCGCTCGGTGCAAGGCGAAAAGTCTCGATGTCTTCGCCTGATCTTTTTCTATTGTGGCAGCGGGCACGTCGGCGCGTAGCGGTGGTCACTGATTTTGAACGACCAGGGGATTTAGAAAGGAGCCGTAGGAGGAACGAGACCAAAGATGGGAGTGAGCCGGAAAAGCCGGCGGGCAAGGAAAGAACCGCCAAGGCATGGAGCTCCACCTCACTTGGCCCGCAGTGGAGCGAAAGTGGGGTATGACCTTCGCACGGTCTCAGATCCCTCGCTATGAGGCAGCGATGGGGCACCAAGCGTGTATGAAGCGCCCGGGTTTGCGACGCACCGGCCCTTCAGGGCCGGACATGCCGAAGCCCCAATCGCCGCCTCGTTTTCTTTCAGATGTGAGTTTCCTATAACGGAAGAATGGCAAAAGAGGAGGTGTGTGATGAAAAATCTGGTTCTGCGCGACCCGCTGTTTGAGGAGCTCTTCGATTTTCGCCGTGAATTCGACAAGATCTTCAACCGGATGTTAACTGTGAAACCTTGGGGGAAAGAGGAAGTGGCCCCCTGGGCACAGGCGAACTTCACGCCTGCGGTCGAAGCCTATGTGGATCAGGAAGCCAAGAAGTACATCTGCCGTGTTTCCCTGCCGGGAATCGAGCAGAAGGAAGTTCAGATTCATGTGCAGGGGAATGTCCTGACCATCGTCGGCGAGCGAAAGTACAACCGCACGACCAAAGAGCCGGAGCTCCTCCATGAGGAGTTCGCATACGGGAAGTTCGAGAGGACCTTAGAGCTCCCCGAGGGCGTGAACACCGAGAAGATAAACGCCGAATTCGTGAATGGCGTGCTGGAGATCACCGCACCGGTTGCGGCCATTTCTCTGCCGCGGAAGATTGAGATCAAAACTGTACCAATGACCAGGCAGGTGGCCGCATAAACCCTTAAGAGTCAGGCGCCGCGAGTGGCCCGGAGCCCGGAACAGCTCCGGGCCACTTTTCGTTGGCCGCCAGTGCGACCCTGTGGTTCCCATGATGCTCGTGGTCACCATTCTTGCGGCACGCTCTGGTTGTTCTTCATCTGGCTGTACCATCTCGGCCATCACGCGGTCTGACAACATTGTTTTCTAAACTTCTTTCCTAGGCCACGTGTTCTCGCTAAACGCGAATCCCTCTGTGTAGCTGAGGATCAACGCGTCCTTCGTCGTGATGTAGATCACCGCGGCATGTGCCCCCCGACACGGCAATGGTACATCCTAGGCGCGAAACTTCTCCTGCAAACAAGGAGGCAACGCACATGGGCGCACATCCGATAGTCACGCCGCCGTTGAACGAGAAATCCTCCTTTAGCCTAGTTGGGGAAGAACCGCAAGTTGTCCGCGCTTGGCCCAGTGCTCCTTCACGCATACCCATTCGTCCTATCTTGGCCCCGCGCGGGAAGAGCTGGTTTTCAGAAGCCATGCTGGAGGCGAGCCCCACGCGGCCACCCCGCCGCACGGGAGATGTGCTTCTGTCTATCGCGCTCCATGTTGCAATCCTTGCGACCGTGCTTTTTCTACCGTTCTACTACACGCAAACAATTGACCTGAAACAATTCACAAGAACACTCCTCATTGCTCCGCCCCCACCTCCACCGCCGCCTCCGGCGCCTGCAGCAGTACTGGCACAAGTCAGACCAGCAACACAACGCCGCTTGTTTGCGGGCGGAAAACTCCTGGCTCCCGTTGCTATTCCCAAACAGGTGGTGATTCTTAAAGAAGAGCCACTGCGGGCCGATGCGGATTTCGCCGGAGTTCCCGGCGGGGTCCCTGGCGGCGTACCGGGAGGGCAACTCGGGGGAGTAATCGGTGGCATCTTGGGCGGAATTCCTACGAGTGCAGCAAGAGGGCCTGCGCCGCCAGCTGAAAAAGTCCGTGCGCCAATCCGCGTTGGTGGACGTGTTCGGGCGCCGCGCGCGATTTACAGGCCCACTCCGGACTATCCTCCGCTGGCGAGACAAGCGCGGATACAAGGAGATGTGACCATCGATGCCGTGATAGACAAGGCCGGGAGCGTGGTCGAGATGAAGGTCGTGTCCGGACCTCCTCTGCTTATCCCGGCAGCACTAGCAGCAGCTCGCGCATGGAAATTCGAGCCAACCTACCTGAATGACGAGGCAATTGATGTCCAGTTCATTCTGACCGTTCATTTTCAGTTGCAGGACTAATTTCGCCGGAGGCAAATCGCACGTCTTTGCTCGGCCATCACTCAAGTGCCACGGCAACGAAAGGAGACAAATAATGAGCACCGCAACAAAATCTGCTAAATCGCTTCAGACCATTGCTCCCGCACCAGTATGGATAAATAACATCTTGTTCCTAACAGACTTTTCACCGGTGTCGACCGCTGCGCTCCGGCATGCCCTATCTGCGGCTCGGCGCTTTGCAGCAAAAGTTTATGTTACGCATGTCCTTGAGCCGCCGCCGGTGGCCCCGGCGCCCGGAGCATTCTACGAAGCGGCGTCGGCGCGCGAGGAGGCGGAAAAGAAGTTCGACGCCCTGCTGAATGACGGAGAGCTGAACGACGTTCTGCATGAAATCATCCTCAGCGAAGGGCCGCCGTCGCGGGTCGTCGAGGAGATCGTCCGCGAAAAGAGGATTGACTTGATCGTCGTCGGAACCCACGGTCGGAAGGGCTTCCGAAAGATGATGCTCGGCTCAGTTGCGGAAGAAATCTATCGCAAAGCAAGCTGCCCGGTGCTGACGATTGGGCCGGAGAACCCGGCTAATCCGGAAAGCGAGATGAGCCCCCGGCGTATTCTCATCGCCACGGATCTCCTAGATCGGGCGCACCGTGCATGCGACTATGCGATCGCAATGGCTTTGCGGCACGCGTCAGAGCTGATTCTTCTTCACGTCATCGAAGACCAACAAGTCAGCGATTTTGGGCGGGCCGAGCAACAGAGGCTCGCGTCCCTTGCTCGAATGGAGGGCCTTATTCCAGCGGAAACGCCTCTGGCATCTAGGCCGAAACTGATCGTTGCTCGCGGACACGCGGCGGACGAGATATCGCGGACAGCGCGCGAGTATAAAGCGGATCTAATCGTCATTGGTCTGCATGGCGGGGAACGGATGGCTGCGTTCTTCCCCGGAACGGTGGCATATCGAGTGATCTGCCAAGCGCCCTGCCCGGTGCTGACTGTTCCCGCCGCAATCCACGAATGAGCGCGTAGATTGGCCGCGGTCGAAAGGGGGACCCGATGAAATACCTTCTTCTTTTTAGCCTGATAACAGTAGCCGTTGTTTTTGTGATGGTTGAGTTGCGTCGCGCGCTGCGTGCGTATCTTAGGTTCCGTGGGAAAATGCTTGTCTCGTGTCCGGAGACCGACCGTCCTGCCGCCGTGCGCGTTGCCGCGGCGAAGGCTGCCTGGGAAGCAATTGTGGGGAACGGGGAACTCCGGCTGAGCGAATGCTCGCGCTGGCGCAAACGACACTCCTGTGGGCAGAAATGCCTGGAGCAAATCCGAGAAGCGCCAAAGGCCTGCCTCATCTGGACGATCATCAATCGCTGGTATCAGGGACAGAACTGCGCTTACTGCCACGAACCGTTTGGAGAAATCCACTGGCATGACCATCCACCCGCGCTGCTGGACAAAGAGCACAGGACTGTTCAGTGGAATGAAATCCCTGCCGAAAAACTGCAGAAAGCGCTGCGAACGCATCGGCCAGTCTGCTGGAACTGCCACGTCGCCAAAACATTTCGACGAGAACATCCCGAACGGGTCGTGGACCGGCCTGCGGAGGGGCCGCGAATGAGCCTTTACCACTAGGAAGAGGAGGGCCAATGGCAAAAGATAATCGCGATCTCGTACAGCTTCTGAAATCCGAACTGGAGTATCTGGAAAGAGGCGGATATCGGCAGTCACTAAGGGCTCCGTGGCGGCCTCAATTTATTTTTGAGGACTCACCTACCTGCATGAATTACGGAAGGAAGCAGCGTTTCATACCTTGCAGCGAGTGTGCTTTGATGCTGTTCGTCCCGGCGGATTGCCGCGAAGAAAAGATTCCATGCCGGCACATCCCACTAAACGCCGAAGGGTATACGATCGATACGTACTATCGAATCGGCACACAAGAAGAGCTGAAAGCCGCGGTGGCGAGTTGGCTGCGCGAAACTATTGCACGGCTCGAACAGGAACGCCTAGAACCGGTACAACATCCACAACCGGTAGGCAGGCGAGTGGCAGCAGGCCAATAACCCGCAACGTCTCTCCGCACTTAGCTTCGTGTTTGCCGGAGCTCGCACACTGTGCCCGTATCACGTCCTCGGCATTTCGTCGTTAAACTTGACGGCAACGCTGCGACGATCAACGTGATGTCGTCTGATTGAATGTCCCCACTGAATTCCTGCACGCTTGCTTGACTAACGGCCAGAAGGTCACTGACCGGGAAGCTCCTATCCTCTCGGATGACCTCGGCGAGACGCTTATCCCCGTATTCTTCTCGGTGCGGCTTCGGCGCCTGGAGTCACTCCGTCCGTGCAGATGACCAGGAGATCGCCAGGGTATAGCTTTTCTTCCTCGATGGAGCTTTCCTATTTGCTACCCAGAAAGTGCACAAAAATTGCCCGGGGCGACCGCCCAACCTAGGTTCGACGGGGTCCCGGGCAACAGACTTCAGATGGCCTGCTTGCTGCTCTGTTTACCTCACGACCAGCGGCCGCATCATGTCGTGCTCTTCATGCTCCAGGATGTGACAGTGCCACACGTATTCGTGGCCTCCCGTCCTGGGGCTTATTGGGTCGCCCATGGATGCAGGCAACTTCGGGAGAGTGAACTGGGCGATCACCGTGGTTGCTTCTCCCGGGTTCATCCGAACGGTTTCCTTCCAGCCAGTCTCGTTCGGATCGGGTGGGGTCGGCTGACCTAGGCTGATGCCTGTGCTCGGGTCTCCGCTAAACGGCTGACGCTGGATGACCTGAACGTTGACCAAGTGGAAGTGGATCGGATGGGTATCGCCAGTGAAGTTGAAGAGTTGCCACACTTCGACTGCTCCGGGGCTAACGACCTCTGTCGCGTCGGAAATATACGGCAGCCCCCAGGTATTCGCTCCCGCGTTATCCACACTGTTGCTATCGATCGTTCCGAGCGTCTGGATGAGGCGGCCGTAGTCGTCGAAGTCCTCGTTGAGAGTTAGGTGCCGGTGGATCGGGCCGTTGTACGGCACCGGACCGGGCTGCGACGGGTCGCCGTTGTTGTAGAGCAACCCGGGCTGATTGCCGGTGAGGAAGTTGGTCCTGAGTTGTGTGTTCAGCGCGGTGAGCCATGGTGCAGTACCCAGCTTGTCCCCTGCGCCGGCCGTCACGATGATTTTCATGAGGGTCTGCGTATTCGGCCCGAAGCCTGCGACGGTATTGGGCGCTCCGCCGATCGCAGTCTGGTCTCCATCTCCGGTGAAATAGTTGTTACGCGAATCTCCGCCCGGAAATGGCGCGGGTGCGTCTCCGTACAAAATGAACGTCGAACCCGCTGGCAGGCCGTTGAAGTCGATGACCACATCAGCGCGCTCCGCTGGAGCTAACAACAGGTTGAACGGGCCGTCTGGAATGGCCGTATTCCCCGAAGGATCACCATTCAGATCCAGAGGGCATGGAATGCCGTTCGGATGCACCGCCACCACTGGGAGGAATCCGCCTTCCGTCCCGACTTGATACATCGCCGGGCCAGGCTTGTTGGGATTTGCCTCTCCCAGTGTCGTTGACGATTCGGCGTAGAGGTTCAGGTGATAGAACCTCGCCTGCGAGCCGTTGAGCATGCGGAAGCGCACTCGCTTCGGCGCCACACTGACAGTCGGGTACACGCCTCCGTTGATCAGAATCGTGTCAAAGAAAGCTTCGGCCACCGCTGACGCGGGCGCCGGCAACGTGTAGAAGGATGAGTTTGGAAGTGTCGCTCCAAGACATGGACCATAATCCCATCTGCCTTTGGGGTTGATCCCACAAGGCGGGTTCGGTCCCGTTCCGCCGGTCTGATTCGGTTCATACACATGCGGGTACCACAGGTCTCCCGGCATGCCCCATTGCCACTTCGGATCCTGCTGGAGGATGTTCTGGGCCACAAAGCCCTTGTCTTGAATAACCAGCGGGATTCCCACGAGATCAGGCAGCAATCCGGAGTTGACAAGGCCGATTTCGAAGTCATCGGTCAGAACCAATGCCGAGGCAATTCCCGAGTAAGCATTCGTCCGCGTGATGCCCACAGCATGGTCGTGATACCACGCCATCCTGGCGCTCTGGTCCATTGGGTAATAGTAAGTGGCAGTTCCTGCGGACGGGTTCGTGCCCGGCACGTTCATGAAGCTCACGCCATGCATTCCATTCGGAGCGAACCACTGGAAAGGAGTGCCATCACTAAACCATGGCGTAAAGCCACCGTGAAGGTGAGTTGCGATGCGGTTCAGCGGCAAGTCTCCCACGGTCGTATTCGGTCCGGCATTGATTGTCAGATCGATGGGAATAATCTGTTTGTTCGGAAGTTGATTCGTTATGTTGAACAAAACCGGTGTGCCTCTCTTGGCGACGATGACGCCGCCCAGATATTTCTGGTCGCTGGTTGCTAGGTCGTAATAACCCCAGAAGTGCGTTGCTCCGGAAAGGTCCGGGTGCATTTTTTCGCCGAACTGCTTGACACCCAGCCTGTAAACGTCGGTTGACAATCCGGCAAACGTCGTCGTGTTTTTCGTCGCCAATGGAATGTATTGCCCGATCTTATTGGCGCCTGCCGGCCCCAGACCAGGCAATGCGGTGATGAATTTTCGGATGTTCGTGGGGCTCTGGGCAAACGCCCAGACGCGGCCCGGACGGAGGGCTCGGTATAAAGCGGCTCCGGCACCGGCTGTTGCTGCCAACTTCATGAATTGTCGTCTTGTTCGCATAAGGAGATTCCCTTCGTAAGAGTCTCCCGGCGTTGAAACTTCCCATTTGTTGCTGGTTCGACCCGAATGGGCCACAGTCGAAGAGCTGCATATAGGACCTCACAACGCGAGGGGGGTAGTGTTGGGTCCCGTGTTACAGGGAACGTTTACCGCGGGCTTGGAAGCCTTGCTGTGATAGGCCTTACGTTTGCGGGTGACGCTGGTCACCAACGGCTTTCACCAGAGGCGCAACTCCAGCCAGCTTTGTGAAGGCCGACACAGCTGGTCGCTGTAAATACTCAAGAGATAATGCGGTTTGTTTAGGGTATCTAATTGAGCCCGAGTTACTGACAAACCAAAAAATCATCGCGCAGGGCGCCAAGAACTGGCAGTCGCCGATTCCCGACCCACAACCCAACCCACACAGTACGATGTCTCCGCGCAGCGTTCAGCTCAGAAGTTCAGGATCGTGGGTTGGGTTAAACCCCAAGAAAGGAGGTACGAGGTATTTTGCTCCAACGCCTCGAAGCCATGACAGACACCGAAGGCCTCGCGCTCCTCGGCGAAGTTTCCAATATCTTCTATTTGTAGGAGCACTGACTATCCCGCGCCCATCCTCCCTGTTTGCCCTCGTTTGTGTTTGCTAGCGGCTGTCTCCTCCAGACCAGCGTGACCCAATTTGTAATCGTTCATTTCCGTATGGCGTAGTACAGCACATAAAACCAGCTAAGAATTCCGTGAAGAATCATCCAGAGAATGGAGTGATTTGCGCTCCATGACAACGTAATGGCAAGCATACTTCCGAAACCCCAGCAGCCGATCCCCGCTGATTGACCGCGTTCCATGTTGCCTCCGATAAACTGCCTGAAGACGTGATGATGTTGGAACAAAACCGTTGCGAATGCGAGCAGCATAGACCAAATCCTTCCCGCGATAATAGCCCACGATTAGGGAATCAAAACCGAGGAATGTAGCCGCCATGACGAACAGCGGCCTCGACCAATGATTCCGCTTCGACGTTGGCAACGTGAATTTGTGAATTGACGGGTTGCGGAATTTTCCAGCGAATAAATTGATGCAGAACGGGCCAAAATCCGGCGACATCTTCTCGCCGATTCGAATGAATGATTGGGCGGAGCAAGTCCGCAACGGAGGAGAGCCTCGTTTCCTGCAGGCAGTGTGGGACTTAAAGCAAAATCGTCCTATTGCAGCCCGCTCTTACGACACGCGCAGCTTGGTCGTCTGACCGACCATTACCGCTACGCGCTTGTGATAGAACGTCACGCCGTCCGAGTTTTTCAGGGCAATCTGATGATTGCCGGGCTTAAGCGCGAACCTCTTGGACTTCGTAATCGTTCCGGCGTAGCCCCCGTCGATATACACCTCTGCAAATTTATGGTGTGGATCGATCTTCACCTCACCATAGTTCGCGGCCATGTAGTAGGGCGGGTAAGGATACGGGTAACCGTACCACGGGAAGAAAGGATCAAAGAACGGATCAAAACGCTGGACAACAATGACCCGTCGCCTTACTTGCGCCGAGCTCGAAGGAGCTGCCCCGAGAAGAAGTCCCCCAGCCAGCACTACTGCCACCGCATAAGGAAAACGTCGCATTGTTCGGAGCATGGTCTGTCTTAGCCTCCTCCTTCAATAAAACACCCTGCCACCGAAAATCTCTTTCAGCAGTGTGGGTACTAGAACCCTCCACTGAACATCACTCTTGCTCTTCCTGGATTTAGAGTCCCTCAAACACCCCTCATGTTGCCCTGCCCTCTATCCTCTGCCAACAAACAACTTTGAAGTCTTTCGGCGGCCCACAGAGATCACTAGTCAGTCCTTCCACGATGAACACCGGGCTTCAGATCAGCTTGGAATAAATTCACCGTTTGCGATATCATCACTTCAACTTTTGCAAACT
>Ga0126371_10002818_pt1 | contig 15082 bp, 11 predicted proteins | sample PanSoiMetaPlot_4_FD_110145 | JGI IMG/M metagenome (GOLD analysis project Ga0126371, IMG submission 110145) | Tropical forest soil microbial communities from Panama - MetaG Plot_4 | ecosystem: Environmental > Terrestrial > Soil > Tropical forest > Bulk soil | place: Panama | collected 2016-02-17 | reverse complement strand
CTTGCGCAGGCCCGCCTCGGCGCCGACGCGGCTCACCAGCACGATCTCGCCGCCCGGCTTGAGCACGCGGGCGAACTCGTCGAGCGTCGCCTCCGGGTTCGGCACCGTCGTGATGACGTATTGCGCGACCACCACGTCGAACGAGTCGTCGGGGAAGCGCAGGTGCTCCGCGTCCATCACCCACAGGCCTTCGACATTGGCGAGGTTGAGCTTGGCGACGCGCTCCATCGCCTTCTGCAGCATCGGCTCGGAGATGTCGACGCCGCAGATCCTGTTCACCGGCGAGTAGTCGGGCAGCGAGATGCCGGTGCCGACCCCGACCTCGAGGATGCGGCCACCGATGCGCTCGGCCGCCACGATCGCCGCCTCGCGGCCGCGCTCGAACACCGCGCCGAACACGAGATCGTAGACCGGCGCCCATCGCGCATACGCCTTGGTGATCGTCTCCTTGTCGAGCGCGTGCAGGGTCGAGTCCGTCATCACTGGTTCCTTCTGTTCCCTGCGCATGTTCTTCTCGGCGAACCGGCATCCACTTCGCCGGAACATGCGTTAGCCGTAGGCCGGTGCCGTCGAGGCGATGCCCCGTGCGGCGCACCCTTCGGCCAGCTTCTGCAGGTGGCCGATGAACTGGCGCGCGCTGTTCTCCCACGAGTAGTTGAGCGCGAAGGCGCGGCAGGCGGCTCGCTCGAGGTCGAGCGCGGCGAGGCACGCGGCGCGCAGGTCCTCGTTCAGCGCGCCGATCGGATGGTCGGCCACCACGTCCTTCGGCCCGGTGACCGGGAAGGCGGCGATCGGAAGGCCGCTCGCCAATGCCTCGAGCTGGACGACGCCGAACGTGTCGGTGCGGCTCGGAAAGACGAACACGTCGGCGGCGGCGATGTGGGCCGCGAGCTTGCCGTTCTCGATCTGGCCGAGGAACTTCGCCTCGGGGAATTTCCGCTTCAGCTCGGCCTCGCACGGGCCGGTGCCGATGATGATTTTGGTGCCCGGCAGGTCGAGTGACAGGAACGCCTCGAGGTTCTTCTCTACCGCGACGCGCCCGACGCAGACGAAGATCGGCCGCGGGAACGGCAGCGCGATCGCGCGGTCGGGATGAAACAGGTCGGTGTCGACGCCGCGCGTCCACATGCCGAGCCGCCAGAAGCCGCGCTGCTTGAGCTCCGCCATCAGCGACGGCGTCGCCACCATGGTAACGCCCGCGGCATTGTGAAAGCGGCGCAGCGCCGCATACATCCAGCTCTCCGGAATCGGCACGCGCGCCGAGATGTACTCGGGAAAGCGCGTCGTGTAGCTGGTGGTGAACGGCAGGCCGCGCTTCACGCAGTAGGCCCGTACCGCATGGCCGATCGGCCCCTCGGTCGCGATGTGGATCGCGTCGGGATTGCAGTCCTCGATGCGCCGCGCGATGCGCGAGCGCGGCGGCAGCGCCAGCCGCAACCCCGGATAGGTCGGCAGCGGAAACGTCCGAAAACCTTCCGGCGAGAGGAACTCGATCTCGACACCGAGCCCTTTGGCGCTGCGCGCGAGCGACGTGAGCGTCCGCACCACGCCGTTGACCTGCGGATGCCACGCATCCGTCGCCACCAAGACCCGCATCGCGTCCCTTCTCGTCCGACAACGATGGTTGTCGAATCAATTCATGACAGCGCTGCGACTGGATAACTCACGCCATATCTCAAGAGTGTGACAGAGCGTTTCGTTTTGTGTGACAGCGCGGCGGTGCGCGAAGCGACCCGCCTGCGCTCGCTTACGGAGCCGCGGCGACGGAAGCGCGCGCGCCGTCGGTCGTGCATCGCCGCCATCGGCCGGTCACGCGCGTCCGGCCATCTGAAATCGACTGCGGTACGATCCGGGGCTGAGCCCGACGCCTTGCCGGAAGAGACGCGAGAACGAGCTCGCGTCGTTGTAGCCGACCTGCGCCGCGACCGCCTGCACCGTCATGTCGCCGGTCTCGAGCAAGGCCCGCGCGGCCTCCAGACGCACCGCCTGGAGATACTCGAGCGGCGTCTGTCCGATCGCCGCGACGAATCTTCGCGTCATGGTGCGCTCGCTGACCGCGATCGCGCGCGCCAGATCCGACATCCTGATGTCCTTGGCCATGTTCTTCTGCAGCCAGTGCTGCGCGCGCTCCACGACCGAGTCCGTGTGATTCGTCGCGGTCAGAAGCGGCAGATAGGGAATCTGCCCCGTGTGGCTGACGTCGATCAGCATGCTCTTCGCGCACTGCGATGCGATCGTGGGTCCCATGAACTTGTCGACCAGGCGGATCGCCTGCAGCAGATAGGTGGCCGTGGCGCCGGCGCACATCAGGCGGTCGACCTCCGTCAGCGCCGACCGGAAATGGAGATCGACCTTCGGATAACGCGAGCGGAACTGCTGGTTCAGCCACCACGTCGTCGTCGCGGCGCGCCCGTCGAGAAGCGCCGACTGCGCCAACATGAAGGTGCCGGTGCAGTTGGCCCCGATCCAGGCGCCGGCTTTCCACTGCGCGCGCAACCACTCGTAGGTTTTCTTCTGCTGGTCGAGAAAGCGGACGAACGGCTTGAAGCCCGGATAGTGGATCGCGGGAATCGTGATGACGTCGAACCGGCGGCGCCAGCCGTACGGCTGGGTCTCGATCCGGACGCCGCCGCTGGTGGCGACAGGGCCGCCGTCGGGAGACACGAACGAACATTCGAACGCCCGGCCGCCGGTTCCCTGCTGGTGCCGCAGATGAACGTTGGCGACCTGGAGCACGTCGGCGAACCCGGATGCGCACGAGGCGTAGCAGCCTTCGACGACGAGAATGGCGACGGAGCGCATGGATTGGCCGAATTCGCATAGAATGTGTCTGTTCCGACAATGTACTTCAGGGGAGCCGATTTTCAAACTGGCCACGCGAGCAGGGTGCCAAGTTCGGGGGAACCCACCTCATGGCCGCGACTCTCGCGGAGATTCTGCCGGCCGCTGCCGCCCGCCACCTCGAGCGCACGGCTCTGGTCGTCGATCACCAGCGCCTCTCGTTCAGCGAGCTCGACTTCCTGTCGAACCGCATCGCGAACGGCCTGGTCGCGATCGGCGTGCAGCCCGGCGATCGCGTCGGCCTGCTCGGCGCCAACAGCTGGGAGTGGGTCGCCTCGTACTACGGCATCGCCAAGACGGGAGCCGTGCTGAATCCGTTGAGCAGCATGCTCGCCACCGACGTGTTGAGCTACATGGTTGCGGACGCCGGCACGCGCGTCGCGATCGGGTCGCAGGCCCAAGCCGGCCAGTTGCACGACCTGAAGGCCGCGGGAGCGCTCGACCACATCGTGCTGTGGGGGGACGGCGAGGCCGGGGACGCGACCGAGCTGGGCGACTGGCTGAGCCAGCGCAGCGCGGCTTTCACCGCGCGCCCGCGCCAGCCCTCGGATCCGGCGGTGATCGCCTATACGTCCGGCACGACCGGCCGCCCGAAGGGCGCCATGCAGAGCCATCGCGCCGTGGTGGCGGCCGCCGTCGGCACGGCACTGATGGCGGCGCGCACCGCGCAAGATCGCATCGTCAGCGCGCTGCCGATGTTTCACGTCTACGGCAGCTCTGTCCTGAATGCGGCGATGCTGGCCGGCTCGATGCTGATCACGCTGCCTCGCTTCTGCGAGGCGGCGATGCTCCGCGCGATCGCGACGCACCGCGCCACGATGATCGACGGCGTGCCCACCACCTACGACGACCTGCTCGCGCACGCCGAATTCGACCGCTACGACCTGTCGAGCCTGCGGCTGTGCTGGGCCGGCTGGCAGACGCTGCCGGCGGCGACGTCGCTGGAGTTCGCCCGGCGCGCCGGATGCCCCATGCACGAGGTCTGGGGCATGACGGAGCTCGCCGGAGCCGCGAGCGCGAACCCGATCCATGGCACCAACAAGCCAGGGACGATAGGCCTGCCCTATCCGGGCAGTGCATTCCGCGTGGTCGACCCGGAAGAACCGTCACGTGACGTGCCGCGCGGCGAGCCCGGCGAATTGATGTACAGCGGCCCGCTGGTGATGATGGGATATTGCAACGACCCGGCGGCAACCGCGGCGACCCTCCGGCCGGATGGATGGCTTCATACCGGCGATATCGCGGTCATGGACGACGACGGCTACGTCAGGATCGTCGATCGCAAGACGGACATGATCCTGACCGCCGGATTCGATTTCGGCGTCCGTTCCGGCGAATAACATGCCGGTCGGGGTCCGCCCCGGCGCGTTCAACCGCGCCGGATCGGCCGCCAGCGCTCGAAGCGCCGCTCGATCGCGCGCAGGAGCTCGGTGAGCGCGACGCCCAGGCCGGCGATCAGGATGATGCCGACCATCACGCGGTCGGTCTGGAAGCGCGCGCCGGCGACCGCGATCAGGTAGCCGAGCCCCTGCGTCGCGCCGTACATCTCGCCCACCACGATGCCGACCAGCGCGTGGCTGAGACCGAGCCGCAGGCCGGTGAGCAGCATCGGCACCGCGGACGGCAGCACCACGGTCAGAAACATCTGCCGATCGGTCGCGCCGAACGAGCGCGCCACCTTGATGAAGTCCGCATCGATCGTGCGAACGCCCGTGATGGTGTTGACTAGGATCGGAAAGATCGCGCCGAGAAATACGATCGCGACCTTCGAGGCGATGCCGATGCCAAACCAGATCACCACCAGCGGCAACAGCGCGATGCGCGGCGTCGCGTAGAGCGCCGAGACGAACGGCTCGAGGATCGCGTTCACCCGGCTGTACCAGCCCATCAGGATGCCGAGCGGCACGCCGACCACGATGGCGAGCCCGAAGCCGGAGAAGAACTCCTCGGCGCTGACCTCGAGGTGGCCGTAGAAGCTCTCGTCGGCGAACATCTCGATCGCGGCCGCGACGATGCGGCTCGGCGAGGAGGTGAACAGCGGGTTGACCAGGCCGCCGCGCACCGCGCCCTCCCACAGGGCGAGAAACACCAGCATCGACAGCGTGCCGAGCAGCCAGTTCTCGTTGCGCTGCCAGTACGTGCGGCGCGGGCGCTCCGGCTGCTCGGGCGTGCCCGTCTCGATCTGCGGCGAGGTTGCGTCCATGGCGTCGCGCCTCAAGCCGCCGTGACCATGCCGGTGCGCGCCGCTTCCTCCTCGATCAGGCGCCAGATGCGCTGCTCGAGCGCGACGAACTCAGGGCTGTGCTTCATGTCGAGCGTGCGCGCGGCCGGCAGGTCGACCGCGACGATGTCCTTGATGCGCGCCGGCCGCGCCGAGAACACGACGATGCGGTTCGATAAAAAGATCGCCTCGCTGATCTGGTGGGTGATGAACAGCGCGGTGGCCTTGGCGCGGGCGAGGATCTTCATCAGCTCGGCCTGCATGAACTCGCGCGTCTGCGCATCGAGCGCCGCGAACGGCTCGTCGAGCAGCAAGAGCTCGGGCTCGACCACGAGCGCGCGCGCGATGTTGACGCGCTGGCGCATGCCGCCGGAGAGCTCATGCGGATAGTGCTGCTCAAACCCCTTGAGCCCGACCAGCTCGATCAGCCGCTGCGCGCGCTCGCGGATCTCCGCCTTGCCGAGCCGGCCCTGCAGCTCCAAGCCGTAGCCGACGTTCTGCGTCACGGTGCGCCAGGGAAACAGCGAGTCGTGCTGGAACACGAAGGCGCGGTCGGGCCCGGGCCGGTCGACCACGCGGCCGTCGAGGCGGATCACGCCGCTCGTGACCCGCACCAGCCCGTCGACCGCGTTGAGGAACGTGGTCTTGCCGCAGCCGCTCGGACCGACGATCGAGACCAGCTCGCCTTCGCCGACCTGCAGGTCGATGCCGTCGAGCACGCGCAGCGCCTGCTGGGTGCGCTCGTTGTAATGCACGAGCGTGACCGCCCGCACGTCGAGCTTTGCCGGTCGCGCCGAGTCCATAGGTAGCGCCGCTCGCGCCCTCAGTGGGTTTCCGCCAGCCGGGCGAAAAAGTCTTCGCGCATCAGCGAATCGAGGATCGAGGTGTCGACCAGGTCCGCGGGCTTGAGCTTCGCGGCTTTCGCATCGTGCTTGGCGAATTCCTGCAGCACCAGGCCGAGGCCGGGGAGCGACGGGCGCAGGTCGTCCGGATAGACCTTCACGTAGGCGTCATAGGCGGCCTTGGCGAGCGGCGCCTCCTTCACCTTGAGGAAGTCCTGCGTGAGCTTGATCGCGAGGTCCGGATTGCGCTTGAACTCGTGCACCGCGGTCGCCATCGCCATGAAGAAGCGCTTCACCTCGTCGGGATGGTTCTTCAGGAACGTGCGCGAGGTCGCGTAGGACGTGTTGGGATAGTCGCCGGCGAGATCGGTGACGTCCACCAGCACATGATAGCCCTGCTGCTCGAGCTGGCCCGTGTCGGGATACTGCTCCATGGTGCCGGCCACCTGGCCGCTGATCAGCGCGGCGTTGCGCGTGGCCGGGCTGCCGAGCTGGCGCACCATCACGTCGTTGCGCGTCAGCCCGAGATGCTTGAGCGCGAAATCGGCCGCCGTGTCGGTCGACGAGCCGTAGCGGCTGATTGCGATGCTCTGGCCCTTGAGATCGGCCGCGCCCTTGACCGACGCGCGCACCACCAGCTGGAACGGCAGCTTGTTGGAGATGCCGCCGATGATCACGATGTCGGCGCCCTGGATCGCCGCGCCCGCGGCCGGCGTGTAGCCGTTCTGCGCGATGTCGATCGAGCCGCCGACCACCGCCTGCGTGAGCAGCGAGCCGCCCTCGACGAAGGCCGGCTTCACATCGAGCCCGAACTTCCTGAAGATGCCCTCGTGCTCGGCGTAGTAGAGCGGCGCCGACGTCATCGAGTAGCCGTCATAGGCGACGCGCAGCTTCGTGAGCGACTGCGCCTGCGCGGCGCTTTGCGCGGAGCCCACCAGCGCCACACCGATGACCATCAGCGACAGAAATCGTCTCATCACGCTTCGCTCCCTCGCGCCGCCGCACCTAAGACAGCAGCGCCTTCATCTTGTCCTGGCTGATCTGCTTCATCAGCTGATCGACCAGGCCGGCGAGCGGCATCGGCGTCCTGGCATCCTGCGCCAGCTCCAATGCCACGTCCATGTCCTTCTCCGACCATTTACCCGTGCTCTTGCCCCAGCGCGAGAGCGACCAATTGGCGCCGCTGCCCTGGCCGAGCGCGGCGACAAGCCGCGGGATGTCGGCGCCGAGCTTTTTCGCCAGCCCGAGCGCCTCGAAGTTCGCCGCCATGCAGGCCCACAGCAGCAGGTTGTTGATGGTCTTCGCGATCTGGCCATTGCCGCAGGCGCCGAGATGCAGCACCTGCCGGCCGAACGCCGCCAGCACCGGCTGCGCCCGCGCGAACGCCGCGTCGGCGCCGCCCACATAGACCGTGAGCGTGCCGTTGTTCGCCGCCTCCTGGCCGAGCACCACCGGGGTGTCGAGAATGCCGATGCCCTTGCGCGCGGCGGCCACCTCCAGCTCGCGGCACAGTTCGGGCGATACCGAGCTGGCGATGCAGATGACCGAGTTGCGTGCGAGGCGATCGAGCAGGCCGGACTTGAGAACCACGTCCCTCACCTGCTCGTCGGTCGCCACCATGACGATCACCACCTCGGCATGGTCGCCCACGTCGGCGGCGGAGCCGCAGATTTTCACGCCATGCTCCTTCGCGCGCGCAGCAGCCTCGGCCAGCACGTCGTAGCCGGCCACGGTGTATCCCTTCGCCGCCATGTGCCGCGCCATCTGCAGCCCCATGGCGCCGAGCCCGATCACGCCGGTCCGTTTCACGTCGTCACTCATCTCGCGTGTCCTGCTTTGCATTCATGCGCGCGCGGCGCTCCAGGGTTCCTGGTTCGTCGACCGCAAGCACCCCCACCACCACCTCCTGGACCACCACCCCATAGCGCTCCGCCGCCGCCTTGATCGACACGTCGCCCTCGCGCACGTCGGCGAGCACGCGCGCCGGATCGCGCGCGAGCGGATCGCCGTAGCCGCCGCCGCCGGGCGTGTCGAGGCGGAAGACGTCGCCCGCCTGCAACGGATAGTCGGCGTAGCGGGTCGGCAGCCGCTTCGCCGTGTCGCTGTCCGGATTGATCCAGATGTCGCCGGTGCGGCCGTCGGCGCCGCCGGCAAAGCCGTTCGGCGCGATCACGTGCTTGGCCGAGCGGATCGAGAAGCGCGCCTCGGCGAGGTTGAGATACTCGCGCCGGATGCCGAGCCCGCCGCGGAATTTTCCGGCGCCGCCGGAGTCGCGGATCAACTCGAAGCGCAGCACGCGGGTCGGGAACTCGCTCTCGATGATCTCGACGGCTGCGATCTTGGCATTGGTCTGGTTCACCGTCGTCCCTGACGCGCCGTCGCAGCTCGCGCGCGCGCCGGCGCCGCCGCCGACGATCTCGTACTGGACGTAGCCCTTGCCGGTGTAGGTGCTGCGCCCGCCGATGATGATCGAGCGGCTGCCGCAGCCGTCGGCGCGCACGCGGCCGGGGATCACGTGGCTCAGCGCCTCGAAGATCGCGTCGACCACCGCATGGATGGTCGGATTGTAGGTGTTGACCGGCGCCGGATAGCGCGGATTGACCACGCTGCCCTCGCGCGCGTTCACCGTGAACGCGCGCAGGAGCCCGCTGCTCACGTACATCTGCGGATCGATCATCGAGATCAGGCAGTAGCTGATCGCGGCGCGCACCAGCGGCGGACGGATATTGGCGGGCCCGCGCGTCTGGTCGGCCGATTGCGCGAAGTCGAAATGGATCGCGTCGCCGCGCTTCTCCACCGCCACGTGCACGCGCACCGGCCGGTTGAGCTCGATGCCGTCGTCGTCGATGAAGCGCTCGGCCTCGAAGCGGCCATCGGGCCATTCGGCGATCGCGGTGCGCACCTTGCGCTCCGACGCTTCGAGCAGGTGCGCGAAGCAGGCGAGGATCTTCTCCTCGCCGTGCTTGTCGATCAGCTCGCCGAGGCGCCGCTCGCCGAGCCGGTCGGCGCCGAGCTGGCCGCGGATGTCGCCCAGCACCAGCTCGGGCGTGCGGCTGTTCGCCGCGATGAGGCGCTCAAGGTCGCGGTTCGGCACGTCATCGCGGCGATAACGCACCGCGGGCAATTGAAGCCCCTCGTTGAACACCTCGCGCGCCTGGCCCGAGCAGCTGCCCGGCACCGGCCCGCCGATGTCGCTCTTGTGCGCGATGCTGCCGCAGAAGCCGATGAGCCTGTTGCCGCGCATCACCGGCGTGATCACCGCGATATCGGGCGCATGCGGGCTGCCGCCGGCGTAAGGATCGTTGATCAGGAAGGCATCGCCCGCCGCGATGTCGTCCTTGAACTCGGCGAGCACCGCGCCGCAGCAGGCGGGAAAGGCGCCGATGTGCAGCGGCAGCACCACGTGCTGCGCCACTACGTCGCCGTCGGTGTTCATCAGCGCGCAGGAGGCGTCCTGCGACTCGCGCACGATGGTCGAGAAGCCGGTGCGAAACAGCGAGTTCTGCATCTCCTGCACGATGCCGGAGAGCGAGGCTTTGACGACCTCGAGGTCGACGGCGTCAATGGGCATCAATGCGCTCCAATCTATCCGTTGTCATTGCGAGCGAAGCGAGGCAATCTCCCTTCACTTGCGCATGCGTGCGTTGCTGAGATTGCTTCGTCGCGCTGCGCGCTCCTCGCAATGACGCGACTCATCATTCATTCTCCGTCACGATCAGGTTCTTCCACTCATCCACCCGCGCCACCTGGCCCGGGCAGATCACCGTCGTGCAGTCGAGCTGATCGAGCACCGCCGGACCCGCGATACGCAAGCCCACGTCGAGCTTCTCGCGCTGGTAAACCGGACACTCGATCGTCTCCCCGTCGAAGCGCACGCGCCGCCGCTCCCGCAGCGCAGCGGCGAGACTCGTCCCGGCGCGCGAAAACCGCGGCATCTCGACCGGCGGCACCTTGCCGATGCCGCGCACCCGATAGGACACGATCTCGACCGGCTCGTCCGGTGCGCTGTGGCCGAACATGACCTGGTGCCGTGCATCGAACGCGGCGCGCAATTGCTCGGGATCGCCGACGCCGTCGCACGGAACCGCGATCTCGTAGCCCTGCCCGGCATAGCGCATGTCGACGGCGCGCTGCAGGCCGATCTGCGCCTCGCCGAACCCGTCGGCCGCGAGCTCGGCGATCGCCTGCGCGACGAGCCGCGCGAACATCGCTTCGACGTCCGCCGGCGCGAGCGACGCGATCGGGTCCATCCGCGACTGCACGTAGTCATGCTTCACGTCGGACATCATGAGGCCGATGGCCGAGAACACGCCGGGATAGAGCGGCGCGATCACGCCGGCCATGCCGAGATCGCGGGCGATGCGCGCCGCATGCACCGGCCCGGCGCCGCCGAAGGCCAGAAGCATAAAGTCGCGCAGGTCGTGCCCGCGCATGGTGGAGATCGCCTTGATGGCCTCCGCCATCTTGACGTCGATGATGCGCACGATGCCTTCGGCGGCGGCCTCCGCATCCATGGACAGCGGCGCGGCGACCCGTGTCTCGACCGCGCGCCGCGCCGCCGCCGCATCGAGCCGCATGCGGCCGCCGAGGAAGTTGTCGGCGCTCAAGAGCCCGAGCAGCAGGTTGCAGTCGGTGATGGTCGGCTCGGCTCCGCCGCGGCCGTAGCAGGCGGGGCCGGGCATGGCGCCGGCGCTGTCGGGGCCGACCTGCAGCATGCCGAAGCGGTCGACCCGCGCGATGGTGCCGCCGCCCGCGCTCACGGTGTTGATGTCCATCATCGGCACCGCGAGATCGCGCCCCTCGATCTTGCCGCGGCTCGCGACCGACGGATCGCCATCGCGGACCAACGCCACATCGCAGGACGTCCCGCCCATGTCGAAGGTGATCAGGTTCTGCGCGCCCGTCATGCGGCACGCATGGGCGCCGGCGGTGACGCCGCCGGCCGGGCCAGACAGCACCGTGGTCACCGCCTTGCGCGCCGCCGCGGCGAATGTCGCCATGCCGCCGTTCGACTGCATGATGTATTTCTGTCGCGTCGTCACCCGCGCCGCCGCAAGCCGCGCGTCGAGCTGCGCGATGTAGCGGGCGAGGATCGGCTGCAGGTAGGCGTTGATCACCGTGGTGCTGAGCCGGAAGTATTCGCGGATCTGCGGCAGCACCTCGGAGGAGAGCGACACGCTGCAGTCGGGCATTTCCTCGGCAATGATCTCGCGCACGCGCTGCTCGTGCGCCGGGTGGAGGAACGAAAAGAGGAGGCACACCGCGATCGACTCGACCCGCTCGGCATGAAGCGCCCGCACTGTCGCACGCAGCGCCGGCTCGTCGGGCGGGCGCAGCACCTGGCCGCGGAAGTCGACGCGCTCGGTGACCTCGCCGGTGCGGCTCTGCGGCACCAGCGGCTCGGGCTTGTCGAACATCACGTCGAAGATCGCCGGCCCGTATGGCCGCGACTGCTCGCCCACCGGATAGATGCCGCGGAACCCTTCGGTCACCAGCAGACCGGTGCGCGCGCCCTTGCCCTCGAGCAGCGCATTGGTGCCGACCGTGGTGCCGTGGCAGAAGAACCCGATGTCCTCCGGCGCGACGCCCTGCTGCAGCAGCCCTTCGACGCCCTCGATGATCGCGCGGGACGGGTCGTCGGGCGTCGACGCCACCTTGGCGATGGCGACCGCGCCGGTCGCCTCATCGAGGTAGACGAAATCCGAGAACGTCCCTCCCGTATCGACCGTGACCCGGTAACGCGGCATCCACCCGAACCTTGCTCTCTTCTTCACTCGCCCCGCACGCGGGGAGAGGGAGCGCAGGCGCCCTGCCCGCTTGCGCTTCACCTATAGTGCCTCTCTCTCCGCCTTGCCATTCCCCAGCCGCGGACCTAATGCTGTCGCAACGAGAGGCGGGGCGTCTTCGAGGAATCTCACAAAAATGAAGCTCAAGGACCAGGTCGCGATCGTCACCGGCGCGGGCCGCAACATCGGCGAGGAGATCGCCAAGGTGCTTGCCGCCAACGGCGCCAGCGTCGCGGTGGTCGACATGGATGCGGGGCGCGGCAACAAGGTCGCCGGCGAAATCGTCGGCCACGGCGGCGAGGCGGCGGCATTCGTCGCGGACGTCTCGTCCGAGGCGGACGTCACGAAGCTGATCAAGGACGTCACCGATCGATGGGGCCGGGTCGACATCCTGATCAACAACGCCGCGATCTCCGACAACAAGGACATCCTCGAGATCACCAAGGAGCAGTGGGACAAGGTGCTGGCCGTCACCCTCACCGGCCCGTTCCTGATGAGCCAGCATGCGGCGCGCGCCATGGTGGCCGGCAAGCGCGGCGGCAAGATCGTCAATGTCGGCTCGACCTCGGGCTTCTTCGGCCGCTCGCGCGCGGTCGCGTATGCGGCCGCCAAGGGCGGGATCGCCAACCTGACGCGCGCGATGGCGGTGCAGCTCGCCCCGCACAACATCCGCGTCAACGGCGTGGTGCCGAACAAGATCGGCTCGCCGGTCGGCAAGGACGAGTTCGACCCGACCCGCCCGGTGGTCAACCTGCGCGGCCGCAACGGCGTGCCGATGGACATGGCGCGCGCCGTCCTCTTCCTCGTCTCGGACGACTCCGACTTCATCGTCGGTGACATGCTGTTCGTCGACGGCGGCGTCTCGGCGATCCTGGTCGGCGACGCCGCGGCGACGCGCGAGACCAAGCCGGCCGGCTGATGGCATGAGCAGCGGCACGCCGCGCTACCGCCTCGGCGTCGACGTCGGCGGCACCCATACGGACCTCGTGCTGCTCGATGCCGCAAGCGGCGCCCTCATGGTCGAGAAGGTGGCGAGCACGCCGAAGAATCCGGCGCTCGGCGTGCTCGACGGCATCGCGAAATTCTTCGCGCGCGGCATCGATCCGGCCGACATCGCGTTCTTCGCCCACGGCACCACCATCACCACCAACGCGCTCCTGGAGATGCGCGGCGCCAAGGTCGGTTTGCTGATCACCAAGGGCTTCCGCGCCGTGCAGGAGATCCAGGCGCAGGCGCGCGACGGCAACCTGTTCGACTACTTCTACGCCAAGCCCGCCCCGATCGCGCCGCAGAGCCTGACCAGGGAAATCCCCGAGCGCTCGGACTACCAGGGCAACGTGCTCGTCCCGCTCGACCCTGCGGCCGTGCGCCAGGCCGCGCGCGAACTCAAAGCCGCCGGCGTGTCGTCGATCGCGGTCTGCTACCTCTTCTCCTTCGCCAACCCGGTGCACGAGGCCGAGACGCGCCGGCTCATCCATGAGCAGCATCCCGACGCGCACGTGTCGCTGTCGAGCGAGGTGCTGCCGCGCCTGCGCGAATGGCCGCGGCTCTCGACCACGCTGATCAATGCCTATCTCGAGCCCGTGATGGTCCGCTACATCGATCATCTCAACCGCGGGCTCGATGCCACAGGCGTGCGCACGCAGCAGCGCTTCCTCATGCAGTCGAACGGCGGCGTGATGCCGTTTTCCGCTGCGATCGCCGGCGGCCGCACCGTGCACACGCTGCTGTCCGGTCCGGCCGCCGGCGCGCAGGCGAGCGCCTACCTCGCCGAGCGCGAGGCCGGCCGCGGACTGGTGACCCTCGACATGGGCGGCACCAGCGCCGACATCGCCTTCATCGAGGGCGGCGTGCCGCTCGAGGTGACCGAGGGCGTGATCGCGCGGCGCCAGATCGACGTGCCGGCGCTGGATATGACGACGATCTCGGCGGGCGGCGGCTCGATCGCCTGGGTCGACGGTGGCGGCTTCCTCAATGTCGGGCCGCAGAGCGCCGGCGCCGATCCGGGCCCGGCGTGCTACGGCCGCGGCGGCACGCAGCCGACCGTGACCGACGCCGACATCGTCTGCGGCATGCTCAATCCGGACTATTTCCTCGGCGGCGCCCAGACGCTCGACGTCGCCGCCGCGAGCGCCGCGCTCGCGACGCACGTCGCCGGTCCGCTGCGCATGAGCGTGCGCGAGACGGCGGCCGGCATCCGCCGCATCGTCGACATGCGCATGGCGGACGAGATCCGCGTCTTCGCGGCCAAGCGCGGCGTCGATCTCACCACGTTCACCTTGCTGCCGTTCGGCGGCGCCGGCGCCGTGCACGCGGCCGCGGTCGCCGACGAGCTCGGCATGCGGCGCATTCTGGTGCCGCCGCGGCCCGGCGCGTTCTCGGCGCTCGGGCTGTTGTGCACCGACGTGCTGCACGACTACATCCGCTCCGAGCTGCAGCCGCTCGCCGCGGTCGCGCCCGCGCACGCCGAGGCGATCTTCCTCGCGCTCGAGGCAAAAGCGCGCGACGAGATCGCGGCCGAGGGGCTCGACGCAGGTCAGGCGCGCTTCGCCCGCGAGCTCGACCTGCGCTACACCGGGCAGGGTTATGAGCTGCGCACGCCGCTCGACGGGCTGTTCGTGGACGCGCTCACCGGAGATTCGCTGGCGCGGGCGCGCGAAAAATTCGACGAGCGGCATGCCCAGCTGCACGGCCATGCCGCCAAGGAGCGGCCCGTCGAGGTGGTGAGCTATCGCCTGCGCCTGCGCGTCGCCGCCCCCAAGTACGAGCCGCGCGACGAGGCTGCGCCGGCATTGCCGCGCCCGCCCAAGCCGAAAGGGCGGCGCACCGTTCATCTCGACGGCGCGAGCTCGTGCGAGGCAACGCTATACGAGCGCGATGTGCTCGACGTCGGCGCGGTGATCACGGGTCCGGCCATCGTCGAGCAGTTCGATGCCACCACCGTGATCCCGCCCGACTGGAGAGCGCGGGTGGACAAACGGCGCAATCTGATTCTGCAAAGGGACGGAGCGTGACCATGGACGCGATCACGATCCAGATCCTGCGCAACAAGATCGCCAGCCTGGTCGAGGAGATGCACTATCATTTCTATCGCTCGGGCTATTCCACCATCATCCGCGAGTCGCGCGATTTTTCCTGCGTGATCCTCGATCGCACCGGCCGCCTGATCGTGGCGCCGCCGATGTTCTTCCATGCGCCGGTCTATCGCCATCTGGTCGGCCGCATCATCGCGACGCACGGCGCGCGCGGTGGCATCGTCGAGGGCGACGTGTTCGTGTCGAACCACCCCTACGAGGGCGGCCTGCCGCACGTCTCCGACATGGCGTTCGTCGCGCCGGTGTTCGCCGACGGCGCGATCGTCGCGTTCGCGGGGTCGATCGCCCACAAGGCGG
>Ga0126371_10002817_pt1 | contig 15086 bp, 10 predicted proteins | sample PanSoiMetaPlot_4_FD_110145 | JGI IMG/M metagenome (GOLD analysis project Ga0126371, IMG submission 110145) | Tropical forest soil microbial communities from Panama - MetaG Plot_4 | ecosystem: Environmental > Terrestrial > Soil > Tropical forest > Bulk soil | place: Panama | collected 2016-02-17 | reverse complement strand
ATTCACGGTAAGGGAGACCGTCGTCGACTTGGTTACCGTGCCACTGGTCCCCGAAATAGTAATGGTGTGAGTCCCGGCTGGAGTTGAGCCGGTGGTGGACACCGTCAGGGTGGAGGAGCCGGAGCCTGTTACCGAAGGGGGGTTAAAGTTAGCCTTGGCGCCGGTGGGCAACCCGCTGGCGCTGAAAGTCACCGTTTCCCCGGATCCGTTCACCGCACTCGCGGTCGCCGTGTAGGTGGTGCTATTGCCCTGGACGACCGATCGGGAAGAGGGCGTGGCGGCAACCGCGAAGCCGGGCAAGCTGGATCCGCAGGACGGGAAACTGAAGGAAGCTATCCTTGTTGCCCAGTTGAACCTGCCGTTGTTGGGGAGATACTCGTTGGTGTACCAGAAGGTGCAGTCATCCACGGGGTCGATGGCCATGCTGGTATAGTCGCCCCAGCGGCTGAGCCCGCCCGTTTGCGAACCCGAACCGGTAAGGATTATGGTCTCGGCCTCCATGGTTCCCAGAGCGTCGGTGGGTACACGCCCGGTATGGGCGATAGAGGGAAACACGCCGCTGCTGGAGAGGCTGTACCCCAGCGCGATGTCCCCGGACTGGTCCATGGCGATGCTGGGCACCCAGCGCGACTTGGTGTCGGGCGCAAAGGTTCCCGATTGGAAAACCGCCGGCGTGCCGTTGGGGCTGCGGATTTCGTACCAGCGTACGGCCGTGCCGCCCCCCGCCGTGACAGAGTGAGACGCAACCAAAGACTCGTGGCTTCCGAAATTGCGATAGGCCAGGCGGAACATGAGCCGCTCGCCGAGGGAGTCAAGTTGCTGGCTGGTTCCGGGTTGCGGAATGCAGGTACCGCCCGAGCCGCCACAGGCGTCGGTAAAGGAGGGCACCGTGAGGGCGGTGGGGCCGGTAAGGGTAGTATGGCTGGGCGTGACGAAGTCCACATGGAACTTGAATAGCTTGAGGGTGGTGGAAGTGCCGAGTTCCATCAGGAAGTTCGGCGAGTTGGCAGGGGGAGCCGTGGAACCGTCCAGGTCGGAAGCCAGCAAGCTGGCGTCGTTGGTGCTGAACAGGAAACACTGAGCCGTAGCCGCACGGCCGGCCAGCATCGCGGTGCGATCCAGAGCGCAAGCCGCCGGTCCAATGAAAATGGTGCCGGATTGAAAGATGTTGGCGGTGAGGTAGTAGGCGTCAGGCCAAGCCGAGATCTTGGTGTAGTCGTTGTTGTCGTTCCCGAACGACAAGGCGTAGCGATGGAAACTTCCGGTAGCGTCGGAAGTAGTGGAAACCGCGATGCATTCCTCGTTTGTGGAAAACGTGTTGTCGAACGCTAATATGGAAATGAGCCATCGTCCGGCCGCCTTGTCATAAATCACCACAGGGTCGCTGAGGTTGCCCGTCTCGCATACGCCGCCGAAGCCGACCCAGAGGTTTCCGATCGAAACTGGACCCAGTTCGGAAGCGCCATTGGACTTGTTGAAGACCTGAAAGGAATCGTTCACCGTCTCCACCACTTGGGTGGAACCCACCGAAGCATTGGGATCGGGCGGGGCAAAGCCGGTGGTACCAATGCCGTTAAAATTCTGTGCGTTGGTCGTTGCGACCTGCGGGGATGGGCCGCTCGGTTCGGCCGGGCTGGGACCGGTTCCCACTCGAGTGGGTCCGGGCCTCCGGTGGGGCAGCGGCTTGGCCCGGCTTCCCTGTTGCGGACCGATCAGGACTATGTCCCTTAAGGGGGCCGACACGTCGTGCTTATCTTCGTCGATTACTACCGGACCCCTGCGTACCTCCTCCTGCTCTTGCGCGGAGGCAGGAATCGGGGGGAGGGCAGAAAGGATAGCCAAGGCGCCAACAAGGAGACGGACGTACTTGAACTTGTTTAGTTTCCATACAAAAGAAAGTCCTACCTTCATGCCTGCCTCGTGGTTCAGTACAGCAACTGCTTTCATTGCATTCTCCTTTTAATTTCGTGAAACTTTCGCCCGAGGCGCTTGTACTCGGGATGCTCCTTGTGAAGACAATCAGCCGTTAGAGGTAAGATTCGGCCTCCCGACAGCCCGTTCTGCTTACCTTCTAACGCTGGTATCAAGCTTTCCTAAATTTTTTCTCGCACCATACCGAGAAACACGCAAAGTGCGAAGTCGGTTCGCATCGCGATCTTTCTAACGGTTGTCTTGGTTTCTACCATTTGCAAGAAATGCTCCTTCGCCTGCGTTCCGATGCCTCCGTGCAATAATCTTTCAGATCGGATTGCCGAATGGACGCTAGGCCGAAGCCTTGTCACCGACCCATTATTCTTCCGCTTTCCTGCTCCTAGGCCAGTCGGCTGGTTGCCACGATATCGGTAAAGAAAATCTCCCGCTTGACGCATGGGTAACGTTTCGGTTCTTTTTAAGGACGCTGCCCGCGGCCTCCGCTGCCAAGTCATGGGTCCCTACTAGAGATATCGGAAATTGACGGGCAACGACGACACGGAAGGAAGGATTCTGTGCGCGAAGCTGGTTACTTGCCTATTTTCAATGCGTGGGATTGCCATGACCCCCTTCCGGGCCACCCAAATTCTCGATAATGCGGTCATGCGATGTGGTCTGGGCCGATGAGCGCGTCGGAACCTGCTAAATGGTGTCAGCTTGGGTTTTGTTCGTGCGGCGAGATTTATAAGGCACGAGGCAAGAGAATTTCATTCCCACCATTCAAGCCCAGCCGACTTATAGGCGGCATGAACGGCATCTGCCTCTAAGTCTCAACGTATCGTTTCTTTTACTCCGAACACAAGCAAACAAAGACCGGATCTCAATCCCACACCGGCATCTTACTGGTAGTTTTCACAGTTGGCCGGACGGGTAGTTTTTTCGAGTATTGCTGGGAATGCGACGCCAGACTACGCAGCAAATTTACGACGGAGAATGGAAATGAAGCGGCTTCTAATTTCAGTAGCACTAGCATTGATTCCTGTAGCAATTGCATTCTCTGTTTCCGCAGATAACAAAAAAGTCAAAGTGGGAACGATCGACGCTACAGCGATGGGTACTAGCACTCAACTAGGGGCAAACGTCAGCGTCAAGGTGACTATTTATGACTTCTCAACAGAAGAGGACAGGGCCATCCTGGCCGAAGCCTTCAAGAAGGGACAAAATGAGGGTCTGGTGAACGCCCTCACGAGGATGAAGGCGGTTGGGCGCATTGCTATTACTGGTACGCTTGGCTACGACCTGAGCTTCATTCGACTTATCCCAACGCCGACCGGCCGCAAGATTCGGTTCGTCACCAACCGTGAGCTCAGGTATGGGGAATCCTATTACAACACACAAAGCAAGTCCTACAATTTGACCGCCGGCGAAATCGAGATCAACGATTCCGATAAAAACAAGAGCAGCGGCTTTCTATACCCGGCTGCTCAGCTAGTGATTAACAAAGAGGGGCAGCTCGAATTCCAACTCCGGAAAAACCCCTGGAAGCTCGTCAACATCATTGATTGGGACAAAGCAGGTACCCCTCTCGGGTAGATGTTTTTGAAGCGCTCAGGCGTGTATTGCCGCTTGTCGGACAGTTTCTGAATTCGCTGCTATTGAATGTGGTTCTCAAATTTCTATGTTTATGGGCCGAGGTGTCCAATGAAGGGATATCGCTATCTCGCAGCTGTCTTCTGTTTGATGATCCTGCCGGTTATCCTGACCAGCCTCCTCTTCAGCCAAGAAGCTAAAAAGAAAATCAAAAATGACGTTTGCTCCACGTCCAATCCCGAAAGCATTTGCGCTGAGGGCAAAACGTGTGGTTCGGTTTCGTTGCCCTGCACAATTGATATAAGACGCAGCGGAGGAAGTTACGCCACGGCGAAACCGAGTTTCCCGGATGCTAAGGCCAACAAGCCCTTTTGCATGAAGGTCGGTACCACCGTCACTTTCTCCACCAGTTCCAAGAACACCGGATTCGTCATTGATTTCGGGAAGGAAAATCCCTTTGACCACGAAGGTTCCATCATCGGTGGTGCGGATCGCCCCATAACCGTCACGGCCAAACATCCTGGTTGCTACACCTATTCCATCGGCGCTTGCACTCCCGGTACGGTCTACGGGATGTGCGGCAACGCCGACGCTCAACTCATCATTTCCGGTAACTAGCTTCCTGTTATCCTGCAGGCAGCGAATTGTCTGTTTTTGAAGGGGGGTAGAGCGCTGCTCTAATCTGACAACGCTTAGATGCCCAGATACCTATAACCAGGCTTGGGTCTAGGATGAGATCCCGGCGTGACCTCCAACAGCTACAGGCCAGATATTCTGATTCAATCGAAAGAAGTTCGTAGGATCGTATTTCCGCTTCACGAGCATTAGGCGGTCATAATTCTGTCCGTAAGCTTCGCGAACCCGCTGCTCCCCCTCCTCTCCCAGGTCGTTCACATAGGCGTCGTGTTCACAGAAAGGCTGCATCGCGCTCCAGGATTCGCGCGACCAGCGAAGGTTATTGTTCGTATGTGCGGGATCGTCCCAACCAGCCATAGCTCCGCAATTATAGTGGTCATAACGATGCGGAAACGCCGTATCCGCTGGCTTTACACGGCTCGCGGCGCCATGCAATTGCTGCAGGTAAAAGAAACTGCCAGGGGTCATGGGCATCTTCTTTGTGCATTCCGTTAGGACTTCCGCCGCGTTGTCGTTCACTTGGCGGAGCAGGCTGGATTTCCAGTAGTAAAGTCGCCCAGGAGCGAACGCCTCATCGAACAGGCTTTGCATTTCGACATAACTTCGCGTGCCCACCATATCCGCAATCGGAGGAGCAAACTGTCGCAAAGGCTTCACGAGTTCCTCTCCCTTCTCGATATTTCCACAGTAGCAAAGCGCGATCCCTACGCACGGAGTTCCATCGGGAGCCGGAGCACCTGCAATGAAAGTCGAGAGCTCATCGGGACACGCACGGGAAAACTCATCGAAAAAGCGGAACGCCTGTTTGGCAACAGCAATGGAATAGAAGAAAGCTCCGCCCAGGATGGGGCCTACTGGATGCAACTGAAACTCAAACGAGGTAACGATTCCAAAGTTGCCGCTGCCGCCTCGCAAGCCCCAAAACAAGTCTGCATGTTCACTCGCGCTCGCGGTCAGGACCTTACCATCGGCAGTGACCACTTCGGCGGAAATCAAATTGTCACAGGCCAGCCCAAATTTGCCATCGAGCCATCCGTAGCCGCCCCCCAGCGTAATTCCGGCAACTCCTGTATCGGTAGCTACCCCCATAGTGGTTGCTAGTCCAAATAGTTGTGTTTCGCCGTCGAACTCGCCAAGCTTCAAACCCGCTTGCGCGCGGGCGGTTTTTCGGACAGGATCGACGTGCATTCCTTTCATGAACGATAGGTCGATGAGAAGTCCGTCGTCGCACAATGATTTGCCGGCGATATTGTGGCCGCCGCCGCGGACGGCAACAGGCAAATTCTGCTCGCGGGCAAATTCCACGCATCGCAGGACATCGGTGGTGCCCAAGCAGCGAGCAATGAGTGTGGGGCGCTTGTCGATCATTCTGTTCCAGACCTTTCGCGCCGTGTCGAAAACAGCTTCCCCGCGGAGAATCAACTCGCCTCGAAGATTCTTCTTGAGTCTTTGAATCGCGGAGTCAGAAACCATAGGGCCTCCGGCATAAGAAGTTTCGCGAAACGAGAGGGGAACGATTGGGCGCATGTTAGGCCCACCCATAGTGCCACGTCAACCGCCATGAACTGGCCAGGTACACACAATCATAAGCACTGGCTTGAAGAGCAGACACATTGTTTCAGTGCTGGTTTACGACTCAAGCAAGGCAACAGGTCGAGCTAGCAAACTGAATTGACGGGCGCGGCTCGTGAATTCGTCCCACAGTATGACATCATCGCATCTGGTCAGAGGAGTGGGCACGTAGCCGTTCAGGTAAGGGCGATCAACGGCCACGCCTGGCAGCTGGACGTTCGGAGCTCTACCAGGTGGCGTAGGGGGTGCCGTCCATGGCGGTTTGCTGGCATCCGGAGTGAACGTCGTCCACGCCGGTGCTGGTCTGGTCCGGGCTGAGGACGGTGTCGCCGATGTGCACTTCCCAGTCGTTAGTGCGGCAGACGGGGTCGTTCGGAACTTCGCGCAAATAGTGTGCGTCCACTAGGTCCTGCAAGGATTGCGGCGCCTGTTGCTTATCGAGGGTGTAATTATCAATGGCATGGCGCATGGTCTGCAGGTCCTGCTTCAGGGCTGCTTCGCGCGCGTGCCGGATGACTTTGTCGTAGATCAAGGCGGCCATGCCGACGAGGATCGAAAGGATAGCCATGACGATCATCAACTCGATCATCGTGAAGCCCCGGGTGCGGCGCCGACTGGCGCTGCGGATTTGCGATTTCCGGATGCTGGTGTCTTTGGTCATCGGATTACCTACCACGAGGAATACTGCGTCCCGTCGAGCGCCGTAGCCGTTGATTTCGAATACACGTCAAACACGTTGTTGCCGCCCCAACTGGTAGAGTCTGGGTCATCTTGCACGGAACGCAAACCCCAATCCGCTCGCCCGGTCATGGGATCCACGGGGATGCGGCGCAAAAAGCGTATGTTTTTTCCCGACGCTCCGCCGCCGCCAATAGCCACGCCCTTCACCAGGGTTTCCAGGTCGGGCGGGTAGCCTTCACTGCCCACCTCGACGCGAATCTTCTGTTGATCCGCCAGGTCCTTGTACTTATCAATGGCGTTGCGCATCTCTCGCAAATCCAGGCGCAATTCCTTCTCGCGTTCGCGCATTACCGTGAAGCGCGCTATGGGCAGCGCCATGGAAGAAAGGATCATCAGAATGGCGCAGGCAATAATCAACTCTAACAAGGTCATGCCCGCTTGCCGGCTTTTTCTGGGCTTGTATGGCATGAAAAGCACCTAGCACCGCCTGAACTATTATTGCACGCGGAGCGCGGCTTCGCTGGTGACAAGTTGAATAGGTCTCTGCTGGGAATCCTTGGCGTTGACCTGCACGATCGAGAGATTAGTGGCACCGGGGGCCAGCGCCTTGACCACCACGCCGAGCAGGGTTCCGGTGCCGTTCACCCCCGGAGTGTTTGGCTGCCGAGTGGCGGAAATAATCGCCTGTCCGTGTTCCTTATCGACGCGCTGTACGAGGGCAATCTCCTGCGTTCCACCGGAGAGGAAACCGCCGTGGCGAACTTCCTCGACGCTGATAATCGCGGGGTTGTATTGCAGGAGCATGGGAACGGAAAACAGGTCGGTGACGTTTTCGACCACCACGCCGAGGGTGGCGGTCTGCCCTGCGGTAAGGTTCAGAGCGGCGGGTTCGAAGCGAATGCGTGGGCCATTAACTTGCGCTTGCGGGACCGCCGGTGTGCTCTCGGGAGCGGGTTGCGTGCCGGGGGGCGCGGCAGCCGGCCCTGCGGGCACAGGCGCGGCCGGCGTTGGGGCTTGTGGCGCTGGAGTAGCGTTGCCCACCGGGCTCTTGATATCCATTTCGCGCTTTACGGAGGGGTTGGTTTCCGTGCCGGAGTACAAGGCCCGCAGATTGGCGCGCGTCCAATCGGGCATGCGGACGATGTGCGGAATCAAGACGATCAAGGTTTCCGTTTCCTGATGCTCGACGTTTTCCGACGAAAACAAATAACGGATGATGGGGATGTTGCCGAGTCCCGGCCAGCCATTGAGCGTTTTGCTGTCCACGCGCTCAAACAAACCTCCAAGGATGCTGACTTCGCCTTCCTTCAATCGGATTTCGTGTTCGATTTTGCGCTGGCTGATGATGGGCTGTTGAATTCCCCCGATGCTCACCTGGCTGGTGACCGAGGAGACTTCCGCGGAAACCTTCAAGCTGATATCGCGGTTTGCGTGAACATGGGGCGTGATGTCCACGTTTACGCCGACGTCGATGTATTGAAACTGGGTGTTGACCAATGGGTTGACGAAGCCCGCGCCCGCGGTCGAACCGACGCCGACGCCAGCCTGGAAGCTGCCGGTAGCCACCGGGACGCGGTCGCCGACGCGCAGCTTGGCAGGCTGTCCGTCAATCGCACGAATTTCCGGGTTGTCGATGATTTTCGTGGCGCTGTCGGTGAGCGCGAAGTTCGCGGTGGCGCCGGGAAGTGTGAGCACCACATCATTCTGAGTGAGATGGGTCAACTGATGGAGCGTGGTGGTTCCCGGGGCGGAGCTCGAAGTGCTGCTGCTGCCGTTGCTGTTGTTGCTATTGCTGTTCGTGGTGCTGTTCGGATTGATGGCGATCGAAGCGCTCTGCCCCGGGGTGATGCCAAGGTTGCGCATCCTGTCAGTGCGCGCCTGCAGGACTTCCATCTGCACAAGGATTTCGGGCTTGGCCTTATCAATGTCGCGGATAATTTTTTCGGCGAGGGCGATTTTGTCCGGGGTATCCCGGATGATGATGGCGTTCTGCGCGTTAACCTGCTGGATGCGCTTCAGGTCGAGCAACTGTCGCAGACCGGTGGTGATTTCCGTCAGGTCCTGGGCAATGGCGACGTTATTGAGATAAAAGGTGCGGACGATCTGCTCTTCATAGTCGCGGCGTTTCTGGGTGTTGTCGGGAGCAATCAGGATGATGTTTTCCGTTACCGGTTTCCAGAAGGCCTTGCTTTCGAGCGAGACGATGTCTAGCGCCTGTTCCAGGGTGACGTTGTTCAAGTCCACCGGGATGCGGCGCGCCTGCAAGTCCGGATCGTAAATGACGGTAATGCCCGCGAGCTTCCCGATCGTGTCGTAGACCACTTTCAGGTCGTTGGACATGCGCAGATTGATGGGCGCGCGGGATAGCGGCTTTAGCTCGGGGGGTGCGGAGGCCAAGCCGGGCTGGGCATTCTCATTCACGCCTTGCTCGTCGGTTTGTGTCGCCTGAGCGCGTTCGGCGATCATCTGCAGGGTGCGCTTCAGTTCCTGGTCGGCGGCGGTACTGGAGGGATCCAGCACCTGGGCCCGCTGAAACTCCGAGACGGCGCCTTGCAAATCGCCCTTTTCGCGCAGCTTAAGTCCTTCGTGGACATGATGTTGTCCAGCCTCAAAACGGGCCTGATCGAGACCAATTTTGTAATTGACGTTATGCGGGTCGGCTTTGAGCGCCTTCAAGTAATAATCCACGGCCGCGTCATAATCCTGGAGATCGACCGCATGCCGCGCGGCCTTGTAATCATGGTTGCCGTGCGGGCAGCCCGCCGCAAACACTCCGGCGGCGACAACTACACCTATTTGAAACCATCTGCGCATGAACTCTCCGGAACCTCGAGTGGGGACACCCCGTGGCTTGGCTTGCCCATGGAGTCTAGCATCGGGCTTTATGACCCGGCAAGCCGGGGGCATGCGGTGATCATCGGGGGGCTCAAACGGTCCCATGTGCGAGTTGCGCAGCCTTTCCTTGGGCGAATGACCGGCAGCCGGGGAGAGAAAGGCCGGGAGCGGCAGCTGTTCCGGGCATCCTGATTAGACGTGTCATCAGGTAAAATGAAAGATTGTGACTAAAGCGACCAAAAAGCCGGAGAAGGCCAAACAGGCTAAGGGACAGCGCGAGCAGATCGTCGCGCAGAACCGCGCGGCCTCCTACAATTATCATCTTCTGGACAGGTTGGAAGCCGGATTGGTGTTGCACGGCACGGAAGTGAAGGCTCTGCGGGAAGGCAAGGCCAACATCCGTGATGCCTACGTGGATTTCAAACCCAGCGGGGCGTTCCTGGTGAACGCGCACATCGCGCAGTACATGCCTGGCGGGCCTTGGAACCACGAGCCTCTCGGCGAACGAAAGCTGCTTTTGCACAAACGTGAGATTCATAAACTTTCCGGCCGTACCGAGGCCAAGGGATTAACCGTTATACCGCTGCGCATCTATTTCCGCGACGGCATCGCCAAAGTGGAAATCGCCCTGGCCCAGGGCAAGAAGTCCTGGGACCGCCGCCAGGACGAACGCACAAAGGAAGCGCGCCGCGAAGCGGAACAAGCTCTCTATCGCAATCGGAGGCGATAAACTCACCATGCAAATTCATCTCGATACCAAACCGTATGCCGCGCTAGAAGGCGACGCGCTCGTCACTTACATTTTCGACGAGAACGAACCCATCCAAGGACGCGCCGTTGAACTCGATCAACTCGCCGGCGGCTTGCTGGCTCGCCTTGCGAAAAGCGGTGAAATCGCGGGCAAATCGCTGGAGACCACCTTGCTCCACGCGCCCGCCGGCCTGAAGGCGGCGCGCTTGCTGGTGGTTGGGGCAGGGAAGCGCGAGCAATTCAACCCGGCGACGCTGCGAAAAGTCGCGGGAGCGGCGCTGCGCTATTTGAAGTCGCGAGGGGTGCACAGGGTTGTCTTCCTGGTGCGCGAAAATGACGCCACCCCGGAAGCGGTGCAGGCGATTACCGAGGCCGCTATGGTTGCCGATTTCGAGACGGATAAGTACAAGACCGAGAGGAAAAACGACAAATTTATTGAGACTTTCACAATCGCCGGCTTTGCACCGACGGAAAAAGCCGCCGCGGAAACGGCCATCGCCCGCGGCCGCGCCATCGGCGACGCACAGAATTTCACGCGCGACTTGGTGAATGAGCCTTCCAACAAGCTGACACCGCAAATTCTAGCGGAAAAAGCGGAAGCTATGGCGAAAGAAGCCGGGCTTGCCGTAGAAATTCTGGACGAAAAGAAGATTGCCGACCTGAAGATGGGCGCCCTGTTGAGCGTGGCGCAAGGCAGCGTGGAGCCTCCACGCATGATCGTGATCACCTACACGCCGGCGAATCCCAAGCCGGGCGGTGCGGTGATTGGCTTGGTCGGCAAGGCGGTGACGTTCGATACCGGCGGCATTTCCATCAAGCCGGCCGACGGCATGGAAAAAATGAAGTACGACATGGCCGGCGGCGCCACCATGATTGGTGTGATGCGGGCGCTGGCGGCGCTCAAACCCAATGTGAAGGTGATTTGCGTGGTGCCGTCGACGGAAAACATGCCCGGGGGAAAGGCACAGAAACCCGGCGATATTCAGACGGCGATGTCCGGCAAAACGATTGAAGTGCTGAACACGGACGCGGAAGGACGGCTGATTCTTGCCGACGGGGTGCACTACGCGAAGCAGTTGGGCGCGACCCACCTGATCGACGCCGCGACGCTGACGGGCGCCATCGTGGTGGCGCTTGCGAACGTGAACGTAGGCGTGTTCGGGTCTGACCAGGCGTGGACCGACAAGTTGCTGGCCAGTGCCAAAGCGGCCGGCGAAAAGATGTGGCAACTCCCGATGGACGACGAGTATCGCGAATTTATCAAGGGCAGCTTCGCGGATATTCAGAATATCGGCAGCGGCAAGGGCGGCGGCTCGATTACCGGCGCGTGGTTCATCCGCGAATTTGCCGGCGACACTCCGTGGATTCACCTGGACATCGCCGGAACGGCGTGGAACGACGACCCCAAGCCGTGGCTGGCGAAAGGCCCGACCGGCGTGGCGCTGCGCACGCTGGTGCAACTGGTCTCTTCGCTTTAGGTCAGAACAGGTTCAACACATAGCGGCATAAAGCCGCCCTACAAGACGGGTTCCGCGCCGAGGAATTCGGGTGCTATGATGTGCCCATTTCCGAGCCCGGAGTGCCACCGTGCCCAGCGATAATCCCGATAGCCCGAGTTCCGCGTTCATCGAACGCAAGCTCTCCACGATCCTTTCGGCCGACGTGGCCGAGTTCAGTCGCCTGATGAGCGAGGATGAAGAGCAGACACTGCGGACGTTTCGCGGCCACAAGAAGATTTTCGAAGGCCTGGTGGCCACGCATCGCGGGCGGGTCTTCAACACTGCCGGCGACGCCATCCTTGCGGAGTTCAGCAGCGCCGTGGAAGCGGTGCGCTGCGCCACCGATATTCAGTCCGCGTTGCGCACGCGCAACGACCAGTTGCCGCCCAACCGGCAAGTGCGCTTCCGCATCGGCGTCAATATTGGCGACGTGCTGATCCAGGGACAGGACTTGCTGGGCGACGGCGTGAACGTTGCCGCGCGATTGCAGACCGCCGCGGAGCCCGGGGGCATTTGCATCTCCGGAAGCGTGCACGACCAGATTCGCAACAAGCTGTCACTGACGTTTCATTCGCGGGGCGAGAAGACCTACAAGAATATTGCGCAGCCCATCCGCACATTCAGTATTGCCGAAGCGGAAGATGGCGCTCCGTTGCCTTGCGTGAAGCCGGCAGCGGCCGACCTGGGCAGCAATTCTTCGAAGATCGCGGTTGCGGCTGGGGTGGTCGTGGCGTTGCTTGTGGGCGGAGGCTATTGGGAGTACACACGTAAGGCGGCGAACCCAGAGCAGCCCGCACGCGCTTCGGCGGTGCCGCAAGCGGCGGCCAGTGTGCCTTCCCGAGAAGCGCCAAAATCTGATCACCCCGCGGCGGATTCTGCTTCTACGGGTGGTGCTGCGAGTTCGGGAGCACCGGCTACTCTTGCGGCAGGTGACAAGCCGGCGGTGGCGACTCACAAAGCAGCAAAGACAGCCCTGGCGCCTGCGGCAGGCCCAGCGGGAAAAACGGCCGCGGCGGGGAGTCCCTACGACGGAGTTTATGGCGGGCAGATTTGCTTCCATGAGACGAACAGAGAGCCCTTGCGCTGTTTTCACGCGGAGGGGACTGTCGCGGGGAAGCGCATCACCGGCAAATGGCCTGTGGGCAAGGACTCGGGTATCGCCATGATTCTCGAAGGCGATGTCAGCGACACGGGCGCGGTGAAGATGGAGTTGCACAGCGAGAAGGCCGACGGAAGTCGCATCATCACCGTGGATTTCAACGGCGCGATCATTGACAACCGGCTTGACGCGGACGGCAAATTCCGCATGGGACGCGGCGCATCGCTGACCTGGCACAGGATGTAGTCCGGCCGAGCTCAGCGGTAGCTACATTTTTTCGGGCGCCTGGATACCGAGCAATTGCAAGGCTTGCACGAGTTGCTTTTCCGCCAGCTCGGTGAGTGTAAGAAGAAACGCTCGCTTGGTTTCATCTGCTTCCGACAGAATGTGGTGCTTGTGGTAGAAGTTGTTGAACGATTGCGCCAGTTGAAAGGCATACTTTGATACAAAAGCTGGCTCCTGCGCGCCAATCGCCGCATCCATCGCGTAGTCCAGTGACCCCGCGTGCAGCAGCAACGACCAGATATCTTCGTTTACGGTGCCTAACAAAATCTCGCTGACCGCTGCCTTGTTCTCCGGCGTCAGCAATTCCACACCCCGCTTCGACGCCGCTCCGCTCGCATCGTCCACGCCGCGATCGTGTCCCTTCCGGCGGATGGCGCGGATGCGGACGATAGCGTACTGGCAATACGGCCCGGTTTCGCCTTCGCTGCTCAGGGCGTCATCGAAATCAAAGGCGATGATAGTGTTTCGTGTGACCTTGAGCAGAAAAAATCGCAGCGCCCCCACGGCCAGCGCATTGGCGGTTTGTTGCAACTCCACGCCCGCCATCGTTGGATGCTTCTGCAAAACGCGTGCCTCGGCAGCCTTGAGCATGCGCGTGATGAGGTCGTCCGCTTTCACGCCGAAGCCTTTGCGCCCGCTGACTTCCACATAAGCCCGCCTCGCGTCTTCGGTGGAAAGTTCGTAGCCCATTTCCGCGGCGCAACGTGGAGTCAAAGCCACAATTTCATAATCAAAGTGAATGGAATTCTCGGCTTCCGTTGTGTGGCCCAGGGCGCGCAAGCCCTCAGCGACCACGCCCTGCAGATACGCCTGACGGGTGTCAATCACGTTGTAGACGGCTTCGGCGGCTCCGAAATGAGGCGCGCCGGTTTCGTTCGGTCCGGCCGTCGTGGCCCAAAGGGTGTTCGCCTCGGGCGCCTTCGGCCAGCGGCGATAGTGAAAATCTTTCCCCAGCAACCCGAACTTCCAGAGTTGGTAGGCAATATCCTTACCGACGTACGTCACCGTGCCGTTGGAACGCACGATGATCTTGTCCTGCGAAATCTCTTCTTCCTTCTCGGCGCTTTCTCCGGGGGCCGCTTCTTTTTGTCCCTTCTGTTCTTTAGCTTGGTTTGCTTCATTCTTCCAAGGCATCACCCAGCAGCCCGCCATCTTCCCACTTGTAATGAACTGAATCGCGCCGGTGGCTTTCAGCTTTTCAAACGCCGCGTCCCAGAAGTGCAGGTGCAAGATTTCGCTCTCACGCGCCAGCAGCTCATAAAAGATATCCAGCCGCGCCATGGTTCGCAGATGGAATCCCACGATGGCATCGGCAATCACCGCTCCCATTTCGGCGGTTTCGCCGTGGCCCTCTTCGATGGCTTTCAGGGTTTCGCCGCGCAATTTTGCGGCGCGCGGTTTGTCCTCTTCGAAAAACTGCGTCGCTCTAGCGTATAGGTCCCAACACAAATAGTCGAAGTTCGCCTGCGCAGCGAGAGCCTTCACTTCGGCGAGAGATTTTTTCTCCATGTGATGGAAGGCGATGACCACGTCCGCCACTTGCACGCCGGTATTGTCGATGTAGTTCTGCACGGCCACGTCGTGTTGCGTGTGGCGCAGCAGGCGCACCATGGTGTCCCCCAGCACAGCGTTGCGCAAATGCCCGATGTGCGCGGCTTTGTTGGGGTTGATGCTGGTGTGTTCGACGATGACCTTGCGCGGGACTTTTGCGGCGACGACAGGGGCCGCTAGCTGCTCCCCTGAGAGGGAAAAGAAGAACGCCGCCCGGTCAAAAAACGCGTTTAGATATCCGCCGCCTGCGACGTCGACGCGGGCGATGCCTTCGATTTTTGGAAGGGAGCCGGCAATTTCCTGCGCAATTTGCCGGGGCGCTTTTTTCAGCCGCTTGGCCAGTTCGAAGCACACCGGAGACGCCGCCTCGCCCATCTCCAATTTAGGCGGGCGCTCCAGCACGATGGCGAGTTCGACGCTGTATTTTTCTTTAATGTGGGCCAGAAGCGCTTCGCGCAGGCGTTGTAGCAGAGTGAGATACACGATGCCTCAGTCAAAGAGGAATAGAAGCAAAAAATTCAGTATAGCAGCCGCAGAGCGCTAACGGAGGTATACTCGGGCGCGGGAAGTAAGACTGTGGAGACTTGCGGAGGCTGGCAATGGGGAACCGATCGCGACGTCTGCCTTTGACTCTGGTTCTAGGCGTTTTACTGGCGTCCTTGGGTGGCGGAACCGGT
>Ga0126371_10002816_pt1 | contig 15087 bp, 15 predicted proteins | sample PanSoiMetaPlot_4_FD_110145 | JGI IMG/M metagenome (GOLD analysis project Ga0126371, IMG submission 110145) | Tropical forest soil microbial communities from Panama - MetaG Plot_4 | ecosystem: Environmental > Terrestrial > Soil > Tropical forest > Bulk soil | place: Panama | collected 2016-02-17 | reverse complement strand
TGCAGCCGTCCTGACGCTTCACTTTCCGCTGCCGGGCGATGGGGCGATCTATGATGACGTGCGCGTCCTCGTGGATCGCCACCCAGTCGCGACGACGGTCACTGACGGACAAGTCGCCGCAGAACTTCCCGTTGGTCCGCATCAATCGACCGAATTTGGCGTGTCGTATCGTTCACGCGGCGTTGGAACGTGGTCCTATTCGTTTGGTGCGGGCGTCAATGGGGTCCATGACTTCGCGCTGACGATGACGACCGATTTCAACGCAATCGATTTCCCAGGCGGCACGCTCGCGCCGACCACGGAGAGCAAGACCCCCAGCGGATGGCGACTTGGTTGGGACTATCGCGATCTCGTCGCCGGGCGCGGCATCGGCATGGTATTGCCGCAACGCCTGCAGCCCGGTCCACTCGCACAGCGCATTACGTTCTGGGCGCCTCTTTCGCTCTTGTTCTATTTCTTCGTGATGTTCATCATCGTGACGATCCGCCGGGTGGACCTGCACCCGATGAACTTCTTCTTTCTCGCGGCGGCGTTCTTCTCGTTCCACCTGCTCTTCGCGTACACGGTCGACCGCCTACCGATCGGCACAGCCTTTGCGCTGTGCTCCATTGTATCCATGTTTCTGACGGTGACGTATCTGCGCGTCGTTGTCGGCTGGCGCTTTGCGTCAGTCGAAGCCGGTCTTGCCCAGGTCTTCTATTTGATTCTTTTCTCGCTCGCGTTATTCAATGAAGGTTCGAGCGGTTTGGCGATCACGGTAGGCGCAATCCTGACGCTCTTCGTGACGATGCAACTGACCGCGCGCATCGACTGGGCCAAGCGCTCGTCATCGGGGCAGGCGCCAACGCCGGCGCCTGCCGTCGGAACGCTTTCGACTTAGGCCGCTTTGAAGACGAGCGCCGCGTTGAGTCCGCCGAAACCGAAACTGTTGGAGAGCACGACCTTCTGCTTGAGCGGCGTCGGAACCGCGGGCGAATAGCGTAAATCGCACCCTTCGGCCGGCGTTTCAAGGTTCACAGTCGGCACGACCACGCTGTCGCGGATGCCGAGCGCGCACAGCGCTGCCTCCACCGATCCGGTCGCGCCGAGCGCGTGGCCCATCATGCCCTTGATGCCTGACACGATGACGCGGTCGGCCGCCGCGCCGAACACGTCGCGGATCGCGCGACTTTCGGTTGGATCGTTGAGCGGCGTCGACGATCCATGCGCGTTGACATGGTCGACGTCGGTGGTTTCGACCTCGGCGTCGTGCATCGCCAGCACCATCGCGCGCTTGGCTTCACGGCCGTCCTCGCGCGGCGCGGCCATATGCGATCCGTCATTGGTAAGCGCATATCCGCAAATCTCGGCATACGGCTGCGCTCCCCGCGCCACGACATCTTCTTCGCGTTCGAGCAGCATCAAACACGCCGCTTCTGCCATCACAAAGCCATCGCGTTGCGCGTCGAATGGCCGGCTCGCGCTCGACGGATCGTCGTTGCGCTGCGACATCGATTTGATGACGTCAAAGGCGCCGAAGATCAACGGCGTGAGCGGGATCTCCACGCCACCGGCGAGCGCGCGGCGCGCGAGTCCGCTGCGCACCGCGTGGAACGCGTCGCCAAGTGCCACGGCTCCGGCTGCGCACGAGTTCGAATTCGAAACCGTAGGGCCGTGGATGCCGAAGTGGATCGCGATGTTGCAACAGGCCGCAGCGGGGAAGACCGAGAGGGCGAGCATCGGGTGCACGCCTTTGATGCCGCGATCGAGGAAGTTGCGCAGCTGCGTTTCGCCATACGCCGCGCCGCCGAGCGCGCTGCCGACCCACACGCCAAAGTCCCCGTCATCGCCGCTCGGCGTGTACGAGGCATCCTCGAACGCGAGCCGCGCCGCAGCGAGCGAGAACTGCGCAAAGCGCTCGGAGCGCTGCGCGACGCGCTTGTCGAGAAAATCGGCAGGATCGAAATCGTCGACCTGACCCGCGACCTTGGAGCGGAAAGGCGATGAATCGAAGCGCTGCAGGCTGCGCACACCGCGCGTGCCGGCGAGCGCGCCCTTCCACAGTCCCTCGCGTCCGATGCCGATCGGCGTCACCGCGCCGATGCCTGTGATGTACACCCTGTGCTGTTTCACGTCGTTGCCTCTGCTAGCTCTTTCATGCGCGCGAGCGTTTTGCCCGCGATGCTTTGGACGAAGAAGTCTCCGATGATCCGTCTGCCGATCCACGCGCCGAGGATCGGGATGCGCCGGAAGTCGAGGTCGTGGATGATGCTAACGCGCGTGCCTCCCGCGATCGGCGCGAAAGTCCACGCTACCTCCATTCCAGCAGTCCAGCCTGAAAGGTGCGTGAATTCGATGCGCGGCGTGAGCGGATCAAGCCGCTGCTCGGTCGTCCAGCTCACGGGAATCCAGCCGCGCCGCGCCGCCATGATCGCGGTGCGGCGGCTGGGCCCTTCGCGCATAACGGTGACATAGCGGTAATGCGGCAGCAGCGCAGGCCAACGTCCGATGTCTTGCGCGAACGCATAGATGGTTTGCGGCGGCGCGGCGATGTCGATCGAACGCTGCGCGTGCATCACGCGATGAGATCCAACGCAAGCGCGAGGCGGCGCTCGTCGCCGTCTGCTCCGGCGACCACCGCGAGCAGTTGGTCGGCAAGCTCCGGCCGGCGCGCGAGCTTGCGCGCGGCTCGCCCGCGCAACCACGGAACGCGCAACAGCGCGTCGACGACGCGGGCAGCAAGCCGTATCCGTCCGGCCGCGCGGCGTCGGGCTCGCGCGTACTCGCGCGTGGCGGTGTGCGGAGATTGACCGCTCGCAAGCGCGAGCGCGGCGTCGGCGGCTGGGCCGGCAAGGCCAACCGCCATCGCAATGCCTTGGCCTAAGAATGGGTCCAGTAGTTCGGCAGCGTCACCGGTAAGCAGCGTGCGCCCGTGTGTCGCGGCGCGCGCGCGATAGCGCAACGGACCCACCGCGACTCTGCGCATCAATTCCGATTGCACCATGCCATAGCGGCCGCCGCTCAGCTCGCGCGCGCAGCGATCGGCTTCGTCATCCAGCAACGCGCGCGGCATCACGAGCATGACGTTGATCAAGCCGTTGCCGAGCGGGTTGCGGGCGTAGTAGCCATGCGCCCCGACGAACATCTCGACCTCATCGGAGTTGCGTGCTGCCGCGAGATGGCCGCCGACCGCCCATCGTCCACCATGTCTGCGCTCATCGGCCATGCCCATGCGAGCCGCGACTGACGACCACGAACCGTCGGCGCCGACCAGCGCGCGTGCGCGCACCGTGCGCTCCTCACCCATATCGTCGCGATAGACGACGTCGATGAAATCCGTTCCTTCGTTTGCGCGCACGAATGTGCCGGTGCACATCTGCGCGCCGGCGGCTTGTGCAGCTTGCGCGAGCGCGAAATCGAAATCGGTGCGCGCGATCGCCAGCCCGCCGAAACCCGGGAGGCGCATGCGCAGCGGTCCGATTCCAAAACCTGCGAGGCAAAGCCACGTCAGCGAGTGTGCCCGCGGCTTGAGGTCCTGCAGCAATCCAATCGCGTCGAGCGCGGCAAGGGTTGCCGGACTGAGATATTCGCCGCACACTTTCGCGCGCGGCATGTGCGCGCGCTCGAGCAGGATGGTGTAGGCACCGCGTCGTGCTGAGTGAAGTGCCGCGCATGAGCCGGCAGGTCCGGCTCCGACCACGACGATGTCAGCGCACCGGTCTGCCGAACGTGCGCCGGCTTCCACGGTCGTTACGTAGCGGCCTGACGCGTCGACCTGCGCGCAGCCACGGGCGCCACGGCGGCCGCGGCGCCTGCCGCCCAGAACAGCAGCGCGGCAAGCACCAGAATGCCGACGACCGTACTCAATACGACCGACGTCACGGAGCCGACCGTGTGGATGACGTAGGGGTTCCACTCAGTGCCGTCGCCGGTCGCGAGATCGATCAGCGCGATCACTCGATATGCGCGCAAGTCTGCGAGTGTCGGCGTCACGCGCACCGATTCACCGCTGTGCTCTCTCGTCGATTCGTCACCAAACGCGTATGGCGGCAAGCCGTTGCCGTTCGCGGTGAACGGTTGGGCCAAATAGTACCCGCTGACCAGTGCATATCCGCGGTGCGGTGTCTGCGAGCGGGCGATGTCGCCGAGCGAGCGGGGCCATGGCGCAACGCTGGCAAGCACGAGGACGAGATAGACGAGCGCGATCGCCACAGCAAAGCCGACCGCCCAGGCGATGCGAGGCCCTATCGGCGCGGCGCGTTGCGCTCTTGCCGCGTCAGCCAACTTTTTCGCTCACGCTCTTCGCCTGCAAGAACAGCAGCAGGTAGTCGGGCCCGCCGGCTTTTGAATCGGTGCCTGACATGTTGAACCCGCCGAATGGGTGCGCCCCCACCATCGCACCTGTGCACTTGCGGTTGAAGTAGAGGTTGCCGACGTAGAACTCGTCACGTGCGCGCTCGAGTTTTGCAGGGTCCTTCGAGTAGACGGCGCCGGTCAAACCGTATTCCGTGTTGTTCGCGATGCGCAACGCGTCGTCGTAGTCCTTTGCCTTGATCACCGCGAGCACAGGCCCGAAGATCTCTTCCTGCGCGATCTTCGCGTCGGGCTTCACGTCGACGATGACGGTCGGCTCCATGAAATAGCCGTCGCCCTTCGCGCGCTTGCCGCCGGCGACGAGCTTGCCTTCCTTGGTTCCCTCGGCGACGTACGATTCGATCTTCTTCAGCGATCCTTCGTTTATGACCGGTCCCATGAAGACGTTGGGATCGGACGGATCGCCCGTCGTGATGGTGGCGACGCGTTTGGACAGCCGGTTGACGAACTCGTCGTAGACCGGCGCTTCAACGATCGCGCGCGAGCAGGCCGAGCATTTCTGCCCCTGAAAGCCGAATGCGGACGACGCCACGCCTTCGACCGCGGCGTCAAGATCGGCGTCGGCCGCGACGACGATCGAGTCCTTGCCGCCCATCTCGGCCACGACGCGCTTGATCCAGATCTGCCCTGGCTGTGGTGTCGCCGCCAGCTGGTTGATGTGCAGCCCGACGTCCTTGCTGCCAGTGAACGAGATGAAGCGCACGCGCGGATGCTGCACGAGCAGATCGCCGATCTCGCTGCCCGAGCCGGTCACGAGGTTGACGACGCCCGGCGGCATGCCCGCTTGCTCGAGCAGCTCGACGAACTTATACGCGATGACCGGCGAGTCGCTCGATGGCTTGAGCACGACGGTATTGCCGGTGACGATCGCCGCCGCGGTCATGCCGGCCATGATCGCGAACGCGAAATTCCAGGGCGGAATCACCACGCCGACGCCAAGCGGGATATACATCATCATGTTTTTCTCGCCAGGCACGGGCGTCACCGGATGCGGACCGTCGAGGCGCAGCATCTCGCGCGCGTAGTACTCGAGGAAGTCGATGCCTTCGGCCACGTCCCCGTCCGCCTCGGCCCAGCTCTTTCCGACTTCGAGCACGAGCAGTGCGTCAAGCGCGAAGCGGCGCTCGCGCGCCAGTGCCGCTGTCTTGAACAGGAGGTCAGCACGCTGTGCGGCGGGCACGCGCGACCAGCTATAAAACGCCTGCTCGGCGGCCGCAACGGCCTCGCGTGCTTGTGTCTGCGATGCTTTTTGCACGATGCCGATCGACTCGCTCGGTTTCGCCGGATTTTTCGTTTGAAACGTGCCGGCCCCGCGGACGCGACGCCCGTTGATGATGAGGTCGTACGTCGCCGAGTCCTCGGCGCGTGCGGCGGCGAGCGCCGCCTCCATTTTCGACTGGTTCGCCGGATCCTTGAAATCGATCAGCGGTTCGTTTTTGAATTCAGAGACGCGCTCTACAACGGTTGCCATTGTCACCTCGTGGGTCGTTTGATTCTTGAATAGCCCGGCGCCATTCGTTGGCCGCGGCGCACGCCCCTAGACCGCGGCGGCCGCAGTTGGGTCGATGACGTCGGAGCCGCGATGTTTGCGCGCGTGAGCGTACGCGCGGATGGCACGTCCAAAGCGCGCCATCGCCTCCTCCGCGTGCTCGTGCGGCAGCTTGCCGAACGAGAGGCGCAGTGTATTGATGGCTGGAGCGGTCGGATAGAAGGGCTGTCCTGGCAGAAAGATGACGCCCTCTTGCGCCGCGTAGCCGAACAGCTCAAGCGATGACCAGTGCGGCGGCAGCTCGACCCAGATGTTGAGACCGCCGGCGGGCAGCGTGGCGCGCGATCCATCGGGCAGCACTCGTTGCAGCGCACAATGCAATGCATCGCGCCGACGCTGATAAAGGTAGCGCGTCGCACGCAAGTGGCGCGCAGCCGCTTTAGATTCGAGGAAGCGCAGCAGCGCGCGCTGCGCGACGGTCGTGGTGAACGAGTCTGCCCGTAGTTTGGCAGCATACAAGGCTTGCAGTGCCGCTCCTTTGGCAGCGATGTACCCGATGCGAAGACTCGGCATCAGCAGCTTGCTCATACTTTCGATGAGCACGACGCGCTCGGCGTCGTCGGATGCGAACAACGGTGGCGGCGCTTCGCCATCGTAGGAAAGCGGCCAGCACGTTTGATCCTCGACGATCGTGATTTGACCCTGACGCGCGATGTCGAGGATCTTGCGATGGCGCGCGCGCGCAAGGTACGCTCCCGTCGGGTTCTGCGCGGCTGCATTGGCATATACGACGCGCGGACCGCTGCGCCGGCATACGTCGGCGAACGAAGCCGGAATGAGACCGTCTTGATCGGCGGCGAGATTGGTCCAGGAGACGCGACGCTGATCGAACACCTCAAGCGCTGAAAAGTATGTCGGCGCTTCGGCCGCAGCGACGCAGCCATAATCCAAGAGCGTTTCAGAAACAAGGCTTAGCGCTTGCTGCGCGCCGCTGACGATGAGGATGTCGTCTGGTCCGACGTCCGCGCCGCGCGAGCGGAGCCGATCAGCGAAGAACGCGCGCAACGATTCGTCGCCGCGGTCCGCGCGGTATTGATGGATCTCCGGCGGATCGTCGAGGAACGTGCGCGCATAGCATTGCGCGAAATCGGCAACCGGATACGTCTCGGGTGCGGTGTGCCCTGCGGAGAGCGCGATTGCGCCGGGGCGGACGGCCGAACGCAATAAGTGCATGGCGGCGACACGCCGCGTCTCCGTCGCATACCGATGGATACCCGGATCCCAGCGGCCGACCGTCATCGCCGCGGGAGGTCCGTCCGTCGGAGCAGGCGCCGGCGCCGGGCGCTGCTCGATGAGCGATGCATCGTGCGTGACGAACGTGCCTCGTCCGGTGCGCGATTCGACTAAACCTTGCGCGGCGAGCACCTCATACGCTTGGCTTGCGGTCACCAATGCGATGCCGTGTGACTTCGCGATCTCGCGTTGCGGCGGGAGCTTGGTTCCACGCGCAAGCGTGCCGTCTCGGATCTGTGCCGCTATCCCCTCGGCTAGCTGCTGGTAGAGCGGCCTCCGGTCGCGCCCGGAAAATGACACCGGTTGGAGTCCATCGTGCGCGTCCTCATTGACACCATTGCGTACCATAGCAATAGATGCAATTGGATAGCGACACGCCGCGACCTGCCGGACGCGGCACGGGACTCAGATCAAGGGGACCAAGCGGTCAGCGGTCGGTTTGGGGCGGGTCGAACGGGATCGGCTGGTCGATGCCGGGCATCGGAACCGTGTACTTGCGACGGCGCAAATCGGGCAGCCCCGGCTTGGCCATCTCCATCCCGGGCGCTTCGATCGGCATCTCTTTGTCGTTGACTCGGCCGACGTGCCGTAAGTCCAACGACCCTTCTGATTTTTCAACCATCGACGCCGGTAGTACGGGGCGGCGCACAGCGCGCCCTGCCGGTGCACGCACCTAGTGAGGAACATCATGGCTACTTCAACCCAGACAAGACCGCTGGTCAGCACAGAGTGGGCGCAGTCGCATCTGAGCGACGCGGGCCTGCGCTTCATCGAGGTCGACGTCGATACTGCCGAGTACGAGAAAGGGCATTTGCCCGGCGCGGTCGGCTTCAACTGGCAGACGCAGCTGAACGATCGCGTGCGGCGCGACATTCCCTCAAAGGAAGAATTTGAAAAGCTGCTCTCGGACGCCGGCATCGACAACGACACGACCGTCGTGCTCTACGGCGACAACAACAACTGGTTCGCAGCCTTCGCGTTATGGCTCTTCAATTATTACGGCCACGATGACGTCGTGCTGATCGACGGCGGGCGCAAGAAATGGCTCGCGGAGAACCGGCCGGTGACGACCGACGTCCCGTCCTATCCGCGCACGTCCTATAAGGTCTCGAAGGTCAACTCGAATTTGCGCGCATCGCGCGAGCTCGTGCTCGACACCGTGCGCGGCAAATCGCGCAACCTCGTCGACGTAAGGTCGGTGCCGGAGTTCACGGGCGAGATCATCGCACCGCCGGGTATGTCGGAAACCGCGCAGCGTGCGGGCCACATTCCGGGCGCGATCAACGTACCGTGGGTTCAAGCGGTCAATGAAGACGGCACGTTCAAATCGCCGGACGAACTGCTGGCACTGTACACGGGCAAGGGACTCGACCCGGCACGCCCGACGATCGCGTACTGCCGCATCGGCGAACGTTCGTCGCACACATGGTTCGCGCTCAAACACTTGCTCGGGCTCGACGACGTCGTCAATTACGACGGCTCGTGGACGGAGTATGGCAATTTGATCGGCGTGCCCATCGAGAAGAACGTCTAACACGTAGGAAACCAAGGGCTTCCGGGAAAAACGGCCGAGCATCTCGCTCGGCCTTTTTTCTATTTTTGGGAGGCCCTGATGAATCGCTATATCGCAGAATTCGTCGGCACATTCGTCCTTATGTTCGTCGGCATCGGCACAGCGCTGTACGACGGCAAAGCGATCGGCCATGCCGGCATCGCTCTTGCGTTCGGCTTCACGCTGCTCGCGATGGTCTATGCGATCGGCCCGATCTCCGGCTGCCACATCAACCCGGCGGTGACGATCGGCTTGTGCGTGGCCAAGAAATTTGAGTGGGCGCAGTCGCCGTGGTACATCATCGCTCAGCTGCTGGGCGGTACGTGCGGTTGGGGCACGCTCGTGCTGGTGCTTTACTTGAGCGGAAAATACGATTCGAGCATGGCGCAGGCGGTCGCCAACGGTTATGGCGATAACTCGGCGCTTGGCGTCGGTCTCGCCGGCGCGCTGATCGTCGAGGCCATCGCAACGTTCGTGCTGGTGTTCACGATTTTGGGCGCCATCAATAATCCCGACTATCGCGGCTTCGCCGGGCTCGCCATCGGCACGGCGCTGGCGGTGGCGAACTTCGTCGCAATCCCGGTGACCAACGCATCGATCAATCCGGCGCGCAGTCTCGGTCCGGCGCTTTATGCGGGAGGCGATTATCTCGCGCAGCTCTGGGTCTTCTTCGTCGGGCCGATCGTAGGTGGAATCGTAGCGGCACTGGTCTGGAACCTCGTCGCAAGCCGCTCGGCCGCCGCTACCTCGTAGGAAAGACGCAGCGCCGCCACTACCGCCGCTAGCGTCAAACGCGAGGAGCGTGACGGCGCGCGCGCGTCGAACTATCCGATCCTTATGGCAGTCCAAACCACAACGTTCACGCCCGAAGAGCTCTCGCGTTACGGCCGCCAGCTCACCCTGCCCGAGATTGGTGAGCGTGGCCAACGGCGTCTCAAAGACGCGCGCGTGCTGCTCATCGGCGCCGGCGGGCTCGGTTCGCCCGCCGCCTTATATCTCGCTGCGGCAGGAGTGGGCACGCTCGGCGTCGTCGATTACGACCGCGTCGAGCTTTCCAACCTGCACCGCCAAGTGCTGCACGCGACCAGCATGGCCGGCAAACCGAAGACCGAATCGGCCTCGCGCACACTTGCGCAAATCAATCCGAACGTCAAGATAGAGCCGTACGAGATGCAGCTCAGCAGCGCGAACGCGCGCGAGATCTTATCGTTGTACGACGTGATCGTCGATGGCAGCGACAACTTCGCCACGCGCTTTCTGGTCAACGATGCGTGCGTCTTGCTCGGTAAACCGACCGTGTACGGGTCGGTCTATCGCTTCGAGGGACAGGCGTCGCTCTTCGATGCGCGCCGCGGACCGTGCTATCGCTGTGTGTTTCCGCAACCGCCGCCACCCGGCGCGGTGCCTTCGTGCGCGCAGGCAGGTGTGCTCGGCGTGCTGCCCGGCATCATCGGATTGGTGCAAGCGACCGAGGCGATCAAATTGATCGCCGGCATCGGCGACTCGCTGCTCGGACGGCTGCTGCTTTTCGATGCGCTCGAGATGCGCTTCCGCGAGCTTAAGATACGCAAGGATCCAGCCTGCCCGGTGTGTGGGGAGCATCCCTCGATCACCGAGCTCGCTGATTACGAGAACGTGTGCGGCGACGCGCCGTTGCAGAAGGACGAGATGGACGATTTCGAGGTTTCCGTGCAGCAGCTCAAAGCGAAGCTCGATGCGGGCCACCCGGTTGAGTTGCTCGACGTTCGCCGCCCCGACGAACTGGAAACGGCGAAGCTCGCGTATACGAAGTGGATCGAGCTGCGCGAGTTGCGCGAACGCATGAACGAATTGGACCGCGACCGCGAAATCGTCGTCTATTGCCATAGCGGCGTGCGCAGCGCCCGCGCCACGCAGATGCTGCGGCAAGCCGGTTTCACGAACGCCAAGAACTTGGCGGGCGGCATCGATGCGTGGAGCGTTGAGATCGATCCGGCGGTGCCGCGCTACTGACAGCCTCCGCGCTGCTCATCGACGAATTTCTCCCACATTGGGACGTCGCGAGCCGGCATAAGGTCTTTGTCGATTCGCCGGTTGAGCGCGTGTATGCATGCCTGTGGACGGCTGATCTCAACTCGTCGTCGGTCACGCGCACGTTGTTCGCGGTCCGTGGCGGACACTTCTCGAAGCCTGCCGCCTTTGCGCCCCTCACGTTGCGGATGTTGCTGCGCGCCGGTTTTACGTTACTCGGCGAGCGACCGAATGATGAGATCGCGTTCGGCTTGATCGGAAAGCCATGGCAGCCCGCATATGAAGTGCGTAGGTTCGAGGCTCCGGCGTTCGTGCCGTTCGACGAGCCCGGATATGCGAAGATCGTCTGGAATTTCCGCGTGCAGCCCGACGGCGGGGGCTCGGCCCTATCGACCCAGACGCGCGTACGGTGCACCGATCGCGCAAGTCTCGTGAAGTTCCGTCTCTATTGGATGTTCACAGGTCCGTTCAGCGGCTACATCCGCCGCCAGATGCTGCGCTCGATCGGCGACTGCGCAGTTCGGTCGTAGGCACCGCAGCGCCGCCGTCCAGCAGCTGGGTCCCAACGCTCCTGACGGCGCTTACGCCTCGGTTATAACGCCTGCTTCCGAGATGCCGGAAAGCATCACGATAAGCGCAGACGGCCCGTGCGCACCGAGCACGAGCACCTTTTCGATATCCGCCGAACGGCTTGGACCGGTAATGATGACGCCTTCACCGCACGCGCCCTCGGCCGCGGCGCTATAGAGTGTGGTGATACCGTCATCCATGTGCGGTCGCAGTTGCTGCACGTCGGCGATGACGATGCATGTCGGGGGCAGATAGGGCAGCAATCGTTCGCCGCGATTCTTGAAAAGCGCGACGACCGATCCGGTGTCCGACAGCAGCGCGTCGGCCTCGATGATGCCGCAACTCGCCGTCGCGATGCGCTCTTTCGATGCACCGGACGCTTGAAAAAACCGATCCCCTGCGAGGTTGGCGAGCGCAGCGCTGACGCGCGACGAGTTCTGCACCGCCGCCATCGTCAGGCCGCGCTGCGTCATGAGCACGCCCAGCGCTCGCGGCATGAACGCAGCGCCCTGCACGAAAATCGTCTCGCCCTTGAGCGCCGCGAGCTCGTGCGCGAACATCTGCGCGAGCTCCGCGCGATCCGGCTCGACTTCTGGCGCAAACACCGGTGTCGGCTGCGGCAGCTCGCACGGCGGTTCGCCGGCTAATGCGTTCTTGATCTTGTCGAGGATCGCCGCGCGCGCGGCATTTGAATCGGTCATGACTGCGCGCGCCGCTCCCACCATTCTTTGAACGTCTCCGCGGCGATGGGCGGCAGATCGCGATATCGCGTCCACGCCGCAAGCGGTCCCGGCTTCCATCCGATGCGAGCCGATGCCGCAGTGCCGAAGCGCGCCAGCCTGACCGCTCGCTTGTACGCCGGCAGACTCGACATCGCACGCGCCCAAAAACGAAACGCGCTCCGTTCCAGACCTTTGCCCATCGCGCGGCGTTGCACGGCTTTATGCCGCATGTAGACGAGCTGATGCGGCAGATCGATGTTCACGGGGCATTCGTGCTGACACGCGCCACACAAGCTCGACGCGAACGGCAACTCGCCGGCGCGCTCGACGCCGATCATCTGCGGCGTTTCGACGGACCCGATCGGCCCCGGGTAGACCCACCCGTACGCCCATCCGCCGACGCGGCGGTAGATCGGGCAGACGTTCATGCATGCGCCGCAACGGATGCAGTACAGCGACTCGCGCGTCGCCTCGTCGGCCAGCACGTTCGTACGCCCGGCATCGATGATGATGCAATACCACGTGCGCCCGTCTTCCGGACCCAAGAAGTGATGTGTGTAGACGGATAGCTTCTGTCCGGTGGCGGCGCGCGCCAAGACGTGCAAGAACGGCGGCAAGTCGAGTAAGCGTGGGATGACTTTCTCGATGCCCATCAGCGCGACGTAGACTGGCGGTGCAGCCGCCGAAAGCGCCTGATTGCCTTCGTTCTCGACGGTGACGATCGTGCCGCTTTCGGCGATGGCAAAATTTACGCCGGTCATGCCGAGGCCCGCTTCGAGATAGCGTGTGCGCAGGCGCGCGCGCGCTGCAGCGAGCAGCGTTTGGGGGTCGTCGGTGTACTCGATGCCGAGTTTGGCGGCGAATAGTTTGCCGATGTCCTGACGCGACAGGTGTAGCGCCGGCGCGATGATGTGCGACGGCTTTTGACCCGCCAGCTGCACGATGTACTCGCCGAGGTCCGTCTCGACCGCGTCGATGCCGGCTGTGGCAAGCCGTTCGTTGAGCTCGAGCTCTTCTGAGAGCATCGACTTGCCCTTGACGACCGACCGCACGCCATGTCGCTTGCAGATGTCGAGGAAGTGCGCGGCCGCTTCATCGGCGGTGCGCGCCCACAGCACCGTGCCGCCGCGCGCGCTGAATTGCTTTTCGAATTCCGTGAGTAGCCAGCCGAGATTCGCGACCGCGTAACGCTTGATCGCGTGCACGCGCGCGCGCAGTTGTTGCCATGGGACCTGCGTTTGCGCGGCGTGCTTATCAGCGACGATCCGTTCCATCGTCGCGGGCAGTCCGGGCGGCCCATGAGGGTGCGTGAGCGCGCCATGGACGGCGCGTGGGTCGTAATGGATCATGTCGATGCCAGCACTTCGGCGATGTGAAGCGTGCGGATGCCGCGTGTCGCAGGATCGCGCGCCATCAGACCGCCGATCTGCATGAGGCAGCTCGAGTCGCCGGAGACGAGAACATCTGCGCCGCTAGCGCGAACGTTGGCGGATTTGCGTTCGCCCATAGAGGCGGAGAGTTCGTCAAACTTTACGCTGAACAGTCCGCCGAAGCCGCAACACTCGTCACTGGAGGGGATGTCGACGATGCGCGCTTCGCGGACCGCGCGCAACAAGCGCAGCGGCGCGTCGCCGACGCGCAGCTCGCGCCGCGCATGACAGCCCTCGTGATACGCGATCGCGTATGGGAAGCGCGCGCCGACGTCGACGACGCCCATAACATCGACGAGGAACGTCGAGAGCTCGTACACGCGCGCGCCGATCGGGGCGAGCGCCGGATCGAGCGAGGGATAAAACACGCGGCACATCGTCGCGCACGAACCCGATGGCACGACGATCCAGTCAAACCCGTCAAACACAGTTGCGAAACGCTGCGCGACCGTGCGCGCCTCATCCCAATGACCGGCGTTGAACGCGGGCTGACCGCAACACGTCTGATCGAGCGGATACTCAAGTCGAATGCCCAGGCGCGCGAACAGCGTGACCATCGCGCGCCCCACGTCGGGGAACAGCACGTCGCCGTAGCACGGCAAGAACAGCGCGACGCGTTGTCCGCTCGTATAACGCGGCGCGGCTGCGGTGGTCTCCATGCGTGCGCATGGCTTTGGTGAGCGCCATGATTTCACCCGCTTTCGTCAAATGGCGCGCCATGCCGGACTTCTCCGGAAAGACGATCGTGATCACCGGCGGCGGCAGCGGTCTTGGGCGCGCAATGGCAGAGCATCTCGCCTCGCTTGGCGGTACCATTGTCGTCACTGGACGCAGGCCCGAGCCACTCGCGCAAACCGTTGAGGCGATCGCGCATGCGGGCGGCGACGCAGAAGCTGCGCCTGCCGATGTGCGCGTGCCGGAGCAGGTGCAAGACTTGATCGACGGCGTGGTCGCCCGTCATGGCGGCGTCGACTGCCTCATCAACAACGCCGCCGGCAACTTCATCGTACGAGCCGAAGATCTGTCGCCGAACGGCTGGAACGCCGTCATCAGCATCGTGCTTAATGGCACGTTCTATTGCTCGCGCTCCGCCGGCAAGGCGATGATCGCGCGCGGCCGCGGTGGCTCGATCCTCAACATGGTCGCGAGTTACGCGTGGACCGGTGGCCCGGGCACGATCCACTCAGCCGCCGCGAAAGCCGGGGTTGTCTCTGTGACGCAAACGCTTGCGGTCGAATGGGGACGTTACGGAATCCGCACGAATGCGCTGTGCCCAGGCGTCGTCAACACCCCAGGCGCGGCCGAAAAACTTTTCCCAACGGAAGCGATCCGTGAGCGCATCGCGCGGCGCGTACCGCTCGGCCGTCTCGAAACGTCCGACGAAGTCGCGCGCGCGGCTGCGTTCTTGCTCTCGAACGACGCATCGTACGTCAATGGCGCAGTGTTCGTCGCGGACGGCGGCATGTGGTTGGAACCGGGCCTGCTCGCGACCGTCGACGATGTGAAACCCTGAAACCTGCCGGCCGTTCGGTCTATGCAAGCATCCGCTCGGAACCGACCAATGGCATTTTGATCCTTGGCAGCCGGGAGCGCCGGGCGTTCGTAGCGAACGAATCGGGCCTTCGCCGAAGCGTCTCTTAAGGAGGGCATTTCATGGGCAAAGGCGTC
>Ga0126371_10002815_pt1 | contig 15091 bp, 13 predicted proteins | sample PanSoiMetaPlot_4_FD_110145 | JGI IMG/M metagenome (GOLD analysis project Ga0126371, IMG submission 110145) | Tropical forest soil microbial communities from Panama - MetaG Plot_4 | ecosystem: Environmental > Terrestrial > Soil > Tropical forest > Bulk soil | place: Panama | collected 2016-02-17 | reverse complement strand
TCGATCCCCAATCCGCTCGTCAATGAAGCGGTCACCGTGACGGTGCTTGCCGGCATCACCGGTTCGGCTTCCGGCGGTATGAGCATCGCGCTTGCCGCGATGTCCGACGAGTTCATTGCGGCCGCGAAGGCCGCAAACATCCCACTCGAAGTATTTCATCGGATCGCGGCCATGGCGAGTGGCGGCATGGATACATTGCCCCACAACGGCGCCGTCATCACATTGCTCGCCGTTACGGGCCTCACGCACAGGCAGGCCTATGGGGACGTGTTCGTAATCACGTTGACCAAAACCGCCGCAGTGTTCGTCGCGATCGGGTTCTTCTATTTGACCGGAATCTACTGAGAAAGAAGCCGGGAGTGAAAGGCGTCTGGTTTGCCGTCGCGCATTGACAGGCGTTCACTCAACGGGTCCGAAGCTTGCGGAGGACTTCATGTCAGTTGAGCCAAATCGAATAACGCTTGCGCCGGTGAAAGCGCTGGATAGCGGGAAAATCGTCAGCGCGGAGGAAGCGGCTAGCCTGATACGCGACGGTGACACGGTCGCCACCGGCGGCTTTGTCGGGATCGGCTTCGCCGAGGAAATCGCCGTGGCGATCGAGGCGCTCTATCTCGGGAAGGGCGAACAGACCGTTCCAGCGGACGGCAGGCCGCGCAATCTGACGCTGATCTATGCCGCGGGCCAGGGCGATGGCAAGGAACGCGGACTCAATCACCTTGGCCACGAAGGTCTGGTGCGGCGCGTGATCGGCGGACATTGGGGCCTGGTGCCGAAGCTGCAGCGCCTGGCGATCGCCAACCAGATCGAGGCCTACAATCTTCCGCAAGGCGTGATTTCACACCTGTTCCGCGATATCGCGGCAAAGCGCCCCGGTCATCTCACACGGGTGGGGCTTGGAACATTCGTCGATCCGCGCCACGGCGGCGGCAAGATCAACGAGCGCACCAAGGATGATTTGGTCCGCCTCATCGAGATCGAAGGCGAGGAGTTTCTGTTCTATCGCGCATTCCCGATCGATGTTGGAATCATCCGCGGCACGACCGCCGATCCCGACGGAAACATCACGATGGAGAAGGAGGCGTTGACCCTGGAGGCGCTGGCCCTCGCGATGGCGGTACGTAATTCCGACGGGCTGGTGATCGCCCAGGTGGAGCGAATTGCCGAGCGCGGCTCGCTCAATCCGAGGCAGGTCAAGATTCCCGGAATCCTTGTCGATTGCGTGGTCGTGGCCAAGCCGGAGCATCACTGGCAGACTTTCTCAACTCAGTACGATGCGGCGTTCAGCGGCGAAATTCGCGCCTCCTTGGGGTCGATCCCGCCGATGGAGATGAGCGAACGGAAAATCATCGCGCGCCGCGCGGCGCTCGAACTCAACGTCAACAGTGTCGTCAATCTCGGCATTGGCATGCCCGAGGGCATCGCGAATGTCACCAACGAAGAGAAGATTGCCGACCTGCTGACGCTCACGGCTGAACCTGGCGTCATTGGCGGCGTGCCGGCGGGAGGGCTCAATTTCGGCGCGGCGGTCAATGCGCAAACCGTCATCGATCAGCCCTATCAATTCGACTTCTATGATGGCGGCGGCCTCGATGCGGCCTTTCTTGGATTGGCGCAAGCCGATCGCGAGGGCAATCTGAACGTGAGCAAGTTCGGTCCGCGTCTTGCGGGTGCCGGAGGTTTCATCAATATTAGCCAGAATGCCAAGAAGCTGGTGTTCGTCGGCACCTTCACGGCGGGTCGTCTCAATGTCACGATTGAAGACGGCGCCCTGCGCATCATCAAGGACGGCGATGTAGCGAAGTTCATCCCCGAGGTTGAACACCGTACGTTTTCCGGCCGTTACTCGGTGCAACGCGGGCAGCCTGTGCTTTATGTGACGGAGCGTTGCGTGTTCAAATTGACTCCGGAGGGCCTTGAGCTTGTCGAGGTCGCACCAGGCATCGATATCGAGCGCGATATACTGGCGCGGATGCAATTCCGGCCGATCATCCGCAATCCGGCGCTGATGGATAAGCGCATTTTTGCGAATGGACCGATGGGGCTGCGCGATCGGTTGCTGCGCATGCCGATCGAGCAGCGGTTCACGTATCAGCCGGCCGATAATTTGTTTTTCGCCAATCTGGAAGGCCATAGAGTTCACAGCCACGAGGATGTCGAAGACGTTCGCCGGAACGTCGAAAGCAAATTGGCGCCGCTGGGCCACAAGGTCTACGCCATCGTCAATTACGATAATTTCGAAATTTTCCCCGACGTCATCGATGAATACTCGGCGATGGTGCGCGGTCTCGTCGATCGCTTCTATTCCGGCGTCACCCGTTACACGACCAGCAGTTTTCTTCGCGCCAAGCTGGGCGACGCGTTGAAGCAGCGCGCATTGGCGCCGCACATCTACGAAAGCGCGGATGAGGCAACCGCTCAGCTGCGCAGCCTGGGGAGCAAGAAAGCGGGCTGAACCGGCCCCAGCCATCAGAGCGTTTTCTTCATGCGAACCAACCCCGCATTCAGCGCGGGGCAGCTTTCGCTCTAACGCTCTAGCCAACCGTCCGGCAATCGTACAAAGCTGGCGGGCGTTCTCTCGCAGGCAATCCATCCATGACCCCCACCGTCACACCCCCGGAGATCCGCTGCACGCTGTTGCTGCGACAGGAGAGCGCGCTGCTCGATGTCAGGCATGAGGCCGCATTCGCAACGGGCCATCCCTTGTTCGCCGCCAATATGGCGGCCGACCGGATTGCGATCGAAGCGGCGGCGAGATTGCCGCGCAAGGACGTGCCGATCATCTTGTATGACGACGGCGAAGGGTTGGTCGCTGCGGCGAGCGATTGCTTGATGGCGCTGGGCTACACCAATATTCGCGCGCTTGACGGAGGGCTTCAGGCCTGGCGGACAGCCGGTTATGAACTGTTCCAGGATGTCAATTCCTATGCCAAGGCGTTCGGCGAATTGGTCGAGGCGCGCCGTCACACGCCTTCGCTCGGCGCGGACGAGGTTGCAGCCCTGATTGCGGACGATGCCAACATCGTCGTTCTCGATGTCCGCCGCTTCGATGAATATGCGACAATGAACATTCCAGGCTCCGTCAGCGTGCCCGGCGCCGAACTGGTGCTTCGCGCCGGATGCGCGGCGTCCGATCCCGACACCACGATCATTGTCAACTGCGCCGGCCGGACGCGATCGATCATCGGCGCGCAGTCGTTGATCAACGCCGGGGTGGCGAACAAGGTGCGGGCGCTGCGCAACGGCACGATCGGCTGGACGCTCGCCCGGCACGAGCTCGAACACGGCGCCGAGAGGCGCGGCGGGATCGGGCCGTTCCAAGGCGCGGAGGCCAATGCGCGCGATGTCGCCTATCGCGCCGGCGTCCGCCATGTCTCGACGAGCGAGGCGGCTGCGCTCGCGGCGGACACCGCTCGCACGCTCTATCGCTTCGATGTCCGCTCCGAGGAGGAATATGCGGCCAATCATCTCGCGGGCTTTCGCCATTATCCGGGCGGCCAGCTCGTGCAGGAGATCGACATGGCCGCGCCGGTGCGCGGCGCCCGCATTCTTCTGTCTGACGACAAACGCATCCGCGCCGACATGACGGCGTCCTGGCTTGCCCAAATGGGATGGGACATCTACGTGCTCGACGGCGGCTACGACGGCCCGCTTGAAGCAGGCCCGCCACAGCTCTTGCCAAAACCCGACCCGTCACACCGCTATCGGCGTCCGTATGAAGGGACGGATGCCGCCACAGAAGCGATGCAGGCCTATCTCGACTGGGAATACGGCCTCGTCGAGCAGCTCCGCCGCGACGCGACCCATGGTTTTTTTGTGATTTGATGGGTCTTTCGTGATTTGATGTCAGGCTCCAGCCCGGCGGCGCGAGTCGGTAAGTCGAAGGTCGTCGATCGCGCCGTCCGAGCGTTTTTGCGCGGGCTTCTGACTCATCTCGCTCCAGCCTATACGGGTGCGGGTGCCGCCTCTGCGCGCCAGGAACGCGGCCACAACCACCATCGGCGCACATGCAAGATCCCACGGACCGGGGTCTTCAGGGCGATCGTCAGCAATCCGATCGACAGCAGGCACCACACTGCGGGCCATTCGGTGACATTGTTGGTGGTCAGGCTGGCCAGCCACGGTCCGAGCATCAGGTGGTACAGCGTCATCCGCCACGATCCATAAAGGACAGGGAGCCAGATGCCTGCGATGACGTAGCTTGGAAAGCCATGGAACACGTTGTGGGCAAAGGGGTTGCCCAGACCGTTGGTCGGGACCTCCCAGGCGATGTGCCAGTTGCCGTGGACTGAGCACAGCCGTGCGCCGCACAGCGGTGTCGCAGGATCGCAGTGACCGGCCCACGCGAACGGATAGAGCTGGAGCAGCATGACGAGGGCGGCGATGAAGCACACTGCGTAGACCGCGGGCGTGATCCGGATGCGCACCTGGTCTGGTATGAAGTACAGGGACACCATGTTGATGAAGAACGGCTGAAAAGTGACGTGCAAATAGCCGAACAGCGTCGCGATCTGGTTGGATGGCAACGCGCACTGGTCGATGACCGAATAGGTGAAAGCCTGCAGCAGCTCCATGAGCGAGAAATAGGCGAGCGGCATCCAGATCGCCGCCGGCTCCTTACGATAGGCCGCATAGGCGGTCGTGCCGAGACCCGCAGCCGCGAGAACCGCCGACGCTTGACCATTCCAACACATTGATCATTCTCCGAGGAAGCTGGCGCGTCGCGCGGCTTTGCAGGTGTGAGTTGTAGGTGCGAATTTTTACAGGTGTAAATTTTGCGATTTGAGTTTGCAGGTGCGAGGCGGTGCTTCCACCGGGCCATCATCTCGAGGAGGACCGCCTAACGGCAGATGCCGATCACATTGGTGCGGTTCTTCCGGCTCTTCGTCAAACGCCGGCCAGCGGACGTATCGAGTAGCGCGATCGGCGGCATGCGTCGCGATAACCCGATCCATCTCTCGAGGGCTCATGACCGCGGCCGCCGATGTCTCCGGTTGTCGAGCGATTGGAGCTGGCGCCGCTTGCCGGGCAAGTCATTGTAAACTTCTCTACGCGCCGCACAGATTTCCCTGCATGCCGCCGAACATGTGTTTGTGAATAACATCCTGGCAGCGATCATACCGAGAGCAAAGCAGCGACGCAGAGCTTTATGGCTACGATTGTAACGTGATATCGACATCGAATGGGCATTTGAAAATTGATGATCGTCAACGAATCGTCGCAGCCGCTGTGCTTGGCACAACCCAGATTTGATGCTCCGTGATCTTCGTTCTTCAGCGTTGCACCCGTAACGCAAATATCCAAGCCGACATCATTCGGTAACGCCGCCCGAACCATGCTACCGCCCGGCATCATCCAAGGAACTGCGAATGAATGTGTCAGATCGAGCCACAAAGGTGGACGAGGAGCTTGCGCGACTGATCCTGTCGCCGCGCGCTTACGCCGAGCAAACGGCACTTTACGCGGGATTTCGCCGGTTGCGCGCGACCAACCCTGTGGGACGGGTGGAGGTTGACGGCTATGACCCGTTTTGGGCGGTCACGAAACACGCCGATATTCTGGAAGTAAGCCGGCAGAATGACCTGTTCCGCAATAGCGACAACGCTACGGCTATTCGGCCACGGGCGGCGGACGACATGCTTCGTTCGGTGCGTGGCGCCCCAAATCCGTTTCGCTTGTTGACCAATATGGACGCGCCGGATCATTTCAAGTATCGGCGCATCCTGCAGGGCGCGTTCGCGCCCCAGAAGCTGCAATCGCTGGAAAATCGCATCCGTGCCATTGCCGGGGCGGCCGTGGATCGCATGGCCTCGCATGGGGCCGAATGCGACTTCGCCCGCGACGTCGCGCTTCATTTTCCGCTGCGGGTCGTAATGGAGATTCTAGGCGTTCCGGAGCAGGACGAGCCCCGGATGCTCAAGCTCACGCAAGCGATATTCGGGAGCGAGGACGAGGACCTCCGTCGTGAGGCCCGCGCTGCCGGCGATCAGGCCGCGCGGCCCGGTCAGCTGCCCGGTCAGCTCTTGGATGCGGTTGGCGATTTCGAGGCCTATTTTGCGCAGCTCTCCGAAGCGCGCCGCAAGGATCCCCGCGACGACATTGCCACCATCATTGCCCATGCCGAGATCGACGGCGCTCCGATCGGTCGTGTCGAGGCACTGAGCCTATATATTATCATCGCGATCGCCGGTCATGACACAACGTCTTCATCGACATCTGGCGCGATCTGGGCGCTCTGCGAGCAGCAAGGCGAATTTCGAAAGGTCAGGACCGACCGCTCGCTCATTCCCAAACTGGTGGAAGAGGCGGTCCGCTACACCTCGCCGGTTGGGCATTTCATGCGCACGGCGGCGGCTGATACGCAGATCCGCGGGCGCAGGATAGCCAGGGGCGATCGTCTCATGCTGTGCTACCCGTCCGGCAACCGCGACGAGGAGGTTTTCGACGAGCCCGACCGATTCCGCGTGGACCGGGATGCGACGCGGCATGTCGCTTTTGGCCATGGCGCCCATGTCTGCCTGGGCCAGCATCTTGCGCGGCTGGAGATGCGCATCTTCTTTGAGGAGTTGCTGCCAAGGCTTGGGTCCATCGAACTTGCGGGCGTGCCGCGCCGCTCGGCATCGTCGTTCGTCGGCGGGCCCAAAACCGTGCCCGTCCGTTTCAAATTGAACTGACCAAGACGGGCGCTCGCGGGCGGCAACGGCAGGCATGGCGAATAGGCGCTCGCGGCGAGGCGCAAGCCGCCGCTGCGACGCGCCACGCGACTCTCGTTCGGTAAATCCTGCTGTCATTTTCGCTTGCAAATAAGCGAGCTCGCGCCCGTTTTCGGGGCTGAATTCACTAAACAAATTCGATTTCCTATCCTGCGCTGTCTCCGCGGAGATCGGCGCATGTAATGGTTGCAGCGCAGCAATAATTGCGATCCGTGCGGCGGCTATTGACAGGAAAATTGTTTAGTGAAAATCTTCCGCTTAACAATAACACTAAACACAACGTTTCCGCGACTTCTGTGGAGGCCGGACTGATCTGCGACACGGCGAAGCGTGAATGGCAGGGCAGGCGGGCGATCGCCTGCAACAACAGGGAGGGTGTAATGATCCGAATGATGCGTGCGTTGGGGGCGAGCGCGGTTGTTGTCGCCTCTTGTCTCGGCGGCCAGGCGCCCGCCGAGGCCAAGCAACTGACATTGTGCTGGGCCGCATGGGACCCTGCGAATGCTCTGGTGGAGCTTTCGAAGGATTTCACCACCAAGACCGGCATCGAGATGAAATACGAATTCGTCCCGTGGACGAGCTATGCCGACCGCTTTCTCAACGAGCTGAATTCCAAAGGCAAGCTTTGCGACCTCATCATCGGTGACAGCCAGTGGATCGGCGGCGCCGCCGAGAACGGCCACTACGTCAAGCTGAATGATTTCTTCAAGAAGGAAGGAATCACGATGGACGATTTCATGCCGGCCACCGTGGTCGGCTATTCGGAATGGCCGAAGAACACGCCGAACTACTGGGCCTTGCCGGCGATGGGCGATGCGATCGGCTGGACTTATCGCAAGGACTGGTTCGCCAGGCCTGAAATCCAGGCCGAGTTCAAGAAGAAATACGGCCGCGATCTCGCCCCGCCCGAGACTTATGACCAGCTCAAGGAGATCGCCGAGTTCTTCCAGGGCCGGGAGATCGACGGCAAGAAGGTCTATGGCGCCTACATCTACACCGAGCGCGGCTCCGAAGGCATCACGATGGGCGTGACGAACGTGCTTTACGACTGGGGCTTCCAGTACGACAATCCGAAGAAAGCCTATGAGATGGAGGGCTTCGTCAACTCGCCGGAGGCGGTCAAGGCGCTCGAATTCTACAAGTCGCTCTACAAGTGCTGCACCGCGCCGGGTTTGAGCAATGCCTATATGTCGGAGGGACTCGATGCCTTCAAATCCGGACAGGTCGCGATGCAGATGAACTTCTTCGCGTTCTTCCCCGGCCTCTACAAGGACCCCAATGTCGGCGGCGACAAGATCGGCTTCTTCGTCAATCCGAAGGAGAAGTATCACTATACGCAGCTCGGCGGGCAGGGCATCTCGGTCGTCGCTTATTCGCCGAACAGGGATGACGCGCTTGCCTACATCAAATGGTTTGCGCAGCCCGACATCCAGAAAAAGTGGTGGGCGCTCGGCGGCTATTCCTGCCACAAGGCGGTGCTGAACGATCCAAGCTTCCCGAAGAGCGCGCCGTTCGCCGCCGACTTCCTGAAGTCGATGGATATCGTGAAGGACTTCTGGGCCGAGCCGGCCTATGCGGAACTTCTGCTCGACATGCAGAAACGCGTTCATGACTACGTCGTGGCCGACAAGGGCACGGCCAAGGAGGCGCTCGATCTTCTGGTCAAGGATTGGCAGAAAGTGTTCAAGGAAGAGGGCAAGATCTAGCTTAGCTCTAGCTTCGATCACTCTTCGGCACTCCCGGTCCGCCTCGATTGCGCATGATCGTTTCGGATCATGCGTTCGGGCCGGGAGACCGCTTCCTTGGGCAACGTGGCGACCGTGAACGATAGGATTCCCATGAGCACCCTGGCCGAACGGGCTATTGCCCGCACACCGCGTCGGCTGGCGCTGCGGCTCGGCGGTCTGTCGGACCGCGCGATCGCCTGGCTGTTCATCACGCCGTCGGTGTTGCTGTTGCTGGCGATCAATATCTTTCCTCTCATCTGGACCATCCAGCTCTCGTTCACCAACTACCGCGCCAACCGGCCGAACGCGCCGATCAAATATATCGGCCTGGACAATTATCGCGACATTCTCAGCGATCCCGATGTGTGGCACGCGATGCAGGCGACCGCCCATTTCGTCTTTTGGTCGATCGCACTCGAAATCGTGCTCGGCTTCGGGCTTGCGCTCTTGATCAGCCGCCGCTTCCGCGGCCACAGTTTCTGGACCACGATGATCCTGTTGCCGATGATGCTGTCGCCCGCCGTGGTCGGCAACTTCTGGACTTTCCTGCTGCAGCCGCAGATCGGCCTGTTCAACAGCGCGGTCGCCTTCTTCACCGGAACAGATCCCAGCTCGTTTCAGATGATCGGCGACGTCGCGCTGGCGCCCTGGTCGATCATCATGGTCGATACCTGGATGTGGACGCCCTATGTGATGCTGATCTGCCTAGCGGGCCTGCGGTCGATCCCCGACTACATCTACGAGGCCGCCGAGGTCGATCGGGCGTCTCCGTGGCGGCAGTTCTGGTCGATCACGCTGCCGATGGTGATGCCGTTCCTGATGCTCGCGATCCTGTTCCGCGCGATCGAGAACTTCAAGATGTTCGACATGGTCAACCTGCTCACCTCGGGCGGACCCGGATCGACCACCGAAGTCGCCTCCATCACGCTCAAACGCGAAGCGTTCGAGAAATGGCGCACCGGCTATTCTTCGGCGCTTGCGATCATTCTGTTCGTCACCGTGTTCGGCGCCGCCAATATCTACGTCAAAGCTCTGGGCCGGGTGAAGCAGCGATGAGCACCATTTCCGCCCATTCCGTCGCCGAACCGTCGTCCTTGTCCAAGACGATTGCCGGGATCGTCGTGGCCGCTTACGCCGTCATCACGATCCTGCCGCTGCTCTGGATCTTCCTGACCGGCTTCAAGACCCCGACGGACTCGATCTCCTATCCGCCCAAGATCATCTCCGAGCCGTCGGTCGAGGGCTACGTCAATCTGTTCACGACGCGCACGCGGCAGACGCCGGAATTTCTCGCGAGCCTGCCGCCGCCGCAGACCTGGTACGAGCGCCTGGTGCGCTCGCGCAACATGGTGATCGCCGGTCCCTCGAAAGTCGTGCCGCGCTTCGTCAACTCGATGGTGATCGGTTTTGGTTCGACCTTCCTTGCGGTCTGCCTGGGGACGATCGCGGCCTACGCCTTTTCACGCTTCCGCGTGCCGCTCGCCGACGATCTGCTGTTCTTCATCCTGTCGACGCGGATGATGCCGCCGATCGCGGTCGCGATCCCGATCTACCTGATGTTCCGCAATTTGGGGCTGACCGATACCAAGCTCGGCATGATCCTGCTCTACACCGCCGTCAACGTGTCGCTCGCGGTGTGGCTGCTGAAGGGGTTCATGGATGAAATCCCGCGCGAATATGAGGAAGCCGCGATGGTCGACGGCTATACCCGCCTGCAGGCCTTCTTCAAGGTCGTGCTGCCGCAGGCGACCACGGGGATCGCCGCGACCGCGATCTTCTGCCTGATCTTCGCCTGGAACGAATACGCGTTCGCGGTTCTCTTGACCAGCGGCGACGCACAGACGATGCCACCCTTCATCCCCTTCATTATCGGCGAGGGCGGTCAGGACTGGCCTGCCGTTGCGGCCGCGACCACGCTGTTCTTCCTGCCGATCCTGCTGTTCACCATCCTGCTGCGCCGCCATCTGTTGCGCGGCATCACCTTCGGAGCGGTGCGCAAATGAGTGAGCCGATCGACCGCCGCGCTTCACGATTTCCGCTCTGGCTGCGCCGCGGCCCGTGCGAGGCCGTCACAATGACGCTGATCGGGCTCGGCGTCCTGATGCTGATGCAGCCATTCTCGCTGAACCTGTTCAGCTATTCCTTTGTCACCATCCTGGCGGGAACGCTGGGATTTGTGATCGTCAGCCATTTTCCGGACTAGCGCCATGGCGGAGATCAGAATCGAGTCCGTCGCCAAGACCTTCGGGACGTTCGCCGCCGTGAAGGGCGTCGACTTCACCGTCGATCACGGCTCGTTCTTTGTTATCCTGGGCCCTTCGGGTTGCGGCAAGACGACGACCTTGCGGATGATCGCCGGTCTGGAGCTGCCGACCTCCGGCCGCATCCTGCTCGATGGCGAGGATGTCACGGCATTGCGCGCGTCGGCGCGGGACATCGCGTTCGTGTTCCAGCTCTTCGCGCTCTATCCGCACATGAATGTGCGCCAGAACATCGGCTTCCCGCTGCGCTGCCAGAACTACAAGCGGGCCGAGATCAGAAAGAGCGTCGAGGAAGCGGCAAGGCTGTTACGGATCGATCATCTGCTCGACCGCAGGGTGGGCGGCCTTTCCGGCGGCGACCGGCAGCGCGTTGCGCTCGGCCGCGCCATCGTCCGCCGTCCCAAGGCCTTTCTGATGGATGAGCCGTTGGGCGCGCTCGATTCGGAATTTCGCAGGCTGATGTGCGGCGAGCTGCGCGAGCTGCACGACCGGATCGACGCGACCTCCATCTACATTACCCATGATCAGCTCGAGGCCATGGCGATGGCGGACTGCATCGCCATCATGAATCAAGGCCGCATCGAGCAGATCGGCTCGCCGCAGGAAATCTATGATCGTCCGAAGACGATGTTCGTGGCCGATTTCATCGGCGCGCCGCCGATGAGTTTCCTGAGAGTCGACACCGCGCTCAGGCGGGGCGATCGTGTGATCAGGATCGACGGTGCTCCAGTGGAGATGCCGGAATTGTTCGAGGACCGCGCCGAGAGCAAATTCGCGCTGGGCGTACGGCCTGAAAACGTGTCGTTTGCCGATCATTCGCAGCTTCGCGGCCGGGTGATCGGCGCCGAATATCTCGGTACGACGCAGATCGTGACGGTGACCACGGCGGGCGGCCAGGTGAAGGCGCGCCTGCCCTCGGGGCACGCGGTTCAGATCGGCGAGACGGTCGGGCTCAAGCTGCGGCCGGACCGGCTTTCGCTGTTCGATGCGATGAGCGGACAGGTGTTGTCCTCGGCACTCCATGCGGGAGGGCGCGGTGGCTGAAGTTTCTCTTGTCGATGTCAGCAAGCGTTTTGGCGCGGTCGAGGCGGTGCGTGGCCTGTCGCTGTCGATCGCCGACGGCGAATTCGTCGTGCTGCTGGGCCCGACCGGTGCGGGCAAGACCACGGCGCTGCGCCTGATCGCGGGTCTGGAGCGGCCGGACGCCGGCTCCGTGCTGATCCGGGGAAGGGATGTCACCAAGGACGTTCCGGCCGAACGCGATGTCGCGTTCGTCTTTCAGCAATATTCGCTGTATCCGCATTTGACAGTGTACGACAATCTGGCGTTTCCGCTGCGCTCGCCGGCGCGTCGCATGGACGAGAGCTTCATTCGCCGCCGCGTTCGGCAAGTCGCGGAGCTGCTGCATATCGAGAAGAAGCTTGAGAATCGCGCCACCGCGCTGTCCGGCGGCGAAATGCAGCGGGTGGCGATTGGCCGCGCGCTGGTCCGCGAGCCCGCCGTCTATCTGATGGATGAGCCGCTGTCCTCGCTTGATGCCAAGCTCCGCGCCGAGTTGCGCCTTGAGCTCAAGCGCATCCAGCGCGAACTCGGCACGACCATTCTCTATGTGACCCACGATCAGATCGAGGCCATGACCATGGCCGATCGCATCGGCGTGATGAGCGAGGGGGTCTTGATCCAGCTCGGCACGCCGCGCGACATTTACGAGCGGCCGGCAAGCGCCTATGTGGCGAGCCGGCTCGGAACGCCTGCCATCAACCTCATTCCGGCGGAGCTGCTGTCAAGCGGATCGCTTCCGGCGCAAGCAAGAACCGTGGGCTTGCGCACCGAGCATATCCGGATTTTTTCGACGGATCGTCCGGGGCCGCGCGCGCGGGTGCATTGGGTCGAGCATCTCGGCGACCAGAACCATGTGCATCTCAAGCTCGATACCCACTCGCTGGTCACGCTTGCCGATCCCGCCCAGGAGCTGAAGGCCGGCGATCAGGTCTCGCTCGAATTCATCGCGCCGCTTTATTTCGATCAGTCCGGCAAGCGGATCGCGACCGATGGAGCGCCTGCATGATGATCGATCGCGACACGCGCAAACGCCTGATCGAGACGGTCGCCAACCGTGTCATTGCCAATGCCGAGGAGCTGACCGATCTCGACCGCGCCATTGGTGATGGCGATCACGGGACCAATATGCGCCGTGGCTTCGAAGCCGTGCTGGCCGCGGCCGACGAACTCTCCGCCAAGGCTTTCGGCGAATCCTTGAAAGGTGTCGGGACCACGCTGGTGATGAAAGTCGGCGGCGCTTCCGGTCCGCTCTACGGGACGCTGTTCCTGTCGCTTGGCAAGTCGCTCACCGACGAGGTGAGCCGGGAGCAGCTTGCAGAGGCATTTGCTGCCGCGATCGAGGCGGTCAAGGCGCGCGGCAAGTCGGATGTCGGCCAGAAGACGATGCTGGACGTGTTGTCTCCCGTGCTCGCCGTGTTGCGCGAGGGCGGAGAGGGTTTCCCTGCGCGCTTGAGGGCGACAGCCAAAACGGCTGCCGAGAACACCATCCCGATGAAGGCGATCCGCGGCCGCGCGTCGTTTCTCGGCGAGCGCAGCATCGGTCACATGGACCCCGGCGCGCGGTCCTCCGCGCTGATCGTCGACGCGGTCGCAGATGTCATGGAAGGTCGTGCATGAGCGAGAATGTAGGAATCGTCATTGTGTCTCACTCCGCGGATGTCGCCCGCGGGACCGCGATGATGGTCGAGCAGATGGTCGGCCGCGAAGTGCCGCTCGGCTGGTGTGGCGGAGACCCGGATGGCGGGCTTGGCACCAATGTCGAGGCGATCATGGCGGCGATCGACAAGGCGTGGTCGGAGAAAGGCGTCGCCATCCTGGTCGATCTGGGTGGGGCCGAAACCAACAGCGAAATGGCGATTGAGATGTTGCCCGAATCGCGGCGCGGCCGCGTCGTGGTTTGCAATGCGCCGGTTGTCGAAGGTGCGGTGATGGCCGCGACCGAAGCTGCGTCGGGGGCGCCGCTGGAGGCCGTGCGCCGCACGGCTGAAGAGCTGACGCCGGCATGATGCGAGATGACCGTCATGCGAGATAACGTTCATGAATGAGCTTCGGGCATCGGTTCTTATGCGGCATGAGGTCGGGCTGCACGCCCGGCCCTCGGTCAAGCTGACCAAGCTTGCCAAGGCGTTCGAATCGAAAATCGATCTCGGCCTTTCGCCTGACGGACCCTGGATTGATGCCAAGAGCATCGTCAAGGTGATGGCGACCAAGGCGCCGAAGGATTCGACCATCTATTTCCGTGCCGAGGGCAAGGATGCGCAGGCCGCGCTGGAAGCGCTGGTGACGCTGGTCGACGGAGATTTCCAGGATGGACCATAGGATGCGTCAGGCAGCCCATCGCATCGAGGGGCGATCCGCCGCTCCGGGGATCGCGTTGGGACCGCTTGTGCGCCTGGTCGCCACGACGTCGGAAACGATCCGGTCGCGTTCGGCAGCCGGCGAGCGGCAGGCGCTTGCCGACGCGCTCGAAGTGTCGAAGCGTGATCTCGTAGCGCTTGCCGGCAAGGTGGAAGACGAAGACGCCGAAGCCATTCTCGCCTTCCAGGTCGCGCTGCTCGAAGACGAGAATCTGGCCGCACCAGCCTTTGCGCTGATCGCGGATGGCGAGAGCGCCAGCCGGGCCTGGTGTGCAGCGATCGATCCGGAAATCGCGACCTACGATCAGGCCGATGATTCCTATTTTCGTGCCCGCGCCTCCGATCTGCGCGATCTGCGCGACCGCGTGCTGCGGCGCCTCGCGGGCGAGGCCGATCAGGCGGTGCCGCCAGGCGCAATCGTCGCCGCCGAGGACATGCCGCCATCGGTGTTCCTCGCGACCGACTGGCGCGACGGCGGTCTGGTATTGCGCCGGGGCAGCCCGTCAAGCCATGTCGCCATTCTCGCGCGGTCGCGCGGCGTGCCGATGCTTGTCGGCGTGGATGTCGATCATCTCCAAAGCGGCGTCCATGCCGTGCTTGATGCCGATGCGGGCGCGCTAATTGTCGATCCCGATCCGAAGCTGCGGGCCGATTATGATAAGCGTCTCGCCGAGCAGTCGGAAGCGCGGGAGACGGCGTCCGCTTTCAGCGGCCCCGTACTGACGGCAGACGGCGAGCGGGTCCAGCTCATGATCAATGTGACCGGGCTCGCCGAGCTCCGGCATATCGATCCTTCCAAGGTCGACGGTATCGGCCTGATGCGGACCGAGTTTCTGTTTCAGGCGCGCGAACGGCTTCCGAGCGAGGAAGAGCAATACCAGACTTACCGGCGGATGGCCGAATGGGCTGCCGGCAAGCCCGTGACCATTCGCACGCTGGATGCCGGCGGCGACAAGCCGATTGCGGGTCTGACG
>Ga0126371_10002814_pt1 | contig 15099 bp, 18 predicted proteins | sample PanSoiMetaPlot_4_FD_110145 | JGI IMG/M metagenome (GOLD analysis project Ga0126371, IMG submission 110145) | Tropical forest soil microbial communities from Panama - MetaG Plot_4 | ecosystem: Environmental > Terrestrial > Soil > Tropical forest > Bulk soil | place: Panama | collected 2016-02-17 | reverse complement strand
TCTGGATGTAGAGAAGCGGGGACGATGAGTTTGGCCGATCCATGTCCTGAGCGAGCGCGTCGTTGCTGCCGAAGTTGAAGTACTTAGAAATTCGTGGCGATGACCTCAATCCACGAAGACCCGCTGGAGGTATATCCGATAAACTCCACCCCGCCATTGGTCACCCCGGTTGCTCCTGAATACACAGTGGCTCTATTCGCCGGAGCGAGGCCTTCGAACCTAATGGTCTGCTGAGATGACGCGGCCGCCGCCGCGGCGTTTGGATCCGTGTAGTAGGTTGTGATGGTCGCAAAGCGCGCCGAATTGGCCGCAAAGCAGAAACGCCGCCAGGCCCAAAATATTCAGAGGACGAGTGAGAGAATGCAGCATAAAGACTCCTTCGAACTAATCGCTACCAACCTGAAGCTGGAAACTGGTTAGTGGGGGCGGAGTGCGGTCACTCTCTGCTGAAATTTCTTGCTGCCGCGCGATTCCCCAAGGAGTAGGCCCTGAGGCCTAGTGCAGCGATCCGGCGACTTTCGCGCCGTATTCCTTCGCCTTCGACATCACCAGCGCCGGATCCAGCGTCAATGGCTTGCCATCACGGACCAGTGGCCGCCCATTTACGGCAACGTCCTCAATATCCGATCCTTTCAGCGCGTACACGACCTGCGAGTAAATGTTATAAAGGGGCACCGCGTGGGGACGATCCAGCCGCACCGTAATCAAGTCTGCGCGCTTGCCGGGTTCGAGCGATCCGATTTCCTTGACGAGTCCGGCTACGCGTGCCCCCTCGATGGTGGCCAACGCGACCACCTGCTCGGCTGGAAGCAGTGTGGGATCGCCGCTTGCCACCTTCTGCAGATTGGCCGCGAGATTCATCTCTTCCATCAAGTCGAAATCGTTGTTGCTGCCTGCAGGTCCGTCGGTGCCGAGCCCTACTGGAACGCCTGCGGCTAGCAGCTTCACCACAGGCGCGACACCGCTAGCCAGCTTCATGTTGCTCGAAGGGCAATGCGCGACTCCAACTCCGTGTGCCTTCAGAATCTTGATGTCGCCGTCATCGAGCCAGACGCCGTGCGCCGCGATGGTCGGGCCATCCAGCACGCCGAGCACGTCCAGCAACCGCGTGGGCGTCATGCCGCGAACGCGCAGCGCGTCGTCATTCTCGGTCTTGGTCTCCGAAACGTGAATCAGCAGCGGGACGCCGTAGTGGTCGGCCAGTTTTCGAGCCGCGCGCAGGTCGGCATCGTCGTTGGTGTAAATGGCGTGTGGCGCCGGCGCAGGCACGATCAGCGGATCGCCCTTGTACTGCTTGATGAACTTCTCGGTAAGCTCCAGCGCATCATGTGGAGTCGCAGAATCGGGCGACTTGAACTTGAGGATGGTCTCCCCCAATACACCGCGCATTCCCGCTTCCTTGGCCGCTTGCGCCACGCGGTCCTCGAAATAGTACATATCCACGAACGTCGTCGTGCCGGAAAGCATCATTTCAAGACACGCCAGCCGTGTTCCCCACAGCACGAAGTCCGGTGTCACGTTCTTGGCTTCCGCGGGAAAAATGAATTTCTGAAGCCAATCCTGGAGCTTCATGTCGTCTGCGATACCGCGCAACAGCGACATCGCGGCATGCGCGTGCGTGTTGACCAGCCCCGGCATGATGAGCGCGTTCGGACGGTCCAAGCGATGCGCAGCCTGGAACCGGCTGTCGATCTCGGCGCGCGTTCCCACTCCCACGATGCGCTCGCCGCGAACGGCCACCGCGCCATCGTGGATCAACCGATGCCGCGCGTCCATCGTAACCACACTTCGCGCGGAGTAAATCCAGTCAGCGGGTTCAGCCCTAAGGCTGCTGGAAATGACGAGACTGAGGAGCAGTTGTAGCGCACGCACTCGTGCGTGCCCTGTCGCCACTCGTGGCGATGCTGAGTCTGGATTACTCACCATTGCGTTCACACGAGTGTGAACACGGCACCCATCAGCGCGCGCGCTACAGAAACGAATCATCGAATGGTCTCGGAAAGATATCTCTCAATTTTATCGTTTCGCTCTTTCCCTTCAGATTGACGAGTGTGATCTCAACATCGCCACAAAACTCCCACAGGATCTGCCGGCACGCCCCGCACGGCGGCGTGAGCGAATCCGTATCCGCTGCCACCGCGATCCGCGCAAATGTCTTCGCCCCCTCCGACACCGCTTTGAACACCGCCACGCGCTCGGCGCACACCGTCAGCCCGTAGGTGGCATTCTCTACATTGCATCCAGTGAAAATGTGCCCGCTCTCATCTTCCAGCGCCGCCCCCACCTTGAAATGCGAAAACGGCGCATGCGCATACTCTCGCGCCTTGAGCGCCGCCTCAGTCAACTGGCTCATAGGTATTGCAAAAGCGCCTTCAGAAATTCAACCAGCCGATCCCGGACCTGACGCCCGACCTCCAGCACTTCCTCATGGTTGATCTTCTGCGGCAGAACTCCCGCGGCCATATTGGTTACGCATGAAATCGCCAGCACCTTCATTCCCAGGTAATTCGCGACGATCACCTCAGGCACCGTCGACATCCCCACCAAGTCCGCGCCAATCGTGCGCAGGTAGCGGATCTCGGCGGGCGTCTCGTAACTCGGCCCCGGCAACGCTGCGTACACGCCTTCGCCTAACGTAAACCCCAGTTCCCCCGCCACGCGATGCGCGAGCTCCCGATACTCAGCCGAATACGCCTCCGACATATCGGGGAACCGCGGTCCCACGGAATCGTCGTTCGGCCCGATTAGCGGATTCACTCCCTGCAAATTAATATGATCGGAGATCAGCACCAGCGCTCCCTGCGAGTAAGACAGATTGATCCCGCCCGCCGCGTTGGTGAACACGATCGACTCGACGCCCAGCGCCCGCAATACACGTACACCCATTGTGACCTGCGCCGCCGAGTAGCCTTCGTACAAATGGCTGCGACCTGCCATGACGGCAACCATAACGCCATCCAGCCGCCCGAATACCAGTTTCCCGGCGTGCCCCACCGCAGTTGACACCGGCCATCCCGGAATCTCGGTGTAGGAAATCTCGGTGCGCACGGCCAGTTCATCTGCGAAGGCACCGAGCCCGCTGCCCAATACCACCGCGACTCGCGGATCGAGGCTCACCTTCGAGCGGATGTAGGAGACTGCGTCTCGCATCAGAGCAGCATGCCCGCAATGCAGGCCGACATAAAATTCGCCATCGTCCCTGCGGCAACGGCTTTCAAACCCAACCGCGCCAGGTCTGATTTGCGCGTCGGCGCCAGCGCCCCGATTCCGCCGATTTGAATCGCGATGGACGAAAAATTCGCAAACCCGCACAGTGCGTAAGTGGCGATTGTGAACGAGCGCGGATCGAGCGCATCCTTCATCGGCCCGAGCTGTTGGAACGCGATAAATTCGTTGAGGACCAGCCGCGTCCCCAGCAGATTGCCAACCGACTGGCAGTCGTGAAACTTCACGCCCAATAGCCACGCCACCGGCGAGAACACGTATCCGAAGATCTGTTGCAATGTGATGTGGAAAGCGCTCAAAATCCCGTTGCACAGAGCGATCAGCGCGATGAAGGCGATTAGCATCGCCGCGATGTTCAGTGCCAATTGCAGCCCGTCGCCCGCCCCGCGCGCCGCCGCATCGATCACATTGATCCCGGGCCTTTCCACCTGCACCCGGACACCGCCCGCCGTGGCTGGTTTGTCGACCTCGGGCATCAGGATTTTAGCGAGCATGATAGTCGCCGGCGCGGTCATAATCACTGCGGTCAGCAAATGCCGGATCTCGACGTGCGCCATCAACACATAGGCCGCCATCACCGCGCCCGAGACGTGCGCCATGCCGCTGGTCATGATGGTGAACAGCTCGGACTCGGTGAGCCCCGCTAGAAAGGGCCGGATCGTCAACGGCGCCTCAGTCTGTCCCATGAAAATGCTGGCCGCGACATTGGTCGATTCCGCACCGCTTGCCCCCATCACGCGCTGCATAATCACCGCCATGGCGCGCACCAACACCTGCATCACGCCGAAATAGTAAAGGATGCTGAAAAGGCTCGATATGAAAATAATGATCGGTAGCACTTGGAACGCGAACACCACCGGCTGGCTGCCGCCGAGCTGATCGCCAAAGACGAACGTGCTGCCCGCACGTGAGTAGCCGATCAGGTTATTGACCTTGTCACTCGCGGTCTTGAACGCGCCGGCAGCCGGTGTCCGCAGAACGATAAACGCAAACGATAGCTGGAGCCCCAGACCCCACAACATCACGGACGGCCGGATGGCCCGGCGATGTTTGGAAAATGCGACGCAGACCCCGAGTATCGCGAAGATACCCAGCAACCCGGTGAACCGATCCATGAACGGATCAGCTTACCACTTCAAGAATCAGCTCGCGCTCCTCCGGCGCCGACGCAGAAATGCGGAACGCATCTTCCACCTGCTGCGACGCTTCCTCGACGTGCTCTTCGCTAGTGTAGTAAACGCGGCACAGCACCGCGCCTGCCTCCACCTTCTGCCCGACCTTCACTTCTAGAATTACGCCTACCGCCGGATCGATGGTGTCTTCCTTCGTATTTCGCCCGGCGCCAATCATCGCCGACGCAAGACCAATGTCTTCGGCAGCGATCGCGCTGACGTAGCCCGAGCGAGGAGACGCGATCTCGCGCACGCCGGTCGCGTTCGGCAGCAGCTCAAACCGATCCAGCACCTGCGGATTGCCGCCCTGCGCCTCGATCACTTCTTTGAACTTCTTGTAGCCGGATCCGTCCAGTAGCCTCGATTGCGCCACCTCGCGCGCGTCGTCGAGCGAAGGAACAATCTTAGCCAGGAAAATCATGCGCGCAGCAAGCTCCAGCGAAATGCGCGTAAGATCCGTCGGGCCGGCGTTCTGGAGCGTTTGCGAAACTTCCATCACTTCCAGCGCATTTCCGACCGCGTAGCCGAGCGGCTGATTCATGTCGGTAATCAGCGCCTGCACGCGCTTGTCCATGCGGCGGCCGATCCCGACCATCATCTGCGCCAGCCTGCGCGCGTCCACTTGCCGCTTCATGAAAGCGCCGTTGCCGACCTTCACGTCCAACACGATTGCATCGAGGCCAACCGCCAGCTTCTTCGACATGATCGACGATGCGATGAGCGGAATCGACTCCACCGTAGCGGTCGCATCCCGCAGCGCGTACAGCTTTCCATCGGCAGGCGTGATCTCGGGACTTTGCCCGATGAACGCCAGTTTGTGCTTCTGCAGCTGCGCCTTGAATTCGTCGATCGTAAGGTCAGTGCGAAATCCTGGAATTGCCTCCAGCTTGTCCAGTGTCCCACCCGTATGCCCGAGCCCTCGCCCGGAAATCATCGGGACCACGACGCCGGCCGAAGCTGCCAGGGGCGCGGCAATGAGGCTCGTTTTGTCTCCGACGCCGCCGGTGGAGTGTTTGTCGACTTTGATCCCAGGAATCGTGCTCAGATCTACTGTTTCCCCGGACCGCACCATGGAATCGGTCAGCGTGCTCACCTCCCGATCCGTCATCCCGGAGAAGAACACAGCCATCAGAAACGCGGACATCTGATAATCCGGAATTTCGTTCCGCGTGTAGCCGTCCACGATCGCAGCGATCTCTTCCGGCGTCAGCTCTTCAGCATCTCGTTTTCGGTGGATCAAGTCGACTGTGCGCATTAAGGTTTTCAGCGTAACATCTGATGTGTTTGAAAGTAAAGGCTGTAGTGAATCCGCATGTATGGACGCACTACAAATTCCAGCGCCTCACGCCCCAACCAACCCGAAGGCGCACGGCTCGCCGGTCGCGTGCCGACCCGGCCAAATTCTGCTCAGTCGAAGACCCCGGGCCGCCGTCACCTATGATACAGGAAACTGTGGCGCACGCACTCGCGCGTGCCGTGTCATCGCGACACTAAGCCCACGAGATCGCCTTCAGTAGCTCTTTGAGCCATCGGCCCTTCTCTGGGTTGATCATCTCGACGAATCCAACCCCTCCCGCCAGATGCGCGCGAAAGATCGACCACCCCGGCGCGATTTTGCGACTCGGGCCCGCGCCGCACGCAATTGGTAAGGATCGCCTCCAGCAGTTCCAATTCCCGCCGGGCCAGGTTCACTTTCTCGTTCACCACTACGCCCGCCAATTGGTGCCGAACGCCCCGCCGCACGACGCGCGTCTTGTGATGATTCACGGCGAAGCCTTCCTCCAACGCGATCGCAGCCGCATGCGACTTGAACCGTCCCACGCTCCGCTCGAACTCTTCGTCGCCTGAAAACGCAACGTCATCCGCGTAGCGTGTATACACCGCGCCAGCCGACCGCGCCAACCCCGACAGCCGGCAATCCAGCCGGTACGTCATCAAATTGGCGAGCGCCGGCGACGTTGGTGCCCCCTGCGGCAGATGCGGGCGCAAATACAAGATCCAGGACTCGGTCCAATGTGCCAGGTCCACTTCCGCTGGTCGCCTGCGCCAAAAGTCCTAGGAAACTGCGTTTGGCCGCGATCCCTCCCAACCGATCGGTCACCGCTTCCGGATATCCGAACGTCCGAAACAGTGCGTGCACTCGAGCCGCCGGAAATGCCGGGAAGAAATCCTGAAAATCCAACCGCAACAGCACGCGTTTTCCAACATGCGGTGCGGCGAACGTTGCGATCGACCGCCCTTTCACGGACCCGTGTACCGCCCCATGAACCGGAACGCGGTCGAGAATCCCGCTCAGAATCCGCCCTGGATCTCTTTCAGCAAGGGCTTGGGCACGTCGGTCAGCCGAACACCGCCTGACCGCTTCGGCAACATCCGGTAGTGATAATGTCGCAGCTTCGAATTGCGCGACTTGTCGCCGAGCGCCTTCAAATCCGCGAACCACTCGAGTTCATCCGGACTCAGGCACAACCAATCGGCGAGATCGCCCAGAGGTTCAATCGCCCGGCAGCCCCCATTCTCGCGCCGCATCCACCGGCGGCATGCGCTGCGGCTCGGCGATCCATTCGGAAATCTGAATTTCGCGCCGATATTTCTTCTGCACTCGCAGAAATCCGCGTCTTCCAGAAAAAAGCGAACGACTTCGTGATGCATTGGCACCTTGCGAGAATTTCTCCACATATCTTTCCTCCTAAGGCCGAAGCCATCGGCATGGCCGGCCGAGCGTCCGTGCCCTGCGCGCCTCGACTGCATCGGCCACCATGTCTCTCGCCAAAAAGCTCCGCGCTAAAGTGCTGATTACGGCCGGGGAGCGCATAGTGGATAGCGGCGAGACTCCAACCAGTCTGACTTTGCGTGAGTAGGACTGCCCGGCTTGCAATCGCAGCAAAGCTCACGCGCCGAAGTGGCGAGCTCACTCGCTGTCCCCCGGCGTAACCCCGGGGGTGAACGAACGCCGAAGCTCGACTCACCGCACTTGAAGCCCGCGCCGCCTGTGTTAGCAGCACGAAAGCGCTAACATTTTCTTGTGGCGCGCCTGACCTGGCTGATTCTTGTCGCCTGTGCGGTCGCGGCACAACCTGCACAGATCAGCTCCGCTTCGAAGCCGCCTCAATCAAACCCTCCGGTCCCCAAAGCGCTCGCGGCTCGAACGGTGGTCCTGGCACCTCCGACTCGCAACTCTACACGTTCGGTCGAGTCACTTTGGAAGATATGCTCGCAATCGCTGACGAAGTCAAATCATTTCAAATTTCATGCAAACTCGCGCTGGATAAAGACGAATTCGATCTCGCCGCGCGCATGCCCCCCGAAACAACGAAGCCGCAATTCCGAAGCATGCTTCAGAATCTACTTGCAGATCGATTCCATCTCAAGCTGCACGTGATATCGAAAGAATTTCCCTCTCACGCGTTGGTCATTGCCAAGGGCGTACCAAAATTCCAAGCCTCTTGGTCACGAGATCCACAGCCGAGCCAATTCTCGGTTGATGGATTCCCAGAAGTCGCCACCAACCGCCCGGATATCGAAGCCTCATTTTCGCCAGCCCGGGCTTCGAACTAGTTCGACTGAGAGCGCATCAGGAACCAATTTCGATCTTCGCCTCGATGCTTCGCGTCCCTGACAATCAACCCGTCGTGGACCAAACTGGCCTGACCGAGAGCTACGATTTCCGTCTCGCCTATTCGCTAGAGCTGAGGGCAACAACATCCGACTCCCCACCTCCCCTGCCGGACCTGTTCTCCGCCATCCAACAACAACTCGGACTCCAACTCGTCCACAAAAAGATCCCCTTCAACGTCCTGGCCATCGACCAAGTCGACCGCTTCCCCACCGAGAATTAGCGCCGTCTATGATACGATCCGCCACAGAGGTTCCCATGCCGTTCATCGACACCACCGAGCTCAAAGTCATCGAGCGCCTCCCCGGCTGGTACGGCCGGTATTTCCACTCGCCGAACATGACCTTCGCGCACTACGAGTTCAAACGCGGCTCCTCCATCCATGAGCATTTCCATCCGCAGGAGGAAGTCTGGCAGGTGATCGAAGGCGAGCTCGAGATCACTGTCGATGGCAAGACCCAACTCGCTCGTTCCGGCATGGCTGCGATCATCCACGGCGACGTCCGACATTCCATCAAAGCACTCACCGACGGCCGTGCCATTGTCGTCGACACTCCGCTTCGCCCGGAGTTCGGCTGAGCTACGACCGCACGCGCTGCGAATGTCTTGACGTGCTCCTCCGCTGAGCGCCAAAATGAATTACTCTTTCAAGCGGCTGTCACTCTGATCTCAAGGAGTACGTTATGAGCGCAAAGGGTGTCACGCGCACAACCAAACGTTGCAGTAACTGCTTCGCGCCGCGCTCCGTTTTGCGCGAGTTACTAAAGACACGCTTCGCCGGTGCTTGCGCCTGCCTTGCCGCAGCCCTATTCGCCGCGCCCGGCTTCGGCGGATCCCGGCTCAACACCGGTGAAAAACGCACCATGGAACTGAACCCCGCGGTGGTGAAAGTTTCGGTCAAATACAACGTCTCCGGCACATTCCTAGTCGGCAGCGAAACCATCCAGTTCGGGCCTGAAACGGTGGGAACTTTCGGCAGGGGCTTCATCTACCGGCCGGACGGCTACATCATCACCAACGGCCATGTCGTCGCCGACGCGCAACTCAAAGATGTCGCCGCGCAGAACGCGCTGCGCGACAAAATTCGCACCGTCATTCTCAAGAATCTCGTCATTCCCCAGACTCGAAAGCGCAACGGTCCTCAGCTTAACGGAACCATCCAGGAGATGATGTCGGCCGTGGGCCTGAAAGCCTACTACAGCACGCCCACGCTGATCGTCGCGCTCGCCAACGGTCACGAATACCGCGCCGACACCAAGCAATACAGCGACTCCATCGATCTCGGCGGGAAAGACGTCGCCATCATCAAAATTGCCGCCAGCAATCTTCCGACTGTAAAGCTCGGCAATTCCGCCAGCGTCCACGTTCAGGAACCAATCACAGTAATCGGATATCCCGGCGCGGCCTCGAGCGGCTCGCTCTCCATCTTGAGCGAAACGTCCAACATGATTCCTTCGGTTACCAATGGCCACGTCTCCGCCGTAAAGACTCTGGTCGGGCAGGAAAGCGTCATTCAATCGGACGCCGTCGCAGGCCACGGAAACAGCGGCGGCCCGGCGTTCAACGACGCCAACGAAGTCATCGGTATCACCACCTTCGGCTCGCAAGAAGAGAGCGGCTTCAATTTCTTCGTGCCCATCAATACGGCTATGGAGTTCGTGAACACGGCGGGCGCCAAGCCCGAATCCGGAATCTTCACCGGGCTTTAGGCCGAAGCGCTCGACACCTATGACAGCGGCAAATGCCAGGGTGCCAAACCGAAGCTCCAGAGCGTGCTCAACATCATGCCCGGCGAGCCGGACGCTCTGCGCCTGATGGTAGCATCCGACAATTGCATCCAAGAGGAAGGCGTCGTCGGACGGATGATGGAAGGCTCCGGTTGGACTCATGCTCGGTGGCGCGGCGGCCGCAGTGTTGGCGGCAGCAGCCGGAATCACTTGGTACACGTTGAAACCGCCACCTACGACAACTCTTCCTTCGGTCGCGTTGTCGAGTTCGTCCGCGAACGCCGTCCCGCCGGAAGGCAGCCTGATTCCGCTGAGCGATCAAACCGTGTCTGGCACCCGGACACCGACCAAAACTGCTCCTCCTGCCAGCCAGCCGCCGCGGAGTAACCAGCCCGCTCCGCCGAAAGGCGCCGCTACTCCGAGTAACGACAATCCGCCTTCGCCACCTCCACTCGCGCCATATTCGCCCCCCTCGCAGGCGCCCGCGCAAGTTCAACCGAAAGTGGCAAGCTCGCTGATGATTCCCGCGGGAGCCATCATCATGGTGCGCATGATCTCCGCGATTGATTCATCCGTCAATGCCGCGGGCCAGCGCTTCGACGCCAGCGTGACCTCCCCGTTCTTGCCTTCGGCCGGGTTGCGATCCCTCGCGGTGCTCCCGCTCTAGTGCGTTTGGACAACGTGGCCGAGGCAGGCCGTCTCAAGGGCCGACCCGCGGTCCTGCTCGAACTGGTTGCGCTGACGTTCGGCGGTTTCAACTACCCGACTCGAAGCCTGTTGTTTGAGCAGCAGGGCCTCTCTCGTGGAAAACGCAGCGCGGAGTTCATCGGAGGCGGCGCGGCAGTCGGCGCAATCGTCGGCGGAATCGTCGGTCACGGCAAAGGGGCGGCCATAGGAGCCGGTACAGGCGCTGCTGCTGGTACGGGCGCTGCCGTCGCCACCAAAGGCCCTGCCGTCGTCGTTCCCTCCGAGACTCGGATCAGTTTTACCCTTCGCGCGCCGATCAACGTCCGCTAGCGCGCGACAATTGAAGTAGTGATCCGAATCCGGGGACTGTTCCTCCTCCTCGCCTCTGTCCAGATCGCCCTCGCGTTCGTCAAGCTCTCACCGCAAACGGCCGCCGCTTTCGACAGCTACGTTCAGGCCGCCGAGGCTCAAATGTCTCGCGACCTCGACGCGGCGCGCTTTCTTCACGTCCACTCCAGGCCCGATGTCAAAGCCAAACTTCGCGCTGGACAAACCATCATCGAATCAGGCGCGGCTCTCGAAGGCCGCAAGAGCGCTGACATCCCGAGCGGCCTGCTCCAGGACTGGCTCGGCATGATGTTCATCCCAGCCGCCACAATCAAGGACGTCCGCAGCATCCTTCAGGATTATCCGAACTACAAGACCCTCTACAAGCCTGAGGTCATGGAGTCCAAAGAACTGGGCCACCACGATGACCAATACGACATTTTCCTGCGCCTCTACGAAAAACACATTCTGACCGTCGTGCTCAACGCCGAGTACCACGTCGAATATAAGCAGATCGATCCCCAGCGCATGACCGTGACTTCCCACTCCACACGCATCGCGCAAGTAAAAGATCCGAAGCGCTCCTACACCCAAGAGGAACCGGTCGCCGACGACACCGGATTCCTTTGGCGCCTGAACGCCTATTGGCGCTTCGAGGAAGCAGACGGCGGAGTGTACGCCGAGTGCGAAGCCATCTCGCTCTCACGCGATGTTCCCATGGGGCTCGGATTCCTGCTCAAGGGATTTCTCGAGCGCTTTCCGAAAGAATCGATGCAGAACACGCTGCGCGGCACTCGCGACGCGGTTCTAGCGCGGGTCTCGAATTAGCCCGCTAGGAAATCGCCGTCATCGGCTGCCGGTACTTGGACTGGAACACTTCGCTGAAAACTTGCAGCATCCCAGGGTGAATCAGCCCGTTATCGGCCAGCAAATGCGGCCCGCGCAGATTTACGGCATCGCCTTTCATGTCCGAACACTTCCCGCCTGCTTCCTCGATCAGCAAGACTCCTGCCGCCATGTCCCACGGATTTAGGCCGAACTCCCAGAATCCATCCAGACGTCCACTCGCTACATAGGCCAGATCCAGCGCAGCAGCTCCCGCGCGCCTCACGCCGTGCGTGATCATCGCGAGCTGATAGTAAAAATGAACGTTGATATCCTGGTGGCGCTTCTTGCTCGGAAACCCGGTGGCCACGAGCGCATCCTCGACGCGCGCGGTCTTTGAAACATGAATGCGCCGGTTATTCAGATACGCACCCGACCCGCGCTCGGTGAAAAACATCTCTTTGCGCTCCGGATCGAAAATCACGCCGGCAATCAATTGCCCGGCGTGCTGCAGCGCCAGCGTGACGTTGTACATCGGAAAACCATGCGCGAAATTCGTGGTGCCGTCCAGCGGATCGACATACCAGCAATAATCCGCAGACCCGCTATGTCCGCTGCCTTCTTCAGCCACGATCGAGTGCGTTGGAAAATGCGCCCGCAGCCGCTCTACGATGAGTTGCTCGGACGCGCGATCCGCGGCCGTCACCAGATCGTGCTCACCCTTCAGCTCAAACCCGAGATGACGCTCGAAGAGTTTGGAGAGCAGAGCGCCGGCTTCCCGCGCGATCTCAGCAGCAATTTCTAGGTACGAAGGCATGAGTGTAGCGACCCGATCACTGCGCGAGCGTCGCGCTAGGCCTCCGGATCTTCGTACAGATATTTGATGTCGTGCTTGAAAAGAAACAGGTTGGGCTCACCTTCGCGCGTCACCCGTATGAAGTTGGTGTCGAAGAATTCGATCACGCCCGCAACTTCTTCGTTGCTGCTCAGCCGGATTCGCACCGGCACCTGATCGGCGATCAACTGCCGAAGATATTTGACTTCCTCGAAGGTCTGCTCCGGAGCTTTGGTTTTTGCCTTGCTCATTCACGCTTGTTTGCCGGACGCTCTCAGGGCCGGCCGAAGCCCCTGGGGGCGTCCGAATCCCCATAGTAGCCGCTTCGCGTGATCACTCGCAAACTGCGGTTCGGCAACGTGACCCTCAAAGTGTGGTAGCGATCTTTTGTCGCCGGAACATTCTGCGGATAGAACCCGATCAGATATTGCGTGCGCAGCTCGTGCAGGATGTCTTCGAAGGCGCGATCCAGCTCGGCCGCGGAGCTCGGCCTAAACACCCGCCCGCCCGTTCCCGCCGACAAAGTGGTGAGCGCGTTTTCGCCGCCCACGTTGCGTCCCGCCCCGTTTGTGATCGGAATTACCACGATCGGGTACATGATCGCGTCGGCACGCTGCGCCGACTCGAGCGCCTCATGAAAATCCTTGCTCGACGTCGTATCGCCGCCATCGGTCACGATCACAATCACGTGCCGGCCATTGCGATCTTCCAGTTCGCGCGACACCAGGTAGATCGCGTCGTATAACGACGTCCCGCCTGACGTTCTCACCTTGCCGAGCGCCTGTTCGAGCAGCGAATAGCGCCGCGTGAAGCTTCTGAGCAGCGTCGTCTGCCAGTCGAACGTGTACAGCGCAGCGGCGTCCTCTGGATTGCCTTCGCTCACCAGAGCCTTCAAAAATTTCGCGGCCGAATCTAGTTCATATCGCAGCTCGATTCCCACCGACGCGCTGGTGTCGAGCATCAGTGCGATCGAGAGCGGCTGCTCTGTCTGCCGCTCGAACACCGCGATGTCTTGACGCACGCCGTTGTCGAGTACCGTGAAATCTTCCTTGTTTAAGGAACCGATCAGTGCGCCGTTCTGGTCTTTGACGGTGACCAGAGACCGAACCAGGCGAACGTTGACCCGAATGGTCGTGTCTTGTCCAGAAGACGCGGCGCTCAGACAGAGCAGCGCCGCGACCGAGAACGCAATGCCCGGCTTCACGGCTTGAGGACCGACGAGTCCCACTCGCCTTCCAGCCAGACCTCGCCGTCGGCGAAGTACTCTTTCTTCCAGATGGGGACTAGGCGCTTCAACCGGTTGATGCCTTCGAGCGCAGCCTCGAACGCGGGCTTGCGATGCGGCGCCGTGACGATCACTGCGACGCTCGCTTCGCCAATCTGCATGCGCCCCAACCGGTGCACCATCGCGATGCGGCCAATCGCGAACGACCGCGCGATCTCGCGTCCGATCTCAGCCATCGTCTTCACCGCCATCGGCTCGTAGCACTCGTAATCGAGATACTTCGTCGCGCGTCCCTTAGTGTTGTTCCGTACCACGCCCTCGAAGTTCACCACCGCCCCGTCCTCGCCGCGCAGCAACTCACGAGCGATCGCCGACGTCAGGATCGGCTCGCGCGTCAGTGCGAAAAAATGGCCCTCCGGTTCCGCGATTTCGTGCAGGTAACGCCCGCTCCCGCCGCTCACCGGCGGCAGGAACGCGATCTCGTCACCTTCGTTCACAAGCGTCGAGCGATCGCAAAAATGATGATTCGAAGCCAGCACGATGCTCGACGCCAGATCCCTTAAACGTGGAAATTCACCCGCGTAATGCTCGAACACGGCCTCCAACCGTGCCCCGTTTTCTACTTCAATCTGCTCTTCGGCTCGGCCGACAATGTCTTTTAACATGCCGAAAAACAGGACTTTGACACGCACTTCCAGTCATCTTATCAGACGGTCGCTGAAACCCTGGGTTTCCACATTGTTAGACTGCTAGTACAATTCATGCCTGGCTCCTTTTCGCTTGCCAGCGGGCTCGACCGCTTGGAGGCCGCCAAGCGTCAATTCGGAACCGACCGGCACCGTGACTTACCGGCGTTACTCGAAGCGCTGGCCGCTCGCCGATTCCCCGACGCCGCATCGCTGATCCGCTTCCACGAGGCGCTGCTATTCTTCCGCGCGTATCCTCCCAACGGGCGCGTTCTTCGCCTCACGGAAGAACTGCTCGAATCGTTCGCCGAGCGCCTGGGCCGATTCCGCGGAGACACAGCGCCGTTCGAAGAGCCGGACGTCTCTGGAATCGCGGGGACCGCCTTCTCGGCCATCTTCAGCTACGAAATCGCGCGCTGGCTCGCAAGCCGTTACCCGCGAGAGGTCGAAATCGATTGGGACTCGACCGATCCGTCATTGCTTGGCCCCTTGGTCGCGCACCTGAACCCGATGTTCGCCGAGGACGCATTGGTCGAAGCCAACATCCCATATCTCGACTGGTTTCGCCGGACCAAAACCGGCCGAGGCTCGGACTTGACCTGGCTCTGCTCGGAAACCGAGCGCCTCCGAGTCCCGCCCGTGCTTTTCGATCACGCGCGCATTGCGATCCGATGGAACCTCGACGACTCATCAGCGACGCGCACCAGGATTCGGCCGCCTGGATCGCGTGAATACTTCTTCCACAGCCGGCCGCTCATCCGCCGCGCGGACGTT
>Ga0126371_10002813_pt1 | contig 15100 bp, 19 predicted proteins | sample PanSoiMetaPlot_4_FD_110145 | JGI IMG/M metagenome (GOLD analysis project Ga0126371, IMG submission 110145) | Tropical forest soil microbial communities from Panama - MetaG Plot_4 | ecosystem: Environmental > Terrestrial > Soil > Tropical forest > Bulk soil | place: Panama | collected 2016-02-17 | reverse complement strand
TCGAGATGGCGTGCTGGGACATCGTCGGCAAGGACTGCGGTCAGCCGGTGTACAAGCTGCTCGGCGGCGAAATGCGGGATCGCGTTCGCACCTACACCTACATCTACGACGACCCCGCCGCCAGCCCTGGCCGCGGCAGCCCGCTCAGCCGCGACGTGTGGCTCAACCCGGCGCACGCCGCCGCACGGGCACGGCACTACGCCGACCAGGGCTTCACAGCGATCAAGGTCGACCCGTTCTCGCTGACCCTGACCCACGACCAGAGCCTCGGACAGAACGTCCCGCTCCAGTTTTCCCTATCGGCGGCCGACACCGCCGAGCGAGTCATCGGCGCCATCCGCGACGAAGTAGGGAACGCCTGCGACATCATCATCGGCACGCACGGCCAGATGACCGCGGCGGGAGCGCTGCGGATCGCGCGGCGGCTGGAGAAGTTCGATCCCCTGTGGTACGAGGAGCCCTGCCCGCCAGAGAATATGAGAGCCCTGGCGGAAGTAGCGCGGCGCACCACGATCCCGATCGCGACCGGTGAGCGGCTGACGACCAAGTTCGACTTCGCGCGCCTGCTCGAGCACCGCGCCGCGGCGATCTTCAACTTCGACGTCGGCCAGGTGGGCGGCATCGGCGAGTCCAAGAAGATCGCGAGCATGGCCGAAGCTCACTACGTGCAGGTCGCACCGCACGTCTACGGGGGGCCGCTGATCGCCGCCGCGGCGCTGCACCTGTCGCTGTGCAGCCCCAACTTCCTCATCATGGAGGCGATCGAGCGCTTCGACGGGGTGCATGCGGGGTTCGTCGAGTCGTCGTTCGAATGGCACGACGGCTACCTGATGCCCCCGCGCGGTCCCGGACTCGGCTTTAACCTGCGTGAGGACGTGGCCAGGAGCCACGCACCGCAGGGCCCGCAGCCCGGCACGATCCGCTCGTACTGAAGAAAGTCCAACAACCATCGAGAGGAGCTCGATGAACCATCCTGCGGACCGCACATACGACCGGCAGGACTTGATCCGCCTCACCGACCGCTACCTCGCCGCTCTCGTCGCGAACGACCCGAGCGCAGCGCCGCTCGCCGACAGTGCGCGCATCGTGGAGAACCTTCACCCGATCAAACCAGGCGAGGGCCTCTGGGCGACGGCGAGCGGCGGCCCGGCCGCCTTCGCCATTTACGTGCCCGACCCGCAGCGGCAGACGGCGGGCTTTCTCGGCATCATGGAGCAAGGTGGCGCTCCGGTCCTGCTTGGGCTGCGGCTGGCGACCGAGAACGGCCAGATTGTCGAGGCCGAACACCTGCTCGCCGCCGGCCTCGCCGAGGCCAATCTGCCTAACTTGCGCGTGCCACGCCCGGGCCTGCTGGCTGAGATCCCGCCCGGCCAGCGGCTGCCGGAGGAAGACCTGCGCACGATCGGCGCGACCTACTATGACGCCCTGGCAGGCAACGACAGCAGCCTGGCGCCCATCGCCGACGACTGCGAACGGCACGAGAACGGACTGATCACGGCCGGCCCCAACAGAGGCGCGCCGCCGCCGGGCAGCAGCTTTCCCGCGGTCCCGACCGCCTGCGCTGCCCAGATCGACAGCAAGGCGTTCACCTACATCGCCGACATCGACAACCGACGGGTGTTCGCGGCCGACCCGCCGACCGGCCTGGCGATGGGACTGTCGATGTTCCGCCATCCGATGGACAACATCCCGTACGAAATCATCCTCGCCGACGGCACCACGGCGATGCACGCGCCGGCCTTCGCCCCGTTCGACCTGCCGGCCGCACACGTCTTTAAGGTCGGGCCAGATCGCCAGATCCACGAGATCGAGGCGATGGGCTTCGTTGCGCCGCACGGCTCACCGACCGGATGGTAAGGACCCGGCAGCTGACTGATCTGCGTCGTAGCGCAGCAGGTCGCCTGGCTGGCAGTCCAGTGCGCGGCAGAGCCTGGCGAGGGTGCTGAAGCGGATGGCCCTAGCGCGGCCATTCTTGAGTACTGACAGGTTGACGGTGGTCACGCCGACGCGGTCCGATAGCTCGGTCAGCGTCATGCGCCGCTCGCTGAGCAATGAATCGAGGCGTATCGCGATCGCCGCCGCCTCGTCTTGGTCGTCGGCGGCGCCACCGTAGTCATGGTCGTGCTTCATATCGTGCCCTGGATCTCGGCGTCCATGGCGGCGCCAGCCTTGACGATCCGTGCGAAGGTGAGCAGCGCGGCTCCAGTCAGGAGCGGGATGGGCATGTGCAACGGCACCAGGAGCAGGTTCGGGAACGGATTAGCTTCGATCTTGGCCATGATCGTTAGCAGCGCGTCGGTCGCGATCAGGTGAACGACTGCGGCGGTCGTGCTGCCGATGATGATGAACCAGCCAAGCCTTCGCAGGGCGGCTGCGACGCGTGGCGTGAACGGCCCGCTCCGGCGCGCGGTCACCATCATCCGCCAGAGCAAGAACAAGACACCGCCCCAGAACAACACGGCGGGCAGCGCGGCCAGCAGACCGAGCGCCTGCTCGCCGAGCGTGGAATGATCGGCGCACACCTGCAGGCTGCCAATAACGCTCGTCGAGTGACCTGGCCTGGCGGTGGCGAACGGGGTGTTCCAGTCGCTGGAACTGTACTGGGTTCCTGGCTGCGTCACGCACACGTTGCCTGACGGGCCGAAGGTGCCCGAGCCGAACACGAGGAACGCCACGCCGACCAGCGCCGAGATGATCACGAGCGCGCCGAAGAACGTGGTCACAGAGTCCATTGGCTCAAGCAGTTTGCGGCGTTCGTCACTGGTCGCCATCTCAGGGTCCCTTCGGTCAGCCGGACGGCATCCTGCCCGGTTCATATCGTTAGTCGATACCAACGACAATCGATAGTATTGATAATCGATATGCTCTTGTCAAGCCGCCGCTGACGCCTGGCCGGCCAGTGATGGGAAAATCCCACGATGAGGAACACAGATACCGCACTGCGGGCAGCGGGCTCAGCGGGCTCGCTGCTAAGCATCGGATCGAGCGGGTCGATCTTGTCGATCGGTTCCACCGGCTCAATCCTGTGCATCGGCTCTGCGGGGTCGATCCTGTCGATCGGCTCGGTCGGCTCAGTGGCGTCCATGTTCTCGGTTTGCTCGGCAGCGAGCTCCGGCTCGATCTTGTCCGCGCTATCCAGTTGGTCCCTGCTGGCCTGGCGATCGACGGGCAGCGCCGCTCTGCCAAGCCGCAGGAAGCTAAGCGCGGCCTAGCTCCGCACGCCTGGCGGGGCCGCGCTAATTCCGACCTCCGCGCGGCCGCCGCCGTGACGGAGTCCGCGGCCGCTGCCCGCGTCCGGAACAGCGCTTCCTGGGCGATGCTCGCGACGCGGGTCCCGTCGCGGGTGTAGACGGCCCCGGTGAACCAGCCGCGGCCGCCGGCAACCGTGTGCGGCGTCAGTTCCTGCGACGTCCAGTCGTCCATCCGCGCTGGGCGGTGAAACCAGACCGTGTGGTCTCGAGGTCGAGGATGGACGGCAGGTGTGCCACGATGCTGGCCTCTGGGGGAGAATGAGATTCTCCGATTATGAAAGGAATACTCTAGGCGAAGGAAGGCGGCCGTCCGATCTTCCTGTAGTCCCAGCTGACGATCTGCTCGGGGACCAGCCGGAGCCAGGCGTGACGACCGTCGTGGTGCATGGAGTTGCCGCTCATGTACTTGCGGGCGAAGAGCAGTTCGGCGCCGGCGACCCGCTCATCGATGGCGCTGGTGCGCGGCACCTCGCCGATGATCGCGACCGAGCCGCGCAATTCGGCGCCGCGCAGATCGTCGTACTGCTCCCCCGCGTCGACGACGATCGCGACCCGCGGGTCGGCCCTTAGGTCCGTCCAGCGCTGGCTCCGCACGACGGAGGTGAGCCATATCGCCGACCCGTCCCACACATACCACAGCGGCGTCACATGCGGCCCGAGCGGACTCATGGTGGCGACACGGCAGGTGCGCTCGCCCGCAAGGAAATCGTCGAGTTCGGCCTTGCTCATGGCGATCTTGCGGCCGCGGCGTTGGTGTTGCGGGTCGGTCATGCTAGTCCCCTCACGGTCCGGGCGGGTGCCAGGTCCCCCTTGATCGCGGCCACCATGTCGAGCGCCTGCCGGGTCTGCGCCACGTCGTGCGCGCGGAAGATGCGCGCGCCGAGCCAGGCGGCCACCGCTGTCACTGCGAGCGTGCCAGCTAGCCGTTCTTCGATGCCGGCGCCGAGGGCCTCCCCAACGAAGTCTTTGCGCGACGCGGACAGCAGCACCGGCCAGCCGGTCGCTGTCATCTCACCGAGCCGCCGGGTGAGTTCGAGCGACTGCCAGCTGTTCTTGCCGAAGTCGTGCGCGGCGTCGATGACGATCCGTGCCGGGTCCACCCCGGCACGGACCGCCCGCCCGGCGAGCTCCAGAGTCCGGTTCAGCACGTCCGCCATCACGTCGGGATATGAGACACGGAACGGCCTGGTCCGCGGCGGCAGCCCGCCCGCGTGCGAGCAGACGATGCCCGCGCCGAACTCGGCCGCCACGTCCGCGAGCCGCGGATCCCAGCCGCCCCATGTGTCGTTGAGCAGGTCGGCGCCGGCCTCGCAGGCGGCCCGGCCCACCTCGTGCCGCCAGGTGTCGACGCTGATCACAAGCCCGGGGTACGCGTCGCGCACGGTCTCGATGAACGCCACGACGCGGCGGACCTCCTCGGCGACCGTGACCTCGCCGCCCGGCTTGGCGGGCACCCCGCCGACGTCGAGGATGTCCGCGCCCTCCGCGACCACCTCGTGCACCCGCTCGAGCGCGGCCTTCTGGTCCCAGGTCAGCCCGGGCCGGTAAAACGAGTCTGGCGTCCGGTTGACGATCGCCATCACGAGCGTACGGCCCGGCGCGAATTCGCTGTCGCGCAGCCGCAGCGGCCCGGGCTGGCGCGACGCCGCGCTCTCCTCGCTCACCATGCCAGGTTATCCCCGCTACGCTGGCTGGACATGAGCGACATCGCCGGGGTACTCGGGGCCCTCGCCGCGTCGCTCGACCTGGACCTGCAGGCTGACGGAAAGCCGGGCAACCCGCTGGTGGTGCTGCGGCTCGACCGCTGGCTCAACGCGACACATGAGCAGGTAGCGGGCGCGGCTCGGACGACGTCCGGCCGCTGCGCTGAGCTCGTCAGAGCGATTGCAGGCCCTGCAGCACCTTGCGCAGCAGGCGCATGCCGGTGACCCGGCCGCGCGGCGCGGCCGACGTCACCTCGATCAGGTTCTCGCGCAGCAAGTCGTCGAGGACGACCCGGACCACGCCGAGCGGCGCCGTACAGCCGAGGCGAGCTGGGCGACCGCGGTCGGGACGCGGCAGAGTTCCAGGATGCGGCGCCAGTCTACCTAGGCTTCTCGTACCGACTTGGCGGGCGGCCGCTCACCGGTCGGGACGAGGCGGGAGCGCTGCCTCATTTCTTTATTGACCCTTATGAATTGCCACAGGTTAACGGGCTCTGGCGAATTCTCCGCCTTAGCATCCGGCCGACGGCGGTCGGCGACGAGCAGCAGCTCCGCGGCCATCACCGCGAGGTCGTGGCTGGCCTGATGCTTGTGCCCGCGCCGGCCAAGGTCCACCTGCGCGACCGCGTCCAGGCCATGTCCGGCGGCGGTGTCCATGAGCACGGCGAGCTCGATGCCGTATCCGACGGGGATGGACAGCGACTCCATCAGGTCACGTCGGGCGGCCCACTCGCCGGCCAGCGGCTGCACGACGCCGGTCAGCTCCGGCCACCACAGGCTGAGCAGCGGGCGGGCCACTAGCTCGGTCACCCGGCCGCCGTCGGCAGTGACAGAGCCGTCGCCGCCCTGGTACAAGCGCTCGTAGAAGCCCTTGACGAGCAGCACAGTTTCGTCGGCAAGCAACGGGCCGAGCAGGCCGGTCACGAAGTGCGGCCCCCAGTGCGTCAGGTCCGCGTCCACGAAGATGAGCAGATCGCCCGTGGTCACGAGCAGCGACTTCCAAAGCGCCTCGCCCTTGCCCTGGAAGGAGCCGAGCTGTGCTGCAGCTACGTCTCTCGACCGGTATACCGTGGCGCCCGCCCTGGCCGCTTCCTCCGATGTGCGGTCGGTGGAGTCCGAGTCGATCACCACGAGCTCGTCGACCAGCGCGGTGTCCGCGGCGAGTTTCGCGATCGCGGCCACCACCCCGGCGACCGTGCGCTCCTCGTTGCGGGCCGGGATGACGACGCTGACCGTCACGCCGAGGTCTTTCTTGCGCTTGGCCAGCTTCTTGGCGGGCCAGTCTTGCCAGCGGCTTGTTCGGCGGCTGGACCACGCAGCGGCGATCAGGTCCGCCTCGCTCAACCCTCGCCTCCCGCTAGTCGCGGAATGCCCGTCGTCCGCGTCGTTTAGTGCCGGTCGCGCTGGCGCCAGCGCCGTACTGGCCACGGTAACACCAGCTATTGCTGAAGTGGCGCCGCGGTGGAGGCGGCGGCGGCCCGAAGCGGCGCAGCAGGGTGGCCAGCCTGGCCGGCCGCGTCGGCGCGAAACGCAACATGCCTACGAAATTTTCGGGCCTGGCGACCAGGCCTTGGGGGCAGGACTGTGCCGCCCAGCAACCGACTTCGCATCACTTTCGTACGCGATCGACTACCCATAACGGGGCAAAGTGACCACGAAAGCGTACGGTCCGTATGCGAAGTCGGACGGCAGGGGCTGATGTGACCAGAGGGAGAGCTACCTCTGGCGCGCAGGAGGGGCGGTGGAAGGCGCACACTCTCAGCGTGGGGAGGCAGACGCCAGAGCGTGGGGAGGCGGACGCCCGCCGGGGGGAAGGCGGGCGCCGCGGCGGGGGGCACGTGGGGGCCGCGGCCGCGGCTGCTGGTCGGAGGCGGGGAGCGGCTTCGCGGCCTTGATGGTCATCGGGGCGCCGTCACAGGACAAGGTGCCGGCACCCGAGGACGTGCACAGGAGTTCTACCGACTCGGCGTCGTCCACGTACCGCTTGCCGATCAGCGTGCCCGAGTCAGGGCCGCCGGGGGATGGCTGACCGCCCGGCGAGGCCTGCACCATCGCGCTGCCGACGCATTCGATCAGCGGCCGCCGGTCCTGCGGGACACGGATGACGACCACTCTCGTCGTGCAGACGGTGCTCGCGAGCTGGTCACCTGGCCGAAGGCTCAGGCCTGGCGTGGTCATGGTGAACGCCCTCCTCTCCCCGTGGGAAGTCTGCTTCTCCATATGAAAGAATCAGCTATGCCATGCGGCCCGGAGGGATGCCAGCGCCGGGGTGGGATGGCAGAACGAGGCCGGTGGAGGGACCGAATCCGGCGTGCCGGCGGGGGGCTAGCGGGAATCCGAAGAGAGACGATGCATAATAACAATGTCAAGAATCGAAAACGACGATCTCACAGCTGCTCCGTGTCACGCAGCCTGAACGGTACGTCGCTTACCGTAATTGCACAGTAAGGTTGTACAGATGACGCCGAAGACGAACGCGCTCGCCACCGAGCCCGTTGACGAGCCGTCCTGGAAGACGCGGGCGGTGGAGCGGTCAACCCGTGCCGCCAAGCTGCGCGCCGAGCAGCGGGTGCAGCGGTTCCTCGACGCAGCGCAGGCAATCATCACCGAAAAGGGCAGCACCGACTTTACCGTCCAAGAGGTCGTCGATCGCTCCAAGCAGTCGCTGCGCTCGTTCTACCAGCACTTCGACGGCAAACACGAGCTCCTCCTCGCACTGTTCGAGGACTCGCTGCGTCGCGCCACCGCGCAGATCGCTGCCGCAGCGTCCGGCCACGCCGATCCCGAGCAGGCCCTGAAGACCGCGGTCCAGCTGCTGTTCGAGCTGTCCCGGCCGGACCCCGCTGCCCGGCGGCCGCTGTTCACTGACTTCGCGCCTCAGCTGCTGCTGACGCACCCTGCTGAGGTGCGCCGGGCGCACGCGCCGCTGCTCGCGCTGCTGACCGGCCTGACCAGCGCCACCGCCGAGGCCGGGACACTTCGCCGCGGCATGGAACCGCGCCGCGCCGCGGCGCTCACGATGGAAACGGTCATGTTCGTCGCCCAGTCGAGCGGCAACCCGACGCCGGGCCCGGACAACGAGTCGCGCCCGGTCAGCGCCGACGAGATCTGGGACTTCTGCGCTCACGGGATCGTGCGCGCCTGACGACTGGTCGCGTTCCTGGTGTCCGACTAGGCCAGCTTCGTGTACGGCACCGACGTCCTGATCGATGGTGGCGTCTGTGCCGCCGTCCGCGGTACGTGACCGCCTCAGCGAGCGGGGCCTGGCCTGGGCTCGACCAGAGCCGCCGTCCGCGTGAAGCCGGGCGGGATCGGAGCCGTCAGCTTCGCCAGGTTCTCGGCAGTAGGCGCGAGGTACTGGTAATCGTTGCGCGTGCTGTCGCGTGTGGTGACCACGCCCTGCGGCGTGCTGAACATGCCTACCACGCCGCTGAACGTGTCGCGGAGCGGAAGGTAGGTCTGGGCATCGATCCACAGGTATCGCGTGCTGTTTGACACGAGCGTGAACCTCAGCTTGATGGCGGGGCGCCCGTCGAGTTCGGTCTTGCCGACCACGCTCCAGTTCCCGTCGTGGACGAGGTACCAGATGTTCAGCGGCGATCCGGCGCTGGCGTCCATCAACTGTGAGACGTGCCGGTCGGACCATGTCCGAGTACCGTACTCGACGTCGGTGATCTCGCCGCTCGCGGCGAGCTGCTGCTTCGGCGTGGGCTCGGCGTAGCTGAGCTGGGTGTCCCGCAGTGGCGTGCCGTCGCGGTTCAGGACCAGCTCTCGGCCGCGCACCAACTCGCCAGCCTTGGGCCGCCAGGGGTAGTACCAGCTCTCCATGACCTGAGCGGCCGCGGCGCCCGGGGAAATGATCGTGGTGCGGTCGTAGATGATCTTGCTGTCGGCGCCGGCCAGCGCGTCAAGCAGCTTCGCGCGCAGCACGTCATGCGGCAGCACGGCCTGCGACGCCGTGTGGTGGCGCGGCGCGCTGCCCGCGCCGGGCAGCAGCGCGACCGCCACGGCCACGGCCACGCCAATGGCGACGGCGGCGCCGAATACCGCCAGGCCGGCGAACCGCGGGCGGCGGGTGGTTGTTTTCGGCAGCACCCGGTCGGCGGTTGTTTTCGGCAGCACCTGGGCGGCGGCCGGCGCCTCCCGCTCGAGCGCCAACAGGGCCGCGCGCAGGTCCTCTTCGGTCCTCATCGGTTTACCTCCTCGGTAGGCACGGGCGCCGGCCGCGTGAGCTCGATGCGCAGCGCGGCGAGCGCCCGGGATGCGTAGCCGCGGACGGTGCCCGGCGTGCAACCGAGCAACTCCGCGATCGCGGTGTCCGGGAGAGCCTCGTAGTAGCGGAGGACCAGCACGGCGCGCTGGCGTCGTGGCAGCTTGCCGAGCTCGGTGATAAGTGCGTCGCGTTCAACGTGCGCCTGCGCGTGGTCCGGGGCGGACCGGCGGTCGACATCGTGGCCGGCCCCGCCGGGGATAAGCCGCCAGGACCTGCGGCGCCAGGACAGGTATTCGTTGACGACCATCTTCCTGACGTACTGCTCCGGGCTGTCCAGCTGGCCGATTTCGGGCCAGCGCTCGAACGCCTTGAGCAGCACCTCCTGGACCACGTCCTCGGCCAGCCTGCGGTCGCCGGTGAGCACGCCCGCGAACCGCAGCACGGCCGGAAGCCTGGCCGCCACGAATTCCTCGAATTGCATCGTGTTCCCATCGTCGAGGTCTCCGACTGAAAACACGCGCGAGCCGCCAGAAATGTTGTGGCGACCCGCAGTCAATCTCTGGCTGAGCAGGTTTAGCCGCGCGGACGCAGCCGGACGTTGGGCAGTTCTGGCGCAGCAAGCGTGTGCTGCCACGCGTCGGGGAACACGCCGTAGCGGCCCGGCCCGCCGGCGCGCTGGCGCTGCCAGTCCTGCCGGAAGCCGGCCACCTCCTCGTGGCTGCGCCCGATGAAGTTCCACCACATGACGATCTGCTCGCCGAACGGGACGCCGCCGAGGACGAGGAGCCGGGTGCGCTGCGACGGGCCACCCCGCAGAGTGATCCCCGAGGAGCCGGCCGGGCAGTAGATGATCTCACCCGGTTTGGCGAAAGCGCCGTCCACGGCGAGGCTGCCGGTGTCGCACAGGAAGCCCATCTCGTAACCGGGGTCGAGCGCGACGTCGAGCGATTGCCCGGGCGCGAGGCTCACCTCGGCGCCGAGCAGCGGCGAGTAAACCGGCACCGGCGAGACCAGCCCGAACAGCGCACCGATAAAGACCCGGACCGTCGCGCCGTCGACGTCGGCCGGCGGCGGCTCGTAGTGCGCGAATCCCGGGGCGGCGAACTGGTGCGCCGCGGGCAGCGCGAGCCACAGCTGCGCGCCGTGCAGCACGGTGGTCGCGGGGGTGGAGTACTCCGAGTGGGCGATGCCCGCGCCGGCGGTCATCAGGTTCAGCTGGCCGGGGCGGACGAACGCGTGCGTGCCGGTCGTGTCGCGGTGCTCGACCTCTCCGGTGAACAGCCAGGAGACGGTCTGCAGTCCGGTGTGCGGATGGCCGGGCACCGACATCCCGCCGGTCCGCGACACGTCGTCCGGGCCGTAGTGGTCGACGAAACACCAGGCCCCGATCAGCGACTGCGCGCGCTGCGGCAGGCTGCGCCGCACTGGCATCGCCCGCGGGCCGCCGAGGGGCACGTTCCGGTAAGGCAGCACGACCGGCCCGCCCGGAACATCGCCGCGACTCTCGCCGATGACCTCGGCGGGTGCCTGGTCCAGGTTGCTCACCAGCTCAGACTAGCCCTGGGCTGCAGGCGGGCGCGGCCTCGAGTTCGGCTTGCAGGACGCGGCGGAGCAGCTTGCCGGTTTCTGTCTTCGGCAGTTCGCTGCGGAACACGATCGTCTCGGGGGTCTTCGACGAGCGCAGCCGGGTCCTGGCCCACCGCCTGAGATCGTCCGGGTCCGCGTCGCCGACGACGACGGCGACCAGCTGCTGGCCCCACTCGGGGTCAGGCACGCCGATCACCGCCGCCTCCCTGACGCCCGGGTGGGCGAGCAGGACGTCCTCGATCTCGGGGGCGGGAGCAATGTTCTCGCCGCCGCGGATGATCGTGTCGTCGGCGCGACCCTCGATGAACAGGTAGCCGCCGACGTCGAGCCCGCCGCGGTCCCGCGTCGCGAACCAGCCGTCGGCGTCCAGCGCGCTGTGCCCGCCGTACTCGCCGGAGATCTGAGCCCCCGGACAAACACCAGCCCGGTCTCCCCCGGCGCGGCCTCCCTTGCTAGATAGGAGAATTATATTCTCGCTAGTGGGATACCGTAATGTCCTTCCAGCGGATGTCCGCGCGCTGAACGCCTCGCTGCTGCTGCATGATGGGTGCATGGACTTCGAGCCGTACCGGGGCGAGCTGGTCGCGCACTGCTATCGGATGACGGGCTCGTTCCATGAGGCCGAAGACCTGGTGCAGGAGACGATGCTGCGCGCGTGGAAGGCCCGTGACCGGTACGACGGCACCAGGGCGACCGTCCGGACCTGGCTGTACCGGATCGCGACCAACGCGTGTCTGTCGGCGCTTGAGGGGCGGGCGCGGCGGCCATTGCCGTCGGGGCTTGGCGCGCCGAGCGAGGATCCCGCGGCACCGCTGACGCCAGCGCTCGACATTCCCTGGCTGCAGCCGTTTCCCGACGCACGGTACGACGCGGGGATGCGGGCCGACATGAGGCTGGCGCTGGTGGCGGCGCTACAGTTCCTGCCGCCGCGGCAGCGGGCCGTGCTGCTGCTTCGCGAGGTACTTGAGTTCAGTGCCGCCGAAGTCGCCGAACAGCTGGCGACCACCGTACCGGCCGTCAACAGCACTCTGCAGCGCGCCCGCGCCGCCCTCGCCGATGTGACCGATATGGCCGAGGTCACCGAGCCAGATGATCCCGGGGTCCGCACCGTCATCGAACGGTACGTGCGGGCCTTCGAGGCCGCCGACGTTCCCGCGCTGGTGCGGCTGCTTACCGATGCCGCCGTCATGGAGATGCCACCTGTGCCGCTGTGGTACCGCGGACGCCGCGACTACGGCCTGTTCATGGACCGCGTGTTCGCGATGCGCGGGCCCGGCTGGGCGGTGCGGCAGGTGACCGCGAACGGGCAGCCAGCCCTGGCGGCATACGCGCCGCAACCAGGCGGCGCGCTAGGCGCGCACTCGCTTCAGGTCCTCACGGTCACCGGCGGGCTCGTGGCGCGCAACGTCGTGTTCGCCGATCCGCGCCTGTTCGATGCGTTCGACCTGCCGGGACAGATCGGCTGAGGAAATTCTCGCCAGCCGCGATGAGTCTGCGCGGTGCCGCCGGTATGTACCGGCGAGCATCAACCAGAGGGAGATCATCGTGAGCGTCATCGTTATTCAGTTCATCACCCTGGACGGGATCGTCTCCGACCCGGACGCATCCGCGGGCGCGCCGGCCAGCGGCTGGGCCTTCAGGCACGGCCCAGAGACGGTCGCCGGGGACCCGTTCCGGCTGAGCGGCACGCTAGATGAGGGGGTGCTGCTGCTGGGACGCAGGACCTGGCAGATGTTCTCGCACATCTGGCCGCAACGCGACGACCCGTTCTCCAGGCGGATGAACGCCGCGACCAAGCTGGTCGCGTCCCGCACCCTGACCGACGCGTCGGCGTGGGTGAATTCGCAGGTAACCGCCGGCGACGTAGGCGAGGCCGTCAAACGCGAGCAGCGCGATGTGATCGTCATGGGCAGCCTGGGCGTCGTGCGCGCGCTGATGGCCGAGGACCTGATCGATGAGTACCGGCTGCTGACCTTCCCCACCGTCCTCGGCAGCGGCGAACGGCTCTTCCCCGACGGCAGGCCGCCGGTGTACCTGGAGTGCCTGTCGGCAGAAAAAGCAGGGGCCGCGGTCCTGGCGCGCTACCAGCGAGAGACGCGATGACCGCGCGCTTCCTCGCGGTCTACGAGACCCCGGCCGACCCGGAGGCGTTCGACCGGCACTACCGCGAGGTGCACATTCCGCTCCTGCGGCAGCTGCCGGGACTGCGCCGGTTTACGGTCGGCCGGGACGTCACGCCGCTACATGGCGCCCCGTGCTATCTGATCGCGGAATTGGAGTGGGAGACGATGGACGATCTGCGCGCCGCGTTCGGCACGGCCGAGGGCCGCGCAACCGCCGCCGACGCGGCACAGTTGCAGGAGCTCGCCCCTGTCCGCAGGATGATCTTCAGCGTGGACGAAAGCGGCTAGCCGGTGGCCGGTTTCAGGACTGCCGGGTGGATGCTTGGGGAAGGCTGGCTTCGTCAGGGAAGCATGCCAACAAGGGGGGAACCATGCCGACTCGCAGCTCCTATAGTCACGGAACACCGAACTGGGTCGATCTGCAGTCCACCGACCAGAGCGCGGCTAAGAAGTTCTACGGCGGCCTGTTCGGCTGGACGTATGACGACCAGCCGATGCAGGAGGGCCAGGTCTATTCGATGGCCATGCTCGGCGGTGACTCGGTCGCCGCGATCGCCCCGCAGTCACCGGAACTGGCCGCCGCTGGCGCGCCATCCATGTGGAACACCTATATCGCCGTGGACTCGGTCGACGACGCGGTCAGCAAGGTCCGGGCCGCCGGCGGCATCGTGGCGATGGAGCCCTTCGACGTCATGGACGCCGGCCGGATGGCTTTCATCATGGACCCGGCTGGCGCGCCTGTCGCGCTGTGGCAGGCCGGCCAGCACATCGGCGCCACGCTCGTAAACGAACCCGGCACGCTCAGCTGGAACGAGCTCATCACCGACAAGCCCGAGGTCGTGACGTTCTACGAGCGTGCGCTGGGCGTGCACACGTCCACGATGGACATGCCGGAGGGCAAGTACACCCTGTTCGAGGTCGGCGGCCAGCAAGTGGCCGGCAGCATGGCACCGCAGATGCCGAACACGCCTAACCACTGGCACGTGTACTTCGCCGTCGCCGATGCCGACGCCACGGCGGCCAAGGCAACCAAGCTCGGCGGGACAGTCATAGCCGAACCGTTCGACAGCCCTGTCGGCCGCATGGCCGTGCTCGCCGATCCGCAGGGCGCGGTGTTCAGCGTCATCCGGCTAGCGGAGCCACCCGCCTAGCACGGCCGGTCCAGCGAGTCAGGAGCCCACGGCGGAGATTCCGAAACCCAGCGGGTTCGGGCCCGCCGTGGGCGTCCGGCTTGACCTTCACCTAGTCGGGGTGGCCCCCGACATGACCGCGCGGGCCAGGGACCGGTAGGCCTCGAGCTTCTCCTCCGGCTGGACGATGCGGTGACTGCGCGACTGGACCGAGACGTCGTGCCCCTCGACCGACTCGCGCAGCGCGCCCACGGTGGCCTGCTCTTTCGGCACGTACGTGAACGGGTCGTACTGGTACCAGCGCGTCGCGTTCTCGTGCGTCATCTTGTTGATGTCGGAGTCGGGCACGCTGAACCGCCGCAGGACGTCCCAGAGCACTTCCGGGGCGTCGGGCCACATCGAGTCGCTGTGCGGGTAGTCGCACTCCCAGCAGATGTTGTCGATACCGATCCGGTCCCGCAGCTGCACCCCGACAGGGTCGGAGATGAAGCAGGTGAGGAACCGCTCACGGAACACCTGCGACGGCAGCTTGCCGCCGAAGTCCGCCAGCGTCCAGGTCGCGTGCATCTCGAACGTGCGGTCCAGCCTTTCGAGAAAGTAAGGGATCCACTCGGTCCCGCCCTCGGATGGCGCAATCCGCACGCCGGGGAACTGTTTGGCCACCCGGGACCACAGCTGGTCCGGCGCCGCCTGCACGATGTTCATGGGCTGCAGCTAGTCCGCGCGCCGTGGTCGTCGCCTTGCACGGCGGCGCGGTGACGTCGTCCTACTTCGACGCGCCGGCCCATCCGCGCCTGTCGTTGCTGCGGACGGGAGCCGCGCTCGGGTTCACGATGATCGCGCTCGACCGCCCCGGGTATGGTGCTTCCGCGGCATTCGCGGACCGGATGAGCACCGTCGCGGACCGGGTCGGCCTCGCGTACGCGGCGGTCGGGGAGTTCCTCACCAGGCGCTCGCGCGGGGTCGGCGTGTTCTTGATGGCACACTCGATGGGCTGCGTGCTCGCGCTGCAGATGGCGGCCGACGAGCAGGGCGCCGACTTGCTCAGGCTGGAGATCGCGGGGATCGGGCGGCGGCCGCATCCGAAGTCCGC
>Ga0126371_10002811_pt1 | contig 15101 bp, 13 predicted proteins | sample PanSoiMetaPlot_4_FD_110145 | JGI IMG/M metagenome (GOLD analysis project Ga0126371, IMG submission 110145) | Tropical forest soil microbial communities from Panama - MetaG Plot_4 | ecosystem: Environmental > Terrestrial > Soil > Tropical forest > Bulk soil | place: Panama | collected 2016-02-17 | reverse complement strand
GCGTACCTGCGAGACCCAGCCGGCGCGGCCGTGACGGCAGAGTTCGCTCGGGCTGGGACGTATGCGGTGAACGTTGGCGGGCAACTCGTCAGTGCGACCATCGGACTGCGGCCGCCGTACGACCCGGCTGGTGCAAAGATTAAAGGCGAGGGCGGGAACGGGCTCCGCGCGAGTGCATCCTCGCCTGCCAGGACGACGTCGTCCTAAGCACAGGGAGTGACCATGACGGTCAGCGTCTTCGACCTCTTCAAGATCGGTATAGGACCGTCAAGCTCGCACACGGTCGGTCCGATGCGCGCGGCTTTCATGTTCGCGACCGCGCTCGAGGCGTGCGACCTGCTGGCTAGCGTCGCGGCGGTCCGGGCTGAGCTGTTCGGCTCGCTCGGCGCGACAGGTCACGGCCATGGGAGTGTCAAGGCTGTCGTGCTCGGGCTGTCCGGCGAGGAACCCGAGGCCGTCGACCCGACTGCGGCCGAGACGATCGTGGCCGACGTCCGCGTATCGGGTTCGCTACGGCTACTAGGCCGCGTTCCTATTTCGTTCTGCGTTGACGACGATGTGATCTTGCACCGGCGCAAGCGGCTGGAATTCCACTCGAACGCCATGCGCTTCGCCGCTACGGACGCCGCTGGCGCCGAGCTATCAGCGCGTACGTATTACTCAGTCGGCGGCGGCTTCGTGCTCGGCGAGGATGACGCCGGGCGGCCCGCGATCGTAGCCGATCAGACGCCGGTGCCGTACCCGTTCTCCAGCGGTGCTGAACTGCTGGCGATCACGCACCGCACGGGCCTGCCGATCAGCGGCGTCATGCTCGCGAACGAGCTGGTGCGCCGGAACAAGGCCGAGGTGGAGTCTGGCCTGCTGCGGATCTGGGCCGTGATGCAGGAGTGCGTGCGGAGCGGCTGCTCGGCCGACGGGGTGCTGCCTGGCGGCCTCAAGGTCCGGCGCCGGGCCAAGGCGCTCCAGCAGAAGCTTGAGCAGAGCGGCGATCCGGCAGACCCCCTGTACGCGATGGACTGGGTCACGCTCTACGCACTCGCGGTGAACGAGGAGAACGCTGCGGGCGGCCGAGTGGTGACCGCGCCCACGAACGGGGCGGCCGGGATCATCCCTGCGGTGCTGCACTACTACACGAGATTCGTACCGGGAGCTGACGACGCCGGAGTGATCAGATTCCTGCTGGCGGCCGGCGCGGTCGGGTCGCTGTTCAAGGAGAATGCGTCGATCTCGGGGGCTGAGGTCGGCTGCCAGGGCGAGGTGGGTTCGGCGTGCTCAATGGCCGCCGCCGGCCTCGCCGAGGTTATCGGCGGCACGCCTGAGCAGGTTGAGAACGCGGCTGAGATCGGGGTCGAGCACAACCTGGGCCTGACCTGCGATCCCGTCGGCGGGCTGGTGCAGATTCCCTGTATCGAGCGGAACGCCATCGGAGCCGTCAAGGCCATTACCGCGGCCCGGATGGCCATTCACGGTGACGGCGAGCACAAGGTGTCTCTGGACAAGGCGATCAAGACGATGCGCGAGACCGGCGCCGACATGAAGATCAAGTACAAGGAAACGGCACGCGGCGGCCTGGCTGTCAACGTCATTGAGTGCTAGAGGCAGGCAGACGCCAGGGCCTGGCAGAGGCGCTCTGCGGGCTGGCTCGCCTTAGCGCGAGTTCTCGTCCGTCGGCCCGTCGCTCGTGGTCCGCCGGCCGGGCTGGGCAACGGTGACGCCCGCTGCCGCGCCTCCGCCAGGCCCAGGCTTCAACGCGGACGGGGTGGCAGAACGCTCGCGCAGGTACGTGCGGGTGATGACGCGGGCGTAACGCAGGCCGTAGGCGAGGTTGCGGCCCTTCTTGCTCTCGCCGGACATCCGCTGCCGCATGATCGTCGGTACCTCAGCGACACGGTAGCCCTGCAGCAGCGCGCCGATCAACAGCTCAGATGTCTGGTACTGCGGCTGGGTCTGCCGCACCGTCCCGGTCAGGTCGGCGCGCATCAGCCGCAAGCCGCTGGAGGTATCAGTGATGTGCGTTCGAGTCAGGGCGCTGATGACCATCGCGAAGAACTTGACGCCGAGGTTGCGGAACGCGTCGGTGTTCTCGGTCTGGCCTAGCTGACGGGAACCCAGGACGAAATCTGCCTCGCCGCTCTGCATGATCCTGACCATGGCAGGCAGGTCAGCCGGGTCCCACTGGCCGTCGCCGTCCAAGGTGGCGATGCACTCCGCGCCGCTCTCGCGGGCGATCCGGTAGCCGAGCCGCAGCGCGACGCCGTGGCCGCGGTTGGCCGACAAGGTGCAGACCAGGGCGCCGTGCCGCTCAGCAACTTGGGTAGTGGCGTCGCTGCTCCCGTCGTCGATCACGAGGAGCGATACCGGTACGTCGGCGATCTGCTGCGGAACCTCGTCCAGGACCGCGCCGATATTGTCCGCCTCGTTGTAGGCGGCGATCACCACGACCAGAGGCTGGAGCTTCAGGTCGGGGTTAGCGCTCGCGAAGGCCCGCAATGCCTCGCCGGTGATGGCTGCCGTGTCTGGCGCCTCCCGCAACCCGTGGTAGGTGACGTCGGCTGATTGCTCTCGCCTCGGCATCTGCGTCGTTTCTCCCAGTCCCGCCGAACGGATGACGGTCCACAATAGCCGCGAAATTGGACTCGCCCACATCATTCACGAACTAGGCCGCCCCCGCGGCGGGCCTGGCTGACCGGCCGGACAAGATCATAGCGGCCGATGCTGAGCCGAATGTACCCGCTGTCCCGGTCGGCTGCTCCGGGCCGGCCTAATAGAATAAAGCCCTGGTCTGCTGTCGGCTCCCAAGCCGGGCGCCGATAGCGGCCGGTAGGTGCCCAAATCGAAGGCGCGGCAATTTCCGGTAAGCTTGGTCAGCCCCAAGGCTATGCAGGGGCCAGACGGTAGCTTTGCCGGATCTGGACTGAGCCTGGCGGGCAGGGCGGCGGAGTAGCTCAGTCAGGCAGAGCAAGCGGCTCATAATCGCTGTGTCGCCGGTTCAAGTCCGGCCTCCGCTACGGACACCACGCGGGCATCGGGGGCTCACCGACCGCTGCCAGGCGGACTCTGAGATTGATCGGACGAGGAGAAAGGCGCGCCACGTGGCAGCGACTGACATCAGGCCCAAGATCACCCTGGCCTGCCAGGAGTGCAAGCACCGCAACTACATCACGCGCAAGAACCGGCGTAACGACCCCGACCGGCTTGAGCTGAGCAAGTACTGCCCCTTCTGCCGTAAGCACCAGCCGCATCGCGAGACGCGCTAGCTGAAGGCCGGATGGCCATCAATCGCGAGTACCTCGGTCGCGCGTTCCCGGCGTCGGAGCCCTACGAGGTGTCTCGCGTCAAGATCGCCGAGTTCGCGGCTGCCATCGGTGACCCCAATCTGCTCTACCGGGATCGTGCGGCCGCTCAGGCTGCTGGGTACGCCGACGTCATCGCGCCGCCTACATTCCCCATCGTGATCACCTTCGCGCGGTCGGGCGCGGCGCTCGCCGACCCGGGCCTTGGCCTCAACTACGCCATGGTCGTGCATGGCGAGCAGCGGTTCAGCTATGCGCGGCCGCTGATGGCGGGCGACATCGTGACGGCGCAGGTGACGCTCACCGACATCCGGGATGTCGGCCGCAACGTCACGCTCACCACGAGCACGGACATCACGACCGTGACTGGCGAGCACGTCTGCACCGCCGTCGCCACGATCGTCGAGCGCGGCGCGTAGCGGGGTTCGCGGCGTGAGCGATCAGGTCAGCTACGACAGCGTCGAGGCGGGCGCGGAGATCCCAGCGGTTAGCTATCCCGTGAGCAGGCTGAGTCTGGTCAAGTACTGCGGCGCTTCGGGTGACTTCAACGTGATCCACTGGAATGAGCGCATCGCTAAGTCGGTGGGCCTGCCCGACGTGATCGCGCACGGGATGTTCACCATGGCGCAGGCTGGTCGCTTCGTCACCGACTGGGCGGGCGCGCGTGCGGTCGTGACCGAGTTCGGAGTCCGGTTCTCTTCGATGGTGGTGGTCCCCGATGACGACACCGGAGCCTCGATCGAGGTAAGCGGCCAGGTCGAGGAGAAGCTCGACGGCCACCGGGTCGCGATCGCCCTCACGGCCAGGTCCGCCGGTGCCAAGGTGCTCACCCGCGCCCGCGCGGTCGTCAAGCTGCCCTAAGCGGGCTTGCCCAGCCGTCATCGCCCGGTTTATCCGCTTCCGCGGCGCAGCAGGTTTGAATGTTGGCGCAGCGGTGAGTTAGCTGTCGGCCGCAACGCGGGCGGCCGGAGAGTGAGTAACTCACATGACCACGGCTCCGATTCCGAATGACCCCCGGCAGGATCGTGCTAGCGCCGGTCGGCCGCACACGCCGCGGCCGCAAGTCGACGCCGCCAGGCTATGGTCAGGCGGCATCGCGACAGCGGTCGTAGCCGCTCTGGTGGCCCTCGTCGGCGTTCTGGTCTGTCGCTGGCTGTTCGGGATTCCATTGCTCGCGCCCAAGCAGGCCGGCGCCTACGGCGACGTGCACACGACCGCGCTCATGCTGCTGGCCGCCGCTGCCGCGCTGATTGCGACCGCCCTCGTGCACCTGCTGATGCTGGGCACGCCACGGCCGCTAACCTTCTTCGGCTGGATCATCGGGCTCGCGACCGTGCTGGCCGTGTTGCTGCCGTTCAGCACCACCGCGCCGGTCACGGCCAAGATCGCCACCGGGGTGGTCGACCTCGTGATCGGCATCGCCATCGGCTCGCTCCTCGCGGGCGTTGCTGCTCGCTCCGTGCGGTTGCCGGCGACCGGGTTCTACCCGACGAGTGACCCGTTCTACGGCGAGCGGCCTAGCGCGTCCGATTTCAGCTGACCTCGGCCGAACGCACTCAGGCCAGCGCGGGCTCCGCATCATCAGCGGCGGGTTCGGCGGCCTCACCGGCGGGCGGGACGGGCAGCGTGAATACGAATCTCGCCCCGTCCTGATAGTCAGTGTCTAGCCAGATCCGCCCGCCATACAGCTCGACAATCTTGCGGCATGTGGCCAAGCCGATGCCCGTTCCGGGGTATGCGGTCCGGGCGTGCACGCGCTCGAAGATGACGAAGATGCGGTCTGCGTGTTCGGGGCCGACGCCGATACCGTTGTCGGCGACCGAGAACTGCCAGAAGCAGTCGTCCTGGCGCTCGACTGCTATCCGGATGACAAGCGGGCGGTCGCCGTGGAACTTGATCGCGTTGCTGATGAGATTCTGAAACAGGGACGTCAACAGCGAGATCTCGGCGCGCACCGGCGGCAACTCCGCCGTCTCGATGACAGCCTTTGCCGTACGGATCTCGCTGGCCAGGTTGCCCCGCGCCTGCGAGAGGGCGCTCGCACTGGACACCAGGGACGCCTCCGGGCCGAACCGCCCGACCCGGCTGAAGATCAGCAAGTCATCGATGAGCGCCTGCATCCGCGTTGCCGCGTCGACGGCATGCCCGATGTACTGGTCTGCCTTGGTGTCGAGCTGGCCGACGTAGCGCCGCTGTAGCAACGGAAGGAAGCTTTTCACTTTCCGCAGCGGTTCCTGAAGTTCGTGCGCGGCCACGTAGGCGAACTGCTCGAGTTCGGCATTCGACCGCTCCAGATCCTCGGCGTGAGCTTCGAGAGCTTCCTTGGCGGACCGAACTGCGGACAACTCCTGCAAAATGCGCTGGCGCATCCTGTCGACGTCGACGGCGAGCGTGTGCACCTCACGCGGGCCGCTGGGATCCACCTCGTGGTCGAAGTTTCCCCCCGCCACCCGGCGGGCATTGCCCGCGAGCCTGGTCAGCGGCGTGATCGCCGCGGCCCGCAGGCCGATGCCCAGGGCAGCTATCACCAGCACTAGCGCAGCGGCGCTGGCGATTCCGATGGCATCCAGAGCCGACGCCGACGCGTTCAGCCGGGCTGCGGCAACCGTTCGCTCGCCGGCCAGGCTGCGCTGAAATGCGTCCAACGGCGCGAGCGCGCTGTCGAAGTAGGCCTTGCCGATGGCCACGTTGGCACCGGGAAGCGGCTTGCCGGTCGCTGCGACCTTTCGGATGGCCGGTTCGGCGTAGCTCGTGCGCCAAGCGGCTATCCGGCTCAGCGCTGTCGACAAATCACGCTGAGCGCCTGCCATCCCGGCCAGCAGCGGGCGTAGCGCCGCGACCTGCCGTGCCTGATCGGCAAGGCCCGCTGTGTAGGGCGCGAGGAATTGCCGCTGGCCGCTGAGCAGGTACCCGCGGACCCCCGTTTCCTGGTTGAGCATGGCGGCGTACAACTGGGAACCGTGCACAGCGGCGGGGTCGATCTGTTCCACCACCTGGCTACGGCCGGCGTTGAGGTTGCCTAGCGTCACACCGCCGAGCGCGATGGCCGCCAGCAGCACAAGGCCGACCGTCAGCATGGCAGCTCCGATGATCCGGCCGAGCGGCCATCGGCTGGCCGGGTCCTCCACCATCAGCCGGCCGAGCGAGACGGGCGGCGTCAGGGGTGTAACCCGTTCGGCGGTCATCGTCACGAACCCGTCGGCGCAAAGCTGATAGCCAGCACTGCCAAGTCGTCATCGAGGTCGCCGCCGTTGAGCTCACGCGCCCTGCTGATGACGGCCTCAACCAGCCGCTTATCGCGCAACGCGTGTGGACCCTCGGTCGCGCCTTGGGCGCGTTCCTTCTCGATAAGCCTGATCAGGCCGTCGCTCCCGAGTCGTTCCGTCCCGCTGCCGATTTTGCCCTCAATGAGACCGTCGGTGTACATGAGGACAGACCAGTTTTGCCCGAGGTCTACCTGAGCGCTTGGCCAGTCCGTGGCGCTCACCATGCCCGGTGGCAGGCGGACCGGAGCTTCCAGCTCACATATTGCGTCGCCGGTAATGAGCAGCGGCGGGGGGTGCCCGGCGAGGTGGAGGACTCCCGTCGTCCGGTCGGGCGCGATCGACAGCATGCACATAGTGGCGAACTGCCGGTCATTCTGCCGCTCGTGCTCGAGCACCTGCTGAACCGCGGTCAAGGTCTGGGCGGCCGGTCGGCCGGCCAGGATCATGGTGCGCCAGGCTACCCGGAGGCAGACGCCAAGAGCCGCTTCGTCTGGCCCGTGCCCGCTGACGTCGCCGACCATCGCGTGCACCCAGTCGTCGGGCGCCTGTACGACATCCCAGAAGTCGCCGCCGAGCAACATCCGCTGGCCGCCGGGTTCATATTGCGGGGTCACCACCAGGCGGTCGTCGGTCAGCACCTTCGACGGCAGCAGCCCGCGCTCGAGTCGTTCATTCTCGTCCGCGTACAGTTCAGCCTCGCGCAACTGCCGCTGCGCCACATCGGCGCGTCGGCGCTCGACCGCGTATCGAACGACGCGATGCAGCACGAAGCCGTCAACCTGGCCCTTAGCGAGGTAGTCCTGCGCGCCGGCGGCGACGGCAGCCTCGCCCATGCGCTCATCGGCCACCCCGGTCAGCACCACGACGGCCAGATTCGGGAACGTTTCGTGCAGCAACCTGACACCCTGAAGCCCGCGCGAGTCGGGCAGTTCGAGGTCAAGCAGCACGCAGCCGACGTCGCGGGCGTAGCGGGCCGCTTCGGCGACAGTGCGCGCTCTGGTCATGAAGAACGGCTGCCCGGCATCCAGCAGCAGTTCTTCGACGAGCAGCGCGTCTCCGTCATCATCCTCAACGAGCAGTACGCGGATGCGCTCAGGCACCCCGTACCCGGGCAGCGCCGCGCTGTCCTGCACGCCTGGGCTGACGCTTTCTGCCACCATGCCGACCCGCTCGTTCCCGTTGGCAGTTTGTGACCCGGTCCTGACCTGAGATTGAGCCAGCATAGGCGGCACCGCCGAGCGCCCGCCACTAGGCGACGCCACCCCTTCGAGCCATGATCGGGCCGCCGCCGCAGTTCACGGCGAGCTCGTCGGCACAGTGGCGGACGGGTTCGGGCTAGTGCTCGGCGACGACGTGACAGGCGACGATGTCACGGGGGATGGGCTCACGGTAGGCGTCGGGCTCGTCGCGGATGACGGCGAGGTCGTGGCGGGGCTGGGGCTCTGAACGTGTCGATGTCCTGGCGCGTGCTGATGACTGGGGGGTGCCACCAGGTTCGGCGTCTGGACCGGGTGCCTTTGCGGCGTCAGCAACAGGGCCAGGGCAGCCACGATCACGGCGCCTATGGTGAGGACTCCGCCGGTGGCTGCGCCACGGACGAACGCACGCCGGTCGGCCGTCCGCCGCCATTCCGATGTCCGCCATTCGCGCATGTCAGGAGGCAGCGCGGCGCGCTGAGCCGCCCAGCTGTTGACCGGCGCGGCGGCTAGGCCCAGCGTCGGGAACAGCAGCAGGCCTGCCAGCAGCGAGCCGGCGAGTTCCGTTGCCTTTGACAGCGCTCCGGCGATACCGACGATGCCCAGTAGGGCCAGGGCCGATTCCGCCCAGTTCGCCCGGAGCGCCTCCCACCACTTGGCCTTCTCACTGGTCTTCGGCGTGCGAAGGAACGCGGCCTTACGCGCGAATAGCGCGACGACGGAGGCGCGCGCCACCACCAGCGATGTGGACTGCCAGATGAAAAAGGCGCCAAGCGCATCACGCCAGGAGGCACCCGTCCCGCGGCGCAGCAGGGCCACGGCCCGGACCAGGCCAAGTAGCACCAGCACTGGCACGGTCGCTACCAGGAAGACCGTCAGCTTGCGAAACAGCTCGCCCCCGCCGGTAGCCAGGTTCGCAGCGCCGGCCAGCAGGAACACGAGGAACAGCAGCCCCAGAAGGTCGCCGTACCACTGCACGGCTCCGGCGAGGTAGGACCAGCGCTGCCCGGTGGTCATGCGGTTCTGGCGGGAAGCCCGGCCGGGCAACATCGATCGCCAGTGCATGCGCAGGATCTGGATGCCGCCAAAGCACCAGCGGTATCGCTGGCCTTTGAGCGCCTCGAAGGTGAGCGGCATGATGCCCCGGCCCCACGACTCATCGACGTGCAGGCCTGACCAGCCTGCGCGCAGCAGTCGCAGCGATAGTTCGGCGTCCTCGGTAATGCACCACTCGTCCCAGCCGCCGAGCTGCTCCAGAGCTACGCGGCGTATGAGGCCCATGGTTCCCGCAAAGATGGCACCGTCCCGCTCATTGCGCGATGGCTGCGAGACCGCGAAGAAGTACTGATATGAGTAATAGAGGCGACGGTAGTAGCGCGACCTGGTCCAGCCGCGGTAGTCCTGCGGAGCCTGCGTGAAGCCCACCCAGGCATCGGCGAACAGTGGCGCGCACCGCCGCAAGAACCCCGGCTTCAGCTGATAGTCAGAGTCGACCACGCCGATGACGTCCGCCCGCGGATCGGTCAACTCGCGCAGGGCATAGTTGAGCGCGCCGGATTTATAGCCGGGCCAGTTTTCGAGATGCGCGAACTTCACGCCATGCCGACGGCACCACGCCTCGACAGGCCGCCACAGCGTCTCATCGTCGGTGTTGTCGTCGATCACGACGATCTCGTACCGCGGATAGTCCAGGCGCGCCAGTGACCGGAGCGTGTCCATGACCATGTCGGACGGCTCATTGTGAGCCGGCACGTGCAGGCTTACGAAAGGCAGCTCGCTCTCAGGCACACGACTCGGTTCTGACCGGCTCAGGCGCCGGCGCCAGTGCTCCGAGCCGAGCGCGTCGCAGATCTCCCACAAGTAAGCGCACGCGAGAACTGCTGCGAACAACTCGAGCAGCCACAACAACACGCCGCCCGCGGTGCCAGCGAACCCGAGGTGGCTGTCGAACGTCCACCTGAGCACGAATGCTAGGTACACCACGAACAGGAAGATGGTTGACGACCAGCACAAGTGCCCGCGTGCGTTCCATCGCCTCGTTACCGGCAGCCATACCAGGCTGGCGGCGACAATTCCGAGCGCGCCGTCGATGGCCATATGCTCTGAATCGCCGAGTAGCCGCAGCGCGCCGACCACGGCGAGAGCCAGCACAGCGGTACCGCCGATTGCGAAGCCGAACCGGCGGATGGCCGGCCAAGCCCCAGATGTACGAGCCCGTCGGCTGGAGTGAACGAGCAGCGCCGCCGTTCCGATCGGAGCAGCGACGATCCCGGCGAGGACGAGCGCAGCGAGCACCGTGAGTACCTCTCATCCGTCTCGACGGCGCCGTCTCGACGGCGCTTTCTCGTTTGGCGCCGTTCTGGGGACTGTCGTGCAACGGCGGCGCCGAGGAGGGGGGCCACCTCGGCGCCACCCCGGCTTCTGCCCCGAGGTGCCGGAATCATGCACGCACGCGGATGCCGCTGGGCCCTTGGTCAGTGCTAGTCGGCCTCAGGGCTCATCGACAGCGGTACCGGCAAGTGGCGGCGTTGGCAATACGGCGACGTCGCGCAGCCGTGACCTGGCGGCCTTCCTCGCGTCAATCCAGGAGTCAACAAGCGCCCATTGCAGTCTCAGCCAGTCTCGGCGGCCGCGTTCGGTGGCGGGTAGCGTGTGAGCGGGCTGGAACCACCAGCGAACGATCATCGGACGGGCCGTCACGGGCACCGCGCGCCAGATGTGTGCCGGGCTAACAAGGTCGTCGAGCCCAGTGTGAGCGGCCACCGCGATCGTCAGGTCTGGGCGCCCCGACAGGCAAGCGAGCATGCCGGTCGGCTGCGGAGGCAGGACGTTGCGGTTCGCCGCCGCATCGGCTGCCGCCTGGCGGCGACCAGCACGCATTAGTCGGGCGATGGCTCTGCTGTGCCGTACGGGCGTCCAGTTGCAACCTTCGGGGAACAACAGGATTGCATCGTCGATGCGCATCGTTCGGGCCAGGGCGGCCAGGCGCTCCGGTGCCTTGAACCGGTCGCAGCGCCGGATGAAGCACGACGGCAGCCGCCCTAGCACCACATCGAGGCCGGGGTCCCACCGCAGTGTCTCCTTGAGCACGATGGCAGGGCGGCGGCGGTACCGCGACATCAGCAGTTCGACCAGCGCGAACGAGTCGCCGGGTCCGCCGTGCCTGGCGAGCAGCAGCAGCGGCCTGCCAATAATGTGGTGGCTGTCCGGGGGCTCCTGCACTTCGACACGGAAGCCCAGCAGCTTCCGAGCAGCGTTCACTACCAGGGAAAGCGCCCGCCTGAGCAGGAGCACGTGCAGCGCGGACCAGCGCGCCTGGTCGCGACGGCTGGCGAACGGGTAGCGCAGCCAGCATGCGGCGCAGCAGAGCACGAGGCTGGCGTTCACGGCAAGGTACAGCGCCCCGAACAAGCACAAGCGCGAAGGCCGGCGCCTGCGGCTCAATGGCGTCACGAGCGCCGACGCCGCCGCCAACGCGGTGAGCACGACCGCGAGGCTCAACGCGAGCGGCACCCAGATTGGATCCAGCACAGCCCTGCGGATGGCAATGGGGGGCGGTCTCATGCGGTGTCTGCCTGGCTGGACAGGTACTCGCTGGCTGCCTCGTAGCCGCGCTGCATTCTGGCCGCGGCGGCCTTGGCCTGCCGGTAGCGCATGGAGACGAGTGGCATCCTGTCCTCACCGCTCGGTAGCACGTGGACGCGCACTTCGGGGGGAAGGCCGGTCATCTCCTCTACGAACCGATGCCGCCTGGCGAGTTCGAACGAGATCAGGCAGACGTCCCAGAGCGACCGCGGCGCCGTCAGGGGCTGCTCGATGCGCCCGACATGCAGGACGTAGATCTCTGTTGCACCGAGCGCCAGCGCGCGGCCCACCGGGATTGAGTGCACGAGTCCGCCATCGAGGAAATGCTCGCCGTCAACGACGACTGGCGGCAGCAGTCCGGGCACTGCGCAGGAAGCCATGACCGCATCGACCAGACTGCCTGCGCTGAACCAGTGCGCCACTGACCGCTCAATGCTGGCCGCTACGCACTGGAACGGGAGCATCAGTTCCTGAAACGTCGCCGGGAGGTGGCTCGTCAGCAGCGTCCGAAGCGGCGCCGGAGAATACACGTGGGTTCGGTAGCGAGCGAGCGTGCCGGCTCGCGCGAGGACGTTCTCGGTGAACATGCCCGTCTGGCCAAGAGAAGTCCACAGGTCAGCGAGAACTTCGACCCCAGCCGTCGTCGGGTTCGCCGCGATAGCCGCGCCGTTCAGAGCGCCAACGCTCGTCCCGATCACCATGTCGGGCCGGAAGTCTGACTCCAGCAGCGCCCGAAGCATCCCGACCTGAGTAGCGCCAAATACGCCGCCACCGCCAAGGACGATTGCCGAGCGCCCGCCTTGCGGCACGGCACCGGCCGGCGCCGCGTCAGCCAGCATGGTCCTCTCCATCGCGGTTCGGTCTTGTAGTTTCCCGGCGCGGTCAGGGGTAAACCGGCGGCGCTGTGGGCGGCTTGCGGCCGCGTCGTGCCCGGCGAAATCTGGCCGGGCAGCTCAGCTAGCCAGGTGGCGTCCCGACGCGCAGTACCAGCATGGTCAGGTCGTCGCGAAGCACGTTCTGGCTGAAGTCGAGCACGACCTTCCGCATGTCCGCCACGATATCTGCGGCGCGGCGCCCGGCGAGCTGGGCAAGGCTGTCGCCGAGGCTGTCTTCGAAATAGGTCGCGCCTGGGCTGCGCGCATCAGCCAGACCGTCGGTGTAATAGAAGAGCACGTCTCCATCCGATAGCTCGAGCTCGGTCGTGGCGGGCTCGGGGTCGGGGAAGATCCCGAGCGGTAGGCCGCCGGCCAACACCAGCTCCGTCCGGCCGTCCGGCCTGATGAGAACAGGTGCCGGATGGCCCGCGCTCGACAGCAGGACGCGCAACCGCGCATCTCGCCAGCTCAGGTGTGCTGCGCTGGCCGTCACGAACCGGCCACCGAATTCCTCGGCGAGCATGATCTCGTTGGCGCCGCGCAACACGTCCGCCGGGTCAGCGGTCGAATGTGCCAGCACCCGAATCGCGTGGCGCGCCGCCGCAGTCGCCGCGGCGGCGTCCTCGCCCTTGCCGCAGACGTCGCCGATTGCGACGCCCCAGCCGCCGGGCGTGGGATAGACGTCGTAGAAGTCGCCGCCTACCTCGCGGCCGCGAGTGGGCACGAGGTGAGCTGAGGCCATCTCGACGCCGGGGACTACCTTGAGTACCGGCGGGAGCAAGCTGGCGCGCAGCGCATCGGCCGCGTCTGTTCGCTGCCGGAGCGTACGTCTTGACGCGATGGCCAGGCCGAGCAGCGCGCCGATCTCCTCGACGAGCCCCGCCTCAGCAATGCTGAACTGGCCATCGTCAGCCCGCCTGATCAATGTCAGGACACCAAACCGGCGCGACTCCGCGGCCATCGGCACTGCCACTACTGATGCACCGTTAAGCCGGGTCAGCAGCGGTGGACCACCAGCTGACTGGCCTAGCGCCATGTCGTCTTCGACATGTGTGCTCAGCAGTGTCTGGCCGGACTCATAAACCTGATGCGGGATCGATCCAGGGCCAGGATCGACGGATGCTACTGCATGTGTGAGGCCGGCCGAAGCTGGATCGTCGGGTCCTGCCACATAGTGCCGGCGTAGTTGACCGTGGCGGCGGACGTCGACGACTACCCAGGCAGCAAGCGCGCCCGCAAGCAGGCGGGTCGCCCGCTGCAACAGGACGGACTCGCTGACCGTCCGGCCTTCCAGCAGCTGCCGGGCTGAGGCCGCGAGCATGTCGAATCGCCGTACTGCGCTGGCGACCGCCGCTTCGGCAGCAAGCCCGGCGCCAGTGGCGTCAGCGCCGGTCCCAGCGGGCAGTCCGGCTGAATCGGGCCCGGCCGCACCAGCCGCGCTGACAGTGACGAGCAGCCGGTCAGTGTCGCCCCGCACGAACAGCGGGCGAATCTCGACCTGGCACGGGACAACGCCATTGTCGGCGACCAAGCCGCAGCGGAGGCGGACGCCGCCGCCGGTCCGGTTCGCGGCGGCAAGTTGCGATCGCAGCGCCGCCCTGACCCCCGGGTCGACCAGCGCTGCTAGCGATCGACCTGTCGCGTAGCCGGGGCCGGCACCAAGTAATGCGCTGGCTGCCGAGTTCGCCCGTAGCACGATGCCATCTCGATCGACGACGAACAGCGGTACCGGCGTATTGCTGAAAGCCGCGTGCAGGAGGCGCCGGTCCGAATGCTGCCCGGTCAGCTCGCGACCGTCGTCGCCTGCGCCCGCATTGCCCTCAGCGTCCTCGAGGGCGGCGATCGCCCCGTCTAGCTCCGCCAGTGCCGCGTCGAGCAGCACCCGGGAATCTGCCTGCGGCAGCGATGCCGCCTCTCGCAGGGCTGCGGTCCTGGATCTAAGCCCGTCCAGATCGCCGAGCGACGGTGCTACATCAGGCGCTGCCTTCCGGCGTTCAGCGCGATCACTGGTCATCGTAGTGACAGCTTAATGTTGCGCGGGGAAACCGTTAGCCCCGCCGAGCGCGGCTTGCCAATTCGGCTAGCTGGCTGACACTGTCGCGCGCGGCGCGGCCAGACCGGCCGCTGTGAGCGTCGATAACACGCATGGCGACCTCCGTTGCCCGAATGCTGCTGCGCTGCGACACCTCGCGTATCCGCTGCAGCGCCTCGTCGGCGGTACAGCCGAGTGCATGCATCAAGATCCCCTTGGCCTGGTCCACAATCGCTCGTGAACTCGCTGCGTCCCGCAACTGCTCAGCTGTTCGCCGGGTGTCGCCGTAGTCAGCGACTGCACCAACGAGCGCGCCGCCATAGGCAACGAGCAACTCGGCGAGCTGGAGACGATCGGGATTTAGGGAACGGGGCCGCAGTCCAAGGAGCGTCAACGCGATCACATCACGGCCGCGGTAACTGAGTGCGGCGCTGCAGCGAACGCCCATCCGGAGGGCGGCAGCGGTGAACTCCGGCCACCGTGTCTCGGTGAGGGTATCGGCGGAGATCGCCGGCTGGCCGCCGTCGACCACATCGATCAGGGGCCCGCGACGGGCGGCGATCTGAACGCCGACGAGCCAGGCCGGCTCGCGATGGCTCGCTGCCTGAGCGATCAGCTCGCCGTCACGCCAGACCGTCACGCTCGCGGCAGCGCAGCCTGGGACCTGAGCGGCGGCCAGCGCGGTGAGCTGACTGAGTGACCTTTCCTCAGTAGCGGCTGCCAGGCTCAGCAAAGCTGCCGTGCGATCGGCGAGATCAGAACTCGGCACCGGCTGCCTTCCGCTACTTGGCTTTCGGACCGGCGGTCGCGGCTTGTGCCGCCACTGCAGCAGCCACTGTCTCGTACATCGTCAG
>Ga0126371_10002809_pt1 | contig 15104 bp, 11 predicted proteins | sample PanSoiMetaPlot_4_FD_110145 | JGI IMG/M metagenome (GOLD analysis project Ga0126371, IMG submission 110145) | Tropical forest soil microbial communities from Panama - MetaG Plot_4 | ecosystem: Environmental > Terrestrial > Soil > Tropical forest > Bulk soil | place: Panama | collected 2016-02-17 | reverse complement strand
CCAGGAAAAACAACGGGAAATTCCCTGAAGACCAGGTTTATGCCACGCTAAAATTCTCCAACGCTCCCGCGCATGGCACCCTGCAGATGCCTATCTGGGTAGACCTGTTCCACTCGGTCGATACGCAGTCCAGCGGCATCCCACAGTTGCGCATGCGCAACTTGGTTGAATACATCCGCGGCATCCAGGCCAAGTAGCTTAAAGTGTGGGCCGATTTCCAGGCCTAAGTTAAGTAGTGAGGGTTTGCCCTAGTAAATGATGGGCATTTTCGAAAAATCCGCTTCCGCCTCGTCGTGAGTGACGCGCAGCACTAGTAGTGTGCGATCGTCGTGCGGAGTACGGCCCGGACCGGTGTGCTCATCGGTGGCTTTCACAATTCGTTGCGCCACCTTGTAGCCGGGATCGTTCGGCATCACCGTCGAGAGCAGCGCTTTCAGCCGGTCCGCGCCGAACTCTTCCTGTTCCTTGTTCATGGATTCGTGGATGCCGTCAGAGGCGAATACCACGAAGTCGCCCGGTGAAAGCGATAACCGCACCTCGTCGTACTCCGCGTCGGGTAGCAGGCCCAGCGGCATCCCGCCCACGTTGAGCTCCGTCACCTGGCCATCTTTCACCAACAACGGCAACGTTCCGCCGGCGTTTGCGATGGTTAGTTCGCGCAGCGCCGCGTCGTAAATCGCAAACTGCATGGCGATGAACCGCGCATCCAGGCGCGCGGCCAGCAATCGTCCATTGAGCTCGGCCAGCATCTCTGCCGGCGATGCCTCATTGCCGTGCACGAGTTCCCGCAAAATTCCGATGGCCAGCGAGCCAAACAGCGCCGCCGCCGTGCCCTTTCCCGAAACGTCTCCAATCGCGATGGCCAGGCGTCCCACGCCGTAGGGCAGCAGGTCGTAAAAATCTCCGCCGAGCTCGCGCGCCGGCACGTACGCCGTCGCCAGGTCCAGCCCGGGTATCTCCTTGGCCCCGCTCGGCAGCAACTGCCTCTGGATTTCCTTTGCCGTTTCCAGGTCGTTCAGCAGCCGCGCCTGGTTCTGTCGCGCCTCTTCAAACAGCCGCGAATTTTCCAGCGCCACCGCGATATACGACCCCAGAATGTTCAGCAGCCGCTCATGCTCCGCGCTGAATGCATGAGGCGCGGTGCTTTCCAGGTCCAGCACGCCCACCAGGCGGTCCTGTAGCAGCAGCGGTACCACCAGCTCCGACCGCACTTCCACCGTATCTCCGCAGGAGACGTATCGCGGGTCCAGCCGTACATCCACCACGCGAATGGTTCGCCGTTCCGCCGCCGCGGTCCCTGTGATCCCCTGGTGCAGCGGCATTTGATAGCGCGTCGGCAGTGAATCGTCGTAGCGCTGCGCAAAGACACTTTCCAGCATCTGTTCGGATTCGTTCCACAGCAGTACCGAAAATACGTGATAGTTCACCAGCTTCTTCACGCGTTCCGCGATGCGCCGCAGCAGCTCTTCGCGGTCCAGAATTGCCGTCAGCTCATGGCTGATTTCATACAACAGCGCGATACTTTGCGCCTGCTCCGGCGGCGCAAACAGCGCCGGGGGAGCAGGGTCTGCGTCTCCGAGCAACGAAAAGGGAACGAGTTTTGGCGCTTTTGGTTCCATGACGTATGACTAAGTCTTTAGATGATAAGTGCCTTCATTGGTTTCACGAAGAGAAAAATAAGGTTCCGGAAATACGCAACCAGACAATATGGCATTTTCGAGGAAATATCTGCAGTTTTCGCGCGTACTACTTGCGTAGGAGCACGCCCAGACCAGCCACGCAAATAAAGCCCAGCAGGACCAGAAACCCGCTCGCCGGCTCCGGCGTGGATACAATCGGCGGGACCGGCGGCGGTCCCGTAAGCCCCGGCGTTCCCGGACGACCGCCCGGAAAGATCGGCAGGAAAAACGGTGGAAACGGCCCTCCGGGAGGTGCCACCGGCGGCCCAAAACTTTTTGGCGCCACCGCGACTCGCGCAACCGGCTCTCCCCCGAAAAATCCCGCAGGCACGAGATCGGGCACGAACACCGGCGTGCTCATGGTCCCATCCACCGGCTCTTTCGCGGACACCGGCGTTTTCGGCGAATCCGAGACGCGATTCCCGCAGCGCCCGCGGGCTACGTTCTTTCCATCCGTCACTACCGTCTCTCCCGCGCGCAGCGTCACCTTGTGCTTTGTCCAGAAAATCTGCTCCCCAACCCGGTAGGACACGTATGCCTGGTGGTCCTTTTTCAGGCGAACTATATGCGCAGCGGCCAACTGAAATCCCGCATAGTGCTGCGCCACGAGCCCGTCGCGCTGCGCGGCCTCCGCAAGCTCCTGCCCTGAGCGGATGCCTCCGGGAATGACGGAATACGGAAACACCGCCCGGCCTGAACTTGCATCGGTATAGATTGCAGCGGAAGGTTCGTAAGAGAGGGTGCCGGGCAAGCTGTCAAAGGCGGCGGAAATATTCGTGGAGAAAGAATCACGCGCGTCGGCCGAGCGGCTCCATAGCGGCGATAGGAACCACCAGTACGAAAGTGCCAGAAATACCGCAACTACGCCCAGCGCCGGAAGGACTTCGCGAAGTTTGTTCACCTTCCTAGTTTCTTGACCCCGCGTTACGTTCATTCCGACCCCAATAGGGGATGAGCAAGCACTATGCCAAAAAAATGCCACGTGTCCAGCACGAAAACAGCGAAATTGCCGTCAATCCGTGCACACTTGTGGGAAACTCCGTCCGCGCTGCGCGAAAGGCGCACATCCCGTTCTCAAAGTATGGGAAAACTTTTGCCCATCAGTCCGTGGCACAGGCACTCCCGCCTGTGCAGTCGAGCGACGAACTCAACTCCGGCAAGACCACCTTTGCTCGCTGTTCTGTCGATTCGTGTAGTGGCCGATCTTTAGATCGGGCAGTCGGAGAGCGCCCCTATTTCACTTCCCAGACGTCGCCGCCTCGCAGTAGCTTGTTCAAATCGCCGGGGCCTTTTTGCTGGATAATTTGGTTCACCTGCTCGTTCACCACGTCCTCATACCGTGGCAGGTCATCCCACGCTCGGAATAGTCCGATGGGTGTCGGGAAGCCCGGACGGCCTTCCATGTGCGAAAGCAGGAACGCGTAGGAAGCCCGCGGGTGATGCGAGTTGTGCATGATCAAATCGGCTTCCGTGATGCCGTTGCCGAGCGTGACCACTTCAATGTCCCCGTCCGGCTTCCGGAGGATGCCTTTGTTGCGGTTCTTTCCGAATATCAACGGCTTGTTGTGCTCCAGCTGAATCACGTGTTCGCTGCGCGCATCTTTCTCCGTCAGGCTGGTCCACGCGCCGTCGTTGAAAATGTTGCAGTTCTGCAGGATTTCCACGAACGCCGATCCCTTATGCGCCGCCGCGGCCTTCAGCGTCTCCTTCAAGTGCGCCTGAAAAATATCCACCGAGCGCGCCACAAACGTGGCCTCCGCCCCAATCGCCAACGATACTGGATTAAACGGCCGGTCGGGCGAACCATACGGCGTGGATTTGGTCACCTTATGAAATTCCGACGTCGGCGAATATTGCCCCTTGGTCAGGCCGTAGATGCGGTTGTTGAACAGCAGCACCTTGATGCCCACGTTGCGCCGTAGCATGTGGATCGTATGGTTCCCGCCAATCGCCAGCGCGTCTCCGTCGCCCGTCGCCATCCATACTTCCAGTTCCGGGTGCGCAATCTTGATTCCCGTCGCCACCGCCGGAGCGCGCCCGTGAATCGAGTGAAACCCGAACGTGTTCATGTAGTAGGGAAATCGGCTCGAGCAGCCGATGCCCGACACCACCACGAAATTCTCGCGCTTCACCCCAAGTTCCGGGAACACGGACTGCACTGCAGCTAGGATCGCGTAGTCCCCGCAGCCTGGGCACCAGCGCACTTCCTGGTCGGTCTGAAAGTCCTTTCGCGTCAGCGGCGGCAGAGCAGTTGTCGTCATCGCGGTCTCCTAGAGCCCCATCACTTCTTCGAATTTCTGTTCCAGTTCGTTTTGCTTGAACGGCCGTCCCTGAATCTTGTTCAGGCCCACCGCGTCCACCAGGTACTTGGCGCGCAGCATCCACAGCAGTTGCCCCATGTTCAGCTCCGGCACCAGCACCTTCCTATAACGCTTCAGAACGTCGCCGACGTTCCCCGGCAACGGATTCAGGTGCCGCAGATGCAAGTGCCCGATCTTCCGGCCCTTTTCGCGCTGCGCCTTCACCGCGCCCGCCACTGAGCCGAACGTCGAGCCCCAGGACACGACCAGCAAATCCCCTTCGGGATCTCCCACCGGCATCACGTTCGGAATGTCCTGGCGGATCGCTTCCACCTTCGCGGCGCGCATGCGTACCATCTTTTCGTGGTTCAGCGGTTCGTAGTTGACGTTTCCGGTCGTCTCCTGCTTCTCGATGCCGCCGATGCGGTGTTCCAGCCCGGGCGTGCCGGGAATCGCCCACGGCCGTGCCAGCGTCTCCGGATCGCGCCTGTACGGTTGGAACCCTTCGGGATTCTTCTCAAACTTCACAGGGACCGCCGGAATCTCTTCTGCTGTCGGAATCCTCCACGGCTCCGCGCCGTTTGCCAGATACCCGTCGGAGAGCAAAATCACCGGCACCATGTACTTCAGGGCGATGCGGCTCGCCTCCAGCGCCACCCAAAAACAATCGCCGGGTGTCGAAGCCGCCAGCACCGGAATCGGTGCCTCGGAATTTCGCCCGAACATCGCTTGCAACAAATCCGCCTGTTCGGTCTTCGTCGGCAATCCCGTCGACGGTCCGCCGCGCTGGATATCGCACACCACGATCGGCAGCTCCGTCATCACGGCCAGGCCTATCGCTTCGGTCTTCAGCGCCATTCCCGGCCCGGAGGTCGTCGTAATCGCCAGCGAACCGGAATATGCCGCCCCGATCGCGCTGGTGATGGCCGCGATTTCATCCTCAGCCTGGAACGTCAGCACGCCGAACGACTTGTATTTCGAAAGCTCGTGCAGAATGTCCGAAGCCGGGGTGATGGGATAGCTTCCCAAGAACAGCTTCAAGCCCGACTTCTGCGCGGCGGCCACAAATCCCATGGCCAGCGCCTGGTTGCCGCTCAGGTTGCGATAGGTCCCCGGAGTCAATTGCGCCGGCGGAATCTCATAGCTGATCTGAAACGCTTCCGTCGCCTCGCAATACGAATACCCGGCGCGCATCGCCAGTTTGTTGGCTTCCGCCAGCAGCGGGTTCTTGCTGAACTTGTCGTCGATCCACCGGATCGTCGGGTCCATCGAGCGGTTGTACAGCCAGTAGCACATGCCTAGCGCGAAGAAGTTCTTGCAGCGGTCCATGCTCTTCGCGTCCAGGCCCAGGCTTGCCAGCGCCGCGCGCGTCAGCTTTTGCAACTCCACCGGGAACACGCGGAATTTGTCCAGCGAATTGTCTTCCAGCGGATTCGAAGTTACGTGCGCCTTGCGCAGGTCCGTTTCCTCGAAGCTGTCCGAATTCACGATCAGGATGCCGTTGGCCTTCAGGTCCCCAATGTTCACCTTCAGCGCCGCCGGATTCATGGCCACCAGCGCGTCCACGGAATCCCCGGGCGTAAACACTTCGCCGGACGAGAAGTTCAGTTGGAAGCCGCTGACCCCGGGTACGGTGCCCGCAGGGGCGCGGATTTCCGCCGGATAGTCCGGGAACGTCGCGATATCGTTACCGTATAAAGCCACGGTATTCGTGAACTGGCTGCCGGTAATCTGCATGCCGTCGCCCGAGTCGCCGGCGAACCGGATCACCGCCTGCTCGATCACTTCGCGCTTCGTTTTTCCGGAAGGTATATCCATCAATGTAGACATGGTCGCCCTGTAACCCCCGTGTTGCCCACCCTGTGCGAGGAGCGAGGTCCCTGATCGGCTGGCGGTATGGAAGGTTGTCCGCGGGAGCGGAGGCCCCACCGCCGGGAGCCGACCCTAAAAGAATAGCACACCGGTCACTTCCCGATGTGATGCTCATCACCCTCCGTGGCACAGGTTTAGCCTGCGTGCGTCCAGCGCGAAGCCACAACCATTGAACTTGAGGCTTACGCTGAGACGCGGGCCTTCTCTTCCTCTTTTACTTTTCGCTTGGTGCCGCGCTCTGCTTGCCCGGAGCAAAGTCGAAAGGCGGTTTTCAGGGTGGGTTTTCTCTTCTGTTTTGGCCGGGGCAGGGAATTATCCCGTGCGATTCTGTTCGCTAGAGGCGTCCGCCGTCGGCTCAAACTGCCTCTTCACGCTCTGTAGCCGGAAGAAAAAAATCCACCAGACGCCGATCGGTAGCGTCGCAATCACCAGCGAAATCGCCAGCAACTGCTTGAAGGATTCCGCTTCGCTAACAAAGCGTTCCGGAATAAAAAAAGTCTCGAACGGCCGGAGCGCGATCATCGACAGGCTGAAAAAAAGGGCCAGCACCGCCCACCCCAGGGCTGCCCGCCTAGCCCACGGTTTCAGCTGAAAAAGCCCGACGCCCGTCCCCATCGCCGAAAAAATCAGAAACGAAGGTACTGTCGCGACGAACAGGGCTGCGAACGGGTGCTGTTCATAGAGGCGCCTTCCTTGTTCGTCGGGTGGCGCATTCAGAATAGTCAGCAGCAAATTCACCCACAGCAGCAGGGCGATCGCGCTTCCCAGCAGCGCCAGCGCCGCCGCACAGGTTACGCCCGCGGAACGTCGCGTGTATGTCCAAGCGGATTCGCTCATGTCCTTATTTAGAGAAACACATCGGCGAAATCATGAGAAGGGTACGCAGGTGGGCAGTTTGTGCAAAATGCTACTTGACGTTCGCTTTCTTTTCGCCTAGAGTAGGGAAGGTTTTTCGGGTTTCGCTTGGCGGAAACTGGCGATGGCCGCCGCATAGACTGTGCGGCGCATGGTGGAGGAATCTCATGGCCCTCACTAAACGGCAAAAAGAAGTTCTCGATTACCTGGTTTCCTTCGAAACGCGGCACGGCTATGCCCCCAGCTTCGAGGAAATTGGCAAGGGCTTGAAGCTCACTTCGCTGGCCACCGTCCACAAGCACATCACTACGCTCGAGAAAAAAGGTTTCATTCGCCGCGGCTACAACCAGAGCCGTTCCATCGAAATTGTCCAGTTACCGAAGCCCCCGAAGGAACAGGTCATCGAACGCCGCGTGCAGGAGCTTCCTCTCGTCGGCCGCATCGCCGCGGGCCGTCCCCTCGAAGCCGTCGAGGAGCGCGAAACCATTTCTCTTGGTGATTTCGCGCGTGGCGGGAATTCCTTCGTCCTTCAGGTCAAAGGCAATTCCATGATCGAGGATCACATCATGGATGGCGACTTCGTCGTTTGCGAGCAGACACAGGTCGCCAACGCCGGCGACATCGTCGTCGCCCTCGTCGCCGGCGAGGAAGCCACCCTCAAGCGCTTCTATCGCGAAGGTCCTGGGAAAGTTCGCCTGCAGCCCGCCAATTCCGAAATGGCTCCCATCATGGTTCCCGCCGGAGACGTCAAGATCCAGGGCCGCGTCATCGGCGTACTCCGCAAATACTGAACTGACGTCTTGCCTTTGCAGGCGCGTGGCTTTTAGCCATGCCTGTCAACATCGGACCCCGCTTGGCGATCTTGCGCAGTTTCCACTTCCGAAGTGCGAGGGTGTCGTGTCATCCTGAGGGCTGCGTTTTCAGCCCGATCGCAGATCCCGATTCTATCGGGATTCCACTCAACCGCTAATTGAGGCTCTTCTTGAACCGCGTGCCGCGTAGTCGCAGAATCTCGCTCCGTTCTCGTTTCCAGGCCGCTACCTTGGCCCTACTTCTACTTTTCCAGCTCCTTTTACCGCCCTCCAGCCACGCCTACGCCGTCCTCGCGCATCAAGCTTTGATTGACATTGTCTGGGAAACGCATCTCAAGCCTCTTTTGCTCGCCAAGTATCCGAACGCCACCGAACAGGAACTCAGTGCCGCGCAGGCCTACGCCTACGGTGGCTCCATCATCCAAGACATGGGCTACTACCCTCATGGCAGCCACTTTTTCAGCGACCTCGCCCACTACGTCCGCAGCGGCGACTTTGTTTTGGCCATGCTCCGCGATGCGCAAAATGTCTATCAGTATGCCTTCGCCCTCGGCGCGCTCTCTCATTTCGCCACCGACAACAAGGGACACAGCATCGGCACCAATCGCGCCGTCCCCGTCCTCTATCCGCCGCTTCGCAGAAAATTCGGCGACTTCGTCACCTATGAGGACGACACCCTCGCCCACGTCAAAACCGAATTCGGCTTCGACGTCCTGCAGGTCGCCCAGCAGCGCTACGCTCCCTCCAGTTACCACGACTTCATCGGCTTTGAGGTATCCCGCCCCCTGCTCGACCAGGCCTTCCAGGAAACCTATGGCATCGAACTGAATCGCGTCCTTGACGACGAGGAACTCGCACTCGACACCTACCGCCATGATGTCAGTAAACTCATCCCCGAAGCCGTGCGCATTGCCTGGTCGCTCAAGAAAAACGAAATCAAGGACGACGAACCGAGCGCCACTCGCCGCCGCTTCCTCTACAATTTGTCGCGCGCCGATTACGAAAAGGAATGGGGAACCAAATACGAACGCCCCAGCTTTAAGGAGCGTTTTTACGCCTTTCTCTACAGGATCCTCCCAAAGTTTGGCCTGCTCAGAGTTTTGCAGCTCAAAACCCCCACCCCGGAAACGGAAAAGATGTTTGAGGAAAGCTTCAACGCCTCCGTAAGCGAATACCGCCGCCTGCTTGACGCCGAGCGTGACGGCGCCTTGCGGGTTCCCAACCTCAATTTCGATGTGGGCCAGGAAACCTCCGGCGGGAAATATCGCCTCAACGACGACGCCCACGCCCAGCTCCTCCACAAACTCGCCGGCAACAATTTCGGCTGTGTCTCGCCCGACCTGCGTGACGAAATCCTCGCTTTCTTCGCCAATACGGACGCTCCCTTCCATGTGAAAAAAGACAAACAAACCTGGGACCGCGTACAAAAGGAACTGGACCAGCTCAAATCCGCCAACCCGCCCCCGCCATCTTCCGATTAAATTCTCCGGAGGGCATGGTTTCCTGTCGCCGTTAATTCATAGCAAGAAACGGAGGCTTTAGCCTTTCGGCGGTGCCTGGCTCGGCATATTTCATTTGAAAAGCCGTGGACGAATCTCGTAGACTGCCCGCCGAGTTCAAAAGCCTCCGCTGAATCCAATGAATTCTCGCCGCCAATTCCTGGTCCGGACGGCAGCTTTGGCTGCCGGCGTCTCCGCCGAGGCGACCGGTGCAAAACGACCCATCCATCTCTGTTCCACGGAATCGATAAGCCTCTGCGGCGAATGGTTCTTCCGCACGGATCCAGAGGATTCCGGCACCAGGCACAACTGGTTCGCGGCAGACCCTCTGCTTGACGATTGGCTTCGCGTCATTGTTCCCCATACCTGGCAGGTTCAATCCTTGGCGGAGTACCATGGCGTTGCCTGGTATCGCCGCAATTTTAACGTTCCGGAACGTTGGACAAGCTCCGCCATTCGCATTGAGTTTGCGGCCGTGTACCACACCGCTACGGTCTGGATTAACGGCCAACTGTCTGGGGAGCACGCGCGCAAAGGGTACACCGCCTTTACCTTCGACATTTCACATCTCGTGCGCCATGGGCAGGCGAATTCTCTCGTGGTCCGCGTGGACAACTCCTTCAACGAGCACATGCTGCCTCGAGGGCACTCCAGCGACTTCCCGCACGATGGCGGCATTTTTCGTCCCGTGCAACTCCTCGTCAGCCCGGAAACGTTTGTGGAACGGCTCGACGTCGACGCCACGCCTAATCTGCTTCTTGGCAACGCCGAACTAGCCATCACCGCGCATTGCCGGAACGCCGGTTCCGAGACGTGGCATGGCCAGGCATTTTTTCGCGTCATTGACGAAGACTCGGGTCTGGAGGTTCTTGCCAAGTCCGATGCGGGAAGATTTGCGATTTCCTCTGGCGTCGCGCACTCGTTGGTAGTTTCCGCGACTCTGCCCAATCCAAAACTCTGGCATTTTGACCATCCTCATCTTTATCGCCTCGAGTTTATTATCAGCGACGGCCAGGAAGCTCATTCCTTCACAGTAGAGTTTGGGGTGCGTCGGTTCGAAATCAAGGATGGTGCCATTCACCTTAACGGCGAACCTGTGCGCCTGTTCGGTGTCGAGCGCATGGCCGGCAGCAATCCCGAATTCGGCATGGCCGAGCCGGAAAGCTGGATCATTCACGACCACAACGACTTGAAACACCTGAATTGTGTGTTTACCCGCGTCCATTGGCCTCAGGACAGCCGGGTCCTCGATTACTGCGACCGTCACGGCATTCTTATCCAAAGTGAGATTCCCGCCTGGGGCTGGGACACTTTCAAGGGCATGGCCAATGAGCCCGACGCCGACATTCTCGCGAACGGCCTCGAGCAAATGCGTGAAATGATTGCTCGCGACCGCAATCACCCTTCCGTTGTGATCTGGGGACTCTGCAACGAAGTTGGCGGCCAGCATGCTCCCGCTTATCAATTCGCCAAACTCTTGCTCGCGGAAGCGAAAAAACTCGATCCTCATCGTCTCTGCTCTTATGCTTCGAACTCTCTGGAAAAGACTCCGGAGTTGGATGTTGCCGGACTAATGGATCTCATCGAAATGAACGAATACGTCGGGACCTGGTCCCCGGGCAATCTCGAAACCATTGGGAAGTACCTCGACGCGGTGCACGCCGCATTTCCCGGCAAGCCGGTCGTCATCTCGGAGTATGGCTATTGTGCCTGCGTCCCGGAGCGCCCCGAAAACGATGCCGCCCGCGTAGAGATTCTGCGCTCACACGACGCCATCTTCCGTTCCAGGGAGTTTGTCGCCGGAGCGATTTTCTTTTGCTACAACGACTACCGTTCGCAGGCCGGCTTCAGCGGTATGGGCGCGCTGCAGCAAAACGTTCACGGAGTCGTGGATGTCTTCGGCCGCAGAAAGCCTTCCTTCGATGCCCTTCGCGAAGAATCCAGCCCCATTCTTTCACTTTCCGTTGAAAATCACCTGAATTCTTTTCTAGTCACTGTGAAGACACGCAACAATCTACCCGCTTATATTCTTCGTGGCTATTGCTTGCGCGCTGTCTCTTACGATCAATACGGAATTCCTGTGGAACAACAGGAAATCGAGTTGCCCGATCTCCATCCCGGCACGGAGACCCGGCACGAGTTCCCCTTTCGCCGCCCAAATGCACCAACCCATGTTCTGTTCGATGTCCTGCGCCCCACCCGGTTCTCTGCCTGCTCTCTTTCCTGGAGGCTCTAACCTCCAGCCGGGGGTGTGGAGGAATCGTGCTGCTCCCCGGGCCCCGCGTGAATCCCTCCCTGGACTAAGGTAAACTGCATCTTTCCTGGTTCGAAATTCATCCTAGGAATAGGACAAACTCGCACTTGACTACGCCCCCGTCTACTCTCTTGCTGGTTGGAACTCCGGGCACAGACCGCGAAACCCTTCGCCGCGTTCTCGCTGAGGCCGGATATGCCGTCTCACTCGCTGACTCCAACGACGACGCCCTGCAAAAACTCCAGGGCCTTCAGCCTAAGCTTCTGGTTTTCTCCGGCACTGGCTCCTGCAATGAAGCTATCGCCGTCGCCAAGGCCCAAAATCCCGATACCCGTCTCCTTGTAATGTCTCCCGGCGGCCCCGCCGATCGCGCCCGCGCCCTTGACCTTGGCGCCGACGATGTCCTCTCCCTCCCTTGGGACGACGCCGAAGTCCTCGCGCGCATCCGCGCCCAGGTCCGCCAGCAGCACGCACTGAAAAATCTCGAAGACAAAACCCGCATTGCCGAAGAAAGCTTTGGCGTGGCGCAAACCGCTTTCCAGGCCCTCGCGGTCACTGAAAAAATGACCCGCGACGCTTTCTCCCTTGAGCGCATCCTCAAAATCGGCGTGCTCTCACTTCTCGGCATCGCTCTGGTCATCTCCGGAATCTTCTTCCTCTTCTCGCATCGCGCCGAAAAGGAAGCCAAGCGCGCCTACGGCGTCATTGCCCAGCTCGAACACAGTGCCCAAACTGAAGAGCAGCTGCTCGCTTCCGCCCGCAAACTCCGCGATGACCCGTCGACCAAGGACGTTCTCGCCCAGAAAGAACAGTTGCAGCAGCAGACCGAGGAGCTCAAGCAAAAAATCGCCACACAAAGCGGCCAGGGCTCCGACGAACTGCGCCGCCAGCTTGCCGAAACCACCAGTCGCCTTTCGAAAATCGAGGGCCAGTCCCAGGCGGCCGAAACCATCATTCGTTCTTTCGCTCCCAGTGTCGGCTTGCTGCACGTCGCTGTCGCCTTCAACGACAAAAACTCCGGCCGCCGCCTGCGTTATGGCGGGATGGACACCGACGGCTCTCCCCTCAAGGACAGCGACGGGAATCCCGTTTACACCACCGAAGGGCGCGGCCCCGAAGTGCGCGCCGATTTCTTCGGCACCGGCTTCATTGTCGGCGACGGCAAAATCCTCACCAACCATCACGTTGTGCAGCCATGGTGGCAGAATGAAGAGCTAGCCGGCGCCGCCCGCCAGGGCCTCGAGCCCGTTATCGCCGAGATGACTGCCTATTTTCCCAACGAGCTCGCCGGTATACCTGTCAACATCTCACAAATTTCCCAGGACGCCGACCTCGCCTTGGTCCACGGCGATCTCTCTGAACTCCATCGCCCCTCATTACGGCTCGATGCCGCTAAGGAAGCCGCCGTCAGCGGAGAATCGCTGATCAGCGTCGGTTATGCCACAGGCCTTGACGCTATCCTCGCCCGCGCCGGCGATAAGACCGTCGAAGAAATCGTCAAAGCCAGCGCCGGCGATCCCAAACTCGTTCTCGTCGAACTCTCGAAGCGCAAGCTCATCCGCCCGCTTGTCACGCAGGGCCACGTCGGCGATGTTTTGCCCGACAAAATCGTCTACGATGCGCAGACCACCTCCGGCGGTTCCGGCGGCCCGCTGCTCAACGGCCAGGGCGGCGTCATCGGCGTCACCTTCGCCATCGTCAAGGGCTTTGGCGGCTCTAACTTCGGCGTCCCCATCCGCTACGCCATCCCCCTCCTCAAACACTAACCGCAGATATCGGCGTGCCCACTGCAGGACTCATCAGCGGCATCGCCGTGCACATTAACCATACCGTCGAGCGAGGTGCTAAACTTTTGACACTGGAAGCCATGAAGATGCAATCCAACATTTATGCGCCGATCGCCGACCGCGTCATGAAACTCCACGTCGCACCCGGCCAGCATGTGGAAGCAACGGATCTTCTGGCCGTCATCGCTCCGTGAACGGTTCCAATCTGATCAAACATGAGCAGTTCGCCTCGCGCTTCCTGCGGAATCGCCGCGACCTCATCGTCTATCTCCCGCCCGGCTACGACGAGCAGCCTCAGCGCACCTATCCCGTCCTCTATCTCCACGACGGCCAGAATCTTTTCGACGGTGCCACTTCCTTCGTTCCCGGCATGGACTGGCATGTTGGGCAGACCGCCGACCAGTGCATCTACGAAGATCGCGTCGAGCCGCTCATCATCGTGGGCATCTATAATGCCGGCAAGCAGCGCCTCGGCGAATACACACCCACGCGCGCGCCCAAGCTCGGCGGCGGCCGCGCCAATCGCTACGCCAAGTTTCTCCTGGAAGAAGTCCGTCCCTTCGTGCAGTGGCGCTATCGCATCGCCTCTGGCGTTGACCACACCGGCATTGGTGGCTCCTCGCTCGGCGGCCTCGTTTCTCTTTATCTAGGCCTGAAAATGCCCAAGGTCTTTGGCCGCATCGCCGCGCTTTCGCCTTCCATCTGGTGGAACGAGCGCGTCATTCTGCGCTTTGCTGCCGCAGCGCGCGCCACGCCTCATCCGCGCATCTGGCTCGACGCCGGCACACGCGAAGGGGGCCGTACCGTAGAGGACGCTGAGCGCTTCCGCGACATCCTCATCGGCAAGGGCTGGCAGCTCGAAACCGACCTCCACTACGAGCGCATCGAAGGCGCCGAACACAACGAAGCCGCTTGGGCCCAGCGCGTCGGCCCCTTCCTGCAATTTCTCTTTCCCTCCCGCTGAGTTGTGGCACACGCATTCCTGCCTGTGCAGTGTCCACTTCAAACAACAAATTGCAGGTGACGAAATTAATCCGGTTACATGTGTGGAAGGTAATTTGTTCGGAGGGTCTTCCTGGCTTCTTCTCAACTCAGCGCCGGAGGCGCGAAACACCCTAGCCCAGCGCTTCATTCAGCGCTAGATCCTTATCCCATACACGATGAGACCCAGGAGGAGTGACCAACTTTGCTTCCTCGCGCCTTTTTTCTGTTACTCATTCCAACCGCATTCCCCGAGAAAACCCGCCCATTCCCGTATATAATCCGCGCATCCTACGGCCCATGGACACCGCGCGCCCCATCTCCATCCTCTGTGTCTCTTCCTACGAAAAAGGTCAGGAATTCCTCCGCACCTGCAAGGCCATGGGCTGCACCGTTTATCTCCTCACCATCGAAAAACTTCGCAAGGCCGGCTGGCCCCGCGAAGCCATCGACGAAATGTTCTTCATGCCCGAGGAGCTGCCACGCCAGGATCTGCTGAACGCTGTCAGCTACGCCGCGCGCACCCGCCACATCGACCGCATTGTGGCTCTCGACGAATTCGATCTCGAAAACGTCGCTGCCATCCGCGAACACCTTCGCCTTCCCGGCATGGGCCTCACCACCGTCCACTACTTTCGCGACAAGCTAGCCATGCGCGCCAAGGCCCGCGAAGCCGGCATTCTCGTTCCCGACTTCCTCCACGTCCTGAACCACGAAGACCTCCGCGCTTTCATGAATCACGTCCAGGGTCCGTGGCTCCTCAAGCCTCGCGCGCAAGCCTCCGGCATCGGCATGAAGAAAATTCAGTCACCAGACGATCTCTGGCCCTGGCTCGACCAGCTCGGCGACAACCAGTCCAGCTATGTTCTGGAACAGTTCATCCCCGGCTGCGTCTACCACGTTGACGGCATCGTCTCCGAAAAGGAAGTCCTCTTCGCCGAGGCCCACGGCTACGGCACCCCGCCCCTCGACGTCTCTCATCACGGCGGCGTCTTCACCACGCGCACTTTGCCGCGCGATTCAGCGGAAGTCGCAACCTTAAAAGGGATCCACGGAAAACTGGTT
>Ga0126371_10002808_pt1 | contig 15106 bp, 25 predicted proteins | sample PanSoiMetaPlot_4_FD_110145 | JGI IMG/M metagenome (GOLD analysis project Ga0126371, IMG submission 110145) | Tropical forest soil microbial communities from Panama - MetaG Plot_4 | ecosystem: Environmental > Terrestrial > Soil > Tropical forest > Bulk soil | place: Panama | collected 2016-02-17 | reverse complement strand
CGCCGGCAGGAGCGGTTCAACCACTGACTTGATTTGTCGCCGTCTCGGCATGGAGACCTCCCTGATTGATGCGCGTGTTGAGCCAGCGCCAGAGCGCGGCCAGTTCGCGCGCCGCGGCGCCTTTGGGTTCGTATTCGGAGACGCCCTGACCATCGGCAAAGGCGTCCTGCCAGGCCATGCGCTGGCGGATACGGACCGGCGCCACCTCGCCGACGATGGCCAGTTCGGCGGCGGCCTCTTCGGCGCGGGTGCCGCGCGGCTGGACGTGCTCGAGCACGAAGGCGAAGGGCCGTTTGAGCGCGCTGGCAAGCCGGGCGGTGGCGACCACCGCGGCGATGTCGGCGACTGCGGGCCGGCACGGGATGAGGGTGAAGCTGGCATGGCGGATGGCGGCGCCGACCAGAAAATTGTCGTGGCCGGGGGTGTCGATGAAGATGAAGTCGAAGGGCGCGCGGGCGAGCTCCTGCAGCTCCTCTTCGAGCGGGCCGTCGGCGGATTTCCGCACTTCGGGCGCCGGCAATTCGCGCGTCCGCTTCCAGGTCGCCAGCGTCTGCTGCGGGTCGAGGTCGAAGAGCAGCGCGCGCTGGGCCTGCTGCGCGGCCAGCACCGCGCAGGAAATGGCGAGCGAGGACTTGCCGCAGCCGCCTTTCTGAGCAGCGAGGGTAATAATTTTCATCGGACGAAAAACCGCACGGCCAGGAGGATGCCGAGCGCGAACGCCAGCATCCCGCCTACTCGGACCGTCATGGTATAAACGGCAAGTTCAATCTCCTTGCGTAACAGCGCCATCTCGTTGCGCACTCCCGTGAGGTCGCTTTTGGTGGCGACACTTTCGCGCAGGGCATCCTCCATCGCCTCGGCGTGGGCCCGCGCCTGGTCTTCGCCGATGCCGGCTTTGGTCAGCCGATCGACATAGGCGAGTTTGTCAAAGAGCAGAATGTCCGGCATTTACTTAAGCTTCGCTAAACTTACGGTCTTCGTGTTTGTGTTCCTGTTCGGTCACCCTATAAAGTATGTACCGTTTACGGTGATACAGCAATACAGTAATTCAGCAAGAGGGAATTGTGGAACTCGAACAACTGAAAGCTTTTGCCGTCGGCACGCTGGATGTCGCACGTAAATATCTGGCTGAACATGACGAATACGACCCCCAACTGGTGACCATCAACGCCGGGAATGAAATGGAGGTCTACATCATTGTGCACCCGCGGGTGCCGCCGTGGGTGGTGGTGCGCCAGATTCTGCGCAGCCGTCCGGCGACCGCCTTTATCCTGACCGCGCAGGCCTGGACCATCCGCAAAAAGCGCCAGCCGGGCGAAAGCGAGTCGGACCTGCGGGACCGCATCAAGCGCGGGCTCGGGGAAATGCCCGCCAACTGGGCGGACTACGGTGGCCCCGACCGCACCGAAGGTCTGGTCATGTGGGTGTGCTCGCGCGACTATATGGCGATGCACACGCTGCCGTTCACGCGCGCGGGCAAGTCAGTCCATTTTGAAAACGAGATGGTGGCGACGAACGTGCAGGAACTGAGCGGCGCCTTTGTGGAAATGCGCGAATTATTGCAGTATCTCCACTGAATTATGCCTTTTAGCCCGCGGCCCAATTTTCTCGACTATGCGCAGGGCGTGATGCGGCCAGCCCCGCCGCCGGAACCACCACCGACCGCCCCGGCGCCGCCGTCAATCGTCAAACAGCCGCTCTCCAAGCTCTACCTGGTCGCCTTTGCCGACTCCGCCGGTGGCCGGGTGACTTCCGGGCGCAAGGCCTCACAGCGTTCGCGCTCGGCCATCGTGGTTTCGGGGATGGACGAAATGGAGCGCCATTTCTGTCTCAAGGCGTGGGCCCAGCATTGCACCACCGACGAACTTATCGAGGAAATCTTTGCCACTCAGGAACACTGGCGGCCGGCGGTTTTCGGCATCGACGCGACCGGCAACCAGGGGCTGTTTGCCGACGCCATCCGGCGCGAGGTGCGCGAGAAGAACCGCAAGCTGCCGCTTACTGACTTTATCTTTGAGGGGGATAAGGACTGGCGGATTGAAACCACCTTACAGCCTTTGCAGGCCGCCGGCAAGCTTTTTTCTTTGACCTCGCTCGCCGACCTGGAGGACGAGTATTCGGCCTTTCCCGGCGGCAACTATAAGGACATTCTGGACGCCTGGTGCGGCTGTATCAAACTCTGTCCGCGCAAGCCCAAGCTGGCCGAGGCGCGCGACGAGCTGCGCCAGTTGCGGGAATACCTGCGCAGTCAGCGGTTGCCGGAAAGTCAGGTTCAAGCTAGGGTCGAGCAGGAATTATTGCTGCGCGAACGCAGTTTAACCCAGGGAGGATAGCCCATGGCAGGCACCGCCAGTGATCGGCAGGCCGAACTCAACCGCATCCGTTCCAGCGAATCGAATACCTACGATAGCGGGCGGAACGATTCCGCCAGCAAGTACCACCCCGGTTTCACCAAAAACCGCAGCCCCAAGGACCCCAGTAATACCTCGGCCGGGACTCCGAAACCCAACGGCAACGGGAGCTAAAGCCCATGCCCACCGACCTGACCAAGGTCCCGTTCATTTTAGATGCGGCGGATGTTGGCGGGTTGCCGCGCACCATCTTCGGCCGCTTGGCGCGCTGGTCCTCGGAAGGCTATCCGCAGACCGTCGCGCAATGGGTGACGCTCGGCCAGGTAACCTGGCACTCACCTGCGGCGACGGCGGGGGACATGGTGATTTTTACCGACCTCAATGGCCACGAGGTAGTGCGTCTGGGGCCGGCCAGCGGAGCTCAGTTCGAAGACCAAATCAAGCTCACGGACACGATGCACTTCGAAGGGCTGATCCTCACCGCCCTGCCGAGCGGCATTGTGCGTCTGGAATACCGCTGATGCCGTATGTCACTTTTTCGCTGCGCGCGGTGTCCGACATTGCCGCCGAACCGCAAGTCTACGTGGATTACACCCGCCGGGTCTTCGTGACCGAAGCTCAGTTGCTGGCGATCCAGAAAGCGGGCGGCGATGGCGCCGGCATTTTCACCGAAATCCCCACCATCAACCAGATTCCGGTGCTGAACGCGCTGGTCATTGCCAGCGACCAGCCGGTCAATCTGAAACTGGCCTCGGTGGTTGCGGCCGACGGCGTGATCGCGCTCAAGGCGGGCGGCATTCTGGCGGTGATCGACGCCAGTATCGGCGCCGGTGCCGGGGTCAACGCGACGGTCAACAATCCGGGGACAAACGCGGCCACGCTCAGCGGCATCGCCGGCGGCACCTAACTACATTGGAGTAGACCGGCATGCTGTTCGAAGTGGGGTATCGCCGGCGCCATCCGCTGTTCCGAGACGAGCTGCCGCGCTGCGTCGAACTGATCGACGCCGACTCGCTCGAACAACTGGTAATGCTGTTTCAGCGTCCGGACAGCGAAGGCGTTGAACTGATCGAAGTCAAGGCGCTCGACGGGGAACTATAATGCGGATCGTAGATCGGAGCGGCGGCAAGCCGCTGCGTGACCTGGACGACGCCATGCTCGCCAGCCTGAGCGAGTGGCTGGTCAATTCGCGGCTGCGCTCGGAGGCCGCGCGGCAGGCCATCGAGCGCCAGTGCATGGACGATTTGCGCATGTATCAGGGCGTCTCCTCGACCGCCGAGCGCAACGTGCCCATCGACCAGGCGCCGAACCTCGAAATCACGCTCGGCGCGGTGGCGGTCGACGGGATTTATGCCAATTTCGTCGAACTGGTGACGCAGGCAAGCCAACTGGTCACCATCATTCCGCGCAAGCATTACGAGGACTATGCCGACGCCCTGCAGGACCTGGTCGACTGGGGCTGCCGCGAGGCCTTCAACGTCGAGGAAGCCATCAACGTCGGCCCCTTCGACTGTATCCGCATCGGCACCATGGACTATTACATCCCGTACTCGGAAAAGGTCCGGGTGACCGACATTGCCAAGACCATAGATCGCGGGCCGCGCATCGTGCCGATCGCGTTCGAAGATTTTCATCTGCCCGAAGGCAGTCAGGGCAATATCCAGTACGACCCCTGGTGCGAGATGGACCTCTGGCTCTACCCCTCGGAACTGCGCCTGATGGCCCGCGCCGGCAAATGGGCCTACTACGACCCCGAGCTTAAGAATGTCACGCGGGCGGCCAGCATTCCCGAACTGACCCAGCGCCGCTATGACCTGGCGCGCGACCAGTCCTCGCAGGCCGCCGAGGGCACGCTCTATCAGCTGGTCTACCGCTGCGGCGAGTACGACATCGACGACGACGGCATCAACGAAGAGCTCGAAATCATCTGGGACAAGACCTCGGGCCACGTGCTCGACGTTAAATATCCCAATTATCAGGTGCGGCCGTTTGAGCATGCGGTCTATCAGATTCAGCCGAAAGTGGCCTGGGGCCTCTCCGTCCAGCGCATGTGCGCGCCGTATGAAGAGGAAGTGACCGTCATTCATAACGAGCGCGTGCTCAACATGCGGCTGGCCAACGCGCGCATCTGGAAGGCGACCCAGCAGGTGGCGCCGTTCATGGAGCGCATCTGGCCGGGCAAGGTTATCCGGGTCTCGCGCACCGACGAATTCACCGGCGAGAAAATGGCCGATGTCTATCCGTCCAGCGCGCAGGCCGAACTGATGGACATCACCTACGCCGAGCGGCGCACCGGCCTCGCCGACCTGACCAATGCCGGGCAGAAAATCGGCACCCGCACGCCGGGCATTTCGGCGCTGAGCTACATGCAGGCGGCCTATCGGCGTTTCACCCCGCCCTTCCGCAACATGCGCAACTGCCTGGGCGCGGCCGTCCGGCAATGCCTCTACCGCTATCAGGAGCGGGTGCGGGCCAAGGACAAGCACGCGATTGACGACCTGCTGAACGTGCTCGGCGAAGAGAAGGGCAACAAGGTCATCGAACTGTTTCAGAAGGTCGATAACCTGATTGATGCCTTCGACGCGCAGATCACGGCGACCTCGGTTTCGGTCAATCGCGAGGCGGACCGGCAGAACTGGCTGATGTACGCCAATTTCTGGACCGGCTTCCAGAAACAGCGCCTGGAGCTCGAACAGTTCGCGGCCAACGCGCCGACGCCGCATCTGAAACAGGTGGCCGAGGAAATTATCGCCGCCGGGCTTTATCTGCTGCGCCGTTTCACGCGGACTTTCGAACAGGTCTCCGACGTCGATCGCTATCTGGCCGAAGTGCGCGGCTTCGAGGAAATGGCCGGCCAACTGCCACCGCAGTTTCAGCAGGGCCTGCAGGGCCTTGCCGCGCAACTGGGCGGGGCGATGGCGCCGCAAAGCCAGTACGGCCCGCAGATTCAGCAGGCGATGGACGGGCAGGGGCCGCCGCCGGAACCCTCTCAGCCGCCGCCACCGCAACAGGAGGCCGCATAATCCATGGCACTTTTGGGACTGCGCTGGGTGCGGGCGCTCTATGGCGAGCGCGAGATTCGCGACGACTGGGAGCAATGGCTTAAGGAACGGCGCGCCGCCTATCTCGATGAACTGGCCGCGGCCGACGATAACAAGCAGATACGCCAGGTGCAGGGGTGTCTGCGGGCGCTCAACGAACTCAGCTTATTCATTGAACTGGCGCGCCAGGAGCTGGGCCGGCCGGAGGCCTTCGACGAGCCTGCGTCTTGACATGTTTTAAAACTTTGGTTTAAACCTTAACCCAAGCAAGCCCGCTGTAAATTCTGCCTGGCACCCGGCAGTTTTTGCAGCGAGCTTGCTTTTGCCGTTTAAAGGACGACAGGGCGCCCAGGCAGAACTTGCAGCGGGCATTCGAGGAGCACTCGATGCCCGACGACGAACTCGATCCCAACCAGCCCCCCGACGAACCTCCCGGTGCACCTGAGTTAAATCCGACGCCCGAGCCGGCACCTGCGCGTGCCAGCGGCGCCAATCCCCCGGCTGCCGCTACGCCAGCCGCACCGTCGCCCAGCTCGGTTTTTTCCGACGAACAGATCGGCAAACTCGCCAGCGGCATCTCAAGCGGCCTGCTGAACGGCCTGCGGCCGCCGGCACCGACCGGACCCGCGACCTATCAGCCGCCGCCCGGCCCGACGCCCGACGAATTGCAGGCCCGGGTCAACCAGCTCGACGAGCAGATCGACCTCGCCGTCACCGAGGGCAAGCCCATCGGCGCGCTGATTTCCCAGCGCGATAAATTCCGCGACCAGCTGGTCGACATCAATCTGGTGCGGCCGATTCGCCAGCAGGGCAGCATCGCGGTCAACCGGCTGACCCTGGCCAACGCCAAACGCGACCACGCCGACCTCTTCCGGCTCTACGAGCGCGAGTTGATGCAACTCCTCAACCCCTCGCTTGAGCAGGGCTTCATGCTGACCGACGAGATCGTCAATGAAGCCTGCAACCTGGTCGCCGGCCGCCATCAGAAAGAACTTTTCCAACTCGACCGCGAAGCTGAAATCCGCCAGCAGAAACTCGCCGCCGCCTCACCACAACCCGGCGCTACCAGCGGCCGGGCGCGCTCGATCCAGTCGCAGTCGCCGCAGACCATCGAGGCGCGCTTCGGGGCTCCGGCCGAAGCGGCGATGCAGACCAAACGCGCCAAGGGCATCGACGAAGACCAGATGGCGCGCCGCCTCGGCTACAAAAACAAGGCCGAATGGTTCGCCAAGGATGACGAATTGTCCCGCCCGGAGAACGCCGGCCTCGGCCTCGATTCGGCCTGGGACCGCAAGAACCAGCGCTGGGTCGGGCCCGATGAGTTGAACGAGTTCTACAATGGCTAACTCCAAACCGCTTCCCCCGGTGGTCTCCAATGAGTTCGATAACTCTGTCGCAGCAGCTCGCGCGGCTGACGACCCTGCAACAAATCCGGCGCATCTCGGCAATATCCCTAAAGGGTTCCATCGTGACGAGGAGGCCGCCCGCCGGCGCGACGAACTGGCTGAGGCCGCTGAGGCAGATGCCCAGAACGCAGGTTCAATTGGCGCGGACGCTTTAAAGCCCGAGCGCGAAATTCTGCGCCATCTCGACCCCATCGACGGCAACTGGCCGATCAGCAACAAGGTTCCCGGCCGCTATTACGTCGGCGTCCACAAGGACAATGTGACCATCGCGCAGTATCGCGCGCGCGGTTATCAGATGGTCCAGGGCGACGACTCCGAAGCGCTTGAATTCAAGGGTCTCGACGCCGCCGCCGGCTCCAGTCTGCGCGGCCTGGGGGACGTGCTGCTGATGTGGGTGCCCGAGGAACTGCGCCAGCGCTGGGAAGAACAGAACATCAAGAAAGGCATCGCGGTCGGCGCCATCGAACTCGACGAAGGGCCGGAAGTTTCCTGGGAAGACGCCGCCAATGACCCGCGCGGTCTGGCGCGTCAGATGGGGGCCATGGCCCATGCCCGCCGGCGCGATCCGCGCATGCAGCAGACGGTGTTTCGCGGCTCCATGGGGCAAATCGAACGGCTCAACGAGGGTATCCGCGCGGGCAATATCCCCGGTTTCGAACAGACTATTCGCGGGGCGTGACGTTCGTCACGGCCAGGCAAGGAGAGAGTCATGGCCAACGCCAATCTGAGACCGATGCAGGTGAGTTTCCAGGAAGGCAACAACGCCACGCCTCAGAAATGGGAACCCGAAGGCGCCAACCAGACCTTTTTGATGGGCGCGCCGCTGGTGTGGTCCTCCGGCACGCTGGTCGAATCGGGCGCCAATCCGACCGCGGTGTTCGGCGTTTCCAACGGCCCCGGCCACAATGTTGCGGCCAGCGCCGCGCAGGTGCTGGCGACCAAAGTTTTCACCGAAACGGTCTATGAAATCAGCGTCGACAAGGCCTCACTCCAGGGCGGCGCATCGGCGCTGCTCGCCCTCAGTAATCTCGGCGCCACCATCGGTCTGACCAAGGACTCGCTGGGGGTCTGGTATGCCGACGTCGACAAGATGGCGGCCAATCAGTGCATGACTATCTACGGTTTTCCCGACGGCCAGGCCGGTGCGGTTAATGGCCGCGTGTACGTGAAATTTCTGGCCGCCAATGTCGCCAACTAAGTGGATTTGGATAGGTATTAGCTGGTCAGCTTACTAAGCTATGGGCATGCACGGATATAAGGGCAGATACAACGTAGTGCATCCTGTTGCGCGGTTTTTCAAGTACGTTCGGGAAGAACCAGAGACTGGTTGTTGGATTTGGATTGGCGCCTACGTAAGCGGCAAAGACAAGCTACCTTACGGTAAGTTTTGGTTTCAAGGCCGCACGGTTCCAGCTCATTTGTGGGCCTTTGAACATCTACGCGGAATTGTCCCTGACCCCAATAAAGACCGGGATCATGTGGTGTGTAGCAATCCCGGCTGCGCCAATCCTTGGCATCTGGAAGAAGTTACGCCCCGCGAGAATACGCTACGGGGAGTTGGTCCGTCTGCAATTAATGCCAGAAAAGTTTTGTGTATCCGGGGGCACGAATTTACTCCGGAAAATACCTACGTCGACAAATTAGGCAAGCGCTGTTGCAGGGAATGCCACAACGCAAAGATGCGTCGTCGCAATACCGCTAAGCGTGCTGCTGTAGACGTAGCAACGGGAGGATAGTCCAACGCCAGCCGCAACACCCGGATTCGCGCCATTACTATCTACGAGGTACCAGGGCATTCTTGTAGACGTGGGCAAAGAAAGGCCGCCCGAATATCCGATGTATACCAACGTGCGGACGATGAACGTAAATCCCGAGACCTATCTGCAGGTGAGCGGCCTCGGTTCGATGTACGGCAAGCCCGAAGGCGAGCAGTTCCGGCGCGACCAGCCGATCATCGGCGGCACCATCAATCCTTCGGCGGTGCCCTATGGCATGTTGTTCGAAGTCACCTTCGAAATGTACGACGACGACTTGTACCAGGTGATGGAGCAGCAATGGCGGGAAATGGGCCGCTCCAGCCGCCAGCGCGACGAAATAGTCGCGGCGCAGCCGCTGATCAATGCCTTCAATAATGCCTTCCCCGGCTTCGACGGGGTCTCCCTGTGTAATACCGCGCACCCGTTGTTAGGCGGCGGCACCCAGGCCAACCGGGGCAGCCCCGACCTGACGTTCAGTGTGACGGGCGTGCAGAATATGATTCTACGCGCTGAATCGCGGGTGAACCAGCGCGGCATTCAGCGCCCCATCGCGCTTACCCGGGTGCTGATTACCCCGACCAACCGTTTTCTGATTCGCGAGGTGCTGGGTTCCTCGGGCCAGCCGCAGACCGCCAATAACGACACCAATTCGCTGGTGCCCGAGGCCATGCAGTGGCGCGTGCTGCACTATCTGACCGCGCCGCAGGATTATTTCGCGGCGGCCCCGCTGCCAGACTCCGATATGTGGTTCCTGTGGCGCAACCGGCCACGTCCCAGTAACTGGGATGATAACTGGACCCAGAATGGTTGTTTCGCGTTATATCAACGTATAACTAGCTATTACGGCTCTTATGAATTTATAGAAGGCGCGCACCCATAAAAGCACCCAATCAAAGAAATAAGGTGTTAATAGAAGCGAACTTCGTCTACATTCGGGTGCGTGACACAAGAATATCGTGAGTGGAGAAGGAAGAAACGCGCCTTTGAGGCTTGTGGACATGCAGATTGGGTACGCTGCAAATTCTGCAAGAAATGGGGACCCCCCGAAAGTATGTGGGTGGGCATCGGACATCAGAAATATCAGGACCCAACGGCCAAGCATCGTGAGTGCTTTGCGAAATATACCCGCGAGCAGCGGAAACTCCCGCACACTGGAGAGCGGGAACGAGCACGAGACCGCAAGCGTGGGCCTGGACGGCTTAACCGCAAGGCCTCGCTTGCCCGATACAACGTCAGTAAGAAGCGGCGGCTGGGTGCGCAAAGATATTACAGGACTGAGAAGGGCCGACTCAATTTTGAGAAACACGCAACGTTATATCGGGCGCGTAAGTTCGAGGCTGAGGGCTCGCATACTCCAGAGGAATGGCGGGTGCTGGTTAAGGCCTGCGGGAGTCGCTGTGCTCGCTGTGGCGAGGTCAGGAAAGTAACGCGGGACCATATTGTGCCGCTGAGCAAGGGTGGAACTGACTATATCTCGAACATTCAGCCGCTCTGTCGTCCGTGTAATTCGCGCAAAGGGAACCGAGCAGAAACCAGTGACGAGCTAAATCATGCCGGCAATACAAAGAAGTAGTTTTACGAGGTTCAGATGAAACTCTCACGCAAGCCGGAAACATTCGAAGTCATCAAGTTCGAGGTTAAGTCAGACGAGCCGATTCCCTATGGCACGGCGCCGGCCGGCTTCATGCTGATCTCCGGCGCCCATGGTCCGCAGGGGTTCGTTGGCCCCGGCGTGCTCGTCAATCCGGGCGAGTACGTGTTAATCGGCGACCGCGGCACGCGCATGGTGGTGACCCAGGCGGAGCTCGACGAAATGGCCAAGGGCGAGGAATGGGGCGAGGTCAAGGACAAGGACGAACATCCTGTGGCGCAGAAAGCCCCGGAGCCGCCACCGCGCCCTACCTCGGCGCCCCGCGCGTGAAGACCCGGACAGCGTCCAAAAGGCGATCAAAATGAAAACCGGATATTCGGGGGCCAGCGGCGGGATTTTTGTCCCGGCCAATGACGGCTTCGGCACGGTCGGCACTTTTACCGTTTCCCGCAACGCGGCCGGTGACTACTACGTCGCGCTGACCGCGGCGGCGAATTCGCCGTTCTACGTGCTGCCGATTTCCGAAGGCCTGCGGCTGACCTCGTTCGACATTGTGTATTCGATCGGCACCGCCGCGCTGACCACGCTAACCGCTGCGGTCTATTCGACCCAGTACGTGGCGGGCAATGCGGCGGGCACCGTCCGCACCCTGCTGGCGGCGGCGGCGCTGCCGGTGGTTTCAACCACCAACAATATCGCGGTGGCGAATGTGCCCGTGAGTTCCCCGGCTTTTGTTGGGGTGCATGAAAATGTCGGCGCGAGCGACAACTTCCCCGACAGTCTCGACACCATCGAACTCGCCATCGTCAATCCGGGCACCGCGGTGCTGCGGCTTTACGGCGCCTGGCTCTACGGCACGCGGGAAATCTGATGGCCAAGAAAGTGCCCAAAGCGAAGGCCGCGAAAAAAGCCAAGATGGCGCAGGTGCTCGGCGAGTTCAAGCAGGGCACGCTCAAATCCGGCAGCAAGCAGGGACCGCCGGTCCGCAGCCGGGCCCAGGCGATTGCCATCGGCTTGAAGCAAAGCGGTCAGTCCAAGGCCGGGAAAAAACGGGCGCGCAGCAAGCCCAAGACCTCGGTCGAAGAAGCTCTCAGCAAGTGATCGCATGCCTCATCGCCCTGATAATGGTCGCCATCATCGCGCTCATCGTGGTGCTGGTGCTGGAGGCGGTACTGGCGGCGTTTTTCCCGATACCGGGTCAGATCACCTATCTCATCCGCCTGCTGGTGGGACTGCTGGTGCTGCTTTACGCCTTGCAATGTTTATTCGGGGTCGGACTGCTCGCCCCGCATTGGAGCTTACGATGAAGAAAGCGATGAGCAAAGGAACCAAAAAGCCCGGCGGCAAGGTCGCCAGCAAAGGCAAAGGCGCCGCCCCAAAGTCCAAGGGTCATAACCTCGGCGCGATCCCCAAATGAAAAAGCTCGGCGGCAAAATGCCCAAAATCGGCCGGCTCAAAAAGCCGCGCATGCTCAAACGCATGAAACTGCGCCGGCCCAGGCTGACGGTCGGCCAGGCGCTCAGCGAGTGAAGAAGAAAAAGCAGCATCCGGCGCCGATTATGGCGATGACGCCTTATGAGGCGAAACCCTTCTCGGCGCATCTGCACGCCGAGGGCCGCACCATGGATGAACTGCACGCCAATATTCGTTCACTGATGAACAAGCATCTCAAGCCGCCGGCGAAGGGCAAAAGCCGCAAACGCGGGCGGCCCGGCAGTGTGGCCAAGGCCTTGAGCACCTGACAATGGCAATCCGCGACCGCTTCAAACGCAACATCGCCCCGGCGAAGTCGCTGAAACGTCCCAAACTCGGCCGGCAAAAGCGGACCGGCCCCGAGAAAAAAGCCGCTTACGACAGCCTGGTCCAACGCTTCAAAAAAGGTTTTCCCCGCTGATCCGTTTTCTCTAGAGAAAACGGTTTGGTTGACCGTGAGCCATGGCAACTACCATCGAACAGGTCGCGCGGCTGGCCAAGGCCGAACTCGACAGCACCATCGCGCTTGAGGTGGTGGGGCAGTTCGTCGCCCAGCGAATTACCGAAATCTTCGGCAAGTCCAAATTCAAGGCGCTGCGCAAACTTGGCGAGCTTAGCCTCAAGGCCACCATCGGTTCGATTGACGGCACCTCGGGCGGCACGGTGACGGTCACGCCGGGCACCAAAGTGGTAACCGGCGACAGCACCGCGGCGGCGGCCTGGTCCAACGAGCAGGAGGGCTGGTTCTTCCGTATCTGGCCGCTCCATACCTGGTATCGCATCGCCAAGGTGGACCCGCCCAATCTGCTGCTGGAATCGCCGGTCTCGACCGAACGGAATCCCGATTACACGCCGGGGGTGCCACTCAGCGGCCAGTCCTACTACATCGGCCAGCGGCTGGTGCCGGCGGCGCCGGATGCGCGCTATTTCGGCCAGTTCGTGCTGCCGTACCTCTATCTGCCGATCGACAATATCAGTCCCGAGGACATGCAGCGCCGCTATCCCTCGCGCATGCTGGTCGGCCCCTATCCCTGGGTGGTGTCGGAATTCGGCCTCGACTGGGGCAAGACCTCGCATCCCAAGCTGCTCGAGTTCTATCCGCTGCCGCGCATCGACACGGTGATTGGCTACACCTACTGGCAGCGGCCGCCGCTGCTCGCGCTCGGCGACGAATTGCCGCCGACGCTCGATGTCCACGTGGCGCGTGAAATGGCGATGATTCCGATCTATCGCTACGAGTACATGCGCCAGTTGAAAGCCGGCCAGGTGCAGTCGGCCGAGTTGCTCAAGAATGAGGCGCGGCTCCAGGAAAGCAAAATTCCGGATTTCGTCGACGAAGCGCTGCGCGCGGATAACGGCATGGACGACATGACCTTTATCATGCAGCGCTACGTCTCGCGGCGCAGCGCGGACTTCGACCCGATAACCGATGCGCGCGCCGACATCTTCAGCCGCCGGGGCGGGGGGTAAGAGGTGTGCTCTTGGATTTCCTGCATCAGCTCACCGCCGCGCAACCGGACCATCCGGTAAGTCAATTACTGGGGCCGTCACTGCCGGCGCTGTTTACCGGCGAGGGCGAGGAGTTTTACGACCGCGCCTATCAGCACAATCAGGCGTTCGCGCAGCCGGGGCCCTATGACACCCGGTTAAGTCCTGCGGACGAGAAGCAATTCCGCCAATGGGTCAAGGACCGGGGTGTGCCGTTCAACCCCGATGCCGCGCGTTCCGATTACGACATGCGCGGTTTCTGGCAAGGTGAACCCGCATTGGTCAAGCAGTGGCAGACGGGCAAACACTTTCCCGATACCTACAAAACCCCATACGACACGACTTTTTCGGGCGAGTCGAAATACGCCAAGCCCGGCACGCCGTTTGTCTGGCAGGGCGACAGGCTTATCGACCAGCGCAACGGGCGCGTCATCTACGCGCCGGCGCCAAAGGAGCAGTAACCCGTGGCGCAACCCTGCGGCCCATTGATTGACCAGGTCGGCGAGCGCGCCTTCGACCCGCATTTCACCGGCACCACGCGGGCGCAGGTGCGCGACCTGCTCTCGCGCGCCTCCCAGGTGGTCAACGGCGCCTTCGACAGCACGCTGGTGCTGACAGCGATGCCGACCGCGCCGACGCTCCAGGTCTACAATTTCGAACGGGTGGCGGCCGATGTGCTGCGCATCAAGGCGGTGCGCCAGGGCACCCGCGATCTCTCCGAGACCGACTTCTCACGTTTAAGCCAAATCGATAATCACTGGTTCGGGCGGCGCGGCCGGCGCTTCGAAACCTTCGCCGTGCTCGGGCGCCGGCTGCTCGTCATTCATCCGCTGATGCCGTGGGCGGACAGCGTCAACGTGCTCTACACCCAGCAGTTGCCGACGCTCGCGGTGGACGGCGACATGGTCAATCTGCCCGACGACCAGTTGCCGGTGCTAAGCAAGCTGACCGAGGCGCTGGTGCTCCTAAAGCAGCGCGACCTTGACAAGCTCGGGCCGCTCCTGGCGGAGTTGCCGGCGGCGCTGGGACTGAGTCCGGCCGCGCCGCAGGAGGCCGCCGCATGAAGTACCTCGCGGGTCTCCTGTTGGTGCTTGCCATGATGGCCGGGCCGCGGACCGCGCTGGCCAACCCGGACTACGACCCCCAATTCCCTGTGGGGTGTGGCAGCAACAGCAATCCCCAGGTGGCCGGCTGCACCAGTTACAGCACCTCGATGTATACCTTCAGCGCTCAGGAGCAGGCCGCGGAGAAAACCGAGTACGGCATAATGCCGTTCGTGGTCTCGGGCTGCCTGGGGCCGACCGCGACCGGCCTGACCCATACGCCGACCGCCTGTATTGCCTACAACGCCAATCTGCGGGCGACCGAAAATCATTCGATCACCTATCCGGATAATTCGACCTGTTGGGTGGCGATGGACCCGATGCGTTCGGGGAGCAACGCGCTGCTGGCGAATTTTGCGCGGGTGGCGGGTTCGCATTACCTGACCGACTGTGTCGACGCCAATAAGCCGAGCACGCCGATCAACGCGCAGCTGCTGATGAAGGTGACCACCCAGGGCGGCTCCATCACTGCGGTGCAGGACCTGCGCGCGGTGGTGCCGGTCTCGGCGGTGGGTGGCGGCGGCGGAGGCCAGGTTTGTATGGGCGGCGTGCCGCTCACCGCCGGGGTGGGGACGTTCACCGCCGGCTGTATCACCGCCGGCAGTTATTGTTCCTGCCGCGACCAGACCAACAATGCCGCGACCTGTTACACCGGCAATCCGTCCGCCGGCAGCGTCGGGGTGTATGGCGACGGCAGCGATATTACCCAAATCGCCTGTACCCAGATCTCGCCGAGCGTGCCGGGCATGGCGAGTTACTACGGGCCGGTTCAAATGACCGGCACCAGCGGCAACGGCAGCGATGCCATCAACAAGGTCTCAGTTAACGGGGTGCTTAATGCACTGGCCTTCGCTGGTAGCGATATTGGCGCTCAGACCAACGCCGCTATTGCTGCG
>Ga0126371_10002807_pt1 | contig 15106 bp, 7 predicted proteins | sample PanSoiMetaPlot_4_FD_110145 | JGI IMG/M metagenome (GOLD analysis project Ga0126371, IMG submission 110145) | Tropical forest soil microbial communities from Panama - MetaG Plot_4 | ecosystem: Environmental > Terrestrial > Soil > Tropical forest > Bulk soil | place: Panama | collected 2016-02-17 | reverse complement strand
GTCGGCCCCAGGGTAGATCGTAAACTGCACTGGGTCATCGACTTTTTGTGATGTGTACTGCCTCACGGGGCCTTGTGGCAGGATCGTTCCGGCTCTCACGTACAAGGGCATGGTTTCAAGATCGACGCGACGCTCGATCTGACGAGCCCCCTCAGATTTTTGCCCGGTCCAGAAGTCGTACCAAGTTCCGCGCGGCAGATAAACGGTTCGAGTTGTAGCTTCTTTCTCGACCACGGGAGCGACGAGAATGTCACGTCCCCACAGAAATTGATCGGGGCAGGCGATAGCTGTTGGATCGTCGGGATAGTGCAGCCACAATGCGCGCATGACCGGCATGCCCGTTTGCGTGCATTCACGAACCGCGCTGTAGATGTAGGGCAGCATGCGATATCGCAGTTCGAGATACTTGCGGCAGATCGGTTCTACCTTGTCGTTATGCAGTTCGCTCGCGTCTGGAATTGCCGCGCCGTTGTAGTTTCGGATCTCCACCGGCCCAGGGTCTCCGGTGTTCCAACCCCAGGGCAGGCGGAGTTTCCACGTTCGGCCATGCGAGCGAAACAATGGACAGAATGCGCCGAACTGAAACCAGCGTACAAATAGTTCGGCCGTAAATTCTTCTGTGGGTACGAAGCCACCGATGTCGGTGCCCCAGTACGGTACTCCGCTTAGCGAAGTATTCAGCGCGATAGGAACCTGAGTCTTGAGTGTTTCCCACCTGGAATAAACATCTCCGGACCAGAGGAACGATGCGTAGCGTTGCATGCCTGCATAGCCGTTCCGATGCAGAGCATAAGGGCGTTCGTTGGGCCGGTCGAGCTGCGGTCCTTCCCAGTGCATTCGATTGCGCGCCAAGCGCGATGCGACGTCGAGTGGGTCACCCTCGTCGGGCCACCATCCATCCACGCCCAGAGCAAAATTCTTCCGATGTGCATCCCAGTAACAGCTTGCTTGCTCTTCATCAAACTCTGTCAAGCTGCAAGGATCGTGAACGGATCCTCGAAGTTTGTCCGTCAAGATGACATCATGGAGCACGACGTGAAAATTATCTTTGTGCAGCTCGGCGATCATTTTGGCCGGATCCGGGAATACGCGAGAATTCCAGGAGAACGACCCATTCTCGGTGTTCCAACCGGATGGGCAGAATCCGGTGCCGAGATAGATGAGGGCGTCGCAGGGAAGCATTTTTTCACGGAAAGTTCTAGCCTCGGCGAGCACTGCCTCTCGACTTGCGAGTGTGCGATGCGATTGTTGATATCCAAGGCTCCAGAGCGGCGGCAGTTCAGGGTGGCCTGTCAGGCGAACGTATTCGGCCAGAATGATGGAGGGATCTGGGGATACAACGAAAAACAAGTCGAGTAGAAAGTGAACGGCAGAATCTTTCGGGATGAACTTCGAGGTGGCACCACTGAAGTCAAAAGCTCCGTAGGGCTGATGAAAAAAGATGGCCCAACCTTCCGTGCCAATGATCCACGGAATTGGCACGCGACCTCCGTGGGTCTCGAGTTTGTAGCCACCCTGACCGCTCACCATCGTATCGACTGAGCCACGTCGATCAAATTGAGGCCCACCCTCCCCGAGTCCGAGCAGCGGGGAATTTCCAGTTGCGAAGGACACAACGCCGTTCGTACGATCCACGGATAGAGTTTGGATCTCCTTTCCCGATGCCGAGGAAATGGTCATGCTTAGCGGATCGAAAGAAGCGTGAATCTTCATTTGTCCAACGTCAATTGTGCGGCTGGGCGAATTGCGCCGCAAAACAGTCACTGCACTCTCGAGAGCCGGTTGTACGAGCGATCCGTTTAATTGAACCTCGACCGGGTTGCCATCGTGGATGGGCAGAACCGTCCAGCGTACGGTGTGATCGCTGACACGAGCAATTCTGGCCTCGAAGTCCGTTGCGCGTTCGTCATCACCAGAGGTCAACGCAACCATGCGACGCGGCAATGCCAATGACGCCGATACAGCGGCCAGTCGTTTCAGAACCCGACGTCGATTCCAGTTTTCACTCATGGGTGTTTACCAACGTTCCGACCGACCACCTTCCGCCCTGAGAGTAAACGTAATCTTTCGGTGCCGACTTTCCTGAGGTGGTCCGATCGCGATGTCGCTGACCAGTCGCGGTGTTGCATCCCACCGATTACGGCGAAAACGCGCCACAGACTCCGCTTCTTATCCATGTCCAAGCGGAACAGGCCGCCGTCAAAATCGAGAAGTAAACGATTACCCCATCAGGTTATAATCAGTCCGCTGCTGGGCCTGCAAGGGGAAAATATGAGCGAGAAAATCTCCCGTCGAAAGTTTGTGCGTTCCGCCGCTGCCATCGCAGCCTTTTCGTCTGTTCCAGGCGCGGAAAGTTTCGGATCGTTCGTGCAAAACAACTCCTCGACGCCAGCGCAAGTTCCCCTCATCAACGATCCCGATTGGAAGAATCAGGGTATCGAGAACCTTGCGAAATCGGCCCATGCGAAGCTGAGGAACATTCCTGTCCGAGCCGTGACCATCCAAAGCGGTTTTTGGGGCGCACGCCGCGAGATCAACGTCACGAAAAGTGTTCCGACGATGCACGACCTGCTCGAAGCGAATGGGCGCATGGAGAACTTTCGCAGACTGTTGGGCAAGAGCAGTGCGCCGCAACGCGGTCCTGTGTACTCGGATTCTGATGTCTACAAGTGGACGGAAGCTGTCGGGTTCGTTCTGCAATCCGGCGACATTCCCGAGCTTCGAGCCAGCGCAGAAAAAGCGATCCATGAAGTCGTCGCCGTTCAGGAGCCGGATGGATATCTGAACACCTATTACGTGGATGATCGCAAGTCGCTTCGCATGCAGCCCCAAACTCAGACGACGGGGCATGAACTCTACAACATCGGGCATATGCTGCAGGGAGCGATTGCATACTACCGCGCGACCGGAGACCGTGAACTACTGGATGCGGGTATCCGTTTTGTCGACGACTATCTGATTCCAAACTATGGTCCGGCGCCAAAGAAACCCATCGTATCGGGGCACCCTGAAATCGAGATGGGATTGATCGAGCTTTACCGGATCACTGGCGACAAGCGCCAACTCGATTTGGCGGGATATATCTTGCAGGGCGACAAGCGCATCGAACTGCCTGAACGCCGCACGATTTACATGTTCAGCGGCACGCCATTTACACAACGAACCAAGCTCGAGGGGCATGCCGTGCGTGCGATGTATGCCTGCTGTGGCGCCACCGACTACTACCTGGAGACCGGTGACGATTCGTACTTGAAGACGCTAAACACTCTTTGGGACGACATGACCACCACCAAAATGTACGTCACCGGAGGCGTCGGCTCCCGTTCGGATGGAGAGGCATTCGGAGATGCGTACGAACTGCCCAACTTCCGCGCATATGGCGAAAGCTGTGCCGCTATCGGCAACATGATGTGGAACTGGCGCATGCTGGCGGTGACCGGCGACGCCAAATTCACGGAGATCATGGAACGCGCTCTCTACAATGGTATCAACTCCGGAATGTCACTCGATGGCGTGATGTATTGCTATCGCAATCCACTCGCGTTCGATCCGTCCACCGGAGACAAGATACGGAACCCCTGGTACGACACGACCTGTTGCCCCCCCAACCTCGAGCGAACTTTCGGATCCTTGCCCGGATACTTCTACAGCACCAGTGCAGATGGTATCTATGTGCACCTGTACGATAACTCCGAACTGGACTGGCACCTTGAAAATGGTACGGGACTGAAGATCTCTCAGAAAACGAACTATCCCTGGAGTGGCGATGTCGAACTAACCATAACTCCCGCGAAAAAGTCGGAGTTCGTGGTCTATCTTCGAATCCCGGGGTGGGCCGATAGCGTACAGGTCAACATCAACGGAAAGGCGTTTCCGGGTGCGAAACCGGCTACGTACCTTCCTATACGCCGCGAGTGGGCGGCGGGGGATCGCATTCACCTGAATGTCGAGATGACGCCCCAGGTGGTCGAGGCGAATGCGAGAGTCGCGGACGATGCTGGCAGAGTGGCGGTGCAACGAGGTCCTCTCATTTACTGTCTCGAAGAACTAGATCAACCGAGCGGTGTGTCGCTTACGGACGTGGTATTACCCCTTGGAAGTCGACCTGACTCCGGTTTTCAGAGCGAGATGAAAAGCGATCTGCTGGGCGGAGTGCTAGTACTGCACCACAAAGGTATTTCGAATGACAGGAGCGCTTCGATGAGAGCGCTTTATCCACGTTACACCGGGTCGACGTCGTCGGGAAGGGAAGTCTCTCTGACCTTTATTCCTTACTATGCATGGGCGAATCGGCACGCCACCTCCATGCAGGTGTGGATTCCTCTGCTCAGGGCATGACCCTAACGACAGAAGTTGTGGGTTGAAGGGATGATTCACTCTTCGAGGCAAAATTGTTGTGCGATGGAAGATCGCAATCTTGGTGAGTGCAGCAATCGCGATCAGTTATCTGGATCGCCAGACTCTTCCTGTGGCGGTAAGCGCCATCGGCAGAGATATTCCACTCTCCAATGAACAATTTTCCACGTTGCAATCTGCTTTCCTGCTGGCCTACGCCATCATGTACGCCGGAGGCGGCAGGCTGACTGATGTGCTCGGGACGCGGCGTGGCTTCACGGTGATCATGACGTTCTGGTCGATAGCATGCGCTAGCCACGCACTAGCACTAAGCTTCATGATGCTGGTATTCAGCAGATTCTTGCTGGGGGCCGGAGAAGGAGGAGGATTCCCGGCGGCGACTCGGGCCGTCGCCGAATGGTTCCCAACGCACGAGCGTGCTACTGCAATGGGGATCATCAATGCCGGTACTGCAGTCGGCGGTATCATTGCGCCGCCGTTTATTGCCGTAATCCTTAGCTTTGCGAGTTGGCGATGGATCTTTCTGGTTACTGGCGTCCTTGGAATCGCATGGGCAATGGGGTGGAGATTTTCCTACGCAGTACCTGTTGAACTGCCCAAGCTCGGTGGTTCCACAAACTCCGTTGAGATGCCTGCTTCTAGCGTGCAAAGCTTCCGCTGGCTCGACTTGCTGCGGCTGCCCGAGGCTTGGGGACTGATCGCAGCAAAGTTTCTAAGCGATGCCGCCTGGTACTTCTATCTCTTTTGGCTACCGAAATATCTTTATGATGCTCGCGGTTTCAACATCAAGCAGGTTGGCGCGTATGCATGGATACCGAACGCCGCGGCTGGCGTCGGATGTCTTGTGGGCGGCTGGTTCTCAAGCTACCTGGTGCGACAGCACTACTCTCTGAGCGCCTCCAGAAAGGTTGCACTCGGTCTCAGTGCAGCGGTGATGCCGTTCATCATGTTGGTTCCTCACCTTGCTGTTTCATGGGCGATTGCACTTTTCAGCCTGGCCTATTTTGGCCAGCAGTCCTGGTCCACTCTTGTGATGGTGCTTCCGACCGATTTATTTCCGCGCCGTGTGGTCGGATCCGTCGCGGGCTTGGTCGGATTTGGTGGTGCAATGGGCGGGATCGCCTTCGGCCAGTTCGTTGGATACCTTTTGGATCACCGTGCCGGGTACAGCACGGTCTTTGTCCTTGCCGGGATGCTGCACGTCATCGCTTTTCTCCTCATCCTCGTTGCGATTCCGGTCTTTCGACCTGACGATCTTGAGCGGAGGCTGGTGTATCTAGGGGCGCAATGAAGATTCAGGAAGTTCGAACACGCGTATTTCGCTGGCGAGGCAAGACGCAACCTTTACCTCCTCATTTCTGCACGAATCCCATGGATCTGCTGCAGTTTCCGCAAGGATCGATGAGTACATTCACGTTTCATGAGTGGTGCGTGGTTGAGGTGTTTGCCGACAACGGGACTGTCGGCATTGGGAATGCGGCGCTGGCTCCGCAGCTTACAAAGCACACCATCGATCTGTATCTCACGCCCCTGTTGATTGGCCGAGATCCTTGGGACACAGAGTTTCTTTGGCAACACATGTATCGCAAGACCATAGCATTCGGGCGCAAAGGAATCGGCATGGCGGCGATCAGCGCAGTCGATATCGCGCTGTGGGATCTTCTGGGCAAGTCGGCAAAGCAGCCCGTATTCCGTTTGCTAGGAGGCCGCACGAAGCCGAAAATTCCAGTCTATGCAAGTCGCCTGTACGCGACAGATCTTGCTAATCTCGTGGCCGAAGCGAAGCGTTATAAAGACCAGGGATTCAAAGCAATGAAGCTGCGCTTTGGATGGGGACCCACCGACGGCGCCGAAGGAATGCAGCGCAATGTAGCGCTGGTCCGAACAGTGCGCGAAACAGTGGGCGATGATGTCGACGTGATGGCAGATGCCTACATGGGATGGACTCTCGACTACGCCAAGAGAATGCTTCCCCTATTGGAGCCGTTTCATCTGCGTTGGCTGGAAGAGCCCGTGATTCCTGATGATGTTGGGGGTTATGCGGAATTGAAAGCATATGGACGAATTCCGATTGCAGGTGGAGAGCACGAATTCACCTTATCGGGATTTCGAGATCTGCTTGAGGCGCAGGCGATCGACTACGTCCAGTTCGATACGAACCGAGTGGGGGGCATCACCCAGGCCCGCAAGATTGCCAATCTCGCCGAAGCACATGCCGTACCCGTCATTCCGCACGCCGGGCAGATGCACAACTATCACATCGTGATGGCTAGCCTAAATTCTCCGATGGCGGAGTATTTCCCGATCGTCGATGTCGAGGTCGGGAATGAATTGTTTTGGTACCTCTTCGCAGGCGAGCCGAAGGCGAAAGACGGATTTATCGATCTCGACGACAGCATTCCTGGCCTCGGATTGACGATCGACGAAGCACATTTGAAGGACTTTGAAATTATCGAATAGTGAACCATAGGGAGTAGTTGCTTTGTCATGACAAGACTTGTGCAATTGAAGAAGGGGACAGTTCGACGCGTCGCCGTAGTGGATGAACCCAATCTGCGAGTGATCGACGGATGCGATTCCGTCTATGACCTTGCACTCTTGGCGGTGAAATCAGGGGTGAAGTTAACGCATCTGATCTCGAGAAGACTTTCAAGCGAACGATTCGACTACGACGTGGTCTATGGCGGTAAGTCAGAGTGGAGGCTCTTGCCAGCGATGGACCATCCCGATGAGCCGTCGCGTTGCATGATTTCCGGGACCGGCCTAACCCATCTGGGAAGTGCACGCGATCGGCAATCCATGCATGCAGTGGCTAGTGGCGAAATGACCGACAGCATGAAGATGTTTTATTGGGGCAAGCAGGGGGGGCGTCCTCCCGCCGGGAAAATTGGAGTGCCTCCTGAGTGGTTCTACAAAGGTACCGGAACGATGCTACGCGCACACGGACAGGCACTGGAAATTCCTTGCTACGCGGAAGATGGCGGGGAAGAGGCAGAGATCGCGGGTGTCTATGTGATTGGACCCGACGGCGAACCCTTTCGTGTGGGCATGGCTGGAGGCAACGAATTTTCCGACCATTGCTTCGAGAAAAAGAATTACCTCAACTTGGCAGGCTCGAAGCTCCGCACTTCCGCGCTTGGACCTGAACTAGTGGTCGATCCCGAGTTCTCCTCCGTTTCGGTTGGCGTTAGTATTCAGCGAAACGGTTCGGACATGTGGTCGGGAGCATTCCGAACTGGCGAAGCAGAAATGTGTCATAGCCTCCGCAATCTCGAACACCATCACTTCAAGTACGAAGGACATCGCAGACCGGGGGATGTTCACATCCACTTCTTTGGCACCGACTGCTTAAGCTTCGGAGCCGGCGTCTGCTTACAAGACGGGGATGTGATTCAAGCTAGCTTTGAAGGTTTCGGCCGGCCGCTGCGCAATCCGGTCCAGGTTGCAAAACAGGCGGCGGCGCCAGTTTTAGTCAATGCCTTGGGATAATAGTAGAGATGGCGAAACCACGTGTTGCAATTCTAGGCTTAGGGATAATGGGTGGGGGTATGGCTACCCGTCTGCTCGCCGAGGGTTTCCCGCTGACTGTTTTCAATCGAAGCCCTGAGAAGACAAAAAAGTTTGCGGATGCGGGAGCGTTCGTCGCAAACTCACCTGCCGAAGCGAGTGCGCAGGCGAATGTCACGATCAGCATGGTTGCGGATGATGCAGCGTCTCGAAGTTTATGGACGGGTGCAGACGGGATTCTGGAGGGGGTTCGTTCGGACTCCTTATTAATTGAGTCAAGCACGGTCTCGGTCGGGTGGGTAAAGGAACTCGCCAAGGCTGTGGCCAAGATGAATTGTGAGTTTCTGGATGCGCCGGTCACGGGAACAAAGCCCCATGCCGCCACGGGCGAGTTGTTCTTCATGGTGGGAGGCAGCGCATCCGGATTCAACCGCGCGCAAGAGGTGTTGTCCGTTTTAGGAAAGCATGTGCTGCATCTTGGCCCGAATGGGAGCGGAGCACTCATCAAGCTGATCAACAACTTTGTCTGCGGCGTTCAGGCTGCATCTTTCGCTGAGGCGATGGCCGTCGTCGATGCGAGCGGTCTTGATCGCGAGCAATGCATCTCAGTTCTTTCTGGAAGTGCGCTGGCAAGTCCACTCATAAAGCGAATGCTCTCCAGCATGGCAGCGAGCGATTTCGCCCCGAACTTTCCGCTCAAGCTGATGACCAAGGACATCGGCTACGCAATCAAGGAAGGGTCAGCATGCGGGGTTCCGCTGCAGACCGCCACGCCCGCTCTTGAAGTCTTCAGGCATGCGGTTGCAGAAGGCTTGGGCGATCAGGATTTTTCGGCTGTCGTTAAGTCCATTGCGAAGACCTGAGGTCAGATTTTTGTTGCTGAGGAGTTCGAACAATGGCGAGCTCGAGTCGGAAAGCGGAGAGGTCGTTACGGGCAGCATAGTGGTGATTCTGCGGAAACTGCGGTGGGTGTTCGTTCTGCTGGTAGTGGGCTCAGCATTTGGCCAGAACCCGAATCGCATCGGACCCATCACTTCAGCATTGCAAAGTCGACGATTTGATGAAGCTCTTCATCTCCTCGAGCCAGCCCTTCAAGAGTCGCCCCAAAACCCCCAGCTATGGATGCTGCAAGGCCTGGCTTTCTCGGGCAAAGGAGAGTCGAAGTCGGCGCTCGAGTCCTTTCAGACGGCGCTGAAAATTTCTCCCGATTACCTTCCTGCTCTCGAGGGTGCAGCACAACTGGAATACGATGCTGGTAACGCATCCGCGATTCCGCTGTTGCAGCATGTCCTGCGACTGCGGCCGGATGACGTGACAAGCCACGCCATGCTTGCAGTTCTCAGCTACAAGCACGGAGATTGTCCTGCGGCGGTCGATCATTTCGAACACAGCCAGCCTCTGCTCCAGTCGCAGCCTGGAGCACTTCAAGCGTACGGTGCTTGTCTTCTGAAACTACATCAGGCGGGCAAAGCCATTCCTGTTTATGAGGAAATCTTGAGATCAAATCCTGATGATGCTCGTGCCCGTCGTGCCTTGGCGACCACGCAACTCAAGGCGAGTCATGCCCCAGAGGCGCTCGCCACGCTTGAACCGCTGTTAAAAAAAAGTGATCCTGACATCGCAACACTTCAATTGGCGTCTGCGGTCTACGAAGCCAACAAGGACACTCCCAACGCTGTCAAGGTTCTGCGCGACGCGATCGTCCGAGATCCGCGAAATGTTTCCTTATACGTGGACTTCGCCAATATCGCGATGACACACCAATCCTTTCAAACCGGGATCGATATGGTCGATGCTGGCCTCAAGCTTGAGCCGGCGGCAGCTCAGCTCTATCTGGCTCGCGGTGTCCTCTATGTCCAATTGGCGGATTTCGACAAGGCTGAGGCCGATTTCGAAAAAGCGGAACAACTCGATCCACAGCAAGCTTTAAGTGCCGCGGCGCAAGGAATGATCGCCGAAGAGAAGAACCAGAACGATCCCAACCGTGCACTTGCCACTGTTCGATCGAAGCTCGCGAAAAAACCGTTGGACGCTTTCCTCTGGTACTTGCAAGCGGCTATTTTGGCGCAAAAGGCCCCTGAGCCGGGCAGCTCTGAATTCCAAGAGGCTTTACAGTCCGGCAAGAAGGCGGTTGCGCTGCAACCCTCGCTCACAGCGGCACACAATGTTCTCGCGAAACTGTATCTCGACTCAGGCCAGACCGCGCTAGCCGTGAAGGAGTGCCGGCTTGTACTGCAGACCAATCCCGCCGACCAGACTGCCCTTTATCACCTGGTTCTGGCCCTGCGCAAGACGGACAACCACAGCGAAATTCCGGACTTGTTAAAGAGGCTGGCGAAGGCCCGACAAGAAGCGACAAGGGAAGAAGCCGAGAACAATCGATACAAGCTGGTGGTTTCTTCGAGTGGATCATCGGAGTAGCCGAATGTACCTGGCGCGATCCGCCAGGCCCTTTGCTCGAAATGTTAATCCCCGATAATACGAACGTGACAAAACGGGCTCATTGATGACCATCTCCCGCCGTTCCTTCTTGTGGTACTCGCTTTGTGCCAGCGCACAACCATTGCTCGGACAGGGAATCGCGACCCATGATGTGAAAGCTCAAGCGAAGCCAGCGCCATCAGGGCGTCCCTTTAATGCGCACTTCACTGATGTAGCGAAGGATGCCGGATTGCATCTCCCCGTCATTTATGGCGGAGTCGATAGCAAAAGGTACATCATGGAGGCCAACGGCTGCGGCTGTGCGTTCATGGATTACGACAACGATGGCTGGATGGACATTTTTCTTCTTTCCGGCACAAGACTCGAAGCCGATCCGCCTGAAGCAACGAACCGGCTCTACAAGAACAATCGCGATGGAACCTTTACTGACGTAACCGAGAAGGCTGGACTTCATGCCGTCGGCTGGGCGAATGCATTGTGCGTCGGCGACTACAACAACGACGGCTTTGACGACATCTTTTGCACCTACTTTGGTCAGAACCGCCTGTATCGGAACAATGGCAATGGGACGTTCTCGGAAGTGACAAAAGAAGCCGGCCTCGCGGATGCGCCTCCGGCGCGTTGGGGCGCAGGCTGCGCCTTCGTTGACTACAACCGCGACGGACATCTCGATCTCTTCGTCTCGAACTACATTCGTTTTTCGTTTGAGCACGCGCCTGTTCCGGGGGAGAACTCTACCTGCAACTGGAAGGGCATACCCGTGAATTGCGGGCCTCGGGGATTACCGACCGGAAGGCATTCTCTCTATCGCAATAACGGCGATGGCACGTTCACAGATGTGACCAAGCAGTCTGGCATTGCGGCCGCAACAGAAAGCTATGGCATGACAGTAGTGACTGCTGATTTTGACGAAGATGGCTGGCCCGACATCTTTGTGGCGTGTGACTCCACGCCAAGCTTGCTATTTATGAACAATCACGACGGCACGTTTCGCGAAGAAGCCGTCATGCGAGGAGTTGCCCTCAGTGATGACGGGATGGAGCAAGCGGGCATGGGAGTCGGCGTCGGCGATTACAACCTCGATGGTCATCTCGATTTGTTCAAGACCCACTTCATCGGCGACACAAGCGGGTTCTATCGCAACGATGGGAAAGGCAATTTCGACGAGGTCACACGGTTGGCGAAAGTCGGCGTCGAGACGCGCTATACGAGTTGGGGGGCTGGACTGGTCGATCTCGACAACGATGGCTACCCCGATGTGTTTTTCGTCACCGGAAGCGTGTATCCGGAGGTCGAGCGCAAGCTGCCGCAATATCCCTACAAAACGCCCCGAGTTCTCTTTCGCAATCTCGGCAATGGGGCTTTCGAAGAACTGGAGACTCAGGCCGGTGATGGCGTATCCGCTCCCCATAGCAGTCGAGGATGCGCTTTCGGTGATTTTGACAATGATGGTGACCTCGACATCCTGATTGTCAACCTGAACGAGCCCCCGTCGCTTTTACGCAACGATCTGAAAGGAAAGGCCAACTGGCTCAAGGTGAAGTTGGAGGGAGTCAAGTCCAACCGGAGCGCGATCGGGGCTCGCGTACTCGTGCACTACGGCGGAAAGGTTCAAGCGCAGACTGTACTAAGCCAATCTAGTTACTACTCATGTAACGACCCGCGACTCCACTTCGGCCTAGGCGAGTCTGATGTCGCCGAGGTTGAAGTGTATTGGCCCAATGGTATGCACGAGCTACGGAGAAAAGTCCCAGTTAACCAGTTGGTTACGATCAAAGAAGGTGTCGGAGTGATCGCCAACAAGGGTTGGAAGAAGGAATAAGAGCAAAGCCATCCAGCACCAGCCAAGGAGCTTAGCAGCAGTTCTCGTTTTTCATAGGTAAGCGATTACCGAAAAACATATCCTCAAAACTAAAGCAGGAACAGGTGTTAAGACAAATTGCCTTGACAGGCCGCGGGAAATAATATTTATATATTATCCGCATCGAGTAAACGTTTGCTCGGCGCTCCCAAAAACTTCGTCGTCTCAAAGCAAAACCAGGAGGCAGTTCATGCCCAGAAGCATGCCCTCTCGCCGCTCGATGTGCTTCGCTTTCATCTTTTCTTGTCTTTTCGTCACCACTGCTTTTGCTCAGTTCACCGCCAGCATCCAGGGCATAGTTCAGGATCCAAGCGGAGCAGGAGTCGGCAAAGCTACCATCACCGTCACGAACGTTGCGACCAGCGTGAGCGTGGTCGCGACTAGCGACGGGGACGGGAACTACCGTTTGGTGAGCCTTGCCCCCGGTGACTACAAGATCACGGCCGAGGCTCCTGGTTTCGCGAAGTCCGAACTGAATGTCACTCTGCTCACCTCGCAGAACCTCAACCTCCCGATCGCTCTGCGGGTCGGATCCGTTTCCGAGTCGATCGTGGTGAGCACTGAGGCGCCGGTAGTGGATACAGCGGACAGCCGCATCCAGACGACCCTCGAGAATCACGCTGTGGCGCAGCTCCCGATCATCGGCCGCAACCTCGTTACATTGGTGACGATGGCACCAGGCGTATCAGGTCTGGGGACCAGTACATCGGGAAGTCCCGCTTCCGGCGTAGACAACTACTCCACCGAAGAGCAGGTCGACGCGAGCGCGAACGGGCAAGGACAGAACAACAACCAGTACGTCGTAGATGGCCTCGATGTAACCAGCGGAATTCGCCAGGGAGTCTTAAATCTCACTCCTCAACCTGAAGCGATTCAGGAGACCAGCATTCAGGTCAACACCTTCTCGAGCGAGTACAGCCGGGCCGCTGGCCTGCAGACCATGTTCACAACAAAATCTGGTACCGACCAGTTTCACGGTTCCGCGGCAGACTGGTTCTACTATCAGAAAATGTTCGCGAACCAGCACTTTGTCAGCTCGAAGGACAATCCGTACAAGCCATTCCACTCCAACAACATGGCGTTCTCGATCGGGGGACCGATCATCCCCCACCACAACAGCTTCTTCTTCTTCGCGGTTGAGCCCTTGCGACAATCATCGAGTGCCGGGAACCTGGTAACCTTTCCAGCCCCCGAATTCATCGCATTCGCCCAAGCAAATTATAAGAACACGGTCGGAACCCACATTCTGGGTACTTACTTGCCTTCCGGGGTTGGCGATGTGGCCGTACAGTCGACGGCATCCACTATTTTTGGGACTAGTTGTGGTCCTGCCGGCAACGGAGTGCCTTGCGATTTGCCGATGATCGACAGGGGCTCATTTGGGGCGACCTCAGTTCGAAACGGCACACAATACTTCGCGCGTATCGACCAAGGTTTCAAAAGAGACCGTATTTACGTAAGTCTGTTCCGGACTCTGTTGTTAACGGGGGCCCCGTCGGCAATGCCGCAGTTCTCCGCCTTGAACAATACATGGCAGGTTGCTGGCCAGGCTTCTTGGACGCACACTTTTTCCCCAAACACTCTTAACGATTTCACTGCGGGCTTGAGTCGGGTGGAAGGAGTGCTGGGGAGTGGAGCGAAAGATTACACAGTTCCTTCGATTACAGTTCCCGGAATTAACGTGGACTCGGGCCAGGCGTATGGCGTTGGATTCGCGCAAGGCGACTTCATCCAACACAACTACCATTGGCGTGATGTTCTTACGCACGTTCGCGGAACGCACACTTTGAAGTTTGGTTATGAAGGCTGGTACGGTGATGATGTAGAGCCATTTCAGGGGCCATGGTCGCAACCCAAATTCCTGTTCGACAATCTATTGAAGCTCGCGCAAGATGCTCCAACAAATGAAAACGGCGTGATGTACAACGCTGCAACGGGCCAACAACAATTATGGAACTGGGACGCGGCCTCCAGAACATTCGGGCTATTTGTTGAAGATACCTGGAAGGCGAGAAGAAACCTCACCCTGACGATTGGCCTGCGCTATGACGACAGTGGTAATCCGTGGTCCAAGAGTGCCGCAACCGTATTCGGGAACTTCTATCTGGGCACCGGCGACACGTTGCAGCAGCAGATCGCAAATGGCTACGCGAAAGGCACACACAACGCCCTCCTCCACTCGGTGAACAATTTGTTCAGTCCGCGCATCGGTGTCGCTTGGGATCCAACTGGGCGTGGAGATTGGGCCGTACGTGGTGGCTTCGGTGTTTACAACAACTGGCTGACTTCCGCGAACGTGCAGGAGGAGTTCCGCGGCAGTCCTCCGGGTCTGGTATTGCCGGTATTCTTCGCGGGAGGAACTGCAACCGCTCAAGCCCCGATTTTCGCGCTCGGCACCAGCAGTAAGCCCCCGTTTGGTTTCACATTTCCGACCTTTCAGGGCGGTCTTAATGCTCAGGGAGGAGTTGTTGGAGCAAGCTTCAACATCGGAGGAATCAATCCATTGTTGAGGTCACCGAAATCCGACGTCTGGTCAATAAGCGTCGAGCGCAAAATAAGCGACATGTTTTCGGCCAGTGTTGGGTATAGCGGCTCTCATTCCTACGATATCGTCGGCAATGGGAACTCGATCGGAAATGTCTCGTATGGAGTCGACGTCAATGTGGTTCCTGGTGATCTTATTACTCACCAGAGTTTGAAGCCGACCAGGCTCAATCCGAGTTTTGGGAACATCAACTACGCCGACAATAATCGGTATGGTAACTACAATGCGATTTTCTTTAGCGTGAAGGGCCGATTCATCTCCCGCGGATTTTTCGAAGCCTCGTACACACGCTCCAGTTCGAAGGATGATGGGCTTGCATATCCCGACCCCTTCCATCCCTCCTTGTACTACGGGCCATCGATATTCGACGCGCCCAACCGGTTCTCCCTGAGCTT
>Ga0126371_10002806_pt1 | contig 15108 bp, 11 predicted proteins | sample PanSoiMetaPlot_4_FD_110145 | JGI IMG/M metagenome (GOLD analysis project Ga0126371, IMG submission 110145) | Tropical forest soil microbial communities from Panama - MetaG Plot_4 | ecosystem: Environmental > Terrestrial > Soil > Tropical forest > Bulk soil | place: Panama | collected 2016-02-17 | reverse complement strand
TTAATCGCAAAGAAATCCCAGAGCAGCGGCGAACGATAGTTCGGCCAAAGACCTCTCTCGCTCGGATACGGGAAGAGCCAAAAGAAGAGCCAGGATCGCCCCAGATGAATCAGCGGGAACATTGCGCCAATGCAGAGGGAAAACACCGTAATCACCTCGGCGCAACGCGTGATCGGGCGGCGCCATCCCGCATTGGACAATCGCAAGATCGCCGAGATGAGAGTTCCGGCGTGACTGATGCCGATCCAAAATACGAAATTTGTAATATAGAAACCCCAGAACACAGGCCGCCCGATCCCGGCGACTCCAATGCCGTGATAGAGCTGGTATCCCCAGGCATAGCATCCCGCGAGAACAATTGCGCCCAAGATGCCGCAGGCAAGGAAGAAGCGCGGACTAGTGTGAACAACGGGCTGCAACAAGTCCTGATTAATCTGGTCAGGCGTCTTTTTCATTCCATTGGTCACGTTGCAGGTAAGTCACTTTTGGTTTCGTTCCCAGTTCTCCCAGCAATTCGCTTCCCCGCCGTGAGCGCTGTAAGCGGGATACTTCGCTCTCAGGGTCGTTCAGGTCTCCAAACACGAGTGCCCTGGGAGCACAGGTCTGCACGCAGGCTGGCTGCAACTCGCCGTCCTTCAGTTCGCGCTTCTCCTCGTGAGCGTGAATCTCGGCGGCCTTGATCCGCTGTATACAGAAGGTGCATTTCTCCATGACGCCTACCTGCCGCACAGAGACATCGGGATTTAATTGCAGATGGAAGGGACGGTCCCATACCGGATTGAAGAAATTGAAAAAGCGGACCGTGTATGGACATGCGTTCGCGCAATAGCGAGTCCCAATGCACCGGTTGTACACCTGCGCATTGAGCCCTTCGGCGTTGTGATAGCTGGCGTAGGTCGGGCAGACGGGCTCACAAGGCGCGTTATCACACTGCTGACAGAAAACGGGCTGGAATTTCACTTTGACATCGGGAAACTCTCCCTCGTAATACCGTTCGACACGGATCCAATGCATCGCGCGCCCCCTCAGTGCCTGCTGTTCCCCGACGGTGGGGATATTATTCTCGGCACGGCAAGCGATCACACAGGCTTCACAGCCTGTACAGCGGTCGAGGTCTACTGCCATACCCCAGCGATGTGCCATTCGATTTTCCTAGCGCCGGTCCAACTCGGAAGGCCGTTCGAAAAGCCCTCCCGAGAACATAGCCAACGGTGCCTTCCCTACTTTCGAGACCGCGACCCGGGTCGCGGCCCACGCCAACGAACCCGCCTCGTCCACCTGGACGGGGGCAACGAGTGACATTGGGTTCGCCCCGCGATCACGCGCATACCGACCCAGGCTCTTGTGTCCTTGTCCCAAGGGCATGGCAATCAGGTCCGGAGCAATCCCTGGCGAGATCAAAACCGGCGCCCGCAATTTTCCCTCCTGCGAACGGACTTCCACGAGATCCCCTTGTTCAATGTTCAGTGCGGCTGCAGCTTGGGGATTAATCTCCACCCATGTTCCCCACATTGCGGTGGAAAGCACGTCGGGCAGTTCCTGCATCCAAGGCAGGTGCGCCAGAGAACCATCTAGAAATGACTGCGACACGTATGGCTGGAAAAAGAATGGAAACTTGCTGGCATCGCCCTCGAATTTGGGCGAAGTCGAATTCAGTAAAGCCTTCTCCCGCGTTGGAGCACGTGGTTGGGCGTTGACGCCATCGGCCCACCAACCTCCTTGCTGCTGTACCTTCGACCAAAACTTATCGGGATCGAGAGCTGAGTCAGGACTGATCTTCTGCAACGGCGCAATCGCTGTTTGAAGCATTTGTTCGAAGCTTTCCGCGGGAAGCGCCTTGGCGACAGTACCGCCCACCTGATGTGCAATTGCAAGTAACACGTCTGGCATTGCGCGGGTGTCGTGCAGGGGCGAGACGGCTGGCGGCGCTACTGTGACGACTGCTGTCGATGACCCGCTCTCGGGGATGTCATCCAACCACGATTCGAGGGGCGAGTGGTCGGGCAAAATGAGATCAGCGAAGCTCGTCGTCTCGTCCACAAAGCTGGCAAAGCTGACGATGAAAGGGATCTTTTCCAAAGCTTGAGAAATGTTCCACCCCGTCGGCCCCGCGAAGACTGGGTTTGCACCGCACAGCATGAGGAGTTTTGCTTTGCTTAACTCGGGGGACAGTTGCGCTCCGCTAACAATGTTTTCAGAATCGTCCGTAACTTCCCCGACCGGAAGCTGCGGCGAAAAGTAGATCCTCCCCTTCCCCCCCACGCTTCCCAGCAAGGAGTTGAGGGCGTTGGCCGCCACCGCGTTGAACAAGCCGTTGCTGTGGGCCAAGGGCGCCCCACCGATAATGGCAACAGCAGGAGGGTGCGAAGCAAGCTCGCGAGCAACACGCTCGATGCGCGGTGCGGGAACTCCGATCAGATCGGCGACGGTCGTTGGAGCATAGTCCAACAAACCTGAGTGCCAGCCAGGAATCAACCGCGTCGCATCGTTATCACTAAGCGGCCGGAACTTGTCCCTGAGAATTACGTGGGCCAAGCTGAGTGCGAAAGCTCCTTCTGTACCGGGGCGCGAGGCAATCCACTCGTCCGCATTGGCTCCGGTATAGGACATTCGCTGCTCAACCTGGACCAGCTTTCCGCGCGTGCCTTCACGTCCCTGACGCATTTCGCCATAGCCGATTGCTTGCGCTACCGGAGAGTTCCAGGGCCCAAGAAAGTCTGCTCCGAACGAAATCACGTAGTTTGCAGAAGCCAGGTCAAAACTCGGAAGTTTCGCCACGCCAAAACTCAGGGCGTTAGCCTGGCGCAGAACGGGTTCGTCCAAGGGATCGAAGGTCAAAACAGGTGGCGCCCCAAAAGCGTGGAGAAACTCACGCACAAGCGCCCCGCGTTGCCCCCGCAAGCGCCCCGACAGAAAGCGCAGCCCATCCGACTGGTTCCGGGACTGCAGTTCCTGAAGCTTTGCCACTACCTGATTCATGGCTTCATCCCAGGTCACGGCCTCGAAGAGGCCGGCACCGCGCGGACCAGATCGTCGCAGGGGATGCTTGATCCGGTCCGGATGATAGGTGAGCTGCAATCCAGCCTGCCCGCGCGCGCAAAGCTTGCCCCGATTAATCGGGTGCGCGGGATTCCCTTCCAATTTTTTAGCGAGGTTCATCTGGACGAGTCCGCGCTGACCATTGCGCACCACTTCGGCGTCACCGGGCATGATGCGAACGATCAAGCCGCATCCGGCTGGACACAAGGTACACAGGCTCGGCTTCCACTCCGCAACTCCGGGCACGAGGTCCTGCTCGGGCAGAAATCGCACCAGCGTCTGCGCTGGCTTCTCACATGCGCTCAATGCGGCCGTAGCCCCGGTAAGGACCGAGACTTTAAGAAAGTCCCTTCGCTCCATCGCTATTCCCTACAGCGTCGTCAAAAGTGGCAGGTCACGCAATCGGTCGATACCTTCCTGTCTCGATGGCAGTGGATACAAAAGCCCATGTTCAACTTCACAGCGCGAACTGCTACCGTCATATTCGAAACGTCTCCATGGCAATTCGAGCAGTCAATCCCCGCCTGAACGTGGGGCGCGTGATTGAACTTCACGTGCGCGGATGGGCTGAATCCATAGACGCGCTGCCATGACACATCCAAGCCCGCGTTGACAATCTTGGTGAGCTTTTGAATCTCGGGGCGGTCCGTGGCAAAGAACGCATGGCAGCGCATGCAGAGCTTGGCGCTTGGAAGTCCCGCAACCGGACCCTGGTTTACGCCCTTGTGGCAGGCCGTACAAACGACTTGATTCTCGGCGTGCTTTTTGTGAGTAAAGGCGATCGGCTGGACGGGCTCTGCTCGCCAATCGGCAAAATCCTTTATGGCATCCAGAAGGGTCGCGTGCGCAGGCGTGAAAATTTCATTCCCCTTCTGCGGAGGGTCATCACGGGTATTTGCAAGGCCGGGGCTCAAGAATAATAAGGACGAGACAGCGCTCGTGGCGACCACAGCCAAAACAAGTATCCGGATTTCCGCTCGCATCCGCACGAGGCGACCTTATGGAAATCCTTACTCACTTGCGGCTGGCTGAATCGGCAGCCTCGATTTTGTCGATCTTGATTTTCTTCTTGTCGAGGGTTCCTGAAATGTGGACTGCTCGACCGGCAAAGGGCTCGGCCTTATCCTGATCAACCAAAGCGTAAACTGTATCCTTCTCGCGATCGTACAAGACATATTTTCCTCCCAGCTGGATGCACTTTCTGGTGCAGACCGCCGGGTCGTTTCCCATGCTTTTCATTTCTTCCATCATTTTCGAATGGGTCTTTTCCTTCGCGCAGAGATTGTCCATGATCTCCCCGGTGAAAGACTGGGAGCCGTTAGGATTTGATTGTGAAACTGCGCTCAGGGCTACAAGCGTCGTTGCCAATAGCATCGCCAGAAAAGTGCCGCGTCGATTCATAGCGTTCACGTTCCTATATTTCACAATTAATGACGGTCGCGTCGCCACCAGCATCCTGCGGTGTACTTCGCGTCTAATACCAACACTACGATGCTGCAATTCCACAATGGGTCAGCTTCCTGTCACTTTCTTGTTGTTTTTTTGTAATGAGTCTCAGAACCTGGTTGAATTTGTGACAGGTTCTCATCTCAGAAAATCTGCCTTGTCAGATCGAATCCCACGAACATCCCGGAAGGCTTATCGGCGTTAGACTGCTGCACAAAGGTCGCGCGTGTCCCTGCTCTCGACGAGACGATCGTGCCCGGACCATTGGAAAAACCAAACGTGAAAGCGTGCCTCCAGATCTTCTTCTGAATGCCAAAAGCATACTCTGGCCTGTGAATGCCCAAGTCGGTGCCGTTTACCAGGGTAGGAATTGTCTCCGCGATAAGCGCCACGGTGGGGCGGACGTCCACCGCCAGCGCGACCCCCAATGAGAAAGTATTGGCGCAAGGTTTCGCGTTGAAGGACGGATCAATTCCCGCCGCCAGCGGCGCCGAGCAGGGCTGATAAGGCGGGGGATCCGTTATGGCCCCATTGTTGGCTAGTAACGGACGATTATGCAGAGAAAAGGTCGGAACCGCATATAACTGTGCGTGACGAGTCAGACTCTTCGATAGGGTCAACTCGAAATTCTCTGTGAAGTTGCGCGAAAAATCGTCCTGGCCATCCACGGAGAATCGCACAGATGCGTTCAAGGGATTGCCAACGTTCTCGTCCAGCAGTGTGTAACCTGCCATCAGTTCGATGGGTCGCCCAATTATGCTGGGAGAACGATATGCGCTCACAAAGAGCCTCGAAGTGACCCCGAAGCGCACGCCAAACGAGGAGACCGAGAAGGAATCCAGCCCTCCGAGAATGGCGCCGCGTGCCGGTCCAGAGAAAACTGCTTCATAGGGAAAACGGTGGGTGAAGTTGATGTAGAGTCCGTGCCGGTCCAGTCTGCGCCCCGTAGGCACTGAGTAGACCAGGTCATCTCCCGGCTTGTAGACGTGGGATACCTCTTTCAGCGGGGCCGCAGGGGCAGCCTGCGGGGGATCGGTAGCTGACACCGAAGAACTAAACCCGCCGGCGCCTGGATTGTCCATTTCACGAATCGAGTGAGTTGAGAGGTCGACCAGGTATTTCTTTCCATCCCGCTCGACGACCACCTGTGATGTCGATCCGTCGACGAAAGTGACCCCGACGGCATCAGCAGTCGGGACCGCTGCCGGACTGTTCTGGCTAAAGGTGAGTGACGGAAGAAGGAGGATCGACAGGATGGGGGCCAATTTCGAGCGAAACGAATTTCTGCTTTCGGAATCCATCTTTCTGGCTCCAAGAGGCTGAACGACGTGCACGCTACACCACTTCACCTCAATGCTTTTGCGGCCAATCGAATTCGTCGCTAAGCATAGAAGTGAGCCAGACGGCGAGTTGTCACGGAAGGGTCACTGCAACGTTAGTTTTTCGTCGCAGTCTTTAATCCTCAGTGGAAAAAGCGATTCGTGCAGTGAAATATTTACAGAAAGTTGACAGCAGACTGACACACACTCTCGCCTGTCTCCTTAGCCTCGGTCTCTGAAATCGGCGAAGGGCCAATGTCGAAACCTCCACGACACATCGCGGCGGTGCTGTCGGCGCTCAGACTCAAAGGTGGGCGGGCGGAAGAGCTGAGCTCGCTTGATGATGCAACCTGGAATGAGCTATTGGCATACACCGACTTTACGCATTTGACGCTCTACTTGGGTGCGAGCGGACATGATTTCGCTCCTGATTGGGTTCGCCAGCGATTTGGCAACAACCTTTCGGACAATAGCCGGCGTTTCGAACGAATCAAAGCGGCGTACGGCGAGATGGCGCACGCCTTTCACCGAGCAGGCGTGAATCACGTCGTCCTAAAGGGGTTTTCTCAATGGCCCGACTATTCGGAAGACCTAAGGCTCCGGCTGCAATCCGACATCGACTTCTATTGTCCACCCGAGTCCATTCTTCAGGCACGGGACGTTCTTATTGGCATGGGCTACAAGGAAGTGCCCACAAGTTCTTTCGCAGATCATCTTCCCATCATGATCCGCGACGATGGCTGGCACTGGAAAGGCAACTACTACGATCCTGAGATTCCACCCATGGTCGAACTGCACCATCGTCTCTGGAACCCGCAAAGATTACGCTTTGGTCCTTCGAGTCTGGAAGCGTTCTGGTCGCGCCGCCAAGTGCGACGTGTCGAAGGAATCGATTTCCCTGCACTTCATTGGGTAGATAACCTTGGCTTCTCGGCACTTCAAGTCCTCCGCGACCTTGTGAATCATGGTCTATTGCTTCACAAGGTTTATGAGTTGGCTCGGTTCCTGCACCGAAACGCAGAAAACGAGCACTTTTGGCAAGAATGGATTCAGCTGCATGATCGTCCGCTACGCCAGTGGGAGGCCATAGCTTTCCGACTTGCCGTTCAGTGCTTCGCGTGCGATGTAGCGCCAGAAGTCGCTGACCACATGAAGCAACTCCCCGGATTCATCGACAAATGGATTGTTCACTATGCAGACTCATTCCTGAATCCACGGGAGAATCTGACTAAGGATGCGCTCTGGCTGCACTTGGCGCTGATAGACTCCGCGCGCGACAAGCTTGCGGTCGGCCTTCGGGTGCTCGTTCCCATGAAACTCCAGACTGACCCGGAGATGATCGCAATAACGGACGACGGGGCGGTACTAAAGTCTACCTTTTTTCAGCGGCTCCTTCGACGTGCCGCTTATGGCACTTCACGATTGCCCTTGCACGCAGGCCTGCTTCCGATCACCCTTTGGCACGGGCTGCGGCTATGGTGGTCGGCCCGTGAATTCAAGGCCCAAGCTTAGAAGATCAGAGACGAAACTATGAGCCAGGGTAGTGAAACCGTGAATCTACTTCGGGCCGCACCAGCCTTGCCATTGGATCCATTGCGGTGCGATCTAGCTCTGCCACTGCACGCGTCGTTTCACCCCTTTGGATTGTCTGTTGAGATCTCGACCAACTCCGAGGAAGTGCTGGCCTGTGCGGATGAGAGTTGGGGATCCTTTCCACGCCTGTTCTCAGAGCCCGCTGTCACGTTGAACATGGCGGTCGCGGACAACGGAACTTCAGAGCGACCGTCGCTGCCAGTGTTTCGGGCACGAGGCCATTTGCTATCGATCATCGCAGACAGCGCGAATTTCTCAATTGCGGACTTAAATCGAGGAATTGCTTTCGGATGGGCTACCCAAACCGCCGTCAGAAATCACTCGTACTTCCGCTATCACTTTCTCGAAGGCACACTTCTGACCACGCTCGAGTCTCTCTACCTAACGTCACTTCACGCTGCCTGCGTAGCCTGGAACGGACGGGGAGTATTGCTCTGTGGAGATGCCGGAGCAGGAAAATCCTCGCTGGCTTTCGCCTGTGCCCGACAAGGTTGGACGTTGGTTTCTGACGACGGCGCTTCCATTTTTCGAAACCGCAATGACCGCGTGGTTATTGGGAATCCCTACCAAGTGCGCTTTCGGGCGGACGCGCCACGACTATTCCCTGAACTGTGTGCTCAGGAGCTTATTCGCGGACTTGACGGTGAACTCGCAATTGAATTGCCGACGCGCAATCTCCCGACAATCAAGACGTCCCTGCAAACATCCATCGACTATGTCCTCTTTCTGAATCGGCAGGAGTCTGGGCCGCCTCGTCTGCTTCCTTATTCGTCTGACGCTGCACGGCACCGACTCAATCAGACGATCTGTTTTGGAGAGGAGGACGTTCGTGCGGCTCAAAGACTTGCCTTGCACAGAATCCTCACGGCAGAACTGTTCGAGTTCCGCTATCACCGACTCGAGTCGGCGGTCGCGTGTATCCACGAGTTAGTTGGCGGCGAACGTGGTGCCACATCTCTGTTGAGCAAAGATGCTATCGACTAGAAGCGACTTGAACCGGTGCCCGATACAATGTGGGGAGACCGAGCCCGCGGTCGCAGTCGCTCGCAAAGATGATCGCCTTCGAATCCGGCTCCCAAGCCGGCGACCCACTGCTGCAGTTTCCACCAGTCAATCTTGTCCCGCTCCCGCCTGCAGACGGACGGATCCATACCTGTTCCCATCCTTGTGAGTCCGCCGTATACGCGACCCATTTTCCATCGGGTGAAATCGTGGCCTCGCTTGATTCCAAAGCCTCCGTAGCAACCGGTCGAGTGATCATTCTGTGCACCGGATCGAACTCCACCGGAGTAGACGTGCGATGGGCCACAAGATCGAAGATGATTGGGCCGTCAGATGTTGAGGCCCTCGGGTGTAAAGCTTGCCCGTCGAAAAAAAGATTCTCAGTATGATCGTCGTGGAACCAGGCTAAGACGTAACGGCCGCGTGCAATCGATTGGAAGAACAGTCCCGAGTGCAGAGGAACGGGGAACGAGGAGAAGCCCGACCCGTTCTGCGCCACAGCATTCTTAAAGCGACGTCCTGGCTCTTGTGAGTACGCCCGCAACCGCGAGCGCGCGTCGAGCCACGCGAAACCCGCAGCGATGATCAACAGAGCGGCAATCGGACGGAGGGGAAGGAGTTTCCAGTAAGGGCGTCCCGCGTACCACATGAGAAGTACCACCAACCACAACTTCGGGAAGAGCCAACCCAGAGGAACTGGAGCGGTTAGCAAGAACAACAAGGCAATAAGCCCCAGACGTTCAGCAGACGTCGATTCTTGCCAGAGCAAGGCCACCGGCAGCAGCAAGATGATATAGGTGTACGAACCAACGTTGGTCGACAATAACAGAGTGGCAACTACGAAGCAGGCGAACCCGCGATGCGACTTGATAATTTGCGGATTGCCCGCCACAGCCGTAATCACGATCAGGATGCCCAGATTCACGAAGGTTCGCAAAAAGAAAAACAGTTCGGGGTTATCAGCTACAGGATGCGGATTCAGTTCGGGGTCTTCGCGCAGCAGTCGGTGTAGGAGGGTCGATATCGTTGGGTTCCCCGCATCATACGGGTCAATCGATCCGCCCTCCAGGGATCGCGTTAGAACGTGCGTGCCGTAGAACTCAACATCACGCCATCCGAAAAGCGATATTGCAACGACGCATGAACATAGTATGGTCGCCAGCATCGCCGCGGTCGCCTTTCGATTCCGCATCGCGGCAAAGTACAGCAGAAGTGGTCCGGCATAGAGCTTAAGCGCGAACGCAATACCCGCCACACAACCGGATGCGACTGATCCGCCACGGACTAGACAAAAGTACGTCAGTGTCAGCAGGAAAAGCAGGAAGACATAGTATTGGCCATAGAGGAAGTTCGTCCGTAACGAGTAAAAGCCGCAGAACACCAGCAAGGACACCACCTCTACTGACACGGAGGTAACGCGCACCAGAAGGTACACGGTGAGCAGCAGCAAGAGCAGGTTCGCCGTTAACCAGACCCGCTTGGCAATCTGCGGCGGAAGGCCACTTATGGGCACGAGGGGCAGCATGGTGAGGGGCGTTTGTGACGCGTACGCCCCGATGCGTCCCTCGATGCCCGCAAAGTTCATTTGTCGAGCGAACCAGGTCCAGTCGTAATAATTTCGCAAGGGCTGCCTGGTGCGGACGAGTACCGCAGCCGTGTAGTAATTTCCAAAATCAGTTTCGAAGTGAATCCACCCGGCGCGGAATGCAGTCAGAAGAAAAAATATCGAAGCGATAAGGACAACAGCACGTTGGGCGAGTCGCAGCCTCGCCGTGCGGGTCCTGGAGGCAAGCGCGCGAAGCGGGTTTGGGGCCACCTCGACCATCAGCTGTTTGCTCGCTGCTCGGAGCGTTCGCCAGATTTGACTGCAGAACCGACTGGGCCTACGCGTGAGTTAGACTGAATGTCCCTCGGGAGTAATGGTCCGGGTCAACCGACGCATTGCGTTTGAGCTCAAGAACGAAAATCGCGGGTTTATCAATAACCTCGTCAAATAGTTCTCGTTTATTTGCGGCCACAAAAATCGGCTTCTCCGCAGCTTCCATGCGCAACTCTGAGTACGAGAGACGGTCGAATCCGTTCCTTGAAGATGCGGCTTCCATCTCAGTCAGAGAGCACAAGTGGGTATCGATTTGAGCCGGGCCCAGTTCATCGCGAAAACCAGTGCGCCAGCCGATCGCGTAAGCTGCCGGATGGAGGTCGGTTACGACGAGGCGGCTGCCGGGTTTCAGGATCCTGGCGAGTTCACGAAACAGAAGCTCAACGTTTTGGAGATGCCCCACAGCGAAGGAGCAAATCGCAAAATCGAAACTCCCTACGTCAAATGGCAGATGAAGACAGTCGGCCTGTATCAATCGGCCGCGCACCCTTTCCTTGCCTGTAGCCGCCCGAAGCATCGCACTGGATGTGTCAAAGCCAATCCCGGAACGAACACCACGCGCCAACAAATGCGCCAGCCAACGGCCCGTTCCGCAAGCGACATCAACGACATCCATTCCACTGAGATCCGGAAGGCGGGGGATCACGTATCGCTCCTCGCGCGCAAGCAGCGGATTCGGCGTCCGATCGTAGGTCGATGCCCAACGCCGATACCCCTCGGCAGAGTCCACCACCTTCGTTGGAAGAACCTCCCGTCGCGTACCCTGAACCTGATTTGATAGCCTCAAAGGCTCTCTTCCTTTGGCTTGCGCAAGGAGATGAACTGCTGTGCCCATCTCAATTCGACCGGCGCAGCATAAATGCCCAGGCGATAGCGCCAGCCGCTGAGGGTTTGGAGCGCGAGGCGTCCCCACGCCGGTAGGCGAAGATCCTGTACGGTGGGCCAGCGCGAGGAAACAACTAATTCAAAGTTATCGATCAGCCTCTTCGTTCGTGGTTTAAGCCAGGGAGTGCGCGGATCTTTCTGGGTAGCGAAGCGTTGCCAACGATCCGTCGCCCACTCGTCAGGCGTGCTCGGAAACTGGAACGTGTCGTCGACTCCGCCGTACATCCGCGTTCGTTGTGGAACCGGCGTGTAGTGTTCGACAACGATTTCTGCGTTTGGATTCAGCCGCTTGAGCTGGCGAATGAAGCGGATGCAGTCCGTCGTATCGCCTTCCGGGTCGTTCGGATTTCCGAAAATAATCGAGAATTCGGGGACGATGCCAAAACGCCGGATACGCGAAGCAAGCGCCAGCGTATCTTCCGCTCTCAGATCTTTGTTCATCTCCTTGAGCACTTCGTTCGAGCCTGACTCGGCGCCGAAGAAAATCATCGCGCAACCCGCGCGTCGAATCGCTTCAAAGGTGGAATCCGAATACTTCATCATGATGTCGGCACGCCCCTCGCACCACCAGCGCATTCCGAGGGGTGCGAGCCGGTCGGCAAGTTCGCGAGTGTGATCCTCGCGTAGGAAGAAATTGTTATCGTAGAACTGCACGGCATCCGCGCCATAGGCCTGACACAGATGCCTCAGGATATTCTCGGTGCGGGCGGGCGATTCCATTTTTTCGCGGCTGCCGGAAAAGGTAACGACTCCGCAAAAATTGCACCGATACGGACAGCCGATGCTGGCTTGATGAACCGCGGTGCGTCTGCCTAAGAAGGTTGGGAGCAGATATTTCTCGACCGGGAGCCTGTGATATGGGAACCAGGGAAAGTCATCGAGCACGCGCATCGGCCGTTCGGGATTGTGGCGAACAGTCCCATCGCGATCTTTGTACGATAATCCGGCGATCGTAGAAAGATCCCGTTGATCGCGCACAGCCTCCAGCAACTCGATGAAGGTATGCTCGCCTTGACCGCGTACCGCATAGTCCACATAGGTCGCATTGAGGGCGGCCGCGGTGTAATTGGAAGCGAAGTAGCCGCCCCAGACGATCGGCAGGCTCGGAAACCTTAACCGAACTTCCCGGCAACTTGCGACTGCACCGACGGTCTGGGGTCCTGGCATGACCGTCACCGCCAGGAGCTCGACCTTGTGTTGGCGGACGAGCGCAACCAGACTTTCCGTGGGATGCGGGTCCAGATTGCCATCCACGATCGCATATTCTTCCCGGCCTTCCAGCATTGCCGCCATTGCCAGGATCGAAAGAGGGAACCGGCGATTACGTGGCCTGGTCGCTTTCGGGTTGTAAAAAACAATCATGCGCTTGGAATTCAAGCACTCAGACCAGCATGGATGGCTCAGCTGCAACTCGGAGCGGCGTCGGGTCCCATTTGCTTGGCGTCCACGCTCGGCTTGGGCAGCGTGACTAAGTTCTTCAGCGTGCGATTTACCCACAATTCCACCGGAAATCCGTAGAAGTCATGATCCAGTCGCCAGCGCGCTGGAACGGCGGTGAGATGCTGAACGGCTTTCGCCAACCTGCCGGGTCCATTGGCCGCGATGGGAGCGCGGTCAAAAGCGATGCGCAGATAGTCGCGCATCACCTGGACCCGGTGATGCTCGCTGCCCTTCAGCCACGGCAGCATGGTGTACCGCGGGAAGTAATCCACCCATCCCTCGAGCGATTTGGGGACCTCAATCCCCAGCTTTTCCGCTTGATGAAAAACGGGTGAGCCTGGATACGGGGTAAAGATATTGGTCCAGAATTCGGCACCAGGAAATTTACGACACACATCCATCATGAAGCCAACCGTTTCACGCCGCTCTTTCTCGCCCTCTCCCGGGTATCCGAAGATAATGTTGAAGGATGGAATGACGTCTGCCCGGATGCATCGCGCGGTCGACTCGTAGATGTCCTCGAGGACCTGAAAATCCTTGTTCATCAACTTCATCACTGTAGGTGACGCAGTTTCGATCCCCTGGCAGATCTGATGGAGGCCCGAACGCCGCAGCAGTGACAGCTCATCGACAGTCAGGCGCGCGGTCAGGTTGGTAGTTGCCTGGACGCTCCACTTAAAACGAGCCCCTGCGCGAACCAGACCTTCCGCAATCTCAAGAGCACGCTTGAGATCGACCAGGAAATTGTCATCGGCCATCCAAAGCAGTTCCAGGTTGTATCGACGCGTGAGGTCCATCGTTTCCTGGACAACCTGCTCGACCGGCAAGGCATTCCACTTCCGGCCGTATACACCGGCGTTCGTGCAATAAGAACAGTTGAAGGGGCAGGCCAGACTGGAGACATACATGGCCCAGCGTCGACCACAGAGCCGCTCATAAGCGTCAAAATCAGCAATGTGGTATGCCTTGGGCGGCATCTGGTCTAGCGTCTTGAGCGCCCGTTCGGGGGTGAACCAGAGCTTGCCATCGCCTTTGAATCCGATGCCGGCAACGTCGTCCAGGGGTTCGTTGAGCGCGAGCCGCTCCGCCACTTCCAGCATGCTCTCTTCGCCTTGGCCGCGCACGACAATGTCGACATAGTTTGCTTCGAGGGTTTGACTCGGTAGCAGGGACGGGTGCCAGCCTCCGAGAATCACGGGGAATTCCGGATCCCATTGCTTGACGGCTCTTGCGACCTCGACCGTTTCCCGAATCATGGGGCCGGTGACCAGCGAAATACCCAGGCACAGAGCATCCTTCACCTCATGCAAGATGGTCTTCAAATAATCAGGAGTGATGCTCGAATCGATGACCCGGACTTGATAACCGGCGCGCAGAAGCGGCGTGGCGATTGCCAGAATTCCTAGTGGGGCGGTTGCTTCGACGCTGGAGAAGGAAGCTACGAAAAAGACAATCTTCTTGGACGTTCGCACCTTAGATTCCTTTGAACCAGGATTGTGTGACCGCGGTTGATATCCAGCGGTCGATTCGGCATCTCTATCCAAGAGAGAGGCAACGATAGCAACCGCCTTGGATCGAGCTTGTCACGAGATTGTCATCGTTATGCAAATTATCAATTGCGCGCTATGCGATCATGTTGTCCTTTGACAGAACTTTGACAGGTTAATGACAATCCCCGTCTACGTCCCCACCTAGAATCCACAGCAATCTGCACCAAGACGGCCGGCAGCGTATGGGCGAAGTTGCAGCTGTCTCTCGCCCTGCAACCTGAGGTCATGAGTTGAAGCGGAAGAATAAAGTCGTCCTCTTCTACCCTCCGTATGACGGACCTCCGTTAGGCGCCCCTCTACCCTTGCTTTGTCTGGCTGCTCCTCTGGTCCGAGCGGGATTCCAGGTTCGGATCATTGACAACCTGGTGGCTCCCGACTACGAGAGCGAGATCCTGCGCGAGGCGACGGATGCTCTCTGCATGGGGATCTCTCTTCTCACAGGGCCGATGATCACGGCCGCTATTCGAGTTGCGCGGGCTGTCAAGCGTTCTCATCCTGGCCTGCCGGTTGTGCTGGGCGGATGGCACCCGAGCTTGGCGGTAGCGCAAACCCTCCGGGAGCCTTTCGTCGATGCAGTCGTGCGGGCCCAGGGAGAGCTCACGTTTCTAGAATTGATTGAGCGGATCGCTGACGGGCGAACATGGCATGGAATTCGCGGCCTATCTTTCAAGGATGGAGACGAATTCATTCACGAGGCGGAGCGGCCTGTTACCAACATTAACGATCTGCCGGCGCCAGCCTATGACCTCGTCGATCATGCCATCTATGCTAGGGTGTCCGGCATCCGCCAACTCTCTTACACGAGCAGCGTGGGATGCCCCTACCAATGCAACTACTGTACAGATCAGGTTTTTTACAAGCGACGGTTTAACGCATATCGTGCGGAGAGGGTTGTGAGTGACCTGGCAGATCTGGTTCCGCGCTACCGGATCGAGCACGTTCCCTTCTTCGATTC
>Ga0126371_10002804_pt1 | contig 15117 bp, 14 predicted proteins | sample PanSoiMetaPlot_4_FD_110145 | JGI IMG/M metagenome (GOLD analysis project Ga0126371, IMG submission 110145) | Tropical forest soil microbial communities from Panama - MetaG Plot_4 | ecosystem: Environmental > Terrestrial > Soil > Tropical forest > Bulk soil | place: Panama | collected 2016-02-17 | reverse complement strand
GCTGCTGTCGCGCATCGCGCGGCTTCAACAGGTTTCCAATCTCGATAACAAAGAATCTCCAGCAGCGCCGATTCGCTGGGTCGATCAATGGGATAACCCGAACGGCACTATCGAGCGCGGCTACGCGGGCAGGTCGATCTTCTTTGATAATGGCCACGTCCGCAGCGACCTGACGCGCGTCAGCGAATATGGGAGGCTGCTGGCCTCGGTGGGCATCAATGGCTGCAACGTCAACAATGTCAATGCCGCGCCTGATGTTCTGAGCAGCGCGTCACTCAAGGAATTCGCGCGCATAGCCGATGCCTTCCGTCCCTGGGGCGTGCGCATGGCGCTTTCGGTCAACATCGCCAGCCCACAGACGGTCGATCATCTCGATACGTTCGATCCACTCGATCCGCGGGTGCAGGCCTGGTGGAAGAACAAGGCTGACGAGATCTACAGGCTTATTCCCGATTTCGCCGGGTTCACGGTCAAGGCCGACTCCGAGGGCCAGGTCGGGCCGTCAAGCTATGGACGCACCCCGGCCGACGCCGCGAACACGCTGGCCCGTGCGCTGAAGCCGCATGGCGGGGTCGTGCTTTACCGCGCGTTTGTCTACAACCATCACCTTGACTGGCGCGACCCCAAGGCCGACCGCGCCCGGGCGGCTTACGACATCTTCCATCCGCTCGACGGCAAGTTCGACGACAACGTGGTACTGCAGATCAAGTATGGCCCAATTGACTTCCAGGCGCGCGAGCCGGTCTCGCCGCTGCTTGGCGGGCTGGAGCAGACGAACGAGGCGATGGAGATCCAGATCACGCAGGAATACACAGGGCAGCAGAGGCACCTGTGCTTCCTCATTCCGATGTGGAAAGAGGTCCTGGACTTCGACCTGCACGCCAAGCTGTCAGGCACGCCGGTCAAAGAGCTCATTGCGGGCAAGTCCTTTCGCCGTCCGCTGGGCGGAATGGTCGGCGTGGCCAATGTCGGACTCGATGCGAACTGGCTTGGGCATCCGCTGGCCATGGCCAATCTCTATGGCTTTGGCCGGCTGGCCTGGAGCCCAGACCTGACGCCGCAGACCATTGCCGAGGAGTGGACGCGGATGACTTTCGGCAACGATCCTCTGGTGGTCAAGACCATCACAGACATGCAGCTTTCGTCATGGCACATTTATGAGAGCTATACCGGGCCACTCGGCGCAGGCACGATGACGGACATCACCGGGCCGCATTACGGACCGGGGATCGAATCAGCCGAGCGCAACGGCTGGGGACAGTGGTTTCGGGCGGATCATGAGGGCATTGGGATGGATCGCACTGTCGCGACGGGCACGGGCTACATCGGGCAATACCATGAGCCGGTGGCCGCGATGTATGAGTCGCTGAAGACGTGCCCGGATGCGCTGCTGCTCTTCATGCACCACGTTCCGTATAGCTACAAGCTGCATTCGGGGCAGACCGTCATCCAGTATGTCTATGACTCGCACTACTGGGGCGCCGATGCAGCGGCGAACCTGGTAAAGCAGTGGGAGACGCTGAAGGGCCGCATCGATGATGAGCGGTTTAACGCAGTACTGGAGCGGCAGATCTATCAGGCGGGGCACGCCATCGTGTGGCGCGACGCCATCTGCGAGTGGTTCCTCAAAATGTCCGGCATTCCCGATGACAAAGGCCGCGCCGGACATCATCCGAACCGCGTCGAGGCCGAGTCGATGCACCTCGACGGCTATATGCCGGTTGACGTCACGCCGTGGGAGACGGCATCGGGCGGCAAGGCTGTTGCCTGCGACCGCGCCTCCGGCTGCTCGGCGTCGTTTACCTTTGAGCGTCCTGCAGGCCGCTACGACCTGGCCGCTCAGTACTTCGACACCAACAACGGCGTCGCTCATTTCCGCCTGCTGGTGAACGGCAAGGTCATCGATTCGTGGGCGGCCGACAACGATCTGCCGTCGGCGAAGATGAACGGCCATACCAGCACCCGACACACGACCCAAGGGGTCGAGCTCAAGCCGGGCGACAGCGTCCGTATTGAGGGCGTTCCAGGTGGCGGCGATCAGGCTGGGCTCGACTGTGTCGAGGTCGAGTCCCCCTCACCCCCTTGTGCGTAGTTCTTTGAAAACACGATGGTTACGATTTCAGCCTTGTAAAATCCTGAAAACAAAGCCGGTTCGGAGCAACTTCTTTGTTATCAATAGGAAGCCGATCCGCTATTGCCGGGTGGGCTTTTTCTGTTCCTGATTTTATTTTACAGGATTCATCGGGGAAACACGCCAAGGTTGGCTTGTTTTAAGTGATTGAAGGGATTGGAGTTATATTATATTTTCGGCCCGGGGTCTTGACAAACGGATTATCCACATCTGTCGGGATGTAGTACTGCCCCACCCAAGCCTAAAAGAGGGCATCCACTCATTGGTGCGCTTATCCTGCAAACCCACATCTCAAAATCGAGATGTGGGGCATCCGGCTGCTCATTTAGCTTAAACCTCCGCTAGTCGTAGTCCACGCGACGGAGAGGCGGACGTGACCACTTCATGCGATTCCGAAGAACTTCTTAAACTGCTCCATAATTTCCCAAACCACGACGAGCGTGGCTGGGATGGAATTGGAGGCTATCGCAATAACGTCTCCATCCTTGACGCCTATCTCAAACGCGAGTTGTGTTTTCACGCCTATTTTAGGACCACGAAAAAAGTTCCCTATTTTGCAGGTTCCGATTTTGCTCTGATCTTCGAGAATTCCGCCGCTTTCAAAGATCAATTCATCAACCGTCATCCCATTAGGGGGCGAAAGTTCAATTCTTCCACTCATCGGAATGGTTCCTACGATGTGCAGCCGTCGATGCCTGTCGATCACAGACCATCGGTTCAAGATGTCCAGAATTTGACTCAAGGGATAGGTGCCGACGTTGTTCGTGATCACAACCTTCTTGTACGGCTGTATCGATTCAATGTAGGCCCGCAACTTGTCCGGCAATGGTTCAATGCGCCGTTCAGAATTTCTGAATTCGGGGTCGTCGGTACAAATGGGAAACATGACCGCCTTCTCCTCCTTGGCGGTGAGTTTTCCCTTATGGATGAGAGCTGCATCATAGACGCAGGAATCAAGAGCAGCGCGGAGTTGGTAAAGCAATTCTCCAAACTGCAAGGAGAACTGCACGAACCAGTCGCTTTTGACTGGCTTGATGAAGATTTCCCCTGCCCCATCGTCTTGAAAATCTATCCAAGTGGTATATGCGCTACCTGTATCAAGACCGCGCCAGAGTTCTGCCAACGCCTTACCCTGGTCAGCCACCCTGTCAGTACGCTGCCTACAGGTTTCGAATGTGACGAACATGTCTCAGCATTATAGGCGGGTGGTCCACATCCCAAAGTTCGCCTCCAACAAACGAGGGTACCCCCACGTCTCGGAGAGACGTGGGATTCGGTGGTTGCACGCTCTCGACGTACAGCCGTCCATTCCGATTCGATTTCAACTGTGCCCGTGTGTCCCATCAGGTAGTGACGAAAGCTCGACCACGGCCAGTCCCAAGGCCTTAACCAGACCTCGTCACCGGATTGCGGTGCATATATCGCAGCTTCTCGATTCGTTTCTTCTCCGTGTAAACATTGAAGTCGTAATACCGTGCCTGCCAGAAGGGCCACTCCCCGAACTGTACCGCTACTGACAGCTTCAGCGCCTGCAAAACTTTGCTCAGTAAAATCATGCGAAGGGTGTCCTGAGGAGATGCGCCTATCCTGCAAACCCACCTCTCTGCGAGATCCTTCGACAAGCTCAGGTTAGGGCTATTGGGCACCCTCTTGGGACCTGTGCCACCCGCCTCCCCGCTTGCCTTAAACTGGCTCGGAATTGGAGCCCCGAAGAAAATGGCAAAGCTCGTGAAGGCCGGCAAGTACTACCTGAACCCCGAAGCGATAACAGTGGTCCATTCCGAAATCAACCCAACCGAAGGAACCGAGGTGTGCGAGATTCACCTTGTGAATGGAGGCCCGCTTAATCTCGACATGAGCGCTGAACAATTTGCCGCTCTCGTGAATTCTCAATAGCTTCGTGGAAACGCTTCAGGCAGGCCCCAGGGCATGTGCCTGAGTTTAGCTTTCTGAACTAACCCCACTCAAGCCAAGCTTGAATGGGGCACCCGCAGGTCCTTCGACTGCGCTCCACTTCGTTGCGCTCCGCTCAGGATGACAATTTCGGTTATGTGCAGATAATCCCATGTCTCTTCAAGACATGGGGCACCCAGATTATTTTGTATCTATCAGTGGAGACGCCTTTACTCCAGGGCCAATGAAGATGCACTTATTGGAACCAGTACATGCGGCCCTTTCCATATTGATTGCCTGAAGCTCCAGAAACTGTTCAGGCGAAAGACTCATTGCATTGCGGTAGGCGTTGTCTGCTTCTGCGCGGGACCTTTCAGCAGCCTGACGGGCATCCTCGGCCAACTTTGTCTGCTCTTCGGTATGTACACGTTGCTCTTGTTGTGCCGTCTCAATCCGTTGATTACGAACTGCGTCTGGCGGGTCTACTTTGCCGATCGTCACACCGTTGGGAGCCAGAACTACGGGCATATTGATTCGCTTGAGGTAAGCATCCATCGCAGCAGCCACCTCATTGTCTACCGCGTCTACCGCAGTCGCAGAGATCGCCATCTCATTCATGCCGCGCTTTCGGACGGCCTGGCGCACCTGACTCATAAACTCGCGCTCCACATTTTGTTCGTACCATGCTTCCCCGAAGCGCTTTATTAGATCGACTGAATCAGTGACTCTCACGCGAATCACGGCGTCGAAACTAAGCGGTATGCCATCACTGGACATAAGATTGTCAAATTTAATGTGAGATTGAGTTGGAGTCATCTGAACATAGACGACATCACTTGACAGGGCCTTATAAGTCAAGCCAGTTCTGACGGGTTCAGGGTCTACTCCGCCGTGACCAAAGAACCACGGCTTCTCTATGATCACGCCCTCGTATCCAGCATTAGGACTAGCTGTGCTGCATCCGCAAACAGCAAGCCCCATGAATGTTGCCACCATCATGCTAAGTAGTTTCATGTTTTCCTTTTTATTCGATTCGATTTGCAGCCCTCGCTTTCGCCGGATTGCAATGTACAGATCGCGGCGCATGAAATCGCTACAGGCTCCAAGGCATGAGCCAGCTTATCCTTGGAGAACAGCCCCACTCAAGCCAAAAGAAGGCTTGAATGGGGTACTCATGGGCCGGGCCTGAAGGCCTGCTTTTGCGCGCAGCTATTCCCCGCGCTAAAGCGCGGGGCTTCTACCTAAAAAACACCCGCAAGTCCTTCGACAAGCTCAGAGCAGGCTTTCGACTGCGCGCCTTTCCACCCCAGCGCACGAAAACCGCGTGTGCCGGGGACCCCGGTTTTGCGGTGCTTCGCTCAGGATGACAGTTTTGTTGGATGAGCCGTGGACGCTTTTCTAAATCGGATTCGCACTGCGGGGAATCCACTAAAATCAATCCATGTCATATGCTGCGGCCATTGAGAGTCTTTTTGCGCTGGCGGGAGAGCTGCATGCGCCTGCAGGACAGCCGCGGCGCAAGTTTGAGCTGGGGCAAATGCGCGTGCTTGCCGCGGCGCTGGGCGATCCGCAAATGCAGTTTCCATCGGTGCTGATTGCGGGGACGAATGGCAAGGGGTCAACTTCGGCGACGCTGGCGTCGATTCTGCGCGCGGCGGGATATCGCGTCGGGCTGTATACGTCGCCGCACCTGATGCGCGTGAACGAGCGCGTCTGGATTGACGGCAACGATATTTCCGACGACGACTTCGCGCGGTTTTATTTTCAGGTGGACGACACGGCGCGCAGGCTGGTGGACCAAGGACGGCTGCCTGACCATCCCAGCTTTTTTGAGAGCATGACGGCCCTGGCTTTCTGCGTGTTCGCAGAAGCGAAGATTGATATTGCGGTGCTCGAAGTGGGCATGGGAGGCAGGTTGGATGCGACCAACATTGTCGAGCCGCTGGTCTCTGTTATCACCGACATTTCGCTCGACCACATGGAGTGGCTAGGGCCAACGATTACCGCCATCGCCCATGAAAAGGCCGGCATTCTGCGGCAGAATGGCGTGATGGTAACGCTGCCGCAGCATCCGGAAGCAAACTATGCGCTGGGCGAAGTTGCCACCAGTCTCAACGTTCGCGGAGTGAATGCCGCGGAGTATATTCCATCGCGTACGACGCATTCTGATGCGGGCCGCAATCACTACGCGCTGCAAGTCAAAGGGTGGAGCATCGAAGTGGATTCGCCACTTGCCGGGCAGCACCAGCGGCGCAATCTGGCGCTGGCGATTGCGACGGCAGTAGAATTATGTAACTGTCACGGTTACAAAATTATTACTGCGAACATTGAGCAGGGCATACGGGACACACGCTGGCCGGGGCGCATGGAGCGCTTTGGCAATGTTTTGCTTGATGTGGGGCACAATCCGGCAGGCGCGTGGGCGCTGCGGTCGGTGCTGGCGGAGATGGAGACGCAAAAACAGATCCTTCACTCCGCTCAGGATGACAAATTTAGGAATGGTCAGGATGACAAACCAGTTGAGTTTAAGACGCTGATCTTTGGCTGCCTGGGGGACAAGCCGGTTGCGGAGCTGGCGCAGATTCTCTTTCCATTGTTTGACCATGTGCTGCTCACGCCGGTGGATTCGCCGCGCTCGGCTTCGATTGAGGAGTTGAGTAAAGCTGCGGACGCGGTGGGGGCGGACTTTGAGCTGTGCGCCGATGGGGAGCGCGCGCTGGAACGGGCGAAGAAGTTGACGCCGCCGGATGGGCTGATTGTTGGCACCGGGTCGGTTTATCTTGTGGGGGTACTGCGACGGGAGCTTGCCCGATGACACGCCGCCCACTGGGACCGCGACCCGATCCGCTGCCGCTGTCAAACCGCCTGCTGTCATTCTGCGTTCAGGCTCCAGCATTTTTTGCCGCGACGGCTTTTTTTGGCAGTCTTTCGCTGGCTGCGTCGCTGTTTGAGAAAGACGGCAAACGGCAGCATCGCATTGCGCAGGCATGGGCCAGGACTTCAGTCAGGGTGAGCGGCTGCCCGTTGACGGTAATTGGCGGAGAAAACCTGCGCAAGCATGAAGTCGCGGTTTATGCCTGCAATCACCTCTCTTATATGGATACGCCGTTCATCTTTTCGAGCCTGCCGTTCCAGTTCCGCATTGTGGCCCGGCACGACCTATGGAAGCTTCCTTTCATCGGCTGGCATCTGCAGCGTTCGGGGCAGGTTCCGGTGAACGTCGATAATCCACGGGCGTCGATTGCCAGCCTGGGCGGGGCGGTAAAGACGCTGAAATCCGGCATGCCGCTTTTTATTTTCCCAGAGGGAGGGCGAAGCGAGGACGGGCATCTGGCGCCTTTTCTGAATGGGCCTGCGTTTATGGCTATTCGCGCGCAGGTTCCGATTGTGCCCATGGCTCTGGTAGGGACGCATGAACTGCTGCCAATCCACACGGGGCAATTTTATCCGGTGCCGATTACGCTGGCCGTAGGTGAGCCGATTGAAACCACGGGATACTCGACGCGCCAGTCAGATGAGTTGACGGCGCGGCTGAGCGATGAAATCTGCCGCCTCTATTATGCGCATTCGTATTTGCAGACGCCAGCGGAACCTTCGCTGGAGGCGATTACCGAGATTCCGGAGAACGCCGTATGAGCAGCCAGAAGCCGCGCATTGCTATTCCCGAGCCCACTTCTACCGACCCGGCATATAACCAGCGCAGCTGGCGACAATATGCGGAGGCGGTTGAAGAGTCGGGTGGAGTTGCGGTCAGGGTTTCGTTGTCCAAATCTCCGGTGGCAGTGGCGGATCTTGTCGCTTCCTGCTCGGCTGTGCTGCTGCCGGGGAGTCCGGCCGATGTCAATCCTCACAAATACGGGCAGGAGCCGATACCGGAGTGCGCGGCGGCCGATTCAGCACGCGAGGCTGTGGATGAGCTTCTGCTGCAAGATGCTTTCAACCTGCACAAGCCGCTACTGTGCATCTGCTATGGGGCACAGTCGTTGAATGTTTGGAAGGGCGGAACGCTGGTTCAGCATTTGAGGACTGAGATTAATCACAAGGCGGGACGCGAAATTGCGGAGGCACATTCTGTCACCATTCCTCAAGGAGTCGAGCATTTGAAGGGCTTCGCGCCGTCGCTCCCAGTGAACAGCAGCCACCATCAGGCCATTTCCAGTCAGGGCGATGGTCTCGATGTGATTGCAACAGCGCCGGATGGCACGGTTGAGGCGGTCGAACAGCGCGGGGAACAGTTTGTGCTGGGGGTTCAATGGCATCCGGAGCGGACTTTTGCTGGAGATGCTGCTTCGCAAGTGATTTTCCGTGATTTCGTTGATGCGGCGAGAAACTGGAAGCCGCGAGAAGTCCGTGAGTCGGTTGCCCGATGATGGCAGTGGAGATCGAAGGCGCTGCTGCCGAAGCGGGCCTCGAAGCTTTAGGGGCGGAGACGGCTGGCCGCTTTGCCCAATATCTGGATCTGTTGCTGAAATGGAATGCCCGGCTAAATCTTACGGCTATTCGAGAGCCGAGAGAGATTGTGCAGAGGCACTTCATCGAGTGCATCTTCGCGGCCCGACATCTACCTGCGGAAATCTGCAGCCTTCTTGACTTTGGATCGGGCGGTGGTTTTCCCGGTATCCCCATTGCGCTTTGCCGTCCAGAGATACAAGTAACTCTGGGTGAATCACAGTCGAAAAAGGCGGCGTTTTTGCGAGAGGCAATCCGGATATTGGGGATCGGGAACGCTGAGGTCTACAACGGGCGTGTCGAATCGCTAAATCGGAAATTCGACGCAGTCACGCTTCGGGCAGTGGACAAGATGCAGGAGGCTTGCCGGGCGGCCATTCGCGATGTTGCGGTGGGGGGATATCTGATTTTGTTTCTCAGCGAGGGGGCTGCTCAGAATGTTGTTTCTGAGTTGGATCAGATCGACTGGACCAAGCCCATTCTTTTGCCTATCTCGACCCAGAGGTTTCTTTTGGTGGGCCGTAGCAGCAACGATGTTCCACGTGGAACACCTGCCGGATAAACGCAGCATAGCGCTCAAATTGTTCCACGTGGAACACAGATGTTTTCCACGGATTACCTTTTTGGGTTCCCCTGCTTATAGCGTTCTTGGCTAATGGCTATCCTCCTACCCTGCAAATAGTTACAGCGCATTGCTTCCCGGCGCAGAAAAGTCTTCCACAATTTATGTCCAGTTCTGCACAGGCGGTGGTGATTGAATTTACGGCCCGCCGTCTTTAGTCTTTTCCTATTGTCATGAGCACGGTCCTGGCTGTCGTAAATCAAAAGGGTGGGGTGGGGAAAACCACGACCGCCATTAACCTTTCCGCCGCGCTCGCTCTTGAAGGTCTGAATACCCTTCTCGTGGATTGTGACCCACAGGCAAACTCAACCGGCGGGTATGGGTTCGCCCGCGACGATGAACGCCGGTCAATGTATGACATTCTTCTGGGCGAGGCGACGATAGAAGAGTCGATTCTGCCGACGGAGATTGACACGCTCAAGCTTGTGCCGTCGAATAAGAACCTGATTGGCGCGAATGTTGAGCTGATCCAACAGGAGAATCGTGCCCAGCGGCTGAAGGAATCTCTCACTGCGCAGCGGTCCAAATATGATTTCGTCGTTCTGGACTGCCCACCCGCGCTTGATCTGCTCACTCTGAACGCGCTGGTAGCGGCGGACAAGCTGCTTGTTCCGATGCAGGCCGAGTATTTTGCTCTGGAGGGTATCAGCGAGCTGATGCATACCCTCGACCGCGTCCGCGAGAGCTTCAACCCTGGACTCGAAATTGAAGGCGTGCTGTTGACGATGTATGACGACCGCACGAATCTCGCCCAGCAGGTGACGGAGAATCTGCGCGCCTATTTCAAGGACAAGCTGCTCAAGACTGCGATTCCGCGCAACGTCAGGCTGGCCGAGGCACCCAGCTATGGAAAGCCTGTCATTCTGTATGATCCGAAATCGCGCGGAGCAGAGAGCTATACCGAACTCGCGGACGAATTGCTGAAGCGCAACAACATTGAAAGCCCGAAGGCCAAAGAGCGCAAAGAGGCGGCGAACAGGCGCGGGAAGAAGGAAATCCGCTTCTGGCCTTATGCCTGAGTGGTCAACTGTGGGCCATTAAAGATTTACGACTGGAAGGAACGAGCTATGCCGACTGCAACTGAAACTCCGAAGCGGCGCGCACTGGGAAAAGGACTTGAGTCTCTGCTGCCGCGCGTACAGGCGACCATCGCCGCAGCGGCCGAGACTGCGCCGCAGCCGCCAGCCGAAGTGACGGGAAAGCCGCAGGAGATTCCGGTTGGCGAGATCGACCGCAATCCTTACCAGACGCGCAGCCGCGTTGATGAGCAGCAGTTGGCGGAGTTGGCAAATTCCATCGCCTCTGCGGGAGTCGTTCAGCCTATCGTAGTGCGTTTGTTGCCGAATGGACGATTTCAGCTGATTGCCGGCGAGCGCCGCTGGCTGGCTTCGCAGAAGGCGGGCAAGGAAACGGTTCCGGCGATCCTTCGCCAGGTTTCAGACGAGCAGGCGATGGAGATGACTATCGTCGAAAACCTGCAACGCGCCGATCTGAACCCGATGGAGCAGGCCCGGGCTTTTGAGCGCCTTGGGCGGGAATTCAAGCTGACGCAGGAGCAGATGGCGCAGCGCACGGGCAAAGACCGCGCCTCGGTGTCAAACTTTCTGCGCCTTCTGCGCCTGCCGGTTGAGGTACAGGGCAAAGTCGAGGGCGGAGACCTAAGTTTCGGCCACGCTCGCGCTCTGCTGCCGCTCGAAAACCCGGAGACGATTCTGAAAGCCGCCCAGAAGATTGTGGCGCTTTCGATGTCGGTACGGCAGACGGAGGGCTATATCCAGGGCCTGCTGAATCCGGAAAAGAAAACAAGTAGCGAAAATAAGGCGAAGGAGCAGCCACTTGATCCGAACGTGCGTGAGGCCCAGGAACGGCTGCAGCGCTCACTTGGGCTCAAAGTGCGTATCGAGGACAAAAAGGGTCGAGGCCGCGTCATTATTGAATATTCGCGGCTGGAGGATTTTGATGCGTTGCTGGAGGCGTTGGGGTAGCGACGAGGCTAACACTTGTACGATCTGCTAATGTTTCGTGTTTGAGGATTGGCTTGAGGACCGCTACTATTGGCGTACATCCATGGGACAAGCAATTCGCACTCTCTTATTTACTTCCTGCCTAATTCCAGCTTCCTTCATCCTCAGCCAGACCACTCCCATTTCTATCGGTTCGGCCCTGCCGAAAGACCCTGCAATGCTTCTTGCAATGGCCAGAAGTCAGAATGGTCTGGATGCGCCCGGCCTACAACCATGGCATCTGAAAGCTAGTTACCAAACATTTGATGATAACGGTCAGCCGAAAGACACGGGCGTTTTCGAAGAGTGGTGGGCGGGGCCAAAACAATACAACGCAGCTATACAAGCAAAGACTTCACACAGACTGAATATGTAACTGATACAAGCACATATAGAACAGGCAGCGCCGAATACCTGCCGTTGGCAGAATCGCTCCTGGCGCCGCGTCTCCTTTCGCCCGTACCCGAAATCGACAATGACGTAGTCCTACTAAAGCGCAAACAGGACTTCGGGAAGACATCTCTCGAATGCGTGGTACTGGCGAGGAAGATGCAGAACCTAGTGTCGGCCCCTTCAGCTTTGTTTCCTACATATTGCTTTGATCCGGCCATGCCTATCCTGCGATGGAGCGGCTCATATGGCCAGCGCAATTCACTCTACAATCGCATCCTCATATCTCAAGGGAGATATATAGCGGGAGACCTGACAATCTCCGAGGACGACAATCGTCCGGTGCTTTCCGTGCACATCGATGCCCTCACGGCGCTGCAAAGCACTGGAACCGACCTTGCTCCTCCTGCTGACGCTATCCGCATAGAAACACCAGGAAAGGTAAAGGTGGAGCAGTCCGTAATGCAAGGCAGCATTATCAAGAAGGTGATGCCTCAATACCCCATGTCCGCAAAGCAAAGCCGCATTGAAGGGAAGGTGCTTGTACAAGCTGAAATTGGTGAAGATGGACATATCCATGAGATGAAAGTACTAAGTGCGCCTGACCCAAGCCTTGCCATTGCAGCTTTGCTGGCCGTCCACCAATGGGAATACAAACCCTACTTCCTTAATGGGAAACCAGTCCGTGTTCAGACCCAAATCACTGTCGTTTATCGACTAGGAGGCTGAAATTAGTCCTTTCAATCGCCAGCCTTTGCCATATCTGCATGGAAGCGCTTACACTCGCTCTGGCATTTGATCCTGCCCCCAAAAGGAGCTATGTCTATGGCCTTCCTTCAAGATTCCCTCCGGGCGAAAATCGGGCTGATGGTTTTAGTTGCGCTTACTTCGCTATCAGCGGAATTCGCGCTTGGGCAATCCGCATCGTCTACCGCCGCGCCAGTGAACTACGCGTGGCCCGCCAGCTATACCAATCCCTAACGCTCAATACCCCGAACCAGGGACCGGCTGTGAGCTGTCCTGATCCGGCCACGATTAAAGAACGCAGTAAAGGAACCGACACCTGGTATTTGTATTGCACCGGCGATCCGCTCAATTCGAGCGATGTGGATGCGAATGGAAATCTAAGGCCGCACCTGATTTTGCAGTTCCGCTCTTACGATCTCGTTCACTGGACATATATTGGCGACGCTTTCACGCAGACACCTGCGTGGGTTGGGAATGCAACCAATCAATTCTGGGCGCCGGCCATTAAATATTTCAACAATAAGTACTACCTATACTTTGTTGCGCCGAATACCCCGCAAGGCGGCAGCGCGATTGGCGTGGCTACCAGCGCAAGCCCGGCGGGACCATGGGTGGACAGCGGGGCTCCGGTCGTGGCGCCGGAGAACAATCCCTATAACAACTCTTTCAAGCGAGCTGTTATTGATCCGGATGTGATTGAGGACAACTCCGGGCAGCGCTATATCGCGTATGGCAGCTTCAATGGCGGCATCAGCATTCGCAAGCTCTCCGCAGACGGACTTACCTCGGACCCTTCTTCAGAAACGCAAATTGCCATCGACAACTACTACGAAGGCGCGAATTTCTGGAAACACGACGGCTATTACTATCTGTTGGTCTCCTCAGCCAACTGCTGCGACGGTCCGCTTAGCGGATACAGCGTGCATGTGGGCCGCGCTCTGTCTCCCCTGGGGCCATTTCTTGATCAGAATGGCGTATCGCTGAATACGTTCGCTCCCGGCGGCACATTTGCAAGCGCGGCCAATGGAAACCACTGGGGAGGGCCGGGGGGCAATGTCGTGTTTGAGGACGATTCCGGACGGGACTATATGCTGTATCACGCCATAGACCTGAACGCTCCTTATTTTGACAGCTTTCCCGGTGCGACGCGCCGTCCGGTGCTGATCGATCCGATTGACTGGGTAGACGACTGGCCTGTTGTGCGCGGCGGATTCTACGCATCCGCGAATCCACAACCGGCACCAGCAGCGCAGCCCTGGCAGTACAACGACTACGTCCCGAAAATTGACACGCAGATGGATTTACTGGGCGCAAAGATTGCCAGCCTCTCAGATGAATTCAACAGCACGACGCTTTCGCCGCATTGGCATTTCATTCATCCGCAGGCCGACAATACTTACACCCTGACCGGGAGCGCTTACGAGGTGCGGACGAAGGGGCCCGACGAAAATGGTGACCCCACCCACGTTTCTATTCTTGCTGAGCCTGTGCCGACGAGCGGCGACTGGATGGTGGAGACAAAGGTCACGACCAGCGTGCCGTTCAATAACTCATGCTGTTTCAACTTTGCGCAGGGAGCCTTGTTCATTTATCTGAATGACCAGAACAGCATTAAGCTCGATGTGGTGCCGATCTTCGATACGCGTCAGACCGAGTTCGGCAAGCAGGTGGGGCCTATACCGGCGAACTATCCAACCTACGATCATCAGGTCATCGGCCCAGCGGGGGCAACTACGTGGCTGCGGATTGTCCGCCGCGCGAATGGAAGTTCCGGCGAACTTTATACCGGATATACCTCGAATGATGGGGTGCACTGGGTCAAGGGCGGAGTGTGGCAGCACCAGCTGGGGGCGAGCGCGCAAATCGGCATCTCGGCGGAAAACACGCCCGGCTTCACGATGGATTTTGACTACGTGCATGTTTACCGGCTGAAGCCGGAGAATTAATTCACTGCTGGCCGGGCCCTCATTTAGGCCGATGAGAGCTGGCCAGCGTGGTTACTCTGGCGAAGACTTGCTGTACTGAACCTTCTCCATCTTGGCGATTGGGCTATCGGCGCCGCAGTTCAGGCAGTGGATTTTGGCCTTTTCGGCGGCTGTCATTGCGACTGAAAACTGCATTGCGTGTTCGTCATTTTTCCGTTTTATCTCAAACGTGAGCACGTTCCCCTGCAGATGCGGGTTCATGAGCACATGCGTGTCGCTGCCGATGACATGCGCCACACCCCCTTTATTACTTACCATGTTCAAGACGACAGTTCCTCCGATCTCGCCTGTGTCCGCGGCGAGAGTCAGGATTACTCCAGGTTGGCCGTCGAGGTCGCCTTGCCAGACTCCTGTCCACGCCGCATTATTTGCAGACTGGGCTATGAGACCAGAGATAAGAATTGTCGATAGACATGCGGTAATTAAAATTCTGCGCTTCATCGTCATACCTCCTTGTCACGGATTGACCGGATGATTGACAGCGGAGACGGCCAGCGTTCCGCCGAGCCCCATTGTCTCGATGGCGGACGAAGGGACGACGACCATGGCGCCTTTTTCGCGGATGGCCTCGTACAGCATGTTCATGCCGCGCAGATGCAGAGCGCCTGGATTGTCGTTGTAGACGCGCGAGGCCTGCGCGAACTGATCGGAGACCTGGACTTCTGCTTCGCCTAAGATCACACGCGCCTGCCGTTCGCGTTCGGCCTGGGCCTGCTGCGACATCGCATTTTCCAGCGCCTGCGGAATGCGCACATCGCGGATTTCCACCGACTGGACGGTGATGCCCCAGGGGGTGGTCTTTTCGTCGAGGATCTTCTGTAATTCGTGGCCGAGGGTTTCGCGCTCGGTAATCATCTGCGCAAGGTGATGGCGGCCGATGGATTCGCGCAGCGCGGT
>Ga0126371_10002803_pt1 | contig 15118 bp, 13 predicted proteins | sample PanSoiMetaPlot_4_FD_110145 | JGI IMG/M metagenome (GOLD analysis project Ga0126371, IMG submission 110145) | Tropical forest soil microbial communities from Panama - MetaG Plot_4 | ecosystem: Environmental > Terrestrial > Soil > Tropical forest > Bulk soil | place: Panama | collected 2016-02-17 | reverse complement strand
TCGGAGACGCGCAACTACGTGCAGCGGGTGATGGAGAACCTGCAGATCTACGGCACGCGCTTCGGCACCGGCATCGCGACGAGCGAGCCGAACCTGCACCGCACGGCGCCCGGCAGGTCGGAAGCCGCCGCAGGCCACTGAACGGACGGGGCCATCACTTCCCTTGTCCCGGCAGCTGAAGTCGGGTTTATCCGATTTCAGCCATGCTTAGTGACCGAGTCGGGCAAGCCCGACGTGGTTGTCGCCGGGAGCGTCACGATCTCCTGCGTCCAGAACGGGTCCCGGCTCAAGGCTCGGAGGAGCCCGCTGTCATGCGCCCGGCATGGAGTTGCGATAGGCTCGCCCGGAGCAATGGGGAAGCTGGCAGCCATGACCACACGCGACAACGAATTGAGTCTCGAGCTGAGTCGCCGCCGGCTGCTGGCGGCCGCGGGCGTCGGCGGCGGCGCGTTGGTGGCGGCCTCGATCATCGGAGCGGGCGAAGCCGCCCCCATCGCACGGTCCGAGGAAGGGGCTCCGCCGGTCGCCGGGCTGCACCTGCAATTTGGCGCCGATGCATCATCGCAGATGGTGGTTTCCTGGCACGCGCTGCAACCTGTTCGCCATCCCCGCGTCATGCTCGGGCGGCTCGATGGCAGCTTCGAGCAAACGGTTGTGGCAAGGGAGGCGAGCTACACCGACGCCAAGTCCGGCCAGGTCGTCTACGCCTATCATGCCAGGCTTGACGAGCTGCGGGCCGACTCCGCCTATCTCTATGCCGCGATGCACGACGACGCAGCGCCTGAATTTGGCACGTTCCGCACCGCCCCGCGGGGTCGCGCCCGCTTCACCTTCACGAGCTTTGGTGATCAGGGCACCCCAACGGTCGGCAAGCGCTACGTTCCGCCCGCGGGCGTGACGTTGCCTGCTCCCCTGTTCGTGAACGACAATCTCGGCTCGCCCGCGGCCGGCGATACCACGCTCGGGGTGGAGCGGCTGCGGCCCTTGTTCCACCTGCTCAACGGCGATCTCTGCTACGCCAACATCGCCGACGACAGGGTGCGCACGTGGTGGGATTATTGGGAGAACAACAGCCGCAGCGCCCGCAACCGTCCATGGATGCCAGCGGCCGGCAATCATGAGAACGAGCTCGGCAACGGACCGATCGGTTACCAGGCCTATCAGACATACTTCTCGGTGCCGGAGGCCGACGGTCAGAGCGATGCGACGCGTGGGCTCTGGTATGCCTTCACGGTGGGCTCGGTTCGCGTGATCAGCATCGCCAATGACGATGTCGTGTACCAGGACGGCGGCAATTCCTACGTCCGGGGATATTCCAACGGTGCGCAAAAAGCCTGGCTGGAAAAGGAGCTTGCCGCCGCGCGCCGCGACAATAACATCGATTGGATCGTGGCCTGCATGCACCAGGTCGCCATCTCGACGGCCGACAAGTTCAATGGCGCGGACCTCGGCATCCGCCAGGAATGGGTCCCGTTGTTCGACCATACGGCGTCGATCTCGTGGTCTGCGGCCACGAGCACCACTATGAACGCTCACATCCGATCCGTGGCCAGCAATCGAACCTCACGCTGACGCCCCTTCCCGCGGCCACCGCGACCGACGTGATCGACACCACCAAGGGAACCGTGCACATGGTCATTGGTGGCGGCGGGACCTCCTCGCCATCGAACCAGCTGTTCTTCAACCCGCCGCAGTGCCGCGTGATCACCGCGGTCGGCGACCCGGAGACGGCGACCGGCAAGCGTCCGCCGATCTACGTGAAGGAGGACGCGCCCTGGTCGGCGGTGCGCAACGCCGCCCGTTCCTACGGCTTCGCGGCATTCACCGTCGATCCGGGACCAGAGCGGGGCGGTTTCACTACCATCGAGGTCACCTATTACGACGTGGTGGGCCCGGACGGCCGCGTGGCCCCCTTCGAAACCTTCACGCTGCGCCGTCCCCGCCGCGATTAGCGCGGCCGGCTTTCGCCGGCCTCCCCCCTTGTCCCGGCGCCTTGACCCCGGGACCGTTTCGACCTCCAGAGCTTGGAACAGTCCCGGCGCAAGGCCGGGACAAAAGCGTTGCATCGCGCGCACGTCACTACTCGACGGCTTTGCGCAGCACCTTAGCGAGCATCGCGTCGAAGCTCGGGAACGTGGCAACGACATCGAGTGACGGCCGATCGAGCGCGACCCACGACCGGCTCGCGCGATCCTGCGCGTAGAGCTGATCGCCGGTGTCTCCATAATACACGTACCTGTCTTGCGGCCCGCCAAGGCGTTCGTTCGCCTCGACGAAGCCCGACAGGAACGGCTCGGCGTGCTCGGTCGCGCCATAGATCACGTAGCCGTTGAAGTCGAGCCCATCGTTCCGGCCAAGAAACGTCACGTAGTCCTCCGGCAGGTCCGTCCGCAGCGTATCCCGCGCCAGTTGGCGCAGCCGGGCAATCGCGTCCGCGGAGGCGGGCGGCCAGATCGTCTGCGCAAACTCGCGCTTCTCGGCATTGATATCCGCAAGCAGGTCATCGATATCCGACATGGCTTGCTCTCCCGCTCAGTGCACGGTGGGGTAGGCACCACCGTCCGGTGTCTTCGGCCACACGCTCACCCGCTGGTCCGGCATCGGCCATTCGAGCTTGCGTGTCTCACCAGCCCACATCCCTCGCGTCTCTCCGTTCTGATAGCGCGTGATCAGCATGTGGTCTGGATCGTTCTTGATCAAGACCAGGTTGCTGGTCGCATTGGTCCCGCCGTCGTCGAGCGGCAGCAGGTGGTGCACCTGGTAGCCCTGCGGAACCCGCCCCCTCGCCATCATTGCAATATCTGCGTGCGACATGCCGGCCTGACGCAGCGCGGCGGCGTGGTTCTCCGCCAAGTCCTTCACGAAGGCCTTGCGTACCGAGGAATCGAACTCGGCGCGCAACGCCTCACGCGCCGCGTCCGTCCGCTTGGTGTAGCTGATCTCCTGCATGTGCCAATCAGGAATGGTGTGGTCGACGCCGCGCAGCGCGATCTGCACCGGCTTCTCTGTGGCGGCCGCTTTGCCGGCGTCCCCGGTGATCGCCGCTTCCTTCCCGGCATCGCCGGCGATAGCGGCCGCCTTCCCGACGTCCCCGGTGACGGCGCTCGCCTTGCCGACTTCACCCGTAATCGCGACCGCTTTGCTGGCGTCCGTCGCCAGCTCGGTCGCCTTGGCGGCATCGCCAGCGACCGCGGCGCCGTCCGCTCCCGGAATGAATAGCGTGCCGACGGTCCCGACGACATTGCCGGTGAACTTGGCCGGGTCGTTCTTGAAGCTCGTGGCGGCACTGTTCCACAGGGCGCCCGCGAGCTTCGCGTTGTCGTGTGGGTTGGTGATCCAGCTCGTCGGGTCGGCGAGCGCTCCGATCTTCCCCAACGTCTCGGCCGTGTCGAGCGCGGATTTGACCCGCGTGACGTTCGCGCCCGGATTGGCCGCCCATTCGAGCGGGTTGGTCAGGGACCCCACACCGTCCGCGAGCTGCACCAGGCCCTTGCCGGCGCCGTAGACGGACGTCGCTATTCCTTCGTCGAAGCCGATCTGATCGGAGGCCACCTTGCCCACGACACCACCGTGTTGACGCAGCCAGGCGCGGCCGTCGTCGACCTTTTTCTCGAGATATTGCTCTCCCGAATCGATCCACGCGCCGACCTGCTCCTTTGCCGCATCGGCGCTACGAACGGCATTTCCGACAAAACTTGCGGCGGCTTTGGCATCATTGACCGCCGAATTCCACGCTTGCTCGCGATAGTGGCTGTCGGTGGCGAGCTTATAGCCATCCTCGGCAAGATGCGCGCCGCCGGTGACCACGCCCTTCACGGCATTGAACGCATCGCCCCAAAGGCTCATCCCCGTCCCTCCAGTTGCTGATCTCGGTCGAACGAACAATAGGATACAAGGCGAGCGCGGCAAGCACATTGCCGCTCAATCAATTGAGTTTTACTGCATTCATGACATTGAATAATGTATTATGTTAGATGACGCATTACGATGAGGTTCGCGCGGGCACGTCAGTGCAGCCATGGGGGCATCCGTGAAACTTCCCCGCCGCCAATTCGTGCACTTGGTCGCCGGTGCCGCTGCAGTGTCGGTCGCGCCGCGCTTGGCGGTGGGACTCGATTATCCGACCCGGCCGGTCCACCTGATCGTCGGCCTTGCGGCCGGCGGGCCAACCGACGTGGTCGCCCGCATGGTAGCGCAATCGCTGTCGGAGCGGATGGGCAGGCAGTTTCCGGTCGAGAACCGCACCGGCGCGGGCGGGTCTCTCGCCACGTTGGCGGTGATCAATGCACCGCCCGACGGATACACGCTGTTGTTCGGCGGACCGACCGTCACCATCGGCGCGTCGCTCTATCGCAAGCTCGGCAACGTCCTCGAGGAGCTGACGCCGATCGCCGGCGTCATGCGCTTTCCCAATTTGATGGTCGTCGCGCCATCGCTGCCGGTCGACACCGTCGCGCAATTCATCGATTACGCCAAGGCGCATCCGGGACAGTTGTCGATGGCCTCCTCGGGTGTCGGGGCGTCGCCGCACCTAACCGGCGAGTATTTCAAGTCCATGGCGAGGATCGACGTGGTTCACGTCCCCTATCGCGGGTCGGCGGCCGCCTATCCGGACCTCATTTCCGGCAAGGTGCATGTGCTGTTCGACAATCTCGGCGGCCCGGTCCTGGAGCTCGTGCGCGCCGGCAAGCTGCGCGCGCTCGGCGTCACGACGGCGAAGCGATGGCCCTTGCTGCCGGATGTTCCCGCCATCGCCGAGACCGTGCCGGGTTACGAGATCAATGTCTGGTACGGAATCTTCGCGCCGCGCGACACGCCGCCGGAGATCGCGACAATCCTGCGCACCGCGGTGAACGACGTCCTTGCCGTCCCCCGGATCGTCGCGCGCTTTGCCGAGGATGGCGGCCTGCCGATGCCGATGCCGCTCGGCGAGCTCGTGAAGTTCGTGGCAGACGATCGGGCGAAATGGCACCGGATCGCCGAGCTTGCGGGGATCATGCCGGAATGACGCAGAACCCTTCGCCATGAGCCGCGCCGACGCCATCGCCCGCGCGCATGCCTATTTCGACGAGGGACGCTTTCTCGCCGATCTCAGCCGCCGCGTCGCGATACCAAGCTCGAGCCAGGAGCCCGGCCGGGACTCCGTGCTGGGCGGCTACCTCAGCGAGGAGATCGCGCCGACGCTGGCGCGGCTCGGCTTTGCCTGCCGGATTCTCGACAATCCTCTCGGGCCGCCCGTGCTGGCCGCCGAGCGCATCGAAAATGCCTCCTTCCTCACCGCCCTGCTCTACGGCCACGGCGACACCGTGCGCGGTCTCGATGATCTGTGGCGAGACGGACTGACGCCTTGGCAAACCGTGGTTGAGGGCGAGCGCATCTACGGGCGCGGCACGGCCGACAACAAGGGCCAGCACACGATCAATATGGCGGGCATCGAGGCCGTGCTCGCGGAACGCGGCGCGCTCGGCTTCAATTGCAAGTTCCTGATCGAGATGGGCGAGGAGGTCGGCTCGGCCGGATTGCACGAGCTGTGCGAACGTCACAGCGGCGACCTGTTCAAAGCCGACCTGCTGATCGGTTCCGACGGGCCGCGCAACGCGCCCGCCGAGCCCACGATCTTCCTCGGCGCGCGCGGGGCTTGTCCGTTCGAGCTCGTCGTCAATCTGCGCGAAGGCGCCCACCATTCCGGCAATTTCGGCGGCCTCCTCGCCAATCCCGCAATCACGCTGGCGCACGCGCTCGCTTCGATCACGGATGCGCGCGGCGCCATCCGGGTCGGGGAATGGCGGCCGCCCCTGCCGGCATCGGTGCGGCAAGCGCTCGCGGGTGTCGAGGTCGACGGCGGCCCCGGCGGGCCGCGGATCGACCGCGACTGGGGCGAGCCCGGCCTGACGCCGGCCGAACGCGTATTCGGCTGGAACAGCTTTGAGATCTTGGCCTTTCTTGCGGGGACGCCGGAGCGTCCGGTGAACGCCATCCCCGGCGTCGCACGCGCGCATTGTCAGCTTCGCTATGTGGTCGGCACCAACGTCGACGACATCATCCCATCGCTGCGTCGCCATCTCGATCGCTACGGCTTCGGTTCGGTCGAGGTGCGAGCGGCACAAGGCGGGCATTTCTATGCAAGCCGCCTCGATCCGTCTGATCCGTGGGTGAGCTGGGCCAGCCGCTCGCTCGAGCGCACTTGCGGACGAGCGCCGACCATCTTGCCCAATCTCGGCGGATCGCTGCCCAACGACATCTTCACCGACGTCCTGCACCTGAAGACCATCTGGGTACCGCATTCCTACGCGGGATGCTCACAGCATGCGCCGAATGAGCACCTGCTCGCGCCGATCGCGCGCGAGGGCTTGGGCCTGATGGCCGGACTTTTTTGGGATCTCGGCGACGCCGCGACCCTGCCGAAAGGCTAGGACACCCATTGTAGTGGCGTGGGCAGGGCACGAGAGGGGAGGACTTGGCATGTCGGCGTCCGTAAATGCCGGTGGGCGGCTCGACCGACTGCCGATCTCGTCTTTCCACCGGCGCTTTTCCTGTTGATCGGCGAGGGAACGTTCTTTGATGGATACGATCTCTAAGCCGACACCAACGTTCTCGGCGCCGTCGTGCAGGAGAAATTCGCCCCCCCTTCCACCGGCTGAGTGAGATCACGAGAACCCACGCCATGATCGCAACGCTCAGGGTCGTGGGGTGAGAGAACGCGCGAACCCTGGCCGGTTTCTCCAACATTGATCCCGTTTTCGCCGGACACCCGGTTCTCGCCCACCCAAGGCAGGTCGCCAACCTCCTGACTGGCCCCCGCCAATCCGGTATGCTGGCTCCGGCACGTGATGCCGTTTCGCCGCGCGCGAGGGTGCCGGCTGCGTGCCAACGGGACTTGGCCGCCGATGCCGCGGCCTTCGCTAAAACATCGTGGGAGGTTGTCGTGCAGGCATGGTCGAAATTCGCCGTCATCACAATAGCGGGCTGCCTCGGCGCACTCGTTGCGAGCGCCCCGACACACGCGGCTGAAATCACCGTCGTGGCGGGTGCCGGGCCGTTGCCCGATGTCATGGGAACGCTGGTTCCGATGTTCGAAAGCGCGACCGGCAACAAGGTCAAGATCAGCTTCAAGGGCGGCCCCGCGATCGCCGCCGACCTCAAGCAGGGCGCTGTGGACCTGGTCATCACCAACGCCGAGACTGTCGATCAGCTTGCCGCAAGCGGTGAAGTGGCCGCGGACGGCAAGACGCTGCTGATGATCTCGAAAGTTGGGATTGCGGTGAAGGCCGGCGCCGCCAGGCCGGACGTCGGCACACCCGACAAGCTCAAGAGCGCGCTCCTCGCGGCCAAGACTGTCGGCTACAGCCAGGGCGCCAGCGGCCAGCATTTCCTGACCGTCATGGACAAACTTGGCATTGCGGAAGCGATCAAGCCCAAGGCGGTGGTGGTGCAAGGCCGTCCCGTCGGCGCCGCCATAGCGGCCGGCGAAGCCGAGATCGGCTTACAGCAGGTCGCCGAGCTGCGGCCGGTCGCCGGCGTCGATGTGATCGGCGAGCTGCCGCCCGAGCTGCAGAAGCAGATTCCCTATTCCGCGGGCGTCGCCGCCAAGGCGAAAGACGCGGCTACCGCCCGGGCGCTCGTCGGCTTCCTGCGGTCCGAGGCGGCGGCGGAGGTGCTCAAGCGCAAGGGCATGGACGTGCCCTGAGCGGGCGTTCCGGGCGCCGATCAGAACTAAGCCGCATCGGAGCCGGGGCGGTCCAAGAGCTCCAGGGCCGCCCGTAGCTTGCCGTCGGTCATGGCGAGCAGAGCGCTCGCCCGTTCGGGATCGCAGCCGCGCAGCAGGAGCACCGCGAGCTTCACGCTGCCGTTTGCCGTTTGCAGAGCTTGCCCGACCTCCTCGAGGCTTCGACCGCTGAGCCGCAGCAACATCTCTTCGCTGCGGCGCGTGAGCTTTTTATTGACCGGCTGCACATCGATCATCAAGCCTTCATGCACCCGCCCCAGCCTGATCATCAGCAGAGATGACAGCATGCTGAGCGCGATCCTTTGCGCGGTGCCGGCCTTCATCCGCGTCGAGCCGGCGATCGGCTCTGCGCCACTGTCGAGAAAGATCGGATAATCTGCCTCCGTAAGAATTGGGGCGTTGCGATTGTTGGCAACTCCGATCGTCAACGCTCCGTGTGCCTTGGCCTCCCGCATGCAGGCCAGTGTGAAGGGCGTTGTGCCGCTCGCGGAGACGGCAATGACTGCATCCTTCGCACCGATCTCATTCTGTCGGACGCTGCGCACGGCGCGCTCGATGTCGTCTTCCGCCCCTTCAACGGATCGCAACAACGCGTCGTCGCCGCCGGCGATGAGGAGTAGCAGACGATCTTGCGGCCAATTGAACGTGGGCGGCAGCTCGACGCCATCCTGTACAGCCAAGCGTCCCGATGTGCCGGCTCCCGCATAAACCAACCGTCCTGCCTCGTTGAGATGCGCCGCAAGCGACAAGCCGGCACGTTCAAGCTGGAAGCGTGCCTCGCGGACCGCCGACACAGCGGCAAACTGGCCCTCGATCATCCCGTCCAGGATTTCCAAGGGATCCCAGATATCAATGGTTGCATAGCGCGGGCTCGGCCGTTCGGTGTCCATGATCGGCTCCCTTGCAGCCCCTGAACAAAATACCCTTTATTCGCATTGGTTCTACGGCAAGCGGCTCGATGAAGCACGGATAACAGGGTGCCGACGCAATCTGAACCTCTGCTCCTCGGCGTCGACGGCGGCGGAACGAAGTGCCGGGCGCGGCTTTCTGCCGCGAGCGGAAAGACCCTAGCCGAGGCGGTCGCCGGGCCGGCCAACATCCGCTTCGGGTTGCAGACGAGCTTCGCTGCCGTATTCCAAGCCGGAGCGGAATGCCTACAGCGCGCGGGGCTTTCCGGCCGCGATCTGCCCCGGGTCGTCGCCTGCTTCGCGCTGGCGGGCGCGAGCGAACCCACCTATCGCGCCATGGCGGAACGCCACCACCATCCCTATGGCCATGCGGTAGTGAGGACGGACGCTCAGGCCGCCTGCATCGGCGCGCATGCGGGTCGCGACGGAGCCATCATCATCGTGGGCACCGGCAGCATTGGTTGGGGCGAGTTCGGCGGGCGGCACGTGCGGATCGGCGGGTGGGGGCCCGCGGTCTCCGATGAGGGAAGCGGGGCTTGGCTCGGACGCGAAGCGGTCCGCCGCGTATTGTGGGCGCACGATGGCCGCATCGCGTGGAGCGAATTTCTGACTACGCTGTTTGCGAAGTTTAAGTCCGATCCCCATGCAATCGTGCGGTGGTCCTCGCGGGCCTCGCCGCGCGGATGGGCGGTCCTTGCGCCCCTTGTTGTTGATTTTGCTACCAGAGGCGATCCCGTGGCAATCGAGCTCATTCAGATGGGTGCCGGGCACATTGACGCCCTGGCGCGACGGCTTGTTTCAACTGGGGGAGCTCGCTTGGCCATCATGGGTGGATTGGCGAAATCCATGGAGCCCTGGCTCGCAAACGAGACCCGCTGCCATCTGGTGCGGCCGGCCGGCGATGCACTTGACGGAGCCCTGCGGCTTGCTGCTGCGGCCGCAGGCCTGGTGTTCCGCGCGGAGCCGGCTCCCTCCAACGCTGAACGATGAATGAGCCCGGCACGCACGACAGTGCACGAATTTCGCGAGGCGCCCGCGGCGCTGCGGCGGCAATCCGAGCTCATCTCGCGTCCGTTGGCGGAGCTTGTGAACCACCTCCATCGCAAGGCGCCGAGCCTGGTGATGACCTGCGCGCGCGGGAGCTCCGCCAATGCGGCAGCGTTCGGCAAGCATCTGATTGAGCGGCACCTTGGAATTCCAGTCGCCGCCGCGGCACCAAACATTGCGACGATCTACCGCCGGCAGCTTCGGCTCGGCGGGCAACTTTTCCTCGCAATATCGCAATCCGGCCGAAGCGATGATCTGATAGAAGCGAGCCGCATGGCCAAGGCAGGAGGCGCGCTTGCGGCAGCCATCGTCAACGATCTCGACAGCCCGCTGGCTGCCGCATCGGACATCGTGCTGCCGATGGCAGCCGGACACGAGTCCGGCATTGCTGCGACAAAGACGTTCGTTGCCACGCTTTCAGCGCTGCTCCGCCTTGCCGCCGCTTGGGCCGCCGACGATGCACTCGAGGCGGCGATCGCCCGTCTGCCCGACCAGCTGACGAGAGCCTCCGAGCTCGATTGGCGCGCCGGATTGCCTCTGTTGTCGGGCGCGGCAAGCGTCGTCGCGATCGGCCGCGGCCCGACGCTTGCTATCGCGCGAGAAGCGGCTCTGAAGCTCAAGGAGGGATGCAACCTTCACGCCGAGGCTTTTAGCGGCGCCGAGTTTCAGCACGGGCCGATCGCGCTGGTATCCTCCGACTATCCAGTCATGATGTTCATGCCCACAGATGCCGCCGCCGCGGGCTTGCGCGACTTGTCCGACACTCTGCGCCGCAAGGGCGCGACCGTGCTGTGCACCGGTTGCGCAATCGATGGGCCGATATCGGTGCCTGTCGTGCAAGGCGACCATCCGGACACGGACGCTGTCTGCCTGGTCCAGAGCTTCTATAAGTTTCTCGGTGAGCTCGCGGCTGCCTGCGGTACGGACCTCGAAAAACCGCGACACTTGCAGAAAGTCACCCGGACGAGATGAGCAAATCTGCAGTTCATGCCGTGGCGGCAGAGCATGTATTTGACGGCACGGTGCTGCATGAAGGCGCCGCCGTGGTGATCGATGGCTCGACGATCGCCGCGCTCGTGCCGCGGTCGCAATTGCCAAGAGGCGTTTCGGTGCGGGATTTGCCGGACGGCATTTGGATCGCCCCCGGCTTCATCGATCTTCAGGTCAATGGCGGCGCTGACGTCCTCTTCAACGACCAGCCCACTCCCGACGGCATTGCCAGGATCGCGGCCGCCCATCGCAGATTTGGAACGACAGCGCTCCTCCCTACGCTCATCAGCGATAGCCCCGAGAAGATGAAAGCTGCGCTCGCAGCCCTTGAGGCTTCATTCGATACGCAGCCGAGTGTCCTGGGCCTGCATCTAGAGGGACCTTTCATATCGTCCTGCAAAGCCGGCATCCACGATCCCGGCGCCATCCGGCGGCCAACATCGGAGGACGAGAGCCTCCTTTGTCGGCCGACCAAGGGCAAGCTCCTCGTGACATTGGCCCCCGAAGAGGTGCCGCCAGGATTCATCGGACGACTTGCAGGAGCGGGCGTGCGTCTGGCGTTGGGACATTCGATGGCCACGTATGCGCAGACAAAAGCCGCGATGGCGGTAGGCCTCACTGGCTTTACACATTTGTTCAATGCGATGCGACCGCTGACGAGTCGCGAGCCCGGTCCCATTGCCGCCGCCCTCGAATCGAGCAGCGCATGGTACGGCCTTATCGCGGATGGGATTCATGTCGATCCCGCCATGCTGCGCCTCGCGCTGCGCGGACTCGGCCACCCGATGCTCGTGACCGATGCAATGCCGCCCGTTGGTGGTCGATCGTCGAGCTTCATGCTTCACGGCCGGGAGATTAGGGTGGATCGGGGCCGCGCGACGAGTGCGCAAGGGACACTGGGCGGCGCGATTCTGGACATGGCGAGCGCCGTGCGGAATTGCGTGAACCTGATGGGATTACCCCTGGCGCAAGCCTTGCCTTTCGCATCGCTGTACCCGGCGAGCTTTCTCGGCGTTGGCGATACGCTGGGCCGACTGGCTCCTAGATATCGAGCCGATATCGTGGCCTTCGAACCTGGCAGCCTGAATGTTCTGGCAACATGGGTGGCGGGAGAGCCGGACAAAACGCCGTGCCGCCCTTGATCGCTCGGTCCGATCTTGAAGACGGCAAGCCTGGCCGGATGCAATCTGCTCAAGCATTTCGCTCGGCGAATGAGAGCGTGACCACATGCGGGGGATAATGTGTCTCGCCTCGATCCACAGCGCATCGAGGCGCATATCTTCATAGCCTTCCCTACTGCTTGCACATCACGCTCAAGCGGCGCCTGCATACGCTCGCGCCCGGGCCCACCCCGCATAATGTGCTCGAGAAGTTCTGCGCCATGCAGATGATCGATGTGCACGTGCCCATCACCGACGGGCGCAAGCTCGTGCTCACGCGCTACACCGACCCACAGCCCGAGCCGCGCCTGTTGCTCGACACGCTCAAGCTCGACTTGCCGGCGCAGCCGCCCCCGCAAAATCACCGCCGCGCCGCTCGATTCCCCAGTCCCGATGTAGTGAAGACCTTTCGAGGTCGAGGCCATGATAAATCAATCGCTTAGAGCCTTCCCATCCGCCAATCGGCGAAGTTGGACTAGCGGCCGAGGGTAAGCTCCCATGTTGAGTGACCAGGTCGGGCAAGCCCCGACTTGGTGTTGCTCCACAGCGGGCGATGCGCCCACCATCGAGACTTCATGATTTTTTCACCGCGGGTACCGGCACGCCAGCGATCTTCACCTTGAAGGAGCCGAGGCTCGTGCGCGTGCAGAAATAAACGGTCTTCCAATCATCGCCGCCGAAGGCGATGTTGGCCGTGTTCTGGTAGCCATGCACGATGCGGCCGAGCTTCTTGCCCTTCGGATCCAGGATGTAAATCCCTCCCGCGCCGCCACAAAAGACATTGCCAGCGGTATCGACCTTCATGCCGTCGGGGACCCCGGCCTCAGGTCCGCTCAGGTCGGCAAAGACGCGGTCCGTCTGGCGGGCAAGCGTGCCATTGGGGGCAAGGTCGAAGGCGCGGATATGGCGGCGCGCCGTATCGTTGATGTAGAGCACACTCTCATCCGGCGAAAAGGCGATCCCGTTCGGCACCAAGAAGTCATTGACCAGGAGCGTGAGCGTGGCGAGGTCGGGCGAGATGCGATAGACGCCGGCATATATCTGATCATTTTCCCCGGGCGGCTGCACTGCCGCGGGACCGGTCCAAGGATCGGTGAAATAGATGGCCCCATCCGACTTGACGACGATGTCGTTCGGGAAGTTGAGCCGGCGGCCCTGAAAGCTGCTTGCCAGGACGGTCATGCCGCCGTCGGCTTCCTCGCGCGTGACCCGGCGGGCGCCCGCCTCGCAGGCCACGAGCCGCCCCTGCGGATCGCGTGTGATCCCATTAGCCGCGTTGGTATTCTCCTTGAACACCGAGATCGGCTGTCCGGGCTCATATTTCCATCGCTTGAGGTCGGTGCCGCGAAACAACAGATAGCCACGCTCCTTCCACCACAACGGCCCTTCGACATTGGCGGTACCGCCGAGATTGGTCGCGAGATCGACGATCGGCTCCGAGGTGGAGATGAGCGCGTCGAGCGCAGGATCCAGCCGCTCAATTCGCTTTCCTGCCTGCGCAGCGGCGTCGCGACAAAGAGCAAGGCTTCCTGCCGCCGCCGATATTGCGAGCATGTGCCGCCGCGACACGCGATGTTCCGTCCCCATGCATTCCTCCCTGGGTTGGTATTCCTGCATTGTAGCTCACCAAGGGAGCCGCGGTCTCGCCACCGATATGGCGCCGGGATCGTTGGTGCGAGCCGATCAAAGATCGTGAGACGCTCAATTCTCGCCCGACCCAACGCACTCATGCGCCAACGAAGTGCGCGCGCAGGACCGCATCGATGGCATCGTGACCGGTTGGCAATGACGCTTCGTCCACCTGCGCGCCGGCGTCGAGCAGCAGACGCGCACACTCGCCGTGCCGCCCAGCCGAGAGCCCCCAGGGGTTGAGCGCGCCATGGATCAGCCAGCCCATCGGAGTTCCCCTGAATTGGCGATCTTGCGCATTGATCGGCGGGTCGTGCTGCAAAACGTCCGCAAGCATTTCAGGGTTGCCGTGGAACGCCGCCCAATGCAGCGGCGTTGCGCCGTGCTGTGACAGCGCCGTCACCGGAAAGCCGAGGCGGAGCATGGCCCGCACGGCCCCGACGTTGTTGTTGCGGGCCGCGTCGGCAACCTGACGCAAAACCTTGCCAGGTGCAGGGTCCACGAGGTGCGGATCGGCCGCGAGGATTGCGTCGGCGCGTGCATCGTCGGCGCACCAGAGGGCGTCGAGGAGGCGGTCGAGCGGAGGCGCCTGTTGCAGCAACAGCTCCAGCACCTCGGCGTGGCCGCGCTTGCGAGCAATGTCGAACGCCGAGACATGGAAGCCGAGGGTCCATTGATAGATGTGTCCGCCATTGCGGGCAGTATCGATCATTGGAAACCAGTCCTGGTCGACCCGCATCGAGGTCGAGCCTGGATCTGCATCGAGATGGCTTTGCACAAGCGTAAGATCGCCGAGCGCGGCCGCGAGCAGCAGGTCCGAGCGGGCACCCATGGAGACGAGAAATCCGGCGACGTCCGGGTGATCGCCGATGAGGTGCTGGGCGGGGGTCGAGTCGTGATCATCGTCGAGCGCGTCGATCTCGGCACCATGCTCGATCAGAAACCGGGCGATTTCGACTGTGCGAGCGAAATGCAGCGGCCGCTTGCCGTCGCCACCCTTGGCGTGGACGAGCGCCGGATCCCCCGCGATCAAGCTCGCGAGCTCCGGCATCATGCCGAGATTGGCCGCCGCCCACCCGTCGACCCTGGCGCCGCGGGCAATGAGCGGAGCCGCCTCCGACGGATTCACCTGCTCCAGCACGCCGAACCCGCCCTTCTCCCAACTGGTCCGCGCGTTAAGATCGGCGCCGTGAGCGAGCAGCACGTCCAGCAGATCAAGATTGGTCCGCGCCATATGCACAGCAGGGCTCTTAAAGCCAAACATCGGTTCGTTGATCTTGGCGACCAGATCACCGTGGGTGCCGAGCAACCGCCGCACCTGATCGACATCTTCCGCTTCGACTGCGGCCTTGAACAGCTCGGCCGGCGACTTCGTTAGTGAATCAATCTTGCGCTTCAGCTGCGGCCATCCGGAGAACCCGTATCCACGCGCGACCACGAGTTGAGCGTCGCTCAGCGTGAAAGCGTGCACCGGCGGAGGCTTCGGATGCAGAGCGCGCACACGTTCGACAGCGTCAGCGTTCCCACACCAGTAGTCGCGCGCCAGCGTCTTTGCGAGCTTTCGCTGCTTGTCCAGATTCGGATGGGGTGGAAGCGGGCGAACAAAGCGATTGCTTACGCGGACCGCGGAGTCGTCTGACATGATACACCTCTTTCGC